>Ga0187885_10001026_pt1 | contig 32395 bp, 37 predicted proteins | sample June2016WEW_20_1_3_FD_132970 | JGI IMG/M metagenome (GOLD analysis project Ga0187885, IMG submission 132970) | Peatland microbial communities from SPRUCE experiment site at the Marcell Experimental Forest, Minnesota, USA - June2016WEW_20_100 | ecosystem: Environmental > Terrestrial > Soil >...
CGCCGTCGCGCGGGAGGCGGGCAAAACCCTGGTCGAACTCGCGCTCCAGTGGCTGCTTGCGCAACCCTTGGTCGATTCCATCATCCTGGGTGCTTCGCGGGTGGAACAGCTCGAGGAGAACCTCAAGGCCGCAGAAGGCGCCCGGCTGGAGGAATCCGTTCTATCGCGCTGCGATATAGTTTGGAAGCGTCTGCGCGGCATCACGCCCAAGTACAATCGTTAGGCTGCGGCCCGCAGCGGAGATCGGTTAGTGTCCTGAATCAGAAGTTCGGTGATGAAGTCGGCCCGCGGAGCGGGCGAAAGAACGTAGCCCACGGCGTAAGAATCCGTGTGAGAACTCGATTTATGTCTCGGTTCGGGCATCCTTGTGACGCCAGGGTGGAATTCATGCGCCTCCGTTTAGGACCAGACCACCCCCGGCGGCCTCACGACGGTTCGAGGCTAGAGCTTGCCACCCCAGTCGGGAAGCGTGCGCCACAGGCGGGTGAGGTTGTAGGCGGTGCAGGCCAGGGCCAATTCGATCCCCACCCGGGCCAAGCCCCGCAAACGGAAGCGGCGCATCCCGCGTTGTTCTTTCAGCACCCCGAAGACCGGTTCCACCGTAGCCTTGCGCCGCTCATAGACCGCCCGTCCCGCTGCACTGCGCAGCTTGCGCCGCACCCTTCACCCGTCGGCCTGTGTGGAGTTCCTTGGCCAGCACGGAGTCTGGCATATAGACCTCGATGCCTTGCGCTTCCAAGGCGTGCACATTGGGCAGGGTGAAGAAACCACTGTCCGCGCTCACTTGCTGGGGCCGCTCGCCGCAGCGTTGCACTCAGTTGTTAGGGGTCTCCTTCAAGCAGCACGTCACATGATATCGAGATTTAGCGGGGCAGTATTTGACCGACTGTGGTCCGACTCGATGAAGGAGGAATTCATGTGGGTTCAGCATCGTAAAGACAGCAAGCGCGAGTCTAGGCAATACGGCAGCCGAGGATCCTCTGTTCTCAAAGAGCCTGAGGCGCGCAAGGTCCACAAGAAACCCGCATCGAGACAACGAGGCTTGGCGGAGCGCACGCAGTGCAGCTGCGGTCCCGCAGCCCCAGCACCCACTCAATGTTCCCGTAGACTCATCACGGATAGACCTCCTCTTCGCCCCCTGCTCAAGAAGTTTCTCGTCGTGATGGCTGCAGCCCTCCTGCTGCCGGCTTATATGGGTCCGCTCCAGGCGCAACCCACGCCCCCGACGGGGCCAGCCGGAATCAATGAGAAAACCTATCCAGCACCGGAATCCTCCTATGATCCTGTGGCCGATCCACGAGCCGTGGTGATCCTCGGCCATGCGCGTTTTACTGTCCTCACTCCACAAATGATCCGCATGGAGTGGGCAGCGGACGGCAAGTTTGAAGACCACCCTTCTCTTCTCTTTCTCAATCGCAGGCTTCCAGTGCCCCAATTTGACAGCAAGATGGAAGAAATCGGCGGATCGAAGCAATTGATGATCAAGACGGACAAGCTTAATTTGCGATACAAGCCCCCGTCCAATACCGACGGCAAATTTACTGCGGAGAGTCTGATCATTACTTTTGCACTGAACGGAAAACAAACGACTTGGCGTCCAGGCCAAGCGGACACCGGCAATCTCATGGGAACAACCCGCACCCTCGACGGGGCGCGAGGTGACAAGACGAAAGAGCCAATTCAGCCAGGACTGATTTCAAGGGATGGATGGACAGTTGTGGAAGATTCAACCCGGCCTTTGTTCGATTCGGCCGACTTCGGTTTTCCCCAAGGTGAACAGAGTCGGTGGCCGTGGGTGATGCTGCGGCCCCAGGGAGACCGTCAGGATTGGTACTTCTTTGGCTATGGACACGATTACAAGCATGCGTTGCGTGACTACGTGCAGGTAGCAGGAAGAATCCCCTTACCGCCTCGTTTTGCTTTCGGAACTTGGTGGTCGCGGTATTGGGCCTACAGCGATCAGGAGCTCGATGAACTGATTCAAGGGTTTCACGAGAACGATACGCCTTTGGACGTCTTGGTGATCGACATCGACTGGCACCCGACCTTCGGGATGGACTTCTCACGGAAGGATCAGTCTGGACAACCAATGGGCTGGACCGGCTATACCTGGAACAAGCTACTCTTTCCAGACCCCGACCAGTTCCTCAGACACATTCATGAGGAGGGGTTGAGGGTCACGCTTAACATGCATCCGGCATCGGGGGTGCAACCGTGGGAGGGTGCCTATCCGGCAATGGCTCGTGCCATGGGGATCGATCCGGCAACAGAGCAGTATGTGCCGTTCGACATCACAAACAAGAAGTTCGCGAGCAATTACATGGACATCCTGCATCACCCACTCGAGAAGCAGGGGGTTGACTTCTGGTGGCTTGACTGGCAGCAGGGGGCGACCACAAGCACTGCGGGGGTGAATCCGACGTGGTGGTTGAACTATGTCCATTTCACAGACCAGGAGCGCGAAGGCAAGCGGCCGCTTCTATTTCATCGCTGGGGTGGACTGGGGAATCACCGTTACCAGATCGGCTTCTCTGGGGACACTGTTTCAGTATGGGAGTCCTTGGCATTTCAGCCATGGTTCACGGCCACTGCCGCCAACGTGGCGTACGCATACTGGAGTCATGACATCGGCGGGCACATGCCAGGTGCTGTAGGTCCTGAGCTCTATACCCGCTGGGTCCAGTTTGGCGCTTTCAGCCCCATCCTGCGCACTCACACGACGAAGAATCCGGAATCCGAACGTCGCATATGGGCATATCCAGAGCCTTACTCGAGCATCATGAGGCGAACTTTCCAACTGCGCTATGCCCTCCAACCCTACATCTACACGGAAGCCCGACGGACGTACGACACTGGCGTGGCCTTCGTGGCCCCGCTTTACTATGACTGGCCTGAAGCTGATGCAGCCTATAGGAGCAGCAATGAATACCTATTTGGAAACGAGATGCTGGTGGCACCCATCACCCAACCGGTGGATACCACTTCGCAACTCGCTTCTGAGGGTGTATGGATTCCAGAAGGCGAATGGATCGAATGGCCGACCGGTAAGCACCTGACCGGACCGGCGAGTGTAACGCGCAGCTTTTCCATAGACCAAATCCCGGTCTATGTGCGCACAGGAGCCATCGTGCCCATGCAACCGGAGATGCGCTACACCGGGGAGAAGCCAGTCGATCCATTGATCATCATCGTGTTTCCGATGAAGGACGGGCAAACGTCTTCTTACGCGGTCTACGAGGATGCGAGCCAGTCAGAGGCTTACAAGCGCGGGGTTTGTGCTTGGGTTGAAATTGATTCCAGGCAAGCCGGGGACGACCTCGATGTCGATATCCAACCTGTCCGCGGTGAGTACCCAGGGAAGGTGGAGGAGCGCGGGTATGAACTGCGACTGCCGGGCGATTGGCCACCGGAGTCAGTCACTGTGGATGGGGAGCGGCTTGCCTTCGTCGGAGATGCCGGGGAGCCAGGCTGGACGTACGAAGGGAATACCCTGACCACAGTGGTGACCGTGCCGCGGATGCCCGTCTCGGCGCTTGTGCGGTTACGCGTTCACCGGCAGGGGGGACTTCTTGCTCGTCGCTCCGAGTTGGACGGATTTGCTGGCAGAATGACACGGCTACGCGGAGCATACGACACACTGAACGCTCTATGGCCACTCACCTGGTCCCCAGACTCACTGATCGATGCCATGCAAACCGGCGACAGATTGAGCTACCATCCGGAAAATATCCAACTGGAAATTACCCATCTCCCTCAAGTGTATGCGCAGGCATTAGCCTGGATTCAGGACAAGATTCAGAAGGCCAATGCGTCAGACAAAGAAGTGGCTGACATGCTGTCTGCAACCGAACCAAACTCTGACACAACACGACAACAGGAAGCTCGTTACAAGCTAATGATCCGGCGGGCTCTTATCCAGGTTCAGGACGCCAGTCAAACAGCCCAGGACAGGCACTGAAGACCACTCGTCAAGATGCGAGGCAGATGATGAGAAGACGATCATTCCTGAAGCAGGTCACAACAATTCCCACCTTGAGTGCAGTCATCCCATACATCGCCAGGAATGATTACCCTGGTGTGGGAGCGCAATCTAGCGCTCGCTTTACTCCCGGGCGTATTCTCAATGAGTACAACCACTTTCTGCCATTAGATACAGGCTTGGAAGCCTGTAGAGCCCGAAGACATAGCCAATGCCGCCTTGTACCTCACCTCCGATGAGGCCAATTATGTCACAGGGCACATTCTGGTTGTCGATGGAGGATGGACCGCAGGCTTTGTACGAGACTGGTAACGATTTTCGCTGCTCAATGGACGGGCAGCCCGACTTCTCGCCGCCGGCGCTATCGAGGAAGGGGCGGAAGTCGCACGGGGACCGAGAGTGAACACAAGCCTTTTTGCAGGCGTAGGTCTCGCCCTCGTGGCGGGCGTCACGATGGGCAACTTCCTCCTGCCCCTGAAGTGGGCCAGGAACTGGAAATGGGAGAATACTTGGCTAGTTTTTTCTTTGGTGTCGCTGCTGGTTCTTCCCCTTGGTCTGGCGTTTCTGCTCCTGCCCAACCTGGCGGCGGTCTATGCGTCGCTGCCCCTGCGCACCCTGCTTCTCCCTTTCGTGTTTGGGGCGGGCTGGGGGATTGCGCAGGTGGGGTTGGGGCTGTGCGTTAGTCGTTTCGGGCTGGCCTTGACCTTGTCTTTGCTGATTGGCGTGGGCGCGGCCTGTGGGACGATCATCCCAATGATGGTGTTACACCCCGCGACACTGGTCGAAAGCCGCGGCCTGCTGGTTCTCGCCGGAACCCTGGTGATGTTGGCGGGGGTAGCGGTGTGCGCCTGGGCTGGCTGGCAACGGGAGAAGACCGCGGGACAAGCCCCCGTAGCCGGCGGCTATGGACGGGCCGTTCTGCTGGCCGTGGTGTCCGGAGTCCTTTCTTCGCTGCTGAATTTCGCGCTGGCTTTTTGCGGAGAGATTGTCCAACGGGCGCAGGAACAGGGGGCAAGGAACGCCTTCGCGCCCTTTGCCGTCTGGCCCATCGCCCTGCTGGGCGGCCTGTTCGTCAATGTGGGATACAGTTGCTATCTATTGACCCACAACCAGACTTGGGGGCACTTCCGCCCGTTGGGTAGGGAAGTTCTTAATCCGGTGCTGATGGGCGTGATGTGGATGGGCGCCATCGCCCTGTACAGCAGCGGTTCGACCTATCTGGGGGTGCTGGGAGTTTCGATCGGTTGGGCGTTGTTCCAAATCACCATGATACTAGCAGGCAATGTCTCGGGATTGCTCACCGGAGAATGGCAGCGCTTGGAGTCACGGATCTACCGGACTAATCTCGCCGGAGTATCGGTCTTGTTTCTGGCCATCATCATCATCGGAGCGGCGGACTGGTTTGCCGGATAAGCCGCGCCAGCCGGGCGCGCTCGGGTTGCGTTAACGACAAGGAGAGAAAGGTGAACTCATCGAAGGAACTGGTCCTGCGGTTTTATCGCAGCATGGCGGAAATAAGACAATTTGAGCTGATAGCGCGCGAGATCTATCGTTCTGGACGGATGCCGGGTTTCATTCACATCTACGTCGGCGAGGAAGCGGTGGCATGGTCAGCAGCCGTCCGTGGGCGAGAACGACGCTGGAAATACGACGGATGATGTTCCTAAACTCCTCCGTGGACCATCGTATAGCTGACGGGGTCATGGCAGACCCGTTCTTGGAGAAGATCACGGAAGGCATCGAGAATCTGGACTAGGTTCGGCGGAACCTGCGTAGCAGGATTCCAGGTAAGCGGGGCAGGAGAACTAGAAATGGGAAACCTGGCGAGAACGATTGCGGATGACAATGTGCCGGGAGGCTCCGTGGCGATCTACTGGCTGGCCCAGGCCGGCTTCGTCTTCAAGAATCACGCGGGCAAGATCGTGTACATCGATCCGTATCTTTCCGAGGTCGTGGAGAGGCTGGTTGGCTTCAAGCGGATGATGGCGTGCCCTATAGCGCCGGAGGAAGTCCTGGCGGATCTCGTGGTGTGCACCCACGAACACCCCGACCATCTGGATACCGATGCTCTGCCAGTCGTTGCCCGGAACCCGCGCACGCACTTCGCAGGACCCAGCGAATGCGTCAAGGAGTTTGTGAAAATGGGCGTGCCGGAAGAACGCTGCCATTTGCTGGAAGTTGGAAAGCCGGTCAGTGTGGAAGGTATCCAGGCCCATGCCGTTTACGCCGACCACGGCGAACTGTCGCCGGACGCTATTGGGGTGGTCCTCGACTTTGATGGCATCAAGGTCTACCACACGGGAGATACCGCCTATAAGCAGGAGGCTTTCCGGGCAGTCATCGCCATGCATCCAGAGGTACTAATTCCCTGCATCAACGGGCGCTTTGGGAACTTGAATCCTGAGGAAGCGGCCCTGCTGGCACGCGATGCAGGCTCCAAGCTTACCATCGCTTCGCATTTCTGGATGTTCGTGGAACAAGACGGAGACCCAGCTTCGTTCCTGGAGTTCTGCAGCAAGCTGGCCCCCGGGGTGGGGGCGGTCGTGATGAAACCCGGAGAGCGGGTACTCTTCCGAAAACCCTGAGGTACACCGCCAGACCAAGTCAGTCACTGGCGTCTTGCTATGATCGATGACCTTATTCAGAACTTGCGCCGGGTCGAAAAGCCCACCGAGGTTTACTCGACCCCGGATGGCGCCCGCGTGCTAGTCTTGCCTTACGGTGGGCGCGTCCTGGGACTGTTCGCTTCGGGCAACGATGAGAATTTCTTTTGGACTCATCCGGCCTTGGCTGCTGCCGACACCGCCCGAGCGTTCTACGCGAGCAAGCAATGGCACAACTCGGGAGGAGATCGCACCTGGCTTGCGCCCGAGATCGATTTCTTCTTCCCAGATTTCCCCGATTTAACCAGATATTGGCAGCCGCGCGAACTCGACCCGGGAAACTACCAGGCAAGGAAGGAAAATGGTCAGCTTGAATGGGTGAATCGGCTTACCGTGACTCTGTCGCGCTCGAAGCAGGCGGTCGAGCTCGAAATCACCAAAGCCCTGGCCCCGGCTCCCAATCCGCTCCGCCACGAACACGGTCTAGCTGGCCTGGAAGGGGTCGAATATGCCGGATATACCCTGCGGACTTCGCTCCGCTTGCTTTCGAACCGCGCAGAGGACTCGCCGCTGGTAGGATTGTGGAACCTGCTGCAGTTGCCGAACGGTGGAGAGCTCTTCATCCCGACTTGCGGGAAGACAGAACCCAACATTCTTTTCGGAATGATTACCTCGGAAGACCTCAGCGTGCAAGAACATCTGGTGCGTTACAAAATGGGAGCTGCGGGCGGACAGAAGCTGGGACTTAGAGCCGTGGCCACAGCGGGAAGAGTTGGCTACTTGTACAGGGCAGGTGAAGGCTTCGCCCTGGTGATTCGGAACTTCTTTGTGAACCTGTCAGGAGAATACGTGGACGTCCCCTGGGGGAACACCGAGGACTTCGGTTATGCCGTGCAAGCGTGCAACATCAACAACGAACTAGGGAGCTTCAGTGAACTGGAGTATCACGTTCCTGCAATTGGACACGGCACGGGCAGCAGTCGCGCCGAAGATACTTCTCAGGTCTGGGCCTTCCGCGGCCCCCTGCACCAGATTCGCCAGTTCATGAGAAGCCTCCTGAGCCCCGCAGCATAAGGTGGGAGCCATCCGGCGAATCTGAAGAGCGGGCGCAACTGGTGCGGCAAGGAGAATGACCAGACAGGGATTAGCGGCAAGCAGTTTTTCAATACGATAAGAAGCAAGCCTGGGGCAGTGTTCGTCCCACGAAGGCAGCTGTGACACCAATTTCGAAGGCTTTATCGAATGCGGTTTCCAGCAGTGCTGCGGAATGACCGCGTGCCAAGGCTTGTTGGGGAGCGTTCATTACTGGTTCGCAGGGGAAAATCAACAGGAGGATGGTCGTATGGACAGCCAGGGGAAGCTCGCAGGAAAGAAGGCGCTCGTGACCGGGTCTGGCACAGGCATTGGACGGGAGGTCGCGCTGGAATTTGCCCGCCAGGGCGCCGATGTAGTCCTGCATTACGGACACAGTGGGGAAGGAGCCAAGACGGCCACTGAAGAGATCCAGCGGATGGGGCGCCGGGCAACTGCCTTCCAGGCGGATTTTAAGGCCGTCGAGGAGGCAGCAGCGCTCGCCGACAAAGCGGTCGATTTCCTGGGCGGAATCGACTGTTTAGTGAACAACGCCGGCATCACCATGAATAAACCTTTCCTCAAGGTGAGGGTCGAACAGTTTGAGACGCTAATGCACGTCAACATCTGCTCGCCCTACTTTTTGGCGCAACGAGTCGTCCAGCATATGTTGGCGCATGGCGGGGGCGCGATCTGCAACGTGACGTCCATCCACGGTGTCCAAGGGGCGCCCGAATACTCGGTGTATGCGGCCACTAAAGGCGCCATCATTGCCTACACGCGAACCCTGGGCATCGAGTTGGCTCACAAGGGAATCCGCCTTAACGCGATTGCCCCGGGATTGATCAGTGTGGAAAACCACCGTAAAGCTCTGCCCGGGGTGACCGAGGAGGAATATTACGCCACCGCCGCGAGAATGATTCCTGTGGGACGCGCCGGACGGCCGCTGGACGTCGCCCGTCTCGCCGTCTTCCTCTGCTCGAGGGACGCCGAGTTCATCGTCGGCCAAACAATTATTGCAGACGGAGGAACCACCGCCCTCATGTCGCTGATGCCGGATTTCCGGAATGAGTCCACGGCCCGGTTTGGCGCCGGCTACGTTACAGGCGTCTGAATTTCGCACTCAGGCTGCGAAAGCGGGGGGCAGAGCAAGATTTAACGTGAGCCCAACTCGGATCATTTCTTACTAGAAGTTATTTCAAAACCCTCCGTAAGACGATCATGAAGCAGGCGATATGAAAGAAGCCTCGGTAAACGGTCAGCGGGCGGTCGTAGCGGACGACCAGCCGGCGGATGTTGCCGAGCCAAGCGAAAGTGCGTTCCACGGTCCACCGCCGCTTGTAGCGCCGCAGCGCCCGACCGTCCTGGGTGGGAGGCTTGCGACGATTCTTGCGATGCGGGGCAATCAACTCGATGCCCCGCCCGGCCAGTTGCTTGCGCAGCGGGTCACTGTCGTAGCCACGGTCGGCGATGACGCGTGCGGGCTTTTGGTTGGGGCGGCCGGGCCGATGCCGCCGCCCGACGCGGATCGTGCCCAGGGTTTCTTCCGCGAGCCGGACCTCGGCCGGAGAGGCAGAGTAAAGTCGCACTCCCAACGGAAGACCCGCGCCGTCGACCACCACCATCCACTTCGTCCCCTTGCCCCGCTTGGTCTTGCCGACTCCCGAGCCCCCTTTTTGGCGGGAGCAAAACTCCCGTCCAGAAACGCTTCGCACCGCTTACCTGAGCCCTGCTGCCTATAAAGACCCGCCGTAATGCTGTCTCGTTTGGCTCACTTGCTGGACAGATATGTGATCGGCCTTGGCGCCTGGCGATTGACAGCGTACTCGGAGGAAACCTTGCCACTTTCTGGGCAGTGGGGCGACACTGGGCCGGATAACCTCCCTGCTCGTTGAAATGCGACCCCTGACGCCCCCGAAGTCCCGTTCGAGGAAGTTTGTGGTGGCATAGCACTCGCTGGGAACGCCGTAGGGTAGAGCGAAGTCGCTCAACTCCTGTATCGTCGGCCACACGGAAGTTACTCCCCGGTGTGCTAGCAGACGACTGGCGGGCGGAACAGAAGAATTACTCGCTGGTCCCACTGCGAGTTGCTGCCGCTCAGACAGTTCCGCTGGGTCTTAGGGATTCGGCCCGAAAACTCGGCATCTGGCAAACTGGCGACGATCCTCAAACTGACCCACTACCCAAATTTCCACTCGTCACGCAATCTTAGTCACCTCAGCCAATTTTGGCTCTGGCAAATTCACGGATCTGGCATAGTCGATATGAATCCACTCGACTGTCGCTTTCAGGCGGTAGCGAACATCATTGGATTCCGTTGGCTCCGATACCAAGACGTCGAATGGGTCAAGCTTCAACCCAGCCTCGCGGAAGGCTTCCTCCAACGCCCGCCGGATGCGTTTGATGTATTCCTTCACAGCGCTGCGGCTGATCTTTCGTGTTTGCTTGCCATCCGTCCGCACGTTGGCCCCATGTTTCGTATAGAAAGGATCGGCTCGCATACCGGCAACAATTTGTCTTGCACTGTGGGGCAGCCACCGATTCCGCGCCAAGTAGTCAAACAAAAGTAAGAGGGAGAGGGAAAGTTTTAGCAGGTACTCTCGAGAACGATATACGAGCAACGCCCATGCGATTTCTTCTCCTGGGCTACATTCCTTTCCATCTTCCCGAATCCGGTGCACTATCTTGAAGTGCGGCCCCGCCGTCACCAATTCCTTGACTTCGGCAACCACCACATCGACTTCTTCTACCACGCGGGTGAATTCATTGCTCATACGTAAATCGCCCTCCTTTTCGTTCAACTTTAAGCTTCATTTGCGGCCCTCGGTTCACTGTCGAAAAGCATACGATCCTGGGAGTGTGCGGAATCACCCAAGCAATTTTGCGGATGTGATCGAAGGTTGCCCAATCTTCGGGCCGGTTGGCGGTCAGATCGAGGACAATAGCGTCGAAACCGGCACGATCCCTCTTCAGCACATCAATGACGTCCCGCCCCTCAGTGCAAACCGTTACGGAGTAGCGGTGCCGTTCGAGAGCAAGTGCCAGCGCTTTAGCATTGCCTTCATTCGGATCAATTATCAAAATCCGCGCCATGACCGAGACCTCCGTTCTGTGCTCATCGCCTTTCTGGAAAGCCTGATATGAGCTTTAGGAGGTGCCCGCTGGCGGGTACTTGAGACTACACTTATTCTTGGCCTATCTGGGAATTGACTTTGAACGTGGCTTGCGGGAGCAAGCCGCACTCCGCCTTCTTCGATATCGCCGCAGTGGGGTCCGCGGAAAGGCGGTCTACTTGTGAAATGGGCGTCCATGTCGTGCGGACGCCCATAAGTCTAACCAGGGGTCTTACCCCCTCGTTCGCACGACCTGGAAATCAAGCAGCGCTTGACCGCAATATTTGGTGCAAGCGCAGCCGCTCATCTCCTAGTATATACGAATTCGGCCAAGAAATTTGAAGAAATTTGTTTTATACCGCAGTCCCAATGGTGACCCAAACCTTTCCGACGGCCCCTCGAATCGGTAGTTGGCGGACCTATTAGGTCTATTCGCCAATTGAGGGGCCGTCGGAAAGGATCAAGTTTTTTGGGACACCTATACCTAACTGCCCTTGAAATTTGCTAAGTCCTATGTTGATCGGGCCGACCGAAATGAGCCACACCCGCCGCAGCGCCATCGAAAATAGTCATGCCGTAGGCTTCTGACTGCCAAGGCTTACGTTTAGGTGGCAACTTCCATGCGAGATCGGGAAACCGCTCGACAAGCAATGAAGCAATCTGGTGCTTTGTCGTCAACCCATCGGCCATAAAGAATTTCTTCACCTTCTCTCGGCGCAGGAATTTCAGTAAAACGGACCGGCGCCTGGCCTCTTTCCTCAGAGTCCTCAGAACGATTTTGATTCGGCCATTTTTTCTCACCAAACGATTTGAAGGTAGCCGAAGCACCATTACGGACGGCTGATGAAATCCCAGCAGACTCGCAATTCTTTTACTCACCGTCACTGCAAGTGGTCCATACTGAGGCGCATAGCTTGTCACGCCCCAGTCGAGCAACTTGTCGGGACCTTCGAAAACCACGAACCCGACCTTACGAGACCGCACATCTAGCGCAAGCACTCGTTCCTGTGCCCTGTCGTGAGCCATGAAGTTCTAGATCAAGCCCCGACTCGGACGTTGCGGCGCTCCGTCAGCCATTGGAGCTTCTTGGCGGTGATTGCCGCCTGCGGGCCTTTGCCGCTCCGACTCTGTAGTTCTGTCCCAAGGCTCAGCAATCGGTCTTCAACGGTCTGTGTCACCGTTTCGCCGAGGCCCCGGAAAAGCTGCGAGATTGGAACCTGAAATAAGGCTTCGAGTCCCAGCGCGACAAGCAACGGTGGCAGATGATGGCCCAATTCGTATCTACAAACCAAGCCTCCATTCTCAATTCCGAGGACCCGGGCGACCTCATGCTGGCTCAGTCCGGATCGCTTTCGATGCGTGCGCAGATAGCTCCCTGAGCTTTGATTTGTCATTGATTTGCAAAGCTGCGAGGCGACCTTTTTCTTTCAGATTAAGGACTAGACAAAGCTGCAACAAGGTGTGTGAGTTTGCGCGCCGGGCAAAGTCCACCTGGGCCTGAGAATCGATTCGTCAGGTGGCAGTCGAGCAACGCTAAGCAGCACCGACCGTATCGAAACCCCGGGCGTTAACAAGCAGTGGAGAAACTCTGTACTTGCGTAGACCTCACTTGAAACGGTCCCTTTGATATCTTGTCTCTTCGGGCAAAATCGCCCACCTTTCATCAGTGTCTTCGCGCCTCTAGAATCTCTGCAAGGTTATGGATTCCTATCATGTGGAAACCAATACTGACTTCGGCACCGGTCTTGGTTTGCCTTCTTGGCAATTTCCACCGCCTTTTCCGAACCTGTGACCTGCAATAGCGTGGCAGCATCCTGATGAATGGGTCTCTAGAGAAAGGTCCGGAAAAACGGCGGAACCTCACTATGCGGGATCTCTATCCGACATTATCCGAGGACGAGTTAAGAGGGGCGGCAGAGAATTTTTGTCGCTACTGTGAAATCGTGCTACAGATTCATGAAGAGCAACACTCCTTTGCGGCCGATCAATTTGACACTTCTCAAAATCTCCCTAGCATGAAGGAAAGGTCGAATGTTTCTTTGAAAGAATAGTGTAGTCACACCATGGGCAAGTTTTTTGCATATGCCCGGGTGTCGACACCCCGACAGGGAGAAAAAGGAGTATCCCTGCCAGAACAGAAGGAAGCCATTGAGCGATATGCACGAGCGCATGGGCTGGAGATCACGAGATGGTTTGAGGAACGGGAAAGTGCAGCTCGGACAGGTCGCCCGGCATTCACACAGATGCTGCGCCTGTTGCGTCTTGGCAAGGTCCAAGGTGTCATCATTCACAAGATCGACCGCAGCGCAAGAAATCTCGAAGACTGGGCAGACGTAGGCAAAGTAGTTGACGCCGGAGTGGAGGTTCACTTCGCCACCGAGAACCTGGATCTTAGAACCGTTGCCGGGCGCCTTTCAGCCGATATCCAGGCTGTCGTCGCCGCGCATTACAGCCGAAATCTCCGCGAGGAAGTCAAAAAAGGTCTCTATGGGAGATTGAAGCAGGGATTTTATCCGCTTCGCGCCCCTATCGGCTATCTCGACCAAGGGTCTGGTAAAGCGAAAGTTCACGATCCCATTCGAGCGCCGCTGATACGGGAAGCATTCAAGCGGTACGGCTCGGGCACATTTTCACTGCCTCAGTTGGTCCAGGAGATGTTTCGGCTCGGGCTGCGAAATCACAACGGCGGTCCAGTTACGATTAACGGTCTAGCCACAATCCTCAAAAACCCGTTCTACATCGGCTTGGTGCGGATCTATAAAACTGGCCAAACGTTTCGCGGCAATCACGAACCGCTCATCGAAACAGGTATTTTCGAAAGAGTACAAGCGGTGCTTGCTGGCAAGCGGGTAGACCGATCTAGCAGTCGCGTCTTCACGTACAGTCGTATCGTCCGCTGCGGCACTTGCGGGTATTCACTCATTGCGGAACGGCAGAAGGGCCACGTCTACTATCGTTGTCACAATCGGCCGTTCAAGAACCCTGCCATATGTCCGCCAACATGCGTACGCGAAGACCAGATCGACGCCACAGTTCTGAGGCGTCTCACAGAAGTAGATCTTGCTGACGAGGAACTTGAACTCGCACGGATTACTATCGCCAACCTTAAAAAAGACTTCGCCAAAAACCGTGGCTCTATGATTGACGCGTTTCGGCTTCAGCATGATCATGCGCAGAGTCGCTTGGCGAGACTCACCGATTTGCTCGTCGATGGTACGATTGACAAATCTGTGTTTGAAAGCAAGCAACAGGCTATTCTGCTGGAACAGGCGAGAATCAAGGAGCAGGTGGCTGAAATTGAGAATGCTTCATGTTCCCCTGCAGTGTCCATGGAAAATACTGTCGAACTCGCAAAAAGCCCGTCAATGCTTTACAGAAAGGCCTCGCCTGAAAAGAAACGAGAATTACTCAAAACTTTGCTGTCGAACCTCGCGGCATCTGGCAAAAATGTAGAAATTACGCTGGCTCTTCCCTTCCGGCTCATGGCTGACCGGCAGAAAATATCAAATGGTGGGCCATATCGGGGGACTTGTCGAACCTGGGAACAATTACTACAACAACTGCATACCTACTTCAGTGACAGTACTGCGGCTCTTCACTGAGCTGATCTGAGCCTTACACATCCATCCTATGAAAACAATCCCATCTTGCAAGGTGGGCGGGATTTCCATTGGGGCAAGACCAGCCTTGGTAGCGCCCTTTCGGGGTAAGGAGGCGGATGAAAAAGTAGCCCGCATAAGGGCACTATTCGAACTTGGGACAAAATCCTCGCGCAGCTCTTGAAGCATTTCGCTGACGAGATAGCGCCCGTGAATTAGCGGATCTTCCTCCATCTTACAACCGGAACTCAGCTTGAAAAGGTGGGAGCATTTGCTGTGGCGGCAAAAGAAAAAGGCTAACTGGACACCAGTTTGCGGACGCGTTAAAGTGTGTACATTAACGAAAGTGCAAGAACCTCTTGAGGGCTCTCCGAGCTGCACCTGTGAGACCTATGGATCTATCAAAGCTTCCGATTAAGCCGACGAAACAGAGCCTGGCGGCAAGCCCAAGGGAGATTTTCAAGTCCCTGACCTTGCGAGGTTCTATCCAGAACATCTGGGAGCCTCAAGCCGAAGCCCTGGCGGGTTGGGAAAAGGATCGAAAAGCCCATGACGTAGTAATCCAAATGAACACCGGAGGTGGCAAGACCCTCGTCGGTTTGCTCATCGCACAATCACTCGTTAACGAGACTAAAGGCAAGGTCCTGTACGTCTGTCCAACCAACCAGCTGGTTGAGCAAGTGGCGACCAAAGCCGCTGAGTGCGGTATCTCTGTAGCGACCTACATGCGGTCGCAATGGAACAACGCGAACATTTACGACACCTCATTCGGCCCTTGCGTCACGAATTATGCGGCAGTGTTCAATGGGAAGAGCATTTTTAGGGAACATGAGACACGCGGCATTATCTTTGACGATGCACATGTCGCCGGTAACTTTGTTCGGGGACAATTCACGATTAAGTTGTCGCAAGACGATCCAGCTTTCAAGGAAGTGGCCGAACTCTATCGGAATCACTTCGTGCGCAACGGTCAGATTCAGCAATTTGAAGACGCGTGCGCGGGTGATTGGCTCGCTCTTCTGTTTGTACCTTCGTTTGAGGTCAGTTCCAACGCCTCGCTGTTGCGGAAGATATTGACTCAGCATGATATACATAAGGGAAATCAGTGTTTTCAGTGGGCTCACCTCAAAGACCAACTGGCGCACTGTGCGGTTTTTATCTCTGGCTCGGGTATCGAGATGACTCCGGCGTTGCTGCCGGTCACAGCATTGCCTTATTTCGGAAGCGATGTCCGGCGGGTCTATCTCACTGCGACCATGCCTTCGCAGGTGGAGTTCCTGCGAACATTCGGCGTCAGTAAGGCTGTTCGAGTCACTCCGGGCGGGAAGTCTGGGGAGGCTCAGCGAGAGTTTCTATTTTTGCGAGGTGCGAAGGACGATGAACGTCGGCAGAGGGCCCTTGAGCTCGTCGAGAAGCTAAAGGCTTGCATCATTGCGCCATCGGACCGCGCTGCAAGCGAATGGTGTCCGCCCGCAATGAAATTCGAGCGCACCCAAGGACATGCCGCCATACAATCTTTCGCCAATGCAAAAGACGCAGAAAAGCTGGCACTGGCAGCGCGGTACGATGGCATAGACCTCCCTGGGGACGCTTGCCGAGTCTTGATTCTCACAGGAATGCCCGTCGGCGAGATGCTGATCGACAGGTTCATTGACCAGACGCTGCGGATTGAACGCTTGCGCATTGCACACGTCGCCACCCGGGTCGTTCAAGCGATCGGCCGCATATTCAGAAGCAACACCGACCACGGTGCTGTGCTCATTACAAACTACGACCTTGAGCGGTGGCTTGTCGATCCGCAAAATCTGCAGTACATGCCGGCGCTGCTTCAGCAGCAGATCAAACTGGGCATTGAGCTAAAGCGGATGGTCGAGGAAGGCCGTGCGACCTTCCCAGACCTTCTGAGTGCGGTGCTTGCGGGGCGAAAGGATTGGGACAAGCTGTACTCGGATAACGTTGGCAGCTTCGAGACGCACGGTCAAAACCCGGAGCCGCAATGGTTTGTCGATCTTGTAGTCGGTGAACGCTCAGCTTTCGACAAGCTCTGGAAGGGGAACCATTCGGGAGCAGCCAAGGAGTATGCGAGCATCGCTGAAGCTTCAGAATCGAAAGATGCTCGTCTCTCGGCCTGGTACCGCCACTGGGAAGGGCTCGCACATAGTCTTGCAGGCGACCACGACGCAGCGACGCGCGCTTACTTGCGGGCTGCCAACGAACGGTCGGAACTGGGACGTCCCGCAATCAAGCAAGGCCTTATCGTCGCAGGCGGAGAACTCCAGCCGTCGTCTCAGGCGATGCGTATTGCCCGCCTATGGGAACAGAAAGGCAACAAAATCGGTCAAGAGACTAGCCAGATCAAAAATGATCTCGCGTACGGGCCAACTACAAACCCGGTAGAAGAAGCTCTCCGTAGGATGGGGCACCTCGCTGGCCTCGTGGCATCCAGGCCGGAGAAAGAAGTCGGAACGGGCCCAGACGTCTTATGGCGCTCGCCCGAGCACAAGGCCGGCGCGGCCATAGAGGCCAAAACGAATAAGAAGGATGGCAGCCAGTACCGCAAAAAGGAGGACATTGGTCAGTTTCATGACCATGTACAGTGGCTTGAAAAGAATTTTCCCAAAGAGGCATTTCACAAGATTATCGCCGGAAAGAAACTCCGCGTTTCTGAGGATGCTAATCCTCCCGGGGATCTTCGCATCATCACGCTGGAGCAATTCCAGATCTTGGTGGACCGAATCAAAGAACTCTATGAGTACGTTGGTTCCGCTGCAAAAAGCGGTGACGTTGGCATTTGCGTCGAACGAGGCCTCGAGTCACTGGGGTTAAGATGGCCTAAATGCATCGACTCGCTCGAATCTTCGCTTGCGATTGACTTAAAGGCCATCGGACCTCCCCAAACTGAAGAGGGCGGTTAGAGAGGTGTCGGTTGTCACGAGTATTAAAGGCATGAGTGACATGCTCATGAATAAGTCCGACCTGAAACCAACGCTTGAGCAAGCAATTGCAAAGCTGTTTGAGCATCAGCCTGACATCTTTGAGTTCACGTCCGAGACAGGACAAACAGAATGGAACCTCGCACACCATCTGGCTGTTGAATTGCGTGAGTTTTTCCCTTCTTTGGATCATGACCTCGATGTGGTGAAGTGGGGATATGAAAACAGGCGTCCGGACATCATCTTCCATAAGCGAGGAACCCACAAAACAAACCATCTAGTCGTTGAAATTAAGAAGGACGGCAGTCCACGGGAGATCGCCGCGGACGTGGAAAAAATCAAGACACACTGGTTTAGGGCCCCGTTGCATTACGAGTTCGGAGCGGTAGTCAACTTACGGACAGAGGGAAACCACGATGTTCAGGTATTTCAGAACACGTGAAGCAACGACTTTGCCTTGAGTACTGCCGTGCGCTACCAGAGAAATCAAGAACACCGATTTCTCGGTGCAGACATCGTAGCCTTCGCTGGAAATAGGTGGAACCAGCTTGTGCAAGAAATTATCGAGTTTGCTGGACTCTTTCGTGAACACCATGCGTCCGAAGAGGGCCCTGGAGGAGCGGTTCCATAAATTTCCCATAAATAACCCCCGTGGGAGAAGGTGGAACCGCTAGTGGACGAGAAGCACACCATCCGCGCTGGGTGTTTGTGAGGCTTACGGAATCAGCGCTTCCGGTCGACGGGAGATGATCGCCTACCAGTTGGCACGGGGAGAAAGAGCAAGACTTGGAAGAGTGGTTGACGTTCTACCCTTTCCCTCCCGCGCACTGGCGCAAGATGCGCACGACCGACATTATCGAACATGCCTTCCGGCAGGTTCGCCACCGCACTCGTCCCATGTCAGCTTCACCAAGCTGGCGAGCTGTAATCGCATCCTCGTCGACGTCATCAATCACTTGAACCGCTCCTGGGAGAAGAAACCCCTTAAGAATTTGCACAGAATCCTTGACGCTACAGGCCGAACGGTCACCTTGACAGCTACAATGCCAAAAACGTATGCTGTCAATTGTTAGGAATCAGACTCTGGGGTGAGTGCCGGCCTTCTTCTGATCTCAACCATTCACTCGTGCGGCGGGTCATAAAGACCAAATCCACAATCTCAATGATGGCGAACTCTCTGAAAAAACGGATATTAACAGGCGACCGGCCAACTGGACGTCTGCATCTGGGACACTACATTGGCAGCCTCTCTAACCGAGTCCGGTTGCAAGACGAGTATGAAACCTTTCTTGTCATAGCGGATCTCCACACTCTCACCACCAAATTCACAAAAGAGGATGTGGCCAAGCTTCCTGTCAACGTGGTTGGACTTGTTGTTGATTATCTGGCCGCTGGAATCGACCCGGAGAAAACTACAATCTATCTTCAGTCTGCGATCCCTGAAGTTTACGAGCTTAATACGCTCCTCGGCAGTATGGTCACTGTGAATCGCCTCTCTCGCCTTCCTAGTCTCAAGGACATGGCGCGGGCGGCAGCGATTGACGAGCAGTCCATTCCGTTCAGTCTATTGGGATATCCCGTACTTCAGGCGGCAGACATTCTGATAGCAAAGGCCAATCTGGTACCTGTGGGCAAAGACAATGAAGCACACGTAGAAGTCACCCGTGAGATCGCTCGCCGTTTCAATGCTCTGTATGGCGAGGTGTTCCCCATACCAGAGGTTCTGCTTGGTGATGAAAGCTCCTTGGTCGGGACGGATGGCTCGGAGAAAATGAGCAAGTCGCTCGACAATGCCATTTTCCTCCATGATTCCAGGGATGTTGTACGCCGCCGTGTGCATGGCATGTACACTGACCCGAAACGGATTCGTGCCGATATTCCTGGTACGGTGGAAGGTAATCCGCTGTTCATTTATCATGACTTGTTTAATGCCAACAGCGCCGAAGTCGTTCAGCTCAAAGAACGATATCGGGCCGGTAAGGTGGGCGACACGGAAGTTAAAGAGAGGCTTTCTAACGCCTTAAATTCCTTCTTAGAGCCATTCCGGCAGAGGATTACGGAGATATCCAGCAAACCCGGATTTGTCGAAGAGATTCTGGTTTCCGGAACGGAAAGAATGCGTAGCGTGGCGAGAGAGACACTGAAAGATGTCCGTCGTGCAACCGGCTTGGACCGAACAATGGTGCGGGTCCGCCGGCGCCTTGAAAAGCGTGTCGATGACAGCTCGTCTCTTGGGAAAGTACGCTCCTGATCCGGCCTCTCAGAATCTCCCATCATCCCTCTTTGCTGCTGCGTTTGAACTCGTACCGGGGATAGGTCAACATCCTGCCAAGGCCGTCCCAGCATGGCGACTTTGTGATGCTCTACAACCTGCTTGTCTCCATCGCGCATTGAAAAGCTGGGTCCTGATCCAACTCTTGCACCGGTCAACTTTTTTTGATATTGTGGGACTATGAATAACAGGTCTCAATTCGCGGACCAAGATAACCTGCTGCTGTGCAACGACTCGCCTGACATCGCGCTGGACCTAGAGGCGCTCTCTGTCTGCGGCGTTCTGGGAACCCACCCGCCGAGTGTCACTCCAACCAACTTTGAATCGGTGGCGTGCTGCAATTCAGCGTTGGGTTGGGGGTAGTGCGCTCTGCGGGCTGCAGGCGGAATCGATGCTACAGATCAGGAGCCTGAGGCAGGCGCTGGATGCAGAGTCCTTCTCGGGGTGGGCGATCTCAAGAACAGGGCGTTGACGCGATCGTTCAGATAGAAACTGCGCACGCCAACATTCGCTTACACGCCGTGCCAGGCAAGAGACTCTTCAGCGTGTTGGCTGGGGAGGGGATTCCTCTGTCGTCCATTTGGACCTATACTCGCGACTCCGATGGAAAACCTCACTTTGTCTCAGTAACTGAACGAATCCATTCAGGCCAACAAATTTACGGCCGAGTCTCAAGGAATATTGATATTAGGCCGTTTTTGAATTCTTTAGAGCCGCGCATCCGCGTTGTTTCCGAACCCGTCACCGAGTGGCTCTTCCCTTCAGAAGAGGAAGGGGCATTCGCCCCTGTGCTCGCGCAAATGACACAAGCCGAGTGCCTTTCTTTCGTGCGTCGTTCCGTCGCTGACGTGTTCGCGTCGCGACCAGAGTTGGCTTCTGAACCTCTGGTCGTGGGAGTCTCTGGCGGCGGCGATTCCAATTGTCTCCTGAGCGTTATATGCGAGTGCGTGCCCCGCGAGAACGTCATTCCGGTTATGATGTTGGGTATCCCGGATTGGGATTCCCAGCGTCAACAAGCCGAGGCTCTGTGTCGGGACCTTGGGCTGGGTCTGACTATAGTTCAAACCACTCAAGTCGCCGAATTTTGTGGCATTCGCTCAGTGGATGAATTGCGCCTTCGCTTCGCTGAGGAGTATCCGGATGTCGACCGAGAGTTCCTAGGAACGTGGATGCTTCGAAGGGTCTTGTGCGGCTATGCTCGCACCCATGGATCTTCGTACGTCTGTATCGGCGCGAATCGTGAAGATCTCGTGGGAGAATGCCTAGCTCGGATCGCAAACGCAAAACTTCCACTTCCTGCACCGTTTCGCTGTATCGGTGGGGTTACACTAGTCTATCCAATGTGGAAGGTGCCCAAAAAAATCGGCGACGCCGTCCATATCTCATATTCACTACGCAACTATGAAGCACGCACGCCGAGTTTCAATGTAGGTCGTTCCCTGTACTACTTTCTGGCGTATGCACTGGCTGATGTCGCTCCGGGATTAGACCTTACACTTCTGCAAGCGTTCAGTGTTATTGCAGGGTTAAATCCGGAGCCTTTTGTCAAGGACGAGTCGCTCGATGATTTCATTTGTCGAGACGCGGCATCACAACAAGAAGTTAACCGCTGGGCTCAACTGCTAGCCGGCCTCAGGCCGAACCCGGAAGTTCTCCCGGAGGAACCCCGCCCACCCGATTGACATGCCGGACAATACAGTACTGCTTGTTCATTCTTCTAGGTTCTCGAGGCCGCGGGAGAGGGCAGACGGCGTCCCACTGGGGGTGCTGCACCTGGCGGCAGGTCTCCGCGCACGAGGCTTAACAGTTCGAATCGCCGACTTAAATGTCGACGTCTTGACCCCAACACTGCTTGAAGGCGTTGTTATTGCGGGGATCTCCTGCACTTCTTACTCAATTGGCACGGCGCTCAAAGCTGCTGCCGCTATTCGTTCCGTCTCTCCCAGTGCAAGTATCATTTGGGGTGGGGTTCATCCATCTCTCGATCCAGTTGGCACTGTCGGGCATCCCTTGGTCGACGCAGTTTTATTAGGGGAAGGAGATTTTGCGTTTGCCGAGGTATCTGAGCATCTCATCAATGGCGGCACACTTGCTTCTGCTCCACACGTTTTCACCCGTAGCAAGTTGGGAAGCTCCTGCACAGTTAATGAGCTTGATAGACTGCCTTCCTTGCCTTACGATCTGCTGCGCCTCGAAAGGTACAACGACCGTCTGTTGGACGTCCACTCGGCGAGGGGCTGCCCGTTTACATGTGGCTTCTGTTATAACCAACATAAGGATTATCGAAGCAAGAGCCCAGACCGAATCTACGAGGACATAATGTACGGTCTGAGGTTCTTCCGGCCTGGAATTCTCGTTTTCTGCGAGGACATGTTCTTCTCCAAGTTCTCAAAAGTTGCAGCGGTTTGTGAGATGTTGCTAGGTAGGCGGATTGAGTTGCCGTGGACGGCAAACTGCCGAATCGAACACATCTTGGGCTTTGAGCCGGATTTTTGGCAGCTTCTTCGAGACAGTCGCTGCTCACTTCTAAAGGTTGGCGTTGAGAGCGGATCGCCGCGGATGCAGGCTCTGATGGGAAAGGCCGACATTACTCAAGACATGGTGGTCCGCGCCGTTGAGCTCTGTAAGCAGAACGGCATCGGGTTGAAACTGAATTTCATCGTGGGATTTCCGAGCGAAGCGATTGATGACCTTCTCGATACTGTGAAGCTGATCTCTCGATGCATTGAAATTGATCCCTGCCTCAGACGCATCGCGATCGGTGTCTATGATCCGTATCCCAACACGAGTCTGTGGCCACTGGCTCTACGGGCAGGCTATGATGCGCCTCGAACGCTCGATGAATGGGGCAAATGGAGAGGAGAGATTCATCGCCTACGATGGTTGACAAACGCCCACGTGAGATCTATCCGTAATCTCCTGTTCCTCACGATGGTTTTCGACGAGCCCTATGTGAATTCCATCGATGGCCTCTGGTGTCGGCAACCAAGGGTGCGCACCCGGATCCAGCGTACGTTGTGGCGAGTTGTTAAGCATCTGATTCGGCAGGATTTCAAGCTGCGTAGCAAATTTGGAGCTATTCGGTACACGCCGGAGCGCCACTTTTACGAACTGATCTATGCACCGATCGGCTTGACATCCGCTCCACAGCCCGGAATGGACTAGCTCCGATGATTGAGGCTGTCGTTCCTCCGCTCTCGCGCAGCGCCATAAGGAGCCTTCGACGTCATCCCGAAACCGTTGACAGGTTGACGTGCTAATGGACTCTTCTATATCGAGCGGTTACGACAAGCGAGTTATTGCCCGGTGTTCTGACGTCCGGTTGTGCACTTTCGTTGCAGATGATGCCTCGCTGCTAGTTCGCTGGTTCAATGACGCAGGACTACGACAGCTACTCTGCCGGACGGAGATGGTTACGCTGGAGCAAGAACAAGCGTACTTACAAAGACTTTATTCTGACTGCGGTCCGTTCGCCTACGGAATTCTTCCAAATGGCGAGACAGCGCCGGTTGGACTTTGCGGCCTAGTCGAGGTTCATGCTGCTCGTCGCACAGCAACATTTGGCATTTTCCTTCTTGAGGAACGTGTTCGCAGGCGTGGTATTGGTGAGGCAGCAACTCGCCTTGTACTGGACATGGCTTTTAATAAGCTAGGACTCCGCCGCGTTGTCGCTATCACGCGCTTTGACAATGACGCGTTTCACAGACTCGCAGCGAAGATCGGGTTTCAGAAGGAAGGCGTGCTTCGAGAATATTACTGGTTTGATGAAGCATCTATTGATGCTGTTCAGTATTCGATACTACGCTGTGAATGGATGAAGTGAGACACACGAAACGGCTATGTCCTTTTTTGACGCAATCTTGGCGGGCTGCAGGTTGTGTGCTCGTCTTCTTCCTTGTGATTGGCAGTACGTATATCGTAAAACCGGTTCGAGAATCTCTTCTGGTGTCACAATTCTCGCCGGAGGTTTTCCCCCGCTTCTATCTAATAGTATGTGGACTCGCACTGTTATTTGCGATGGGTTTCGTCCCGTTAATGAGACGAGTACCTGTTCGCTGGGCTATTTTGGTCGGGTATGCGTTTTGCTCTGCGGTCTTTCTGGGATTTTGGGCAGTCCAACGACTCGTACCGTTAACGCGCACGGGGCAGAACTGGTATGGGATCGCTTTTTACGTCTGGGCGAGTCTCTTTAACATCTTCGGCGTTTTCCTCTTTTGGTCCGTCACGGACAGTCTATTCAGAACACCTGAGGCTAAGCTCTGGTATGGATGGATTGGTTTGGGTGGTGTGATGGGTGGAATCGTAGGAAGCACGACCGCCGCCACTCTCGCCCAGCGATTGACGACGTTCGGGCTTTTGCCCATCGCTGGAGTCGGATTTGCAGCTTCGGCAGTGATGACGTATTTCCTCTGTCGGGGCGCTCAGCGCATTATCACCGCGGATCACGAGGTGGTTCATTTCAGTGAGGTCTTTAGACTCTTTCGTCAACCAGTGGTTATACGATTAGCCCTGATCACTGTGCTTCACACGGCCATGATTACAGGTGTCGATTTGCAGATAAAGGGAATTCTGAGTAACGAACACCTGGCAAGAGATACTCTTACGAGGTTCTGGGGCGGCTACTACGCATATATAAACTGGGGTGCACTGGGATTCAACCTTTTGATCACCGCCCCTGTCCTGCGGTTGTGGGGACCCCGAGTTGGCTTACTGATGTTGCCTTTGACGAGCCTTGCGTTTCCTCTCTTGCTTCAGTGGTCGCCGCCAAATGGTCACATCTGGCTTCCTTTAGTGGGCTCCGTACCGCTCCAAGCAGCCTTGCTGGTATTTGTGGGTGTTCCAATCGGAACTCTCGCCTATACTATCCAGCAGGCAGCGAGAGAACTTCTCTATGTTCCACAGCCAGGGAGCGTTCGGTTTCAGGTAAAGAGTTTCGTCGATACGTTCGGCTTTCGAGCTGGCAATTCCGTTGCATCACTTACTGCCATCGCGTTTGGAGGAAATGTTGCACATCTGCCTGCTTTTTCAGTGCTCATCGCCTTCGGATCCATGATCTGGGCAGCAGTATCCCTTCGTGCTGCTTCGGACTTTACTCGTGCGGACACTGCCGGCAACGATCGACAACCACTATCGGCAGGCTCTAATCGGACCCATCTATCCCTAATACACAGGAAAAACGGTTAAGGAAGTCAACTAGCAGGGCTGCATTGACTAGGTGGGTGGCGATCAAGGCCTCGGCTTCTTCTCCCGGCCAGCAACCGGCCGCGACGGTGTCTCGGCCCAGGCGGCGTAGGGCGCGAACCCGCTTGTAGCCATCGATCACCACGAACGGGCCGTCGGCATCTTCCTTCACCACCATAATGGGGACCTGCTGGCCGACTTCGGCGAGCGAACCCAGGGGCCGCCGCTCCGGTTCAGGACGGACCACCTTCAGCCGCTCGTAGCGAAGCGCGAGTTGATGAAATTCCAATTCCACCCCAGCGCCCTCCGGCCCTTCATGAAGAAGAAGAGAGAACGAAGTGGCGCCAACCTTCGTGTTATACGGCTCGGGCCAGAGATTCTTCGGGTCCTTGGGGTCTCCTCCGTTTTCGAGGGAAATAAGGTGGTCTTCCTCATAGCAGGCCGGGTTGTCGGAACGCGCCACGCAACGGGTAGTATCTACCTTCCCCGTGTTTGGGTTGATGAGTTCCGCCCTTGTTTGATGGCGGTGTCCCCGTATTCACGAAGTTGTTTCCTTTTCAGTTTGCTCGTGTATTCCGCCGGGGGCCGGATCTGCTTCGTGCTCCATTGGCGGCTGCAGATGTTGTCCTTGATGTTCGACTGGGTGACTGCCGGATTCGCGGCGCCCGGAGTCCTCGCCGGGTCAGGATAAATGTCCGCAGGTCCAACGCGGTGGGATTGAGCCCAAGCGCCATGCACCAGATGCGTGCAGATTACAGCCACGGGGATGGCGAGGCGGACCCGCCTGTTCAATTTGGGTACCTCCTCGTTTGGCTCTATATCACCCCGTACACCTTCGCCCTGCGTCTAAATGCCTCCTCTGCCCCTTCCAATAGCTGACAGACAACTTTCTTCGTTTTTGCATCGTCGATCGATCCTCTTGCGACCACGGTGCTTTTATCACTCGTGCTCTTTAGAGCTACTATTTGTTCCCCGTCTCCCAACACCGCGATGTTGGGATTATGGGTTACCACGATGACCTGACGTCGCTCCTTTGCCGCCCTCAAAACCGGCACTAAAGAATGGAAAATGAACTCGCTATCAAGGTTGTCCTCCGGCTGATCGATTATCAATGGCGAGTTACTTTCCGATGACAGCATCAGCGCCAACAGGACAGATTGTTGCTGTCCTAATGATAGCTTCGAAAAATCCTTCGATGGATATAGAACTTTTCCACCCAGAGTAATCTTTTTCGTGACTGTGATTTTCGGTCGGTCGTCGAAGACGCAACGTTCCAATCTATAGATATACGGAGGTTGGCCGAGGGCCTTCAATATTTCTTGCGCATCGGTTTTGCTGAATGGCTTCATACCGTCGGGCGACGTAACTCTAAGGATCGGGCTCAGGTCGCCCTTCTTTATCGCATCCAATAGTTGGGGCACAGGGACCTGTTCAACCAGCAATGCAGTGCGGGGCACCTGAGACGTGCGCCAGTTCATCGCCTCTTTGATAATCTCTTCGGCCTCTGAGGAAAGGCCGTTTTCGACGAACTTTACATCCACAAAAAGATCGGTCAACGCGCTCTTGAGGGCGAGGTTTGCCCTTACAGCAAATGCTGTTCTGTTTTTGGATATCGACGCCCTCAGCCCCAGACGCTTTTTCAGTAGTTCGGCCCGAATCTTCTGAAGGTCTCGCAGCCTCTTTTCCCAATCCGCCAGCACTTGCAACGTTTTCCGGTAATTCGACTCATCAGCGGCCAGCTTCTTGATGTACATGCTGTCAAGCTTGATGCCTTTTGCCAGCAAATCCTTCTTCTTTTGTTCGATTTCGTTGAGGATCTGACGTTCGCGGACCTTCCATTGGTCTACCTGTTTCTTGACATCGGCCGACAAGGAAGAAGTCTTGTTTGCCATTTCCTTTTGGTTCTTATCGGTCTCCAACGCAAACGCCGCAACCAGTCTTGTAATTTCTCTGAATTCTGTCGAACCAACTTTTAATTCTTCGGGTTTTGCCACCGTTTGTATTTCATTGAGTATGTCTGACACGGAAGACATGGTCACCGCAGCCCCTAGATCAGATATCCGCTGCTCGATGGTTTCCCGTATCGCGCGCTCCTCAGCCACCTTCCTTTCGAGAGCCACTACTTCGCTCGCGTGCGCCGACTCGATCGCCTTTAGTTGCTGCTGGGTATTCACAAGCAATTTCTTGTATTCGGGGATTCGGGAAACCTGGGTATGGGCCTTCTCTATCTCGGTTTGATTCGAAAGTAGTTGATCGCGGATTTCTTCTTCCTGAGCGGTCAATTCTGATATGTTTGTGAATTGGTCGAGATACTGGAGCAGGATGGCGGGGTCTTGTTGAGCTTTTGCGCTGGTTTGCGCGGTTTCGGTCTGGCCATACGACTCAATCGGGAAAGTCACGGGGCCCATTATCGGATCATCGACGTTCTCAGACTCTTCGCCAATGCGTCTTATGATCGTGTGCAGTTGACCAGCCTGGTCTGCCCAAACAAGATGAATTTTTTCGGGCCAGACCTCGCAATCGATCAATTTGCTGGTACTCGGAGTAGGAGCAATAATCCGTCCGGCTTCAAAGGCCATAGACTTCCCAGCTCCTCTCCCGCCGATAATACAGTTCAGGTTTCTACTGAAGTGAAAAACCTGACCGTCGAGAAAGCCGCCTTGCAACTTCGTTCCCATAAGATAAGGTACCGATTGTGGTATCTCGTCTTCGAGTCTGATACGGGCATCCGCGTCTTGCAGGGCGATTCGGACGCCATTGAAGGAGGGTGAATCCATCTTGATGCGTGTCAGCTTGCGCTTACCCTCCGCGTTTTTCCCTAAATAACTCAATGTGTGAGAGTCCGAGAAAAGGACCCGTGCCAAGTACTGCTTCTCCCCTAGTCCCAAAGCCGCAATTCTTTTCTTTCCACACGCGGCCCGCTGCGGATCAGGGTCTCGGTCCGAATACGATATTGGGGATTGCGCAGATCGTAGTTCGATCCCCCACAACGAGGGATGAGCTACCACGTCCGACTTATATGGCGGATTTCCTTTGATCGCAGTTTCGAGACCCCCGTCTCCATCTACGTGTGCAAGGATTGCAAAACCCTTTGCCGGGTCAATCAAACTCAAGCATTCAAGTACACCAGTTTGACATCGGGAATCCTGTGTCCCCCGGTCAGCAAAGTCTAGCTTACCGAAGAAAGTCTCCAAGTCGTCATAGTCCTCGAAGTAAACCAGAAGATGCCCTTGCGGGGTGGTGAGTTCAACACCCGGAACGACAAGTAGCTGTTTTCCCGAGGCTGCGTCCATCGCCCCTGGAACATTCGTAATCTCGTTGTGATCGGTGATTGCAATAAGGGAGAGATCCTCGGAAATTGCGGTATTTACAACAGCCTCGGGCGTAATAGACGCGTCTGTGACGTCGTGAGAACCGCCCCGCGAGTGGATATGCAGGTCAGCTCTAAAGAATCGAGCGCCCGACGGACACGCGGCGATTTCGTCAGCAATGGTCATAAGTAACGCTGTGAATTGCATTTATTATGAGCTTTTGGTTTCCCCTGTCAAACTAGATTTTTGTCATCACGCCCTTTCAAGTGTCGGAACTTAAATGGAGACGTTGATTTGATCCACATGATTTGCGCGGCCTGCAAGATCGCGCACCTTTACGGCGATATTGTGTCTGCTAAGGTGAACGAACGCTTCGACCGGCATCCCGGTTGGAGCGCTGCCTATACGGGAGGCCCTGCCCATCACATCCCGATTTTTCGTTATGACTGGACCTCTGGCGTACATAGGAGGAAAGCAGCGGTTAGCCAAGCGGATCATTGAAATACTTCCGAAGCACACGACCTACGTCGAACCCTTTGCCGGCGGCGCTCAGGTTTTCTTCCATAAGGAACCATCGAGCGTGGAAGTCCTCAACGATCTTGACGGCGAGATTGTGAATTTCTTCCGAATCTGCCAGTTGCATCACGAGGAGTTGCTGCGCCAATTGAGATTCTGTCTCGTGAGCCGCAAATGGTTCGAACTGGTGAAGCTTCAGAATCCGAGCAGCCTCACGGACATCCAACGCGCCGCCCGACTCCTGTATTTGCAGAAGAATTCGTTCGCCGGTCTCATCCGCTACCCGGCATATCACTACCACGTAGTGAGGCCCCCGAGTTTCAATGTGGGCAGCCTTCCAAAGCTCCTTGAAAACGTACATCACAGGCTGGAACGCGTGCAGATCGAGTGTCTCCCGTATGAGGAAATCCTCCGGCGGTATGACCGGCCCGGGACGCTGTTCTACCTTGACCCGCCCTACTGGGGCCGCAAACTCTACCGCTTGAATTTTACGGAATCAGATTTCGTGAAACTGGAAAAGAACCTTCGATCTGTCAAGGGCAAATTCGTCCTCTCCCTCAATGACCTCCCTGAAGTTCGCAAGCTCTTCCACCATTACGTTCTCCGTGAAATAGAGCTGGCGTATACCGCGCAAATGAAGGCAGGTAGGCGCTTCCGGGAGCTCTTGATCGCCAACTTCCAGCCGACTGAAAAGCCTGCTCCGAGACAAGTACCTGCCGTATAGACAGCGGTCCACCCTGCCGAGTTGTTACCGTTTCTGACATCCCATCCTCGACACTTAAGCCATGAACACTTTTGTTGAAAAACTCTTCGCGGGGTTTTGGAATCGCTTCGCATCCCGCCACTGCCATAGGCCCTCCCGTCACGGCCTGCGTCTCGGTTTCCGGGTGCGGGATGATGACCCAACCCGCGACGAAGTCGAGATTACTCAGACGAAACGGCCTGAACACCTAGCCATTCTCGGCAAAACCGGGCGAGGGAAGTCGTCCCTCATTCGCTACCTGTCCAGGCAAGACGTTGACGCAGGCCGTGGGTTTACCTATTTCGACCTGCACGGAGATGCCACGCCCTTTCTTCTCGGCTCGATTGCGGCCGCAGAACGCCGCGCCGGATGCGATCTAAGCGATAAGTTGATCGTCATTGAGCCGGCAGACCCGACATACTCCGTAGGTCTCAATCCGCTCGAAGGCGCAGGCGGCGGCCGAAGCTTCGTCCAGATTTCGGAGTTCGCAGAGATTCTCAAGCGGCGCTGGCACCTCGAATCCTTCGGAGCCCGCACGGATGAATTGTTGCGCAACTCGCTCTGCGCCCTGGCGGATAACGAGCTGACGCTTCTTGAGATTGCCCCCTTCCTCAGCCACGCCGAGTTCCGTGCCTCCTGCTTGAAACGGATCACGAATGCGGAGATTCGACAGTACTTCGAGTTGCGGTACGACCCCCTGAGCGAGCCTATGCGGGCCGTCATGCGGGAACCGATCTTGAACAAGACCTCAGCATTCACCGCCGACCCGCACTTCCGCCACATCGTGGGGCAGAGGAAATCGACCTTCTCATGGCTTGATGCCCTCGATCAAGGACGCTGGGTCCTGCTCAATCTCCACAAAGGCCGGCTGGGCGAGCAGGCGGCAACCTTAGGAAGCCTGTTTCTCGCCGTCCTCAAGAACGCGCTCTTCGCCCGCAAAAGCCATGAGCTTTATACGTTGTACTGCGACGAGATTCAGAATCTCGTGGCCTACGGGAGTGGACTTGACACGGTACTTTCGGAGGCGCGCAAGTTCTCGGTCTCGGTCACCTCGGCGAATCAATTTCTCGACCAGTACCCGCCCGAGATGCGCTCCGCCATCCTCGCCGTGGGCACGCATATCTTCTTCCAGCTTTCGAGCGCCGACGCCCAACTGGTCTCTATGGCGCTCGACGGCGGCAGACCGCTCGCCGAGCTTTTGAAGAACCTGCCGCAGCGCCATCTGGTCGTGAAAAGCGGCAGCGAACGATGGAAGGAAGTCCTGGTTCCCGCCGTTCACGACCCCCAGGCGAGCTACCAGAACCTCTATGAGCGTTGCCGGAGGCGGTGGGGGCGGAAGCGCGACGAGGTCGAACAGGAGATTGCGGCCCGGCAAGCCATCGTCGGACGGAGCCGGGAGGAGGCCCTTCATGACTGGGAATAACACCGGCCTTGTCCTGCAAGACCGCGATCGGCACCTGCTCCGGGAGCTTGCAGTCATGAGGGTCATCGACCGCGAGCAGGCGAAGCTCGTGGCAGAGTTTGGGTCGACGACCCGGGCGAATGCCCGGCTCCTTGCCCTCACGAGAACGGGTCTTCTCCGCCGCTTCTTTCTCGGAACCACGACCGGAGGAAAGAAAGCCATTTATGCCCTCTCGCCGAGCGGGGCCCGGCTTCTGGATCTTCCTTGCCGGGGTCCGCGCAGAAAACGGGAGGAGGTCTTGGTGGGAGATTTCTTTGTCACACACCAGCTCGCCATTAACGAGATATACGGCACACTGAAATATCGGCCCCTTCCGACCCCGGAAGCGAAATTCCTCCGTTGGATGAGCTATTCGAGACCCCTTGACCCAGGCGGCTCACTCATCCCGGATGGTTACGTGGAATTGCTTCTTTCCGGCAAACCCCTCGCGGCGTTCCTCGAAATTGACTTGGGGCATGAGGGTCAGAAAATCTGGAAGGCAAAGATTGAAGCCTACCTCCGGTACGCCGCCTCGGGACAGTTCGCCACCCGATTCCACCAGCCACGCTTTCGGGTGCTCGTGGTCGGGAAATCGGCGCGCCGGGCCGAGTCCATCCGCAACTTGGCCGGCTCGGTTACCGAGAAGATTTTTTGGTTTTCCAGTTTCGAGCAGATTAACCGCGAGGGTTTCTGGTCACCCGTGTGGCTTCGTCCCAGGGATGACCGGGGACAGTCGCTTTTGTGAATTCCCATGAAGTATTGTTTCAACTGCAATCGCGTCACGGTGGGTGATCCCTTATTCTGCAACTTCTGCGGCAAGAGCTATAACGTCAAGCTCTGCCCCAGGCTGCACGTCAACTCGCGCAGCGCCGAAGTCTGTTCCCAATGTGGCAGCCGGGACCTTAGTACTCCCCAACCGAAAGTTCCCTTCTGGGGCAGAGTCCTGGTTTTCCTGGTGGGCGTGGTTCTCTGGGCTGCCTTCCTCTTCCTTACGCTCCTCTTCGTGTTGATTTTCCTGAGGGAACTGTTTTCCCAGACCCAGATGCTCAATGCCCTGGTGGGGATAGGGATCATCCTGGCGGTGCTCTTGTGGCTGTGGATGCAGATTCCGCCCTGGATGCGGAAGTTCATGCACCACTTGCTGCGGGGGAAGGATAACGACCGCAAGCGCTGAGGGGGGAACCCGACGATGTCGAGCGAGACGCACATAAGGCTTCCGCACCGCCAAGAATCTCATGATTCTCAACGAGTTCTTGGGTCGCGAACGCGGGCAGAGCTGCCCGTAGCATTGCCCGAGCCCGCGCCTCAAGAAAATGCACCCGCGCTCGACCTCCTGGGTGAACCCCTCACCCTCCACCAAGTGTCCCGTCTGCTCGGTTGCTCCGAGTGGACGGTACGGCAGCGCTGCCTTCCCCAGGGCCTTCCCTATTTCCGGGTGGCGAAGACCGGAAAACTCATCTTCTACCGGAACCAAGTCACCCGCTGGATCCTTGAAAAACAAAAACAGAAAGGAGGTGTCTGAATGAGTCTCTGGAAGCGGGGCCGCGTGTACTGGACCTATGTGTACATGGACGGCGTCCGGTACGCGAAATCGACTGGAACCGGGAATCGGAGGCTGGCGGAACAGATCGACC
>Ga0187885_10001028_pt1 | contig 32316 bp, 29 predicted proteins | sample June2016WEW_20_1_3_FD_132970 | JGI IMG/M metagenome (GOLD analysis project Ga0187885, IMG submission 132970) | Peatland microbial communities from SPRUCE experiment site at the Marcell Experimental Forest, Minnesota, USA - June2016WEW_20_100 | ecosystem: Environmental > Terrestrial > Soil >...
CGGCCTGCTCCGTCGGCGGCAAACCGCAGTGCGGTCTCGATGATCTCCTCGACGAGGTCTGCGTTCTCTGTGGCGCCGCCGGCACGGGATTCGAGAAGTTGTTCGACGAGTGCGCGGTCGTGTTTGTTCAAGGCCATGGTTTTTCTCGCTGCCATATTCTAGCCCGGATATTTCACATCTGCCAGAACGTACTCGTGAAATATGCGGGCTGGCGCTGTTGCCGTCATAAAGAAAGGTTTGCAAAAATGGGGGGCGGAATTTATGTTTGGGTAGGTTTTAGGAGGGGTATGTACAAGATCGCGGTCTATCCGGGCAGTTTCGATCCCATCACCAACGGTCATCTGGACGTGGTGCGGCGGGCGGCCCATTTGTACGACCGGGTGATTGTTGCGGTGGCGCGGGACACGGACAAGGCATCATTGTTCACGCTGGACGAGCGCGTGGCGCTGGCGCGACAGGCGGTGAGCGGGTTGCGGGCGGTGTCGGTGGAAGGGTTTAGCGGCTTGCTGGTTAAGTTCGCCCAGCGGAAGAAGGCTGCGGTGATGGTACGCGGGTTGCGGGCGGTATCGGATTTCGAGTACGAGCTGCAACTGGCGCTGTTTAACCGCAAGATGGATCCGGGAATCGAGACAATTTTCCTAACGCCGAAGGAAGAATTGGCATTTGTCAGTTCGCGGATGGTGAAGCAGATTGCGGCGCTCGGCGGCGACGTGAACAGTTTTGTGCCGCGAGCGGTCAAACAGGCGTTGAAACGTAAGTTGCGCGCCCGGTAGCAGGACGCGCCATCGTCCCTGTTCTTGCGTGCAAGAGCGGGAAATGGAAGACACGATGAAGATCAACGTCAAACGCATCCCTGAAGGAGGGGAAACCCTGCGCGGCACCGAACCCGCCGCGATTCTCGAATTGGAAGACCCGAACGTCCGGTTCGGGAAAGAGATTGAGTACGAGCTTCACGCACAGGTGCAAGGTGGCGCATTGCTTGTAACGGGCACGTTGCGCGCGCCGGTCACTGCGCGGTGCGGACGGTGCCTGAAAACGCTCAAACTGCCGCTCGCGGTGCAGGATTTCGTGTTCCACCACGAACTGCACGGCGAGGACTTCATGGACTTGACGGAGAACATCCGCGAAGATATTCTGTTGCAGCTTCCGCAACGAACATTGTGCGACCCGGACTGCAAGGGGTTGTGCCCTGTGTGCGGCCAGGATTTGAATATCCGCCGTTGCTCGTGTGAGGGCCTCCGAAAGTTTTCGGGGCGGTGGGGCAAGTTGGACGAATTGAAACTAAAATAAACCACAGAGAGAGAGACTTTCATGGGTGTCCCAAAACGAAGAATGTCCAAGATGCGGAGGCGCACGCGCAAGGCAGCCAATCGGCTCCAGGCGCAGCAAACCTCCGTGTGCGCCCAATGCGGCGCGCAAGTACGAACGCATCGCGTCTGTCCGTCCTGCGGTTACTACAAGGGACGGCAGATCATGTCAGTCAGCCCCGCATAGCATCTGGTCATGAAGATTGCCGTCGATGCGATGGGTGGCGATTTTGCGCCGGCTAATCCCGTTGCGGGCGCGGTGGAAGCCCTGCGCAGTAATGACCACATTTCCCGTCTCTATCTGGTTGGCGACAGGCCGCGGATCGAAGCGGAACTTCGCCAGCACGAGTTGGCGGACTCCCGCCTCGAGATTGTCCACGCCAGCGAGGTCATCGAGATGTACGATCCACCCGTGCAGGCGGTGCGGCGCAAGAAGGACAGCTCGATGAACCGCGCCATCGACCTCGTCAAACAAGGCGAGGCGGATGCCATCGTCTCAGCGGGCAACACAGGCGCGTTGATGACGGCGGCCCTGCTTAAGCTACGGATGTTGGAGGGGGTGGATCGGCCCGGTCTAGCCGTGTTGATTCCCGCACCCGACAATGTATTTGTGCTGATGGATGTCGGTGTGAACCTCGAACCTCGTCCGGAAAACCTGGTGCAATACGCGGTGATGTCCAGTTTGTATTCGCAACAGATTCTGAAGTACAAGAACCCACGGGTGGCCGTGTTCTCCATTGGCTCGGAGGACATGAAAGGCAACGAATTGACCTTGGAAACTCATCGGCTGTTGAAGCAGACGGGCTTGAATTTCGTTGGAAACATTGATGGGCACGATTTGTTCGCGAACATCGCCGACGTGATCGTCGCCGACGCATTCGTCGGCAACGCGGTGCTGAAATCCTGTGAGAGCACCACACGGGTACTGGGCAAATGGCTGAAGCATGAAATAGCCAGAAATCCAGTACGGATGCTCGGCGGCCTGTTGGCGCGCGGCGCCTTCAAGGCCTTCATTCGCAGGATCGATCCTGATGAGTACGGCGGCGCGGTGTTGCTCGGCATCAACGGTATCTGCATCAAGGCGCACGGCGCCAGCACGCCGAAAGCGATCAAGAACGCCATCCGACTGGCCACGGAGTTTGTCGAGGGCCAGTTCAACGAACACATCATCGAGCGCATCAAACAAGTCCATGACCAAATCCAGCAAACCACAATTGCACAGCCCTAGGTCGCGTCGGCCTTCCCGACCCGTGCACATCGTCGGCACGGGGTCGTATGTGCCGGAACGCGTGTTGACCAATGCTGATTTGGAGAAGACGGTGAACACCACCGATGAGTGGATCACCACTCGTACCGGCATCAAGGAACGGCGCATTGCCGCACCGGAACAATGCACCTCGGACATGGCCGCTGAAGCGGCCCGGCGGGCAATGGAACAGGCTGGCGTCAGCGGGGAGAACATCGATCTAATCGTCTGCGCCACATGCACGCCCGACATGATATTTCCCTCCACTGCGTGTCTGGTACAACAGAAGATCGGCGCGAAACGCGCGGCGGCGTTTGACATGGAAGCGGCGTGCTCAGGTTTTCTATACGCGCTGGAGATTGGCCAGCAATTCATCATGTCGGGCACGTACGACACGGTGCTGGTCATCGGCGCGGAGAAACTGTCGACCATCGTGGATTGGGAGGACCGCAACACGTGTGTGTTGTTCGGAGATGGCGCGGGAGCGGCGGTTCTCCAGAGCCGTGGCGAGGAGCACGGAATTCTGACGACGTGCATGGGTGCAGATGGCTCCTTGGCCGATCTGTTGAAGGTGCCGGGCGGCGGGGCGCGGTGTCCCGCCTCGGGAAAATCTGTCAGCGACAAGATGCACTATATTAAAATGGCGGGCCGCGAGGTGTATAAGAGCGCCGTAGTGGCGATGCAGACCGCAGCGGAAGAGGCGTTACGGCGCTGCAATCTGACTGTGGCCGACATCCGATGCATCATCCCACACCAGGCGAACCTGCGCATTATCCAGGCGCTTGCCGACCGGCTCGGCGCGCCGATGGACAAGGTGTACGTGAACCTCAACCGTTATGGCAATGTTTCGGCGGCGTCGGTGGCGATTGCGCTGGATGAAGCGGCGCGTGAAGGACGATTCCAGCGGGGCGACTTGATTTTGCTTGTCGTGTTTGGCGGCGGACTGACCTGGGCGTCTTGCGTCATCCAATGGTGAGGGAAGGCGCGGAGCCATTGACAACGGCAGGGTTTGGTGCTAAGTAACGCTGTTGTCTTTTCAAGAGGATTACAGAAGAACCATGGCTGCGACAAGACGAGACGATTCGGGTGTATTTGGTACGGAATTGAAGGCAAAACACTCGCGGAAGGCTGCGGTTCTCGAAAAAGTTTCCCACCTAAGTCAGAATGGTGTGACGTTTTCAACGGAACGGTCCATACCGGAGTGGATGGAAGTAGGCGTGAAAATGCATTTACCCAAGGCAGCGGCGCGGCGTGATCAACATGTGGGTTGTCGCGGTGTGGTCGTGCAATGTCTGCCACGGCAAAAAGACAGGCGATTCGAGGTGTCGCTGGTATTTCTCGATCTCCCTGAGCGCATCGGATCGCAATTGGCCGTGTCTCCAGACAGGCCCTCTCATATTTGCATCAACTGTTAGACCGGTATGGAATACCTGCACAACCTGTTGAAGTTCGCCATCAACATGGGTGCTTCCGATATACACATCAAGGCGAACCGTTCCCCGACCATCCGCGTGGCCAGCCAGCTATTTCCAGTACAAATCGATCCTCCAACGCTCGAGCTCATGCAGGAAATCGTTCACTATCTGCTGCCGCAACACTTGCAGGCGCGGCTTGATCGGGAAAAAGAAGTGGATTTCTCCTACTTTGCGGACAAACTCGGCCGCTACCGCGTAAATGTCTACCAGCAACGCAGCGAACCGGCGATCGCGATGCGCTACGTTAAGGCGCACATCCCATCATTTAAAGAACTTAACCTACCCGAGGAACTCGGCAAGATCGCCAACGCTGAACGCGGGATAGTGCTGGTCACGGGCACGACGGGTTGTGGCAAGTCGAGCACCTTGGCGGCGATGATCGAGCACATCAACCTGACAGAGAAATGCCACATCGTCACGCTCGAAGACCCCATCGAATACGTTTTTGAGGACAAACAGTCTGTGATCGAGCAGCGTGAGGTAGGGATGGACACGCTGAGTTTCGACCGGGCGCTCGTCCACGTCATGCGCCAGGATCCTGACGTAATTATGATCGGCGAAATGCGCGACAGCCAGTCGTTCATGGCTGCGCTGGCTGCAGCCGATACGGGACACTTGGTGTTGACCACGCTCCACACGACTACGGCATATCAGGCTATTGGTCGCATTCTGGATTTCTTTCCGGCGCACGAACGCGACCAGATCCGTCGTCAGATGGCGTCGAGCATGCAGGCGGTCATCTGCCAGCGACTGGTGCCGGCCCCTAGTGGCAACGTGGTGCCGGCGGTGGAAATCATGGTCAATACGGGGACGGTGCACAAAATGATCGAAGACAACCATCTCGACAAACTCCACGCCGCCATTGAAACAGGGACTGAAGACGGCATGCAGACCTTCAATCAGGCGCTCTACAAGTTGGTAAAGGCAGAACTCATTACAGAAGAGGAAGCCCTCGTGAAGGCCACTAATCCCGATGCCTTGCGGATGAACTTCCGGGGCATCTTCCTCGACGAATCCCGTCGCATCCTGGCGTCGGCATAACGCCTCCCACCGTTGGCGGCGCGGCTGCGGTTTCCCTATTTTTCTTTGCGTTTCGGCGCGTTTCCCCGCCTCGGGGAGGGTTATAGGCGGGAAAAACAGGCTATTCCTGCACCTTGGCCGCTAAGGGATTGCGTGTAAAAAAGGTGTTTTTGGCGCTTGACAGCGAAATGACTGTCGGCATAATGGCGCCCAATCAAGGAGTTGGCTCGTGGATTAACAGGAGGGGGCGCAAGCCGAAAGAAGAGTTTTCGCAGAGTACGTCCCATGTTGTTAATGAATTAAGGTGGGAAACGTTAACATAAGGAGGAAACAGTGAAGAAACTAAGTGTGGTATGTGCGCTGATTGCCTTTGGGGGGCTGGCTGCTAACACATTCGCGGATGTGCAAAACATTCGCATTAGCGGCGATATCCGCATACGCGGGTATTACCTGAACGATGTTGTACAAAACACGACAGGGACAAAGCCGGCAGACACGTCATTCATCTCCCAGCGGACGCGCGTCACCGTCGAGGCTGACTTGGAAGATCACATCCTCGCGGTGGTCACAATAAGGGCCGAAGGTCTGTGGGGTGCTGGCGACGAATCGCTTGGAACGTCTGGCGCCGGCTGGAGCACGACAAGAATCAACAGGGGCTGGGATGTCGGGATTGACGAAGCCTATGTGCAGTTCAACGAGATATTCTGGAGCGCAGCGACGTTGAAGCTGGGCCGTCAGTACCTAAACTACGGTCGCGGCATGATCTTGAGCAGCGCCGAGCAGGAGTATAACTACGACGCGGCCCGGCTCGTGCTGGACTTCTACCCGCTAGTCGTCGACGTGGTTGGGGCCAAGCTCGTAGAGCGGTCCTTCTTTACTTCAGTCAACAGCGGCCATGGCGGCTCGGATCTGCTGTTCCTTAATGCCCGTTATGAGATGGCTAACTCGCCAATTAAGGATGTGGAAGCGTACCTCGGGTATGTCTCACAACCTGGTTCCGCAAACTTCGTCAGCACTCGGGTTCCTCCGACAGCTGGAGGCGCCTCGCCCGTAATCATGGGGCTGCGCACAGACTTGGCGCCAATAAAGAACCTGGATATCTGGGCCGAAGGCGCATATGAATTCGGTTCCCAGAGTCTGAGTGCGTGGCTGGTGAACCTTGGGACGCAGTACACACTGAAGGATGTCAAGTGGACGCCTTCCTTTAACGCCAACTACACCTATGCCTCAGGTGGCGGCAAAGGGGGTACGTTCATCCCGTGGTTTAACTACGGCTACAATGGATATTTGTTCAACCCCGCGTATTCCAATATCCATATCTTCAACCTTGGCGCTTCGGTGAAACCGTCCAAGAACACGTCACTGGCTCTTGAAGGGTACTACTACCTCAAGGCGAACGGGAACGTGAACGTGGCAAGCAGCGCGAATACAGACTTCGGCGGCTTCGGCTTTGTCGGCTCGGCGGCCAGCGACAATGTGGGTTGTGAAGTCGACGCCATTGCTGGTTATGACTACAGCAAGGATGTTCGTGTTCAACTCGTCTACGGCGTGTTCGTGCCAGGCAGCGCGTTTAGCGGTGTCACCGCGTCCACGGCGCAGGAGATCCGCGGCGAAATCAACGTCAAGTTCTAACCTCTGTTGGAACGACGCAGCAGGAAGCCCCCCGAACATTCGGGGGGCTTCTCTTTTGCCCTTAATCACCCAGCCCGAAGTTTCGACTGTCCTATTGTTCGCTCGTTCACGAACACACAGCTTGCCACCGACGCGCTCTCGGCGTAAACTCTGCAGCCAGCCCCGAATGGTTTCGGGGCCAGTTGGGTCACAGCAAGCTGCGACCGCGAGGATTTGTCCAGACAGACCACGACATGAAACCGGCAACCCGTTTACGGGAAATCGTCAAAAATCTGTACGGCTGGTCGAGTTTCCACGTTCAGTGGAAGGTTGATTTCGACAGTTACGCGCTGAAGACAGCGGATGGCGTGGTGTTCATAGATCCAATGAAACCCGCGGCAGCAGTCGTTAAACAATTGGAGGCATTGGGAGAGCCGGTCGGCGTCTTTCTAACCAGCGCCAATCACGACCGCGATGCTGACTGGTTCCGCAAGCGGTACGAGATCCAGGTGTATGCCCACGAAAAGGCCGCGCCTGATTGTGATACGAAGATCGATGTGTTGGTGTTGGACGGTGAGAAACTGCCTGGCGGTTTGCAGGCGGTTCATCTGCCGGGCGCCACGGCCGGTTGCGCAGCCTTTCACGCCAAACAGGCCGGCGGCATAGTTTTCATCGGCGATTCGCTGCTGAACGTCAACGGCAAAGGGCTGAGCCTGTTATCGGCGCAGTACGTCGAGGACAGCAAACAGATGATGCGGTCAATCCGTCGGCTACTGGAGTTGAATTTCAAAATCTCCACGTTCGCGCACGGCGAGCCGTTGGTCGGCGACGCGAAGAAACAGATCGCTGCATTTCTTAAAAAATCAAAGAGGGATTCCTGATGAGTCAGCAATACAATAAAGTGGAAAAACGGATACGGCGCCAACGCTATCTTAAGCGGTACAAGAAACAACACAAGCGGGCAAAGGCCCATGGGCCAACGCTCAGTCCGCCGCCGACTCCGAACTGAGAGCTTCAGTGTATCGACGGGAGGAGACTCGCTGATGGCAGCCAATCGGGCCGCCAGCGGGACGAGAGATGGCATGATAGTGTAGTTGGTGTCAGAGCCGCGAGATCGGAACGGCACGATTTCGCGTGGACAGCCGTTGCGATCCTGAGTATCATCCCGACGCGGAGCGGAAACACAAGCGAATGTAGAGTAAACATGTCAGCGCTCGTTCATCACCGGTCCGATGGTAGCACGCGCACCTTGGAATTCACGGTGGCGACCGATGGTGCGGCTAAACCGCTGATCATTGGTCGTCTCTCCACCTCGGACATCATGGTGCGCGACACATTTGTTTCGCGCGTGCACTGCGATGTCACCTTCATAAACGGACAGGTCATTCTTAAAGACCTTGGCTCGGCCAATGGCACCTACCGCAACGGCGCGCGCATTTACGATGCGCCCTTGAACCCTGGCGACAAGATCCAAATCGGCAACACCACGCTCGTCTTCGAGTTGGAGGCCGGCACGGGCAATGCCATCCTGCGCCAGATGTCGCATATGGTGGTGCCGCCCGCATCGGACAGCAATGTGAATCCACCATCGTCTCCCAAAACAGCCGGCAACGTGGAGGAGCCGCCGTCAACTTCACAATTGGCCAGCAATATAAAGCCGCCATCAGCCCCGCACGGAGGTTGATGTGGCGTCATCCACCCGAGGCGCCCCCATGAGTAAAGTGCTCGTTCCACTGGCCCCGGGCTTCGAGGAAATCGAAGCCATTACCATCATCGACATCCTTCGAAGGGCAGGTATCGAAGTCGTGGTCGCGGGGACGCAAGCCGGGCCGATTGAGGCATCGCGCAAGACCAAACATCTACCGGATTGCACGCTTGACGATGTGCATGCCGGGGAGTTCGATATGCTCGTCTTGCCTGGCGGTCAACTCGGCGCGACCAATCTCCGCGCCGACCCGCGTATTCGACACATCATCGAGGTATTGCGGACGAAGAATCGTCGACTCGCGGCCATCTGCGCCGCGCCGACCGTGCTGGCGGCGTGTGGAGTGCTCAAAGACCGCATGGCGACCAGCCATCCGAGCGTACGCGCCGAAGTCGCAGCGGCGACAGCGAAAGTCTCTGATGAACGTGTCGTGGTGGACGGTCCTGTTGTGACGAGTCAGGCGGCGGGCACGGCGATGGAGTTTGCGTTCAAACTTGTAGAGCTGCTCTGCGGCCCCGATAAGGTCGCCGAAGTCAACCGGGGCGTTCTGGCGAAGCTATAAGGCCGGCGTTGCCGAGGTTTTTTGTTTTTCCCTCCGCTATCTGTCAGGATAGAATCGGCTGTTGGATTGACATGAAGGCGCAAAAATCAATACCGGTGGCGTTGACCGTGGCTGGATCGGACAGCGGCGGCGGCGCGGGGATCCAGGCCGACCTTAAAACTTTTCGCGCCCATGGCGTGTTCGGCGCAAGCGTCATCACTTGCATCACCGCACAAAACCCCCAATGCGTAAGCGCCATACAGCCGGTCACGGCGCGCGTTGTTGCGGCGCAGACAAATTGTGTGTTCGAGGCATTCCCCGTTGCGGCAGCCAAAACAGGCATGTTGTATAACGCAGCCATTATCGAGGCGGTCGCGAGCAGTTTTCGCCGTCGTAAATTCCAAAAGCTCGTTGTGGATCCGGTCATGGTGTCCACGAGCGGCGCGTTGCTTCTGAAAAAAGATGCTGTTGCCATTCTGCAACGTCTTTTGTTCCCGCAGGCGGCCGTGGTAACGCCCAATTGTGTGGAAGCCGCAGTGCTTTGGGGACGCGAGATTCGGGTGCTCGCGGATCTGCGCGCGGCTGCACAGGCGCTGTCGGAGCGGTTTGGCGTCCCATTTCTCGTCAAAGGGGGTCACTTGCCCGTGCGGAATCAGGCGGTGGACGTCCTGTGTGACGGACGGGTAACGCATGAATTCAGCGCTCAAGTCGTGCACGGCATCCGCGCACACGGCGCTGGCTGCACCTTCTGCGCGGCGATTACCGCCAATCTGGCGCTTGGCCACGATCTTCCAACAGCAGTGCGCCGCGCAAAACGTTTCATCACGCGTGCTTTTCGAAATGCAGTTCGGGTGGGGAATTTCCGTGCATTAATGGTATGAAGCGACCGCTTACGGGGTTGGCGGTGGTGTTCGCTTCAGGAATTTGGCTGGAGTCATTGCTGTCCTTACACTTGGGATGGCTTTGTTGTGGCGCGATCGGACTGTTGGTTGCGTTTTTCATGGTATATCGGACGCGCGGTTCGCTGCCAGTGTTGCTCGGACTCGTGTTGATCGCAGGAATGTTCTCGTATAGGCAGGCAACGACTGTCTTCCCCCCACACTACGTAACGCGACTGCTTGCATGGCACGACCAGAACATCAGCCTCCGTGGTTTGATCGTGAGTGCTCTCGCAGGCGGCACCAACCACGCGGAGAACGCGCAAGGCGACCGGCAGCGGTTTACGCTGCAATTAACGGCCATCCAAACCACAACGAACTGGGTTCAAGCCGAAGGGCGCATTCTGGTCTTCCTTGAAGATCGAAGTGCCGGGGCAGTGGAACCGTTGCGATACGGCGACCGGATCGAATGCACTGGGTTGATGCGCGTGCCGACGCCGGCACGCAATCCGGGCGAGTTCGATTGGCCAAGTTACTTGCGGCAGCGAAACATCGCATTCACCGCAAGAATTCGTAAGGCCGACGCATGCACCATCCTCGCACACAATCAGGGGAATCCCTTTTTCATCATGTCTCTGCGGATGCAGGAGCGATTCAAGAGCGCGCTGCACTATGGTTTGGAGAACGAGCCGAAGTTGGCCGGGGTGCTGGTGGGGATGGTCATCGGTGAGCGCTCCGGCATTCCAGTCGACACTTACGAAGATTTCCAGCAGACCGGCGTGTTCCATGTGTTTGCGATCAACGGGCTGCACGTCGGATTAGTGATGATGATCTTATTGGTTTTTCTGCGGCTGGTTCGGATTCCGCGGCGATGGTGCGGTTTGGCAGGGATTCCGTTGCTGGCGCTGTATGTGTTTGCCACGGGGGCGCATCCGGGAGCGGTCCGCGCATTGGTGATGGCGAGCGTGTGGATGTTGAGCTGGATGCTGGTGCGGCCAACGAACGGATTGAACAATCTCGCCGCGGCAGCATTGGTGCTTCTGATCTGGGAACCGATACAGCTTTTCGACGGCGGGTTTCTCCTTTCGTTTACCGTGGTCGCTGCCATCGTTGTGTTAATGCCGCGTATTGAAGAGCGCCTGAACCGCTGGGTTGCCCCGGACCCGTTTCTGCCGCGCCGTTTCGTGTCGAAATGGCGCCGCGCTGCGGAATCTGCGGCACGTCACGGCGTTCGTCTGCTGAGTTGCTCGCTGGCGGCGTGGATCGGGTTGGTCCCGCTGCTGGCGTTCTATTTTCACCTGTTCACACCGGTCAGCATCGTGGCAAACCTGTTGGTGATCCCGCTGCTTACGGCGATCATCAGTTTCGGTCTGACGGCGACTCTGGCCCACGCGGTTTTGCCGTGGCTGACGTTGACGTTGAACAATGCCAATCTCCTGTTGCTGGCGATCATGACCCGCAGCATGGAGTGGTTGAGTGAGATACCGTTCGGTCACTGGTATGTGCAGGCGCCGCCGATGTGGTTGGTGATGGCTTACTACGGGTTGGGATTAGTACTGCTGAGTCGGTTGATTCCATGGCGGTGGCGCTTGGTGACGCTGGCCACCGGCGTGGCGTTAGGCGGCACATTGGCGGTAGCGGGTCTTTGCTGCGACACGGTGGAACTTACCGTGCTCAGCCTGAGCGATGGTCCGGCAATATTTCTGAACGCGCCCGGCGAACGGAATGACTGGCTGATCGACGGTGGTGGAAAGAGGGATGGCGCACGAGTGTTGCCGCCTTTTTTGCGGGCGCAAGGCGTGGACCGTCTTGGCGCCATCGTGTTGACCCGCGACGTCGAATCGCACGCAGGAGGCCTGAGTGCTGTATTGAGCGAAATCCCGGTTACGCAGGCGCTGCATGCCGATGCGTTGTCACGGTCAAAATACGGCCGGCAATGGCTGGCGATGGTGAACGAACGCGGGATTCCGCTGCGCACCTTGCGCGCCGGGGACACACTGTCTGCCGGCAATCATGTGCTGGTTACAGTGCTTTATCCGCCACTTGAAACCGTTTCCACCCGAAGTGATGACAATGCGCTGGTTTTGGCGGTCGAAGTTGGTCCGACGCGGGTACTGTTGATGTCAGATACGGGAGAGACAGTTGAGCGACGGTTATTGGAATCGGGCACGGATGTGCGGGCCGCGGTAATCGTGCGCGGCCAAAACAGGAAAGAGTCCTGCTGCAGTCCGGAATTTCTCGCGTCGGCTCAGCCCGAAGTGGTGGTGCTAACGGTCAACGCGCGCCAAAATGACCGGGAGCCTGAGCCAGTATTGCGCAAGCGGCTTTCGGAACGCGGTGTAAAGCTATTGCGCACCGATGAGACCGGCGCGGTAATCATCCGGTTGACAAACCACGGTTATCAGTTGCACACGCATTTGCCGAGTCCTCCGGAGGGCTAACCTGCCCTATTCCCAGCTTGCCCTGAAACGGATTCGGGGCTTGTCTGACCTTGAAGGCGAGGTCATATTGTCGCGGCTATGATGGTGATTATAAACGGGAGGGTGATCGGGCCAAGGACGATTCTGGAACAACATTGCATCATCATTGAGTCAGGCAAAATCAAGCAGATCGCGCCCACCTCGCAAGTGCTCTGGCCGGAGGATGCCCAAATCATCAATGCCCAAGGCGGATTTGTGGCGCCGGGGTTTGTCGATTTGCATGTCCACGGGGCATTGGGGCGCGACGCGATGGAGGGCAGCGTCGAGGTGCTGGCGCAGATTGCCAAGTTTCACGTCGCAGGCGGGACAACGGCAATGACGCCGGCGACGATGACGGATTCCCATGAGAAGATTACGGCAGCGCTGGACGCCATTGGACAGGCCATGGGCCACAACTTCGGCGGTGCGCAGATTGTTGGGGCGCATATCGAGGGACCGTATCTCTCGGCGCAAAAATGCGGCGCACAACCCGCGGTGTTTGTCCGTGCGCCCAACCCGGCAGAATACATGCCGTGGTTGGAGCGTGAGGGTGTGGTGACGCAGATGACGCTGGCACCCGAGTTGCCGGGCGCGCTGGAACTGATTGATGCGTTACTGGAGCGGGAGATTATCCCAAGCGGCGGGCACACCGCGGCGAGCTCGGAGCAGACACGCGTTGCGATTGACCGCGGATTATGTCAAGCGACGCACCTGTTCAATGCGATGTCGGCCTCCGAGAAAGTCGGCGCGTTCCGCGTCCCGGGCGCGCTCGAGACGTTTCTGGCGGACGACCGCGTGATGGTGGAATTGGTGGCGGATGGCAGGCATGTACATCCGGGATTGCTGCGGCTGGCGGTAAAGGCAAAAGGCGTGGACCGAATCTGTCTGGTGACGGATGCAACCGCTGGCACCGGATTGGCGGAGGGCTCGGAGTTCAATGTGGGTGGGACACCCGGTGTAGTGCGGGACGGCGTCGGGATGAAGACTGACGGGTCGGCGCTGGTCGGCAGCGTGGCGACAATGATCCAATTGGTGCGAAACATGGTCGAGTTGGTTGGTGTATCGTTGGTGGACGCGGTGCGGATGGCGAGTCTGAACCCCGCCCGGACACTTGGCATCGGCGGACACAAGGGAAGCCTGGAACCGCAACGGGATGCCGACATCGTGGTGTTCTCGCCATCGTTCGTGGTGGAGAAGACGATCATCGGGGGACGGATCGAGTATGAATGGGTTGCAGCACCGCAATGACGGGCTGCTGATCGCCGTCACGGGCGCACAACCGCTAAAAAGCGAACAGGGAATCCATTAAGGATCCCCCGTTCGAAGTTACAAACTTTATCAGTGCACAAACTCGTTATTGAGCGACGTCTTTCTTGGGAGCAGCGTCTTTCTTCGGGGCTTTGGGCTTCGGTGGACTAATCTTATGTGCCACCTTGGCGCCAGCTTCCTCGCTGTATCCGACCGCGACTTTGTCGCCGACCTTCAAATCTGTGACGGTGGCGTCCTTCTTGTCAGCTGTTGAGACTTTGCAGTCCTTTGCGATTGTAAAGCTCAAGGTCGCTTCGCCCTTCTTGATGCTCAAAGTGCCCGCTGTGGCATCAACCGCCGCGATTTCACCGGTGGCAGACAAGAGCTTGGCCTTGACTACCTTGGGTGCTGCTGCGCCTTCCTGCTGGGCGCGAACAACGCCGGCGAACGTCAACGCGACGGCTACAACGCTCAGCGCTACGATCATACGAACTATATGCTTCCTCATGCGATTCCTCCTGTAATTGTTATTGGTTTGCAAACCAAAGAATCGTATACGCCATAATACGCATGCCGGCAAGTAAGAAATAGACTGCCCGCAGTCGGCCTTTTTACTTGATTCACTTTCGCTTTCTGGGAGAATGCCGCGCGTTCCCTACGCTGGAGAGGTCGGGAGACGATTCTACAAGTTCAACCGGCGAACAGGAGATTTTCTCATGGCAGTGGACACCTCAAAAGTTCGGACAGTGGCTGTGGTGGGACATGCCACCAGCGGCAAGACTTCGCTGATTGACGCGGCCCTTTTCCTCGCCAAAGCGAATGACCGACACGGCCGGGTGGCCGACGGCACGAGCGCAGCGGATAATTTGCCGGACGAAATCGCCCGCAAGATCACTATTCATGCCAAACCGTTGTTTTGTTCGTGGCAAAACCATTCGGTCTTTCTCTTCGACACACCCGGTTATGCCGATTTCTACGGTGAAACGCTCGCGGCCATACGCGCGGCCGACGCGGCGATAGTGGTCATTGACGGCGTGACCGGCGTGGAAGTCGGTACGCGTCGACTTTGGAGGCTGCTCGACGAACTGCGGATGCCGCGTATGATCTTTGTAAGCAGGCTTGATAAGGAAAACAGCGATTTTATAAAAATCATCGAACAGGTGCAGGGCATATTCGGCAAGAAATGCGTGCCGTTCGTTTTGCCGGTCGGCAAGGAAGCGGGTTTCGCAAAGGTGGTCAATGTCCTTTCAGCGGCGGAGGCCGATCTGCCGTCTGAATTTCCGGGAGCAAAAGACGCAGTGCAGGAAGCTGCGGCGGAACAAGACGACCGTTTGCTCGAGGAATATCTTGGCGGAGAGAAGTTGACGGCTGAAGAAATTGCTTCAGGCGCGCGCGCCGGCGTTGGGAAGATGACGATTATACCCATCTTGTGCGGCAGCGCCGAGAAAGAGATAGGTGTCCGGGAGTTGTTGGACGCGACGCTGAGTCTGCTGCCGTCGCCGGCCGAACGCGGCGCCGTGCAGCCCATGGAGGGCGAGGCAGTGGCGCCGAAGGCAAATACGCCATTCAGTGGATTTGTGTTCAAGGTGACAGTGGACCCGTATGCCGGGCATCTGGCTTTTGTGCGGGTGGTGTCAGGCACGTTGCGCGCAGATATGGAAGTGCTCAACACCAAACGCGGCAAGGAGCGCGTGCCGCAGTTGTTGCGGTTGCAGGGCAAGACGCAAAGCATCGTCGGCGAAGCGGGTCCAGGTGAGATCGTCGCGCTGGCAAAATTGAAAGACACGCACATCAACGACACGCTGTACGATCCAGCGCGGCCCGTGCAGTTTCCGCCAATCAAGTTCCCCACCCCGTGCATGAGTTTCGCTGTGCATCCGCACACGCAGAAGGACGAGGAAAAAATCAGCACAGCGCTGCACCGGTTGATAGAAGAAGACCCGACATTCCACAGTGTGCGCAATCCGAACACACACCAATTGGTCATTTCCGGCATGGGCGATATGCATCTGGCGGTCATTGTCGATAACATGAAACGACGGCTGGGTGTGAACGTGGATTTGAGCACCCCGAAGGTGGACTACAAGGAAACGATCACGGCCCGCGCCGAAGGCCACTACAAACACAAAAAACAGTCCGGCGGTCGCGGTCAGTATGGTGAAGCATACGTCCGTCTTGCGCCGATGGAACACGGTGCGGGTTTCCAGTTTGTCGATGAGATCGTCGGCGGCACGATCCCGCGTAATTTCATCCCCGCCGTTGAAAAGGGTTGCCAGGAGGCGCTGCTGGCAGGCGTGGTCGCGGGCTTCCCCGTAGTGGACGTGCAGGCCACAGTGTTCGATGGTTCGTATCATGACGTGGATTCCAACGAGCTTAGCTTCAAGATCGCCGGGCTGCATGCGTTCAAAGACGCGATGCAAAAAGCCCGGCCTGTCCTGCTGGAACCGGTCATGAAGGTTACCGTGTCGGTGCCCGATCAATACATGGGCGACGCCACGGGCGACTTGAATCACCGGCGCGGGCGGATCCTAACTGTCGACGCCGCCGATGGCATGCAATCCATCACCGCGCAAGTGCCGCAGGCGGAAATCTTCAAGTACGCCAGCGAACTACGCTCGATGACCGGCGGTCGTGGCTCGTTCGAAATGGAGTTCTTGCACTACGAACAGGTTCCGCAGCACATCGCCGCAAAAGTTGTTGCCGAAGCTCAAGCCGCCAAGAAAACCGAACAGCAGTAAAGGTTTGTGGGTCTTCTTGCGCTGAGGTGTTAGGGCTATAAGGCCCCCAATATTTCACCTGGCACTTTTTCAATCCGGTCGATCCGGAGTTTTTGCGCGCCGTTCTCGCCGGCAACCTCTACGACTTCGCCGACTTTCTTATTGAGGAGCGTTTGCGCCAGTGCGGCAGGATAGCTGATGATATCGCGAGCGGGGTTGCTGTCCCATGCGCCGAGGATGTGATGAGTGTGTTGGTGACCAGTGGCCGTGTCGGTGACGGTGACACTCGTGCCGATCTGAACCGTATCGGTTTTTGCATTCGCGAAATCGGTGCCTTGGGCGCGCGCGAGCATCATTTCCAGTTCGGCGCGTTGGCGCAAAAGGAGTTTTTGCATGTCTTTGGCGGCCTTGTACTCAAAGTTCTCGCTGAGATCGCCGTAGCTGCGCGCCAGCGCAATCTCCTTGCTGATCTGTGGGATCTTTTTCTGCGCGATATCATCCAATTCCTGTTTGCGACGTTGATAACTGGCCCACGAAACAATCAATGGCTGTTCCTTAACGGACTTTGTCGCCAGCAAATCCTGAACGAAATCGTATTCCTTCACGATTCGCGCCATGAGCGAACGTCGATCGAGTTCCTCGAACGTTGCACTGCCAAGAATCCGGCGTGCCACGTCGCGCACGTTGTCGATGTCGGCCCCCACGAGCAGTTCGGTGACCAGCGCTTCGTCGTCTAGTAACAGTTTATGGAGGCGTCGGGCCGATTTGCCGCTGGCGCCGACTGCCTCCAACACCGCAAGCAGCACGACAGGTCGCGGCAATGTCTCCAACCAGGGCAACTTTGTCGCAGTCTTACCAGTCGTGATCATCTCGCAAAGCCAATAAAGCAATTCGGCGCTGGCTGTATGGTTACGAACACGCTGTTCGATATGCGCGCCTTCGCCGGTGAGCAGGTCGGCAATCTCCACAAGCACGCGTGCTGACAATCGATTAAGCGCTTCGATGAGCCGCTGCGGCTGCGATGTTTTGAGCGTTGCCACCGATCGTTTTAGCGCCACGGCGCTGAGTTCATCCAACGTTGCGGGCAGGTCCGTGACAGCGGCGAGAAGTTCCGTTAGCAGTGCGCCGGTGCTTTTGTCCGGCGCGGCCTGGCGGGCCTGCAATTCCTCCAGCAATACCGCGGCTTCCAGCCGGTCGCTCGGCGGGCCCGTTCTGGTGGTCTTGATGGATTCGAGGAGGCCGTCTTCGAACTCTTGGACAAGGAGATCAGGATTCTCGATTTCATCCACAAGCTTCAGCAGTTGCCGCGTCGCGACGATTTTCTGGGACAAACCTCGCGCGTCGTGTAATGCCACCAAAAGTTCGTCTTGCTGTGATACTGGCACGGTACGGAACACGATTGGGTCGGTCTTTTTCTCGGGGAAATCGAAGTGCGGGTTCTTTTTCAGCAACTTACGGGTGTTCTCCCACCACTTCTTCCACTTATCAGTGGGAATTACCGAGCCGCCAAGCGTGCTTTCGATCTGGTCGGCGGTCGCGGCGCGGTTGTGGCTGAGCAACACCACGCGCAGCAGAGCCAGCGGATCGGTGGCTGCGAGTTGTTTGATGGCGTCCGACTCTGTCAGTTTACGAACCTCAATGTGGTCGGTGCTGACAGGGACGATGTTGTCGGCGGCATACGCCAGTTGGAGCGCGTGCTCGGGATTATGCGGGAAGGAGACTATTAGCCGGCCCAACGTCGCATCGAACGCTTTCACGCGGCCAAACCCCCAGCTTTTCGCATGGCAGAACGCGCCGATGTTCAGCGCCAGCAACGTGTCAACACGTCGGAGGGCATTGGGCAACGGCGTGCGCGGTTCATCAAGGCTCGCCACCGAAAGGATGGTGCGCAAGCGCGCGTCGCCTTCGCAAACTTGATGATAGGCCTCGACCAACTCGGTACGGAGCGGTTTGTCCATCGGTCTCACGGACGCCTGAAGTTTCAACGCGAACAACCACTCACGTGGTTTGCCGGCCGCTTTCAAATTCGGAGCGATCAACGACGCCAGTTCCGCCGCCATGGCTGCCTGACCCGCCACGGTGAACTCGTTGACCAACAGCAACAGGAACTCGGGCTGGTCAGCGAGTTTCTCCGCCAGGTCCAGCCACAGTGTCTGGGCGTTCTCCCATTCGCCGCGAGCGAGCAAATCTTTTAGTTGCTGATGATGATTCTCAAGCGCCATGTGCAAGGAAGCCCGATTGTAACGGCATAGGGGACAATGTCAACTAACCCGCAGTTGTCAGGCACGCAAACGCAGAATTTCTGCTGCCGCATCGGGTGTAATGTCACCGTGTTCGCCGAACGTTGTCGTCTTGCGCTCGACAAACCGCGCCCGCACTTTGCCTGCGGCCTCATCCGCGGCGATGCCGTGATCGCGGAAACGCGTGGGCATTTCAAGAGAATGAAAAAACTCCTCGGTCTTCGCAATGGCCGTCTCAGCCGTATCAACGCCCAATACGCGACGGCCGTACTGCATCAGCTTCTCCCGTTTGCGGCTGAGTTGATGCGTCCAGACGCCGGGCAGCACGATCGCCAGCGTCTCAGCGTGATCCAATCCGTAGAACGCCGTCAACTCATGGCCGATCATGTGAGTGGTCCAGTCTTGCGGCACGCCGCAACCGAGGAACGTGTTCAATGCCAGCGTCGCACTCCACATGAGGGACGCGCATGCCTGATAGTCTCGTGGTGCAGAAAGCGTTTTTGGCCCAACTTCGATCAAAGTCTGCAATACTGATTCCGACAATCTGTCCTGCAACGGCGCCTCTGCTGGGTAAGTCATGTACTGCTCCATGACATGCGCAAACGCATCCACAATGCCGTTCCGCACCTGCTTAGTGGGGAGTGAGAAAGTGGTTTCGGGGTCGAGCACGGAGAAAATCGGGAAAATGTGATTGGATGCAAACGCTCGTTTCTCGGAAGTCGTCCGCCGTGAGATTACCGCAAACCCGTTCGACTCCGAGCCGGTCGCGGGAAGCGTGAGCACCGTTCCGATCGGCAACGCGGCGGTCACATTACTGCCGTGAGTACGCAGGATGTCCCATGGATCTGCGCCCGTAAAAAGGGCAGCGGTGGCGATGAACTTGGAGGCGTCCAGCACCGACCCGCCGCCGACTGCGAGTACAAATTGAACACGTTCCTTTTTTGCCACGTCCACGGCTTTAAGGCAGGTTTCGTAAGCCGGGTTCGGCTCGATTCCGCCAAACTCGATCAGTTTATGCGCCTTCAATGCTGCTCGTACCTGCTCGTATACGCCGTTGCGCTTTATAGACCCGCCGCCATAGACGAATAATACCGGGCCACTGGTCGGGACGCGGCTGGCGATTTCCGCAATCGAGCCTTTGCCAAAAAGAATCTCCGTCGGATTCCTAAACACGAAATTATCCATTGTTCACTCCTTTGCCTCGCAGTTACGGTGTCTAACATAACTCTAACACGTCACACGTCGAAATAACATCCACGGATTACACAGATTTCACTGACTGATTTGAATCCGTGAAATCGGTGGACAACCGCCGTTCCGTTTGCAGCCGCAGCTGGCCGCAGGCGGCATTGATGTCGGTGCCCTTATCGGTACGCAACGTGGCGGTGACGCCATGCAATTTTAGCGTGTGCAGGAACATTTTGCACCGGTCGCGGTCGGGGCGTTTCCAAGGCAGACCTTCAACAGTGTTATAGGGAATCAGATTCACCTTCGCGTGAAGCCGGCGCGCCATAATGCCGAGCTTGTGCGCCTGTTCGAGTGTGTCGTTGACGTCGTCGATGAGGATGTACTCGAAGGTCAACATCCGCTCCTTGGTTCGACAATAGTACTCACACGCTGCCAGCAGTTCTTCGAGCGGGTATTTCCGGTTGATCGGCATGATACGGTTGCGAACTTCGTCGGTGGCGCCGTGAAGGGAGATTGCCAGACGAATTTGCATCGGCTCGTCAGCAAGCTGTTGGATGCCGGGGACGACGCCGGCAGTGGAGACGGTAATCTTACGTGCGCCGATGCCGAGCGCCCACGGGGCATTGAGAATCTTCAGGGCACGCATCAGGCTGACGTAGTTGGCCAGCGGTTCGCCCATGCCCATGATAACGAGATTGGTGACTCGTTGATTGGTGATCCGGCGAACGGTCACAACCTGATCCACGATTTCGCCGGCGTTGAGGTTACGTTTCGGACCTTGGAGACCGCTCGCGCAGAATTTGCAGCCGAACGCGCAACCGACCTGCGTGGAAACGCAGACGGTGTGGCGGTCGCTCTTACTGGTCAGCCCGGGCGTGGCGGGAATCAAAACGGTTTCAATAAGCGCATGGTCGTGGAGTTGAAACAGGAATTTCTCCGTTTCATCTGAGGCGTGGTTGGTCTTGAGCGAGTGGACCGCGTTCAACTCAAAGCTCGCGGCCAATTTCTGTCGCAACGCCGCTGGCAGGTTCGTCATCCGATCGAATGAATCGACTGGTTTCTGGTACACCCACTGCAGGATCTGGTCGGCACGATACGCCGGCTCGTCCAGCCCGGCCAGTTTCGCCGTCAGTTCCTCGCGGAATAACGATTTAATGAAGGTTTTTGTCGGCACAACAAGCGCACCCTAGCACAACACGGCGGAGCCGCAACCACAGAAGACAGAGTACCGAAGACGGAAAACGGAAGGCTGCTAGCAGCTTGAGCCACGCCGTTGCTTTTCTGTTTCGCACTCGTTACTCTGCCCGTATGACCACGTTCCCCGTCACGCCCGATAAGGAAGCGCAACTGGCGCAACGCATGGTCGCACTCGGCGTTCGGGATAGCGACATCGAGGAGACGTTCGTTCGATCGGGCGGGCATGGCGGCCAGAATGTCAACAAGACTGCCACGTGCGTCATGCTATTGCATCGGCCCACGGGTTTGCAGGTCAAATGCCAAACCACGCGCCAGCAGGTGTTGAACCGTTTCCTCGCTCGCCGGCTCCTGCTCGACAAAATCGAACGGCTCAAAAGGGGTTTCATCGCCGCCGAACAATCGCGCATCGAGAAGATCCGGCGTCAGAAACGCCGTCGCAGCCACCGCGCCAAGCAGCGGATGCTCGCCGACAAATCTCATCACGCCGCCAAGAAGGAACTTCGCCGGCCTGTCGGACTGGATTAGCCACGGTAGCGTATTCGCAGCGGGTCTTGCTCAATCCTGCAGTTTGCCCGACAGATACGCGTCGTACGAAGGCAGGTCGAGCAGGCCGTGGCCGGAGAGGTTGAACAAGATGACCCGTTTCTTGCCTTCCTCGCGCGCTTTGATTGCCTCGTCGATTGCCGCGCGGATGGCATGTGCTGCTTCGGGTGCGGGCACCACGCCTTCGTTCTGCGCGAACAGCATCGCCGCCTCGAAAACCTTCGTCTGGCTGTAGGACACCGCATCAATCAAACCGAGCTTGAACAGGTGGCTGACCAATGGCGCCATGCCATGGTAACGCAATCCGCCTGCGTGTATCTCCGGCGGAATGAAATCGTGTCCGAGCGTGTACATCCAGAGCAGCGGCGTCATCATCGCCGTGTCGCCGAAATCGTAACGCAGTTCGCCCTTGGTCAACGATGCGCACACGGACGGTTCAACGGCCACGATCCGCATTTTCTTTTTGTCGACGATTTTCTTGCGGACGAACGGGAACGCCAAGCCGGCGAAATTACTGCCACCGCCAACGCAACCGATGACGACATCAGGTTCCTCGCCAGCCAGTTCCATCTGCTTGATGGATTCCTGGCCGATGACGGTCTGGTGCATGCAAACGTGGTTGAGCACGCTGCCGAGTGAATACTTCGTGCCGGGATGTTTGACGGTGTCTTCAATCGCTTCGCTAATCGCGATACCAAGGCTGCCGGGGCATTTCGGGTCGCTTTTCAGCATCTTGCGGCCGAACTCGGTCTGGTCGCTCGGGCTCGGGAAAACCGACGCGCCCCACGTCTGCATCAGCAGTTTGCGATAGGGCTTCTGCGTGAAGCTGACCTTTACCATGTAGACGCGGCACTCAATTCCGAACAACTTGCACGCCAGCGCCAGTGCCGAACCCCACTGCCCCGCGCCCGTTTCCGTAGCCAGCCGCTTGGTTCCCGCCACTTTGTTGTAATAAGCCTGCGCAACGGCAGTATTGGGTTTGTGGCTCCCGGCGGGACTGTTGCCTTCGTATTTGTAGTAGATGTGTGCCGGCGTCTGCAACGCCTTCTCCAGCCGCACCGCGCGCAGCAGCGGCGCGGGCCGCCACAACGCATAAATCTCCCGAACCGGCCCCGGAATTTCCACCCAACGTTCCGGGCTCATCTCCTGCATCACCAGGTTCTCCGGGAAAATTGCGGTCATCTCCTCCAGCTTGATCGGCTGCTTGGTGCCGGGATGCAGAGGTGGCGGCAATGGTTGAGGCAGGTCGGCGAGAATGTTGTACCAGTGGGTTGGGATATCGGCTTGAGACAGTGTAAAACGGGTCAGTGTTGTCACGGTTATGGTTCCTCCGAATTAGCGCGCACGTTACTACAAGCAGATGCCCGCCGTCAAACTCCTCGTGTTTGCGGCGGATTTGTCGTGGTATTTTCTTCCAGACTCGACAATACCGCCCCATGCCGCTAAATTATAAAAGACCACTGGATTTTCCGGAGAGGTGCCAGAGCGGTTGAACGGGCTGGTCTCGAAAACCAGTAGGGGCCTAGTGTCCCTCGAGGGTTCGAATCCCTCCCTCTCCGCCAGAATTTTTGCTTTGCAAAAATTCTGGCGAGACCTCGTCAAAAATCATTCGGGATTTTTGACGGGTCCGCCACATAAGAAGTATGTATCACGTTTATATTCTTCTGAATGAAGCGAAAACGAGGACATATACCGGTGTTTCCGACGATGTTGATAAGCGTTTAGAAGAACACAATGCCGGTAGAGTGAAATCATCGCGTCCATATCGTCCTTATAAAATTATACACACGGAATCGTTTGCATCATTGGTTGAGGCAAGACGACAAGAGAAGTTCTATAAATCCGCAACGGGACGCAGGAGATTGAAGGAGATACTTTTCAATACTTGAGTTGCCGGAGACTTGGGATCAGATTTTGCGTTCAGCGCACGCGCGGATTTCGTTGGATGCCATATCCCCGACAAGTTCGTTGTCGGCTGCGGTCTCGACTACCGCGAGCGGTATCGCAACCTGCCCTACATCGCCACGCTCAAACCGGACGCGACCACCAACCGCGCCTAATTCCGACGGGCAACGCCACGAGCATGATCGATGGTTGGAGGGAGAAGGTATTTCAGAAGATTATCGCGAGGTGAAAACAGAACAGACAGTTGAGATCAAAGCTTCTCTTTTTGGATGAAGATGCCTTTATCAACTTTAGCAAAGAAATCTTCGTAGAATTTACCATCATCGATTTGCCTGACATCCATCACATTGCCCGCGTTATCCATGACCTTCATCTGAAAATTGACGCGAACACGGCTGTCTTTACCGAACTCGGATACATTCGCAGTCGCCTCGATAATCGAGTTCTTCTTATAACGCGCATTCTGCCCTGCTAAAAACGTCATCCAGAAGGCCTCGCCATTATCTACCACGCTAACCTCTTTTGTGGCGCTGAGAAGACCGAGGTCAACACTGGCGTTCTTCACGATGTAACCGTCATCCTGCAACACATTCAATACGGCTTTCATGATCAATTTCACGTCGTTCGTTCCGTAAGACCTGGTCTGGAACTGTCTTATCTCAAGTTGTGTCTTCTGTGGGGCAATTGATGCACAACCTGCTGTTATTAAAGCCACGATCAAAAGAAGGCTTGAATGTGTTTTCATTTCGTCCGTGTTAGAACTTGCTTGTGTGGTATGTGAATGACTCCACATTATTGTTTTGGTCGAATTTGATCACAACCGTCAGCGTCTTCTGCGTGCTACTCGCTGCGCCGGCTTGCCGGTTGTAAGCTCCGCCGACGCCGCCCAGAATCAAGGCTGGGCCCGCAAAGCCTCCACCGCCAACGCCTCCTCCAACACTGCCGCTGTCGCTAGAGTATGATGCCTCGGTAGCGATTTTATCGTAGATCCAAGTCTCCTTACCCGAAGAATCCTTCGTGACAATGTTGGGAGATCCCAGAGCCGAGGCAACATCCGCCTGTGACATGCCAACATGTATTTGTTTCTGAACCACACCCAAGGTCATCTCCCTCTCTTGAGTAGAGCCGAGACTCTGTTGATGTTCAGCCGCACTCATGCAACCTGAGGTGAACGTGCAGATCGTGATAAGACAACCAGCTACTAAACCAAGTTCTTTCATTGTTTCCCCCTTCAGCTAAAGCTTTCCTAGGTTGCAGTACCCCTATTGTCAAGCACTTCCACTTTCCTCGTTTTACCCCACCACATTCTTCGGCGAGCCGGCGAGGAAGGCGAGGATGTTGTCGGCGGCGGTCTGTAGGATCCGCTCCAGCGCTTCCTGACTGTTGAAGGCGTTGTGCGGCGTAAACACCACGTTCGGTTTCTTCAGAATCAGATGGTTCCGAATGGCGCGTTGCAGCAGATCGGGATTGACCTTGTCACCAAGCAACGCGCTTTCCTCGTAGATCGCCTCTTCGCCTTCCAGCACGTCGAGGCCGGCGCCAGACAGAATGCCGTCATCCAACGCTTGCAGCAAAGCGTCCGTGTCAACCAGACCGCCACGCGCCGTGTTGATAAGAATCGCGCCGCGCTTGATCTTGCCGATGTTGTTACGGTTGATCAGGTGATGAGTGTGCGGGTTGTACGGCGCGTGCAGCGTGATAATGTCCGACCGGCCAAGCAACGCGTCCATCTCGGCATATTCAAACCCAAGCACTTCGGCCAGGAAGTTGTCGCGGCGCACGTCGAACGCCAGCACCTTCATCCCGAACCCGCGCGCGATGTGGATGACGTGCAGCCCAATCCGTCCCGCACCCACTACGCCGATGGTCTTATCCTTCAAATCGAATCCGCGCAGCCCTTCCAGCGAGAAATTCCCCGCCCGTACCCGCACAAACGCTTCATGAACTTTCCGCGACAACGCCAGAATCAGCGCGAACGTGTGTTCGGCCACGGTGTTTTCGCCATAAAACGGCACGTTCGACACCGTGATCCCACGTTGTTTGCACACCGCCATGTCGATGTGATCGAACCCCGTCGACCGCGTCGCGATAAGCTTCAGCTTCGGTAATTTCGCCAGTTGCGCCGCATCCAGTTTCGAGTAGATGAATGGCGAGATCACCTCTGAGTCGGCAATTACTTTGAAATCACCGTCCTCCAGCGGCTTGCGCGACATCCACAGCACATGTTCCGTGCCCAACCTATCCCGCAGAAACTGTTCTTCCCAGTCGTGTAATTCAAACAATGCGATTTTCATACCCCAGTTCCTTATCCACGGATTCCACAGATTACAGCCATCTTAGAATCCATGCCCATCCGTGTAATCCGTGGATCATTCCCGAATCTTTCCATGTCGCATCTCTCACTGTTGCTCGGCGTCGACGCCGCACTGTCCCCAGCCAATAGCGCGCCACTGCGCAAGGATAACGAAAATTGCCAGCCACAGCAACCCACATCCATCTCACGGTGGACGCTCACGGACAATTCGGCTACTATCCTGCGCAGACCGAGCAGACATCTATGAGCGAATTCATTCCCGTGGCCAAGGTGGCCGACCTAAAACCCGGCGAGTGTAAGACCGTTACCGTCGGCGACCGTAAAGTGGCGTTATTCAACGTCAACGGCAAGTTCTATGTCACTGACAACACTTGCCCGCACAACGGCGGGCCACTCGGCGAAGGCACCCTCAATGGCAACATCGTCACTTGTCCGTTGCACGGCTGGCGGTTCGACGTGACGACCGGTATCTCGCCTGTTTTACCAACAGCCAAGGTGAAACGATTTGAATGCATTATCGAAGGCAACGAAGTGAAGGTAAAAGCCGAGTAGGAGCAAGAGCAAGAGCAAGAGTGAGAATAGATCATGGCAATTAAAACCGCATACGACTTGGCAATGGAACGGCTCGGTAAATCGTCCGCGCCAAAACTCACTGGCGAGCAGAAGAAAAAACTCGCCGAACTCGACCGACTCTACACCTCAAAGATCGCCCAGGTGGAACTCGATTTGAAACCGAAGATTGCCGCCGCCCGTGCCATGGAAAAGTTTGAAGACGCCGACAAGCTGGAAGAAACCCTGCGCGCCGAAATCGCCAAACTCCGTGGCAAACTCGAAGCTGGAAAAGAAGAAATACGGCAAGGCAAATGAAGAAATGGATCGTGGGAGCACCGATGTCAGAATCGGGGCGACCGGTCGGGATGTGATGCTGGCGGCCACCCACGCCGTTTCCTTGTAGCCGCGAATCTTATTAGCGGCTTACCTCCCACAGCCCGGCATTTGCCGCGAAAAAGTTTCGCGGCTACAACCTGCCTGTGCTATTTATTGCCCCATGGCGTACGAATCCTTGCGTGCGTTTGTGGAGAAACTGGAGGCGGCGGGCGAACTGAAACGGATTCCCGCTGAGGGCGATCCCGTTTTAGAGATCACCGAGATTGCCGACCGCGAGATGAAATCGTCCGGCAGCCCTTCGACCAGTTCTACAGGCTCATGGCAAGCAGGCTCAGGACAGGCTTCGCTTGGCGGGAAAGCATTGCTGTTCGAGAAATGCCAGACCAACGACCTTGAGGTACCCGCCGATTGCGATTTCGTGTTGGAAGGTTACGTCGAGCCGAACGAGCCGCTCGAAATGGAGGGGCCGTTCGGCGATCACACTGGATATTACAAGCTGCCGGAGCCGTATCCTAAGTTTCACGTGGAGCGCATCACGCATCGGCGTGAGGCAATTTACCCGAGCACGATCGTCGATCTGCTGCGGAAACTCAGTGACCGCAGATGAACATAGATAGACGCAGATTGTTAGCGGCACTGGGGTTGGTGTTGGTGCTGGCGGCCGGCCTTCGGCTGTTCCATCTCAATGAGCGGGTCATTTGGTTTGATGAAGCCTTGTCCACCTTGATAGCCCGTGCCGATGTCGGCGGTGCCATCACAGCAGCTGATAGTGAGCGCCTGCCGCCGTTGTTCAATCTCGTTTTGCATTTCTGGACGCGCATGGCGCCGGGCGAAATCGGCGCGCGGTGGTTGTCGATCTTGCTCGGTGTAGCCGCGGTAGCAGCGGCGTTTGCCATCGGCAACGCGATTGCCGGACGGACAACGGGGTTGTTGGCTGCGCTGTTTCTTGCGTTATGTCCACTGCATGTCTGGTATTCGCAGGAAATACGGATGTACGCGATGCAGACGCTGCTGGTCTGTCTATCATTTCTATTCATGTTCCTCGCATGTGAGCGCCGCCGTCCAATGTGGTGGGTGTTGTACGTCGTGGCGACCGCGCTGAGCTTGTACGCGCAGTACACGTCATTCCTCGCGTTGGTGGCACAGAATATCTATTTCCTTCTTACACAGCGGAAACAATCCGGCAACCGGCGTGCGTGGTTGTTATCGCAAGCATGTATCGCGCTGCTTTTTGCTCCATGGCTGCCATTTCTAATCGCACATGTCATGGAACGCACTGGTGGCTTCTGGATAAGACCACTGACATGGGACATGCCGGTAAGATTCTTTGCGTTGCTGAGTGGCTCGAATCTGACCGATACGGGCACGCGCTGGCCGGCGATTGGAATCAGTTTATTGCTGCTGGCGGTGGCTCTGACGGTCCTGTTCCGCGACAAGGAGGCGCGGCCGCGCGCGCTGCTGCTGACGCTGTGGTTCTTTGTGCCGCTGGTGTTGCTTGTGCTGGCGTCTCTGGGGCAGAACCTGTTCCTGCCGCGTGTGATCCTTTACATCGCACCGGCATTCGCACTGTTGATCGGCTGGGGAACGGCGCGGTTGTATGCATCGCAGCACCGCATACTGGCAACCACCTGCGTGTGCGTGCTGATGGCGTTCAACCTATTCGCGCTGCAAGGATATTACTTTAACGACAACTGGTGGGTGAAATCGCCATTGCGCGAGGCTAGCGCGCAGATTGTCGGAGAGTTTCAGCACGGCGACATCGTGATCCACTCGTCGCGGTTTTCCTATCGGCCGCTCCAGTACTATGACGGCACCCGCGTCACACAGGGGTTGCTGGTCGAAACCGAAAATCTTCCCGGATTGTTCCGCGTCATCGGCAACAGCCAGTTGCCGAAGGACACAGCGTCATTCCGGCGGATCTGGCTCGTGCTCTACCCCGATTTCCAACAACCGGGCCTGCACCAACGCGTGCTCGACTGGATGAACAAGCACCACACATTGCGCCGTGTCGTTCACGATTCACGGAGGCTCTATGTCGCGCTTTACGACCGGAGCGACGTCACACTTGCGCCTTCGTTGTGGGTAATTTCGCCACGGTAAGACTTGATTGCGGCGTCGGTGAATCCTAAAGTGATCATAGCGAGCGCATGAAGCATTCTGATTTTGTTCATCTACATCTGCACACCGAGTACAGTCTACTCGATGGCGCGTGCCGCATTAGCGACGTGATGGAGAAGGCGCACGCGACGAAAATGCCCGCCGTCGCCATCACCGATCATGGGAACATGTTCGGGGCGATCGAGTTTTATCGCGCGGCGCAGGAACGCGGTATCAAACCGATTATCGGCTGCGAAGTGTACGTCGCGCCGGGAAGCCGCCTCGACAAGAAGGCCGGCAACGCGCGCACCACCGCGTCGCACCTTATTCTGCTGGCGAAGGACGACGTCGGCTACAAGAACCTCATCAAACTGGTCACTGCGGCGCATCTCGAAGGGTTCTATTACAAGCCGCGGATTGACAAGCCGCTTCTGGCTGAGCACGCCGCGGGGTTGATCGGGATGACATCGTGTTTGAAAGGCGAGGTGCCGGCGAAAATTGCCGACGGCCAACTCGCGCAGGCCAAGACAGCGCTCGACGAGTACCGGCAGATCTTCGCGCCGGGAGATTTTTACATCGAATTGCAGGACCATGGCGTGGAAATGCAGCGCACGGTCAATCGTGCGCTCATTGAGTTGGCGCACGAGTTCCAAATACCACTGGTGGCCACGAACGATGTGCATTACGTGGAGCGCGCGCACCATGCAGCGCACGACGTGTTGATCTGTCTGCAGACGCAATCGATGCTCGCTGACGAGAAACGGATACGCTACCCGAGCGACCAGTTTTATCTGCGAACGCCCGAGGAGATGCACGCGTTGTTCACCGAGCTGCCCGAAGCGCTCAACAACACGCTGGCTGTCGCTGAGAAATGCAACCTGGTGCTGGAATTTGGCAAACTACGGTTCCCCGTCTATCACTCACCCGAAGGGACCACACGCGAGAAGTATCTGCGGCAACTGTGTGAACAGGGACTGCGCGAGCGGTACGGCATAGACTGGAAAGCGCCAAAGAATCCCGACGAGAAGACAATTGTCGAGCGCGTTGAGTATGAGTTGAAGGTGATCGAGAAGACGGGTTTCGTGAGCTATTTCCTCATCGTCTGGGATTTCGTCCATTTTGCGAAGAGCCGTGGCATCCCCGTCGGCCCGGGCCGCGGCAGCGCAGCAGGCAGCGTGGTGGCGTACGTCTTGAAGATCACCGACATCGATCCGTTGCGTTATCAACTGCTGTTCGAGCGGTTCCTAAACCCCGATCGCATCTCGCCGCCCGACATCGACATGGATTTCTGCTACAACCGCCGCCCCGAGGTCATTGATTACGTGCGCAAGAAGTACGGTGAGAAATGCGTCGCTCAGATCATCACGTTCGGCACGCTCGGCGCGAAAATGGTCGTGCGCGACGTGGGCCGCGTGCTCGGCCTGCCGTACGTCGAAGGCGACCGGATCGCGAAGATGATTCCACCCGATATCGGGATGACTCTGAAGAAAGCGTTGGATATATCGCCGGAATTGAAGGCCGCATACCAGACCGAGGACACCACGCGGCGGATCATCGACTATGGGTTCACGCTGGAAGGCTTGGTGCGAAATGCCTCGACGCACGCCGCGGGAGTAGTCATCGGCGCGGAGCCACTGACGAACATCGTTCCCCTGACCACAGGCACGAACTCGAACGAAATCGTCACGCAATACTCGATGAACCCGCTCGGCGAGCTTGGCCTGTTGAAGATGGACTTCCTCGGTCTGAAGACCCTCACCGTCATCAAGGACACCATCGATCTTATCGCCGAGACCGCGGGTCAGAGGATTGATATCAGCCAGATTCCGCTCGGCGACAAGATGACATTCGATCTGCTGAACAAAGCCAACACCATCGGCGTGTTCCAGCTTGAATCTCAGGGAATGCGCGACCTGTGCCGGCGCATCGGTGTGGACTCCGTCGATGTGATCATCGCCCTGATCGCGCTGTTCCGCCCCGGACCGATGAACATGCTCGATGATTATGTGAACCGCAAACATGGGAAGACAAAAGTTACATACGATCATCCGTTACTCGAACCGATTTTGAAAGAAACATTCGGCGTATTTGTTTATCAAGAACAGGTCATGCAGGCGACCAACGTGCTTGCGGGTTACTCGCTTGGTGCGGCCGATCTGTTGCGACGCGCGATGGGCAAGAAGAAGCCCGAGGAAATGGAAAAACAGCGCGAGATTTTCATCAAAGGTTGTCACGAGAAAAACAAGATCCCTCACCCCAAGGCCGAGAAGATTTTCGATACACTCGCCAAGTTTGCCGGATACGGTTTCAACAAATCCCACAGCGCCGCCTATGCTGTCGTCGCCTACCAGACCGCATGGCTGAAGGCGAACCATCCTGTCGAGTTCATGGCGGCGTTGTTGTCCAATGAACTGGCCAACACCGACAAGATCCAGCTTTTCGTTGGCGAGTGCAAACGGATGGGCATTGAGGTGCTGCCGCCGGATGTAAACGAGAGCGGCGTGCGGTTCACTGTGGGCGGTGGCAAGGTCCGTTTCGGTTTGGCGGCGATCAAGAACGTCGGCGAGATCGCCGTGCAGAACCTCATCGAGGCACGCGCTGCGGGTGGACGGTTCAAGTCATTTGACGATCTCTGTGGACGAGTGGACCTGCGCGTTGTTAACCGCAAGGTGCTGGAAACGCTCGCCAAATGTGGCGCGTGCGACTCATTTGGGAAGCCGCGCCCACAGTTGTTCGCTGAGGTCGAGTACCAGATTAATCGCGCCACCAGTGCACAACGCGACCGCGATCGCGGCCAGGCAGCGCTGTTCGATGTTGTGCCCGTCAACGTGCGACGACCGGCATCCAGAACTCCTGCGGAAGTGGATTGGAGTGAGAGTGAAATGCTGGCATTCGAGAAGGAACTGCTCGGTTTTTACGTCACAGGACATCCGTTGACGAAGTATGCCGACATACTGCGCCGCTACGAGCTGGCGTCGACTGCCCAACTCGCGAAACTGCAGGACGGTCAGGCGACCCGGCTCGGCGGCATCATCAGCAAGTTGCAGCTCAAGACCACCAAACAGGGCCGGGCGATGGCCATCATGACACTGGAAGACCTCGATGGCGCAGTCGAGACGTTGGTGTTCCCCGATGCATATGCCCGGTGCGCCATGAACCTGCGAGCCGACGCCGCCGTATTCGTTTGTGGCACCGTGAGCCTGCGCGAAGACAAACCCAAGGTCTTCGCCGACCATGTCATCCCGCTGGATGAAGTCCCCAAACAATTCACCAAAGCAGTTCATATTCGCCTCCCTGCGGAGACGGCGCAGGCATCAGTACTGGAAAAGGTGCAGGCAGTGTTGCACCAGCACAAAGGCAGTTGTCCGGTCTTCTTTTGTTTCATGTACCCCGACGGCAAACTGGTGTTCATGGAAACGCACGATCATTTTGCCGTTGCGCCATCGGATGCCCTTGTACGGGGACTTGAGAACATCCTCGGTGAAGACACCGTCTGGCTCAAGGTGGACACGGAAAAACTCGACTGCGCCGCCAATGGCAACTCCGAACGCTTTCGGGGTAAACGCCGGAGCAACGGAAAATCCGTCCAGTCATTCTGACCCCGCATTCGCGGAGGGAAGCATCTCACACCGCACCACGGTTGGCGCGTGAGAAAAGCTAGTTAGCTCATGGTCACAATCTGAAAGAGCGGGTCGTCACTTTGAAACGATGAGCTTTTGTCCCACTTGCAGGGCGTC
>Ga0187885_10001029_pt1 | contig 32303 bp, 31 predicted proteins | sample June2016WEW_20_1_3_FD_132970 | JGI IMG/M metagenome (GOLD analysis project Ga0187885, IMG submission 132970) | Peatland microbial communities from SPRUCE experiment site at the Marcell Experimental Forest, Minnesota, USA - June2016WEW_20_100 | ecosystem: Environmental > Terrestrial > Soil >...
CCCTTGGCTTGGTCCGCTCCGCCGGCGTCAGGCTCGATGGCGGTAAGCTCTCGCTCGAATGACCGGGCCCGCATCTCCCAGGTTAACGCGGCACGCCGCAGGCTCTCCAGGCGCGTCGCCTCTAGTCGATTAGCGCATCCGGCAGAAATGCAGGTGGCGCGGGCAGCAACTCGGCCACGACGCTACCAGAATGAAGCGAGACCAACCGAATGCGCGACGCCTGTTCGACGGGACCGGGGTGGCGGCCCTGAACGATGGGTTTGGCGATTACCTCTCCGGAGCTGCGCGCCACCAAAGACACGAGATCGCGCAGGAGGTCGGCGACCTCCCTGAGCGGCACCTCGTCGAGCCTGCCGATGCCCTCAACCTTGATCCTGAAGCTGGCACGCGGTCGCGGCACTCTTCCTCGCTCCAGTCCGGTCGCCATTCAGGGAACGCACGTTCGCAGGTGATTGTAACCCTCGGTTCCACCGGCGACGGGAGGCCCTTGCCGACACCCGCGGCCAGTTCCGTTGGCTTGTCTGCCTGGCGGCGAGTGACTTCCTCTGCCAGCCCTCTCAACCCGATCCCACAGGGCGAAGCCCGGCCTGGTCGCAACTTCCGTTTCGGCGGTGCGACGGCACTCTTGAGCTCCGACAGAAGCGCTCGCTGGCGTCGTGCAACAACGCCCCGGGCCACCCACGGGACCAGTCACGGCCTGTCGAAACGTGGGTCCGCCCGAACCTCGGTGAGGTGATCGAGCCGTCCCGAGAGCCACCCGACGCGCGCAGCCTGCCGGTCGTCGAATGCCGGGACATACGGCTTGATGTCTAGGAGTGGCGTGCCATCGAGCATGTCGACGTCTTCGATCTCGACCGTGCAACGATCGATCCCCAGCAGACGAACCGTGGAGATCCCGATTGGGTTTGGCCGCGCCGGTGACCGGGTGGCGAAGATGCCGTGGGGCACGTCGTCGAGAAACGGAGTGACGGTCAGCCGCGCCCGGCGGGTGGCATGGAGGTGGTAGAGCAAGATCAGGTGGCTGAACCCGTCGAGATCGAGCAATCCTGCCGCGAATTCGGTTTCTAGGACGATCGAACCCCGGACGCCGAGGGCGGCGGTCGGCTGGATCGGCATGCCGTCGACATCGGTGAACGGTGTGTGGATAACGCCGATCGGACGGTACGTCACCTCCTCGATCGGGTCAGTCATCGAGCCCGATCATCACCTCGGTCGACTTGACCATGGCGATGACGCGCCTCCCTGGTGCCAGGCCGAGCCTTCGAACGGACTCGGCGGTGATCGCCGCCACGATCTCATGGCCGCCTGCCACATCAACGACGACCTCGGCCATGACCTGCCCTGTGGTCACCGTCTTCACGATGCCCGGGAGCTGGTTTCGAGCGCTTAGCTTCATGGGCTGTGCCTCTGTTACACCCGCAACGAGCCGTAGGGTCGACCCGGCGCGAATTCACGGATCGTTAGTCTAGAGCGCGTCTGGCGGGCCTCTCCGGGTTGCCGGGCAGATGCCTTGCCCGACGGTTCCGGTCGCAGACCACGCAACACGCGCCGGGCGAGCGCTGGCCGTCAGCCCAGACTTCGTATGTCGAGCGCGCGACCCCAATGGAGCAGTCGGACCGCAATCAGGACCCGAGCCAGGTAGTCTGCCCAGCCCTTGGCTTGGTCCGCTCCGCCAGCGCCAGGCTCGATAGCGGTCAGCTCTCGCTCGAATGAGCGGCCCGCATCTCCCAGAGCGGGGCGCCATAGCGCACACCCTCAAGGCGTGTCGACTCGTGGGCGGCAGTGTTGATCTCGACGACGAGATCTACCAGGAAGATGGCGTCTCGGAAGGCCTTGCGGGCGGCCTCGTGCACGATTTCGGGAGGCTGACCCTTCGTCGCGACCATGGCGGCGGCCTCTGCGGCCCGAGGCACTCGCTCCAGTGGCGCCGCCGAGGGGGGCTGGTCGATCAGCCAGTCCGTATATGCCGGCAGCGATCCAAACTCATGGGCCTCGGTCAGCCACAGCAGCGTGGCGCTCCGAGGCGAGAGTGCACCTTCTAGCTTGTTCATCCGGTGGCTCAGGCTCATTGCTCGGGCTCCGGGAAGCCCGGCTCATCGGACGGTCGGCTCGCTCGATCGAGGCCGAGCGCATACTCGAGAGCCTCGATGCGAGCGGCGAGGTCGGCTGCCTCGACGAGCTTGGCATTGGCGGTCGCCACTTGCAGGAGGATCCGATTGCGGGCGTGGCTCGCGAGCGGCTCCAGGCATCTGCATGTGCTGGAACACACAGGTTGTACGCCCGCTTGCCTCCGGGCAAAGTCCACAGGGAACGTTACGGCGCTGGACGAGGGCCCGCCGTTGCGCGACGCCGCTCGGGCAGCCATACTCGTAGGTGTCGATGACCGGGACGAGTACTCGTCTGCAGCGGGCGACAGAGAGCCGGGGTGGTGAGAGCCGGCGCCGACAGCCTGACGAGGAATGGACCCGCGAGACGCCGGGTGAACTCGAGGGCGCGACCGGGCGGCCGGAGCCGGGTAGATCGGGGCCGAACGAACGGGGCGTGATCGGGCAGTAGCCAGGCCGGAGGCCCACCGTTACCAGAGGGCAGGACCGTCGCCAGGGACCCCGGGCCGCGGACCGAACAATGAGCGGCCGCTCCGCGAGGAGCGACCGGAAGAGAGGGTGGCACCACGAGGCATCGACCCCGTCCCTCCAAGGGACGGGGTCGAACTGTTCCAGGGACGGACCCCGGGGGAACCGGGAGACGGCCCGCCTCGGGAGGTGCAACCCGATGTCCGATCAGACGACCAAGTTCGTCCTCGACGAGAGCCGGATCCCGCGGAGCTGGTACAACATCGCCGCGGACCTGCCGGTCCAACCGCCGCCCGGTCTCAATCCGGTCACCGGCAAGCCCCTTACGCCTGACGATCTCGCCCCCCTCTTCCCCATGGGCCTCATCCTCCAGGAGGTCAGCACGGAGCGCGAGATCGAGATCCCCGAGCCCGTCCGCGACGCCTACCGGCTCTACCGCCCGTCGCCTCTGTACCGGGCGCGTCGCCTGGAGAAGGCCCTCGATACGCCGGCCCACATCTACTACAAGAACGAGGGCGTCAGCCCGGCCGGGAGCCACAAGCCGAACACGGCGCTCGCCCAGGCCTTCTACAACAAGCAGGAGGGCGTGAAGCGACTCGCGACCGAGACCGGCGCCGGCCAGTGGGGATCTGCCCTGGCCCTCGCGGGCGCGATCTTCGGCCTCGAGGTGAAGGTCTACATGGTGCGCGCCAGCTACGACCAGAAGCCGTACCGGCGCTACATGATGGAGGCGTACGGGGCCTCAGTCGTGCCCAGCCCGAGTGATACGACGACCTACGGCCGCAAGGTCCTGGCCGAGCATCCCGACAGCCCCGGGTCGCTTGGCATCGCGATCAGCGAGGCCGTGGAGGATGCGGTCTCGCGGGACGACACGAAGTACAGCCTCGGCTCGGTCCTCAACCACGTGATGCTCCACCAGACGGTGATCGGGCAGGAGTCGCTCGAGCAGATGGAGATGGCCGGGGAGTATCCCGACGTCATCATCGCCTGCACGGGCGGAGGCTCGAACTTCGCCGGGCTTACGTTCCCCTACATCGGGCGGGCCCTGCGCGGCGGGCCGAAGCCCCGCATCCTCGCTGTCGAGCCACTGGCCGCGCCGAGCCTGACGCGAGGCGTCTACGAGTACGACTACGGCGACACCGCGCGCATGGCGCCGATCGTGAAGATGTACACGCTCGGCCACGACTTCATCCCCGCGCCGATCCATGCCGGAGGCCTGCGCTACCACGGCATGTCCCCGCTCGTGAGCCTGCTGAAGAACCAGGGGCTCATCGAGGCCGTCGCCGTCCACCAGCTCCCCGTCTTTGAGGCGGCCGTGATGTTCGCCCGCGCGGAGGGCATCATCCCGGCTCCCGAGTCCGCGCACGCGATCCTCGCGGCGATCAACGAGGCGCGGCAGGCCAAAGAGGAGGGGACGGCGCGGGTCATCCTCTTCAACCTCTCCGGCCACGGCCACTTCGACATGTCGTCGTTCGCCCGGTACCTGGCGGGCGAGCTCGAGGACTACGAGTACCCGGCCGGCCGGGTGAGCGAGGCACTCGCTACCGTGCCAAAGGTCTGAGGACTTGAGGATGACGGTTCTGCGGCAGCACCGGAGTCGGCGCCGCGTGTTCTCGTCTTCTCTACGAACGCCATCTCCGACACGGGGATAGGCCTCGCGGGCAGCCTGCACAGGCACCATCGTCCGAGGTCGTAGTGATCAGCCTGCCGTGCACGAGCGCGGTCAGGCCCGGCTGGATCTTGTTCGCGCTCGAGCAGGGCTTCGACGGTGTATTCATCGCCTCGGACGGGGACGAGTGCGCCTACCTGTCGGACTGCGCGAAGCGGTCAGCGGAGCTCATGAACAAGGCGCAGGATCTCCTGGCCGAGCGCCAGATCGACGACCGTCGCCTGAAGATGGCGGCGATCCGCTCGGTCTGCGCCGAGTCATTCACCAGGCAGATCCGAGAGTTCACCGCCACGCTCTCGACCCTAAAGGCGGCCTAGATGAGATTACGACGTCCTCGTCGTGGGCAGCGGAATCGGGGGCATGGAGTCTGTGCAACGAGAGAGAGCTCCGACGGGACTATGGACGCGGGTACGACAATCCATAGGCGCACGGGGGGCTTTGACTCACCGATGCGGAGCGCGCCGAGGTCGCCGACTTCAGCGCCTTCCTCGCGGCCCGTGACGCCGGCCGGCGCGTGGCTACAGGCAAGGCAGTCGCGTGAACCCGCGGGGGCTCCGGGTCGGGTACGCCTGTGCGCACGAGCTGACCTCGTGAGTCACCAGGGGATTGGGTTCAAAGCCGTGCCTAAGCTCACGCATGCTCCGCGCCTGTTCTCCAGGGCCGACCCCAACGGGCCATTCGACCTCCGGATCCGGTGCGACCCCGAAGAGGCGAGGCTGTCCCCGGCTGCAGGGCGAAGCGCGAGGGTCTTGCCGCCCTTGGCGCAGCCTATTCGCCGTGGATGGCCAGTCGCATAGAACCTACGCACTCTGCATGATCTCCGCAAACCTTGCGCATATTGCCGCGGCGATGCATAATCCGCAGGTCATGTTCGTCCAACTGCTCGCAAAGCCCAAGTCGAAGCGCTGGCGGCCCTGCCGGGAGGCATGGCCCTAGGACTCGGCGGCCTTTGGAACGAAACCGCGGAGCCGAGGGGCAAGAGGCTCCCGAGGGCCGCGACACCGAAGCCGGTGCCGCGGTCTTTTTGTATCCACTCAACGGTCACGGAGGTAGTCGGAATGCTCAGCATCGTCGCCGGAGACGGGAGCATGGGTCGGGCGGTCACGGCCGCGCTCGCCGGCCGCGGTATACCTCCGGCGGCGATCCTCGGCATGCCCGACTCGCCAGCCGGCCACGCACCCGCCAGCTTCCACGGTGTGGAGGTCGTGTTCGACTTCACCGTCGGCGACGCGGTCCGGCGGAACGTCGGGGCCGCGCTCGAGGGCGGAGTCCGCAGCTTTGTGATCGGGACGACCAACTGGGCCGGCGACCGGGCCGCGGTGGAAGCTCTGCTGAACGAACACGGCGCTGCGGCCGTAGCCTCGGCCAACTTCAGCCTGGGTGTGATGCTCTTCGCCCGGCTCGTCGAGGACGCGGCGCGGCTCTTTGGCCCGTTCGCCGAGTACGACCCGTATCTGGTCGAGTGGCATCGCCGAACCAAGACCGACCGCCCGTCGGGGACCGCTATCGAGCTGTCGAGGCGGATCATCGCCGCCCACCCTCGCAAGACCCGCGTCGCCCAGCCGATGGCCCAGGGCGCGCCGATGCCCGAAGAGCTGGACGTCTCCGTCATCCGAGCCGGTAGCGCGCCGGGTATGCACCTCGTCGGCTTCGATGCCCCGGGCGAAAGCCTGGAGATGCGCCTGACCGCTCGCGATCGATCAGCCTACGCCGCCGGCGCGGTAACGGCAGCCGAATGGCTTCTGGCCGAACCGCGAGCGCCGGGTTTCCACAGCTTTGACGACGTAGTCGACTCGATCATCGCCAAACAAGAGATCGAATCCGGAGCGAACGGTCGTCCCTCGGCCGCCAGCTTGGGTTCGATCGCCTCAACCGCTAGAAACCGCCGATAGCCAAGTCGACCGCGGTTCGACCGCCAATCCGCACCACCGCCAACTCGACTGCTATTCACCCGACCGCCATCTCGACCGCCAAGGAGCAATGCTGATGCCACCGAGTCGCCAGTTCAGAGGAGCCTACACGGCCCTCGTGACACCCTTCACACCCGCAGGCGCGGTCGACGAGGCGGCCTTCCGAGCGCTCGTCCGCCGCCAGATCGACGCCGGCATCGACGGCCTCGTACTGGCTGCCACCACGGGCGAAAGCCCGACGCTCGGCCCCGACGAGCGCGAGTGGCTCTTCGCTACGGCCGTGCAGCTCGCGTCGGAGCGGCCGTCGCGGAGTCGAATCAAGATCGTGGCCAACACCGGGTCGAACGACACCGCGGCCACGATCCGCGCCACTCGCCGGGCGGCTCAGCTCGGCGCCGACGCGGCGATGTGCGTGGCCCCGTACTACAACAAGCCCGACCAGCGCATGATCGAAGCCCACTACCGGGCCATCGCCGACGACGGCGCCCTGCCCATCGTCGTCTACAACGTCCCCAGCAGAACGGGCGTGAACGTCGACGCCCCGACGCTGCTGCGCCTCGCCGAACATCCCGGCATCGTCGCGCTCAAGGAAGCCTCGGCCAATATGGACCAGATCTCGACCATCTTGCGAGATCGACCCTCGCGCTTCTCCGTGCTGGCGGGCGACGATACCTGGACCCTGCCGATGCTGGCGATGGGCGGCGACGGCGTCATCTGCACCTGCGCCAACGAGATTCCGGGCGAGATGGCCGCCATGTGCGCAGCCTGGTTTGCCGGCGACTCGGAGGGAGCGAGGCGGATCCACGAGCACTGGCTGCCGCTCATGAAGGCCAACTTCGTGGGTGGGCCAAACCCGGTGCCGGTGAAGGCCGCCCTAGCGATCCTCGGCCAGATCTCCGATGTGCTGAGGCTGCCGCTCCTCCAGCTCGAAGAGGGGCATCGCGCTCGATTGCGGACGGTTTTGGAGACGACCGGCCTGCTTCAGACGGCCGAAGGTTCGGCGGCCGAGGCCGTGCACCACTACTGTCCTGCCGACACGGCCGGCGACCCCAGCGCGGCCGCCAGAGAGGCGATCCGTCGGACAGCCACTGCGGCCCGCGCGTGAGCGGCCATGAAGAGCCGCAGGGCCTCCTGAGAGACCTCGACGCCGGGCGAGTGAGGGCGGCTCGTCCCGACCCGGATGCCCACGACGGCTGGTTCGTGGATTCGGCCGTTCAAAGGGCGATCCTCGGGCTGTTCGCCAACCGTGAAACCCGAACCTGGGATCTCGGCGGCGCTCTCCGGTTCCGCGATCGCATCGGCCTGCCGGTCAAGGGCCTAATCGACTCGCCCGAGGCACTGGCCGCCCTCGCTGCCGGCAAGCCATGGCGCGTCGTTCCGGGCGGCACGTCGATCCGCGGCGGCGTCTACCTGGCGCCGGCCGTGACCATCATGCCGCCCTCGTTCATCAACATCGGCGCCTGGCTCGGTGAGGGCACGATGGTCGACTCGCACGTCCTCGTCGGCTCGTGCGCCCAGATCGGGTCGCGCGTGCATCTGTCGGCCGGTGTCCAGATCGGCGGCGTTCTTGAGCCGCCCGGCCGGCGCCCGGTCATCGTCGAGGACGAGGTCTTCGTCGGCGCGCAGGCAGCACTGCTGGAGGGCGTCCTGGTGGGGCGCGGCGCGGTCATCGCGGCCGGCGTCATCCTGACCGGCACGAGCCGGCTGTACGACCTCGCCCGCGACCGCGTCATCTCGGGTTCACTAGAAGAGCCTCTGGTCGTCCCCGCCGGAGCCGTCGTCGCCCCGGGCGTCCACCGCGTCGAGGGCGAATTTGCGGCCACCCACGGGCTGGCTCTCTCGGCCGCGATCGTGGTCAAGTACCGCGACGAGCGCACGGCCGCCCGAGTAGCCGTCGAGGAGGCACTGCGGTGACGGAGACCTCCACGGGCGGGTCCACCGGCGGCGCCAGCCACGGAATCGACGGCGTCCTGGACGCGGGCCAGCTGGCCGGCCTTTCGCCGGCGGCCCTGGCCGAGGCATTCGGCACGCCCTTCTATCTCTACGACCTGGACCTGGTCGGCCGGCGCGTAGAGGCTCTGCGAGCCGCCCTGCCGCGCGGCTTCCGGATCGCCTTCGCGGTCAAGGCCAATCCGTCACTGGCGGTGGTCTCGCACCTGCGGCGATGCGGAGTTGGCGCCGACGTGGCTTCCGGCGGCGAGCTCGAGACGGTCCTCCGGGCAGGCTTTGACCCGGCAACGATCGCCATGACCGGGCCGGGCAAGCGCGACGAGGAGTTGGCCGCCGCGGTTGCGGCCCAGATCGGCGTCGTCACCGTCGAGTCTCCGGCCGAGCTCCACCGTCTTGAGGCGATTGCCGCCCGGGTCGGCCACTGCCAGCCGATCCTCCTCCGGCTTTCCGTGGCCGAGGACGCTCGCCTGGAGACGGTTCGGCTGATCGGCGGGGCCGAGGGCAAGTTCGGCATGCCGCTCCCGACCCTCATCGATGCGGCCCGGGCCGCCGCGAGCTCGGAGCACCTCGACCTGTTGGGTCTGCACGCCTTCGGCGCGTCTAACCTGCGTGATGCGGAGCAGTTGGTGGGCCACGTAGCCGAGCTCGTGGAGGTCGGCCGGCAGGTGGCTGCCGAGACGGGCACGGTCCTGCGTCTGGTGGATGCGGGCGGCGGTCTGGGCATTCCCTACGCCGACGGCGAGCGGCCACTCGACCTAACCCGTCTCGGCCAGCGCCTGACCGAGTTGCGGGCGCGCTGGGACGGCGACGCCGCTCTAGGCCAGATGGAGATTCTCCTCGAGCCCGGCCGATTCCTCGTCGGGCCGGCCGGCGCCTACGTGGCTCGGGTCGTGGACGTGAAAGGATTGGACTCGGCGCCGGTGGTAATCGTCGACGGCGGAATCAACCACCTCGTGCGGCCGGCCCTCGTCCGGAGCGAGCACCGGCTAGCCATCCTGACCGCCGACGCCGTCCGAGCCCTATTCGCCACTACGGTGGCCGGTCCACTGTGCACCGGGCTGGACGTCTTCACAACCGAAGCGATGCTGCCTCGGCCGCGCGTCGGCGATCTCGTGGCCGTGCTCGACGCGGGCGCCTACGGCTTCACCGAGTCGATGCCGTTCTTCCTGTCGCACCCGACGGCCGCCGAAGTGGCCGTCGACCACGGTCGAGCCCAGCTCATCCGGCCGCGCATCACGCCGGCCGAGCTACTCGATCGCCAGGTCGATCCGGACTGGTGGACGGGCGCGTAGCCACCCCAACGGCCAGACCGCCACAAGGCGGCAGCCACGGAACGACCCACGTCAATGCCAGCATTACGCCGTCGGGCGCTCAGGTAGCTCGCCTTCCTTCGGAGCCAGGGCGCAGGACCCATATCCAAGGCGTGGTCGGGCGCATGGACTTGCCTTCTCGACGGCCGATGGCTCGCTGCCGCCATCGCTGCGCAACATCCTGGCCGAGCTCCACGATGACTGCCGTTACGAGATGCCTACGGGCGGCTCGCTCAAGCCGTGGGCCAAACACAGCGTCCTGCTTCTGAACACCGTCCTCACGGTTCGTTAGGGCAGCGCAACAGCCATGCCGGCCATGGTTGGGAGCAGCTCACCGACGCTATCGTGGATGCCGTCGCCGCAAAGCATCACCGATCGTCTTCCTGCTTTGGGGCAATCGGGCGCAGGCCAAGGGCTGCCTGATCAACCGGCACCGCCACATCGTTATCGAGTGCCCGCATCCCTCTCCGCTCTCGGCCCGGCTTTGGTTCCTCCGCAGCAAGCCGTTCAGCCGGGCCAACGCCGAGCTGGCGAAGCGTGGTGAGCCGCCCATTAACTGGCGACTCGATGAGTAGGCTCTGCGAACGATCGCTCGAGCCCAAGACGGATCCGATGCATCAGTTCCGCCTACACGCTCGTATGCGTCCGAGCGCAGAACCTGGCGCGCGACACACCCGTCTTGGCCGTCCACGTATGCTCGCTCAAACGAGCCGATCGCGTCGTCTTCAGCGAGCGCTGGGGATCACCTCCCAATGAGCGGTCCTGCCACTGGAAGTCAGATCCAACCCTCTGCCCGCGCGGCCTCCGCGTATTCGCTCGGCGGCCCGTCGATACGATCGCGCTATGGCGCTCCTAGGCGGGCTAGGACGATTCTGGCGCTTTACCGAGCACCTGTTCGACGATGAGGGCAACGATGTTGGCGCGGTGAAACCTGTCTAATGCTCACCGAAATCTAAACAATCATGACAAGCACCCAGCGTTCGTCACATGTCAACTCCGGCCGCTCGTATTCACGAGAGGACAAGATCACTGAGGACGGTGCCGAGCCGCGGTAAAGGCAGCGAGACGATACTGCAAGCTCACATGAGCTTCGGAAGACTCAAACCCGGAGGGCAACTGCCTTCCGTTCCGAAACTGGCGAGGCGCCATGCGATGGCGCGGGTGACCTCGGCGCGGTCGACATGCTTGTCCAGGAGGGGCTGCTGGTCCGTCATCGCGGGAGGTGGACCTTCATGTCGTAGCCCAGAGTGTCGCCCCCCGGCCGCCAACCTCGTGAGCCTTAGCCGGGCAATGGCCGTACGCGGACTTCAACTTGTGACTACGTTGCCCGCGCAGCTCGGAGTCCCCACGCTGAGGGCGCAGCAACCGACCGAAATGTCCGACGGCTCCAATTCTCGGGTCCGATCCTGCCCTGTGATGACCGCTGACGCGACGCACGGGAGCCGTCCCCGCCGGCCGCGACTCGAACGGCCGCGCTCAGTGCAGAGTCGCCAGGCGGTGCATGTCGTCCCTCAGCAGTGGGTACGCGCGAGTGTATACGTCGTACAGCGCCTCGTACACGTCCCGCGTCTGTGGATCGGGGAAGATCGTGGTCGCGACGGGATTCCAGTTCGCGGTCGAAACGCCGCATGCATCGGCGGCCATCCTCGCATCGCCGTAGGAGGCACCGACGGTGATGCCAGGCACGTCTTGGGGTAGCCCGGCGACGTCGCTCACAATCTGCACCCACAGATCTCCCCGCGTCCCGCCACCGACGGCGACGAGCCGGCGAGGTCGTGCGTTGGCTGCCGCCATCGCTTCGAGGTTATGCCGGACGCCGAACGCGACGCCCTCGAGGATCGATCGATAAAGCTGGGCTCGATCGTGGCTCAGCGTGAGACCAATCCAGACGCCGCGAGCCTGCGGGTCGAAGAGCGGTGTTCGTTCCCCGGAGAAATAGGGCAGCAGGACAAGTCCACGCGATCCTGCGGACACTGTTCGGGCCTCATCCACAAGGTCTTGAATCGAACGGTCGACCAGGCCCGCAAACCAGTTCGTGATCAGTCCCGAGGTCGCCATGCCCGCTGCCAACGAGTACGTTTCCGCTGTTCGGCCACCATACGACCACAATGTAGGGATATTGATCCGGTGCGCCACGATCTCGATGAGAAACAGGGTCGAACCGTACATCACCATCGTGTCGCCGATGTCGCGACAGCCGACGCTATAGGAGTCGGCCATCGCGTCGATCGTGCCGGCAAGAACAGGCGTCCCGATGGAGAGACCGGTCGCCGCTGCGGCTGCGGGGGTCACCATTCCGACGATCTCCCCAGGCCAGGCAAGGCGTGGAGGCTCGAGCCGGGCGGCGGCCGCGCCCCATCCTCGCGCCCACCAATCATGTGTAAGAAGGTCGTACAAGGGATCGCTCGCGCTGGCGGTGTAGTGATCCATCACGTACTCGCCCGTCAGCCGCTCTACGATGAAGCTTGACGCTGAGTACAGCCGACGCGCTGCATTCCACGCGTCCGGATCATGGCGGGCAATCCAGCGCAGCTTGGGCCCCACGGACTGCGTCGTTGGCGTGTTGCCCGCGTGCTCGCGAAGCGAGGCTTCGTCGATTTCACGAGCGATCTCGGCGATCTCGACTGCGGCTCGCGTGTCGATCCCGTACAAGATCCCAGGCCGCAGCGGCCGATCCCGCTCGTCGGTGACCAGTGCGCAGGGCCCGATCCCGCTGATGCACACGGCCCCAACGCTTGTGCGTTCGGTGGCCGCAAGAAGTCGGCGAATCAGGTCGCACGTGTCGTCCCACCAGACGCTGTCGGGATCGTGCTCGAACCAGCCTGGGGCCGGCCTCGACGTCTCATGGGGCCTTGTCTCGATGGCAACGATTTCGCCCGATTCGCTGACGGCGACGCCCTTACTACTGCTCGTCCCGATATCGATCCCCAGCAGCACGTCTCATCCCTCCATCAAGGTCGCCCTACAGGCCCGACGCGAATCAACGCGGCGGCGCTGCTCGTGGGAGCATCGAGCTTGACTAATCGGCCGGTGCTGGAACGTAGGCGATCGCTCGACTGCGTCACCGGCACGCCTGCACACCGGACGTCTCGTCCAAGCTGACGCTGCTAAGAGAAGTCGAGGGACTCCACTCTCGCGACCACTCCAGCCTCCCGCGCGTACCATGGCCCCTTGAAACGCAGCGTGGCAACCATGGGGTTCAGCGTATGGGAGACTGCTGGAACGGATCATTCGACCTCGCTTGTGCGAAGGTGCCACGGGCGATCGTCAGCCAGATCGAGCAGGCTACGGATGATCAGATCTGCCGACGGCGTGCCATTGACGTACCGGCTGGCGAGCCCAATGACCCTCATTCCCGCCGCCCTCGCAGACACCATCCCGGGAACGGAGTCTTCGATCGCGACGCATCGACCTGTCTCCACCCCGAGACGAGCGGCGGCAACCACGTAGATCTCAGGGCCAGGTTTTCCAACCTGGATCTCATCTCCGGCAACGCTCACATTGAATGCGGTCTGGAACCCGAGCGCGAGCAGGGTCGCGTCGACGATTCGGCGCGGCGATGATGATGCGAGCGCGAGTGGAACGCCGGCATTGCCGAGATCGTTAAGGAGGAAGCGTGCGCTGGGCGTTGGAGTCGCCTCCTCGATCGATGGGAGGAGGATCCGCTCGAATTGGGCAGCTAGAACGGGCGCGGGATCGGACAGACAGAATCGTTTACGGACCGACCTCCAGTACTCCTCGTGGCCGAGACCCACGAGCTGTGCGTAATCCCGGGCTGTCAGCACCGCGTGAAAACGAGCTAGGAGCGCCTTCATCGCGCGAGCGTGGATAGGCTCCGTGTCGGTCAGAACGCCATCCATGTCGAACACGACACCTCCGATCTCCCCTGGATAGCACGCGGCCAGTCTCATCGCCTCGGCCTGCGGGATTCGATCGGTACGACTCGTCCGTCGGTATCCACCGTTGGCTGCCGGCGCGCCGCGCGCGGCGCCTCTGCGTCCGGAGCCTGGTCGCGCGCCTGATAGCTTGATCTGACGAGTGGGGCCGACTTGACGTGCCTAGAACCGAGAGCGAGCGACTCGGCCTTCATGTCGGCGAACTGGTCGTAGCGTTCGACCGGCAGGCGCTGCTCACAAATGTTTGTCGATCTCCGGGCGGTCGACCCCGACATTCTGATGATCGCCGAGCCTCTGAGTCCCTCTCGTGGAGCTCGTCGCGCCGATCGCCGAAGCTGACCAGGATGGACGACTTTGCGCGGACCGGTGCGCCGGTCGCGGCCGCATACGCCTTCGCTCGCTCGGGCGCGCTGAACGGGCGGTCGTGGCGAGCTCGCATGCGGATGGGCTTCGCAGCCGCTAGGCCGAGGTCCTGGCGGGTCTCGCGGGACGGCCATTCGCGTCCGGATCGACTCGGGGTAGCGATCAACGGTATTAGATAGCTCCAATGGCTTCGCGGTACATGCGGCTAGCACGGGACCCTGCAATGCCATCACGCCCCCCTCAGGCGTTGATCTGGCGGCCGTCGACCGCCATGGCCGCCTCGCCCAGCGCTTCGACGAGGGTTGGGTGTGGATGAGTGGAGGCGGCAACCTCCGACGCCGTCGCCTCTAGCGTCATTGCGACCGCACCCTCGGCGATGACGTCGGTGACCGACGGTCCGATAAAGTGTATGCCGAGAATCTCGTCGGTCTTGGCATCGGCGATTACTTCGGCGAAGCCCTCGGTCTCGCCGACGATGACGGCCTTTGTGTCGGCCACGAAGGGGAAGTTCCCCTTCGTGGCCGCAATGCCGCGCTCCTCGCACTGCTGCTCGGTGAGCCCGATCGAGGCGACCTGCGGACGTGTGAACGTGGCCCGTGGCTGATGGTCATAGTCGATCACCTCGGGAGGGTTCGCTCCCGCGATGTTTACCACTGCGACGAATCGCTCCCGTGCCGCGACATGGGCTAGCTGGAGGCCGCCGCAGACGTCGCCTATCGCGTAGACGTGCGGCTCGGCCGTCCGCATCTGGTGGTCGACCTTGACCACGCCGCGATCGACTTCGACCTCCGTCGTCTCGAGCCCTATGTCCTCGACGTTGCCCGCCCGGCCCTTGGCGACGAGCAGCCGCTCAGCCCGGATCTGCTCCTGAGGCTTCCCCTCCGGGCCGACCATCAGGCAGACGTCGTGGTCGGTCGTTCTGACCGCTGTGGGCTGGAAGCAAGCTTTCGTCATGACCCGGATGCCGCGGCGGATGAGCGCACGCTCAAGCTCCTGGCTCACCTCGCGGTCCTCGAGCGGCAAAACCACCCGGATCGCTCCTCTAGACCCGGCCCCACTCAGGCCGGCTGAGGGTTTGCGGGCCATCGCCTAGCGTGCGGCCTCGGGTTGTTCGATCAGCTCGCCGAGGCGCTTGAGAAACCGCGCCGCCTGGGCGCCATCGACGACCCGATGATCGAAGGTGAGGCTGAGCGGGATCGTCCGGCCCACACGTACATGGCCATCGCGAATTACCGGCCGATAGGCGATCCGACCGACACCGAGTATGGCCGTTTCGCCAGGATTGATGATCGGGCTGAAGTAGTCGATGCCTAGGTGGCCTAGATTCGTGACGGTGAACGTGCCGCCAGCCAAATCCTCCGAGCTGCCGCGCCCAGCGAGGGCTCGTGCGCGAAGCTCCCGCCAAGTCCGAGCGAGCTTGAGCAAGGGCCGCTCGGCTGTGTCGCGGAGAACAGGCACGATGAGCCCCGACGTGGCATCGAGCGCAATCCCGACGTTGATGTGATCGCGCAAGACGATCCCCTGCGTGGTGAGTGTCGCGTTCAGCTGTGGATGCTCAACGAGGGCCCGAGCGACACACCGCGCAATGAGGAGATCAAAGGTGATGCCCTCGGCCACGTTCGGATTCCGGACGCGAAGGTCCTCGACGGCGGTCACGAGGCCCTCTCCGCCGACCTCAATCATGAGTGTCACCGCCGCGGTGGCTCGCGCGCTAGCGGACATGCGGCGAGCGATTACAGCCCTCGCTCCGGACAGACCCGCCAGCTCATCTTCTGCCACGCTCGGCTGCTGGGAGACAACAGTCCCGTCTCGTTGCGCGGCTCCGACAATTGCCTCAGTCTCCGGTCCGGTAAGCACCGGCGCTATTGTGGCGACCCTCGCCTTCGATGCCGCGAGGACGTCAGCCTCGACGACCTGTCCATCCGGCCCGCTTCCCGCCAGCCTCGAGGCATCTATGCCGAGCCGGGCGGCAACTCGACGGGCGCGTGGACTCACGGAAACTCGCACGGCGGCTGGCTGTCCGGCGCCGATGGATCGATTGGCAGCGTCGTGGCTTCGCTCTTGCGTTACGGCCTCTAAGGCTTCCGCTGAGGGGGACCCTGGAGCTGCTGCGGTCGCCGCGGTCGCCTCATGAGTCCCCGATGCAGCACGAAACTCCGCGATCGGCGCGCCGATGGGCACGGTCTCTCCGGCAGCCACGAGAAGCTGGCCGATCTCGCCGTCCTCGATCGCCTCGACTGTGACGAGACTTTTGTCTGTCTCGATCTCGTAGATGGGCTGACCGGCTGTTACCCGCTCACCCTCGTGAACCAACCAACTCACAAGTCTTGCTTCGTCGGATGCGGCACCGAGGTTCGGCATGATGAGAGTCGCGGTCACGGTAAAGACTCTCGTGAGGGCCGCTCGCGCGCCGGTGGAGTGAGGGAGGCACGTCGATAGTGCTCGTCGATGCGGTCGATCTTCGCAACCTTGGAAAGCGAGCGCCCGCCGGCGAACTCGGAGGCGAGGAATGCATCAACAAGCAGCTTCGCCGATTCCGGCCCAATCGTCTCGCTGCCGAGCGTGACGATTTGCGCGTTGTTGCTCTTGGCCGCCCGGACCGCCGAGTGTGGGTCCGCGATCTGCGCCGCCCTGATCCCGGGAACCTTGTTAGCCACGATGGCCATACCGATCCCCGTCCCGCAGACGAGGATGCCTCGCTGGTGCCGCCCAGCGATAATGTCTTCTGCTACCCGCAGGGCGATATCCGGATAGTCCACCGGATCCGCCGACTCGACCCCGACGTCGTCAACGGCGAAGCCTTCTGCGAGGAGATGATCCCGAATGACGTTCTTCAGCGGTAGGCCGATGTGATCGGCGCCGACGATGAGCCGATACCGCTTAGTGTTCATCGCCTAACCAACCTCCGGCAGGCTGTTGCTATGTCGGCTACCGACGGCAGGAGGGCCTGCTGGACCGGCCCACTGAAGGGTAGTGGTACGTCTGCGGCTCCCAGACGGGCAACCGGGCTGTCGAGAAGCGAGAAACCATCCTCGGAGATGCGAGCAGAGATCTCCGCTCCGGCCCCACCCGTCCGCGCCTCCTCCGTGACAACGACAGCCCGACCAGTTTTTTCCACAGAGGCAAGGATGGTGTTCAGATCAAGTGGCACGAGTGTACGCGGGTCGATGACTTCGAGGGAAATACCCACCTTAGCCAGTTGATCCGCAGCTTCGAGTGCGCGGTGAACCATGAGCGCCGTGGCGACCACTGTGACGTCGGCTCCCTTTCGCTTCACGTCGGCGAGGCCTAGTGGAATTGGGGCGTCGTCGGGATCTGTCATCTCGGCCGTGTCCTCGGGCTCAATCATCGGCTCGTCACCCGCTCGCCCGCCGACGGACTTGGTCCCGTAGAGTGCCTTGTGCTCGCAGAAGACCACGGGGTGATCGTCGCGGATCGCAGCCTTTAGCAGCCCGCGGGCATCGCTGGGCGTCGAGGGGATGACAACTTTGAGCCCAGGGGTGTGCACGAACCAGGCTTCGGGCGACTGGTCGTGCTGGGCGCCATGTTCGATCGCCCCAATGGGAAGCCGAAGCACCATTGGAACGGTCGCTTGGCCGCCCGACATAAGGTGGATCTTCGCCGCCTGGTTAGCAATCTGGTCGAAGCCGCACGTCACAAAGTCTGAGTACTGCATCTCTGCAACTGGCCGCCAACCGAGGAGGGCGGCGCCCACGGCGCAGCCGATGATAGCCGCCTCGGAAATGGGCATGTCACGAACGCGCTCGGGTCCGAATTCCTCGATGAGCCCGCGGGTGACGAGAAACGCCCCACCGAAAAGGCCGACATCCTGTCCCAGAACGATCACTCGCTCGTCGCGGCGCATCTCCTCGCGAAGAGCCTGATTGATCGCGGCCGACATCGTCAGCGCGGGCACGGAGATCATCCTGCCACGAACGCCATTGCCGCGGCCTTCGCCGGGCCGGCAGGCGGGCTCGATCGGGCGAACTCTATCGCTTCGGCGACTTCGTGCTCCACGTCCTGTCGGATGGTGTCGAGCTCGTCTTTGGAACTCCGCGACTCGCTGAGCAGCTCGTCTTCGAGCCGACGGATCGGATCTCGCTCGAGCCATTGTTCGAGCTCACCGGCGGGCCGATACTTGGCCGGCTCGAAACGGCTGTGACCCTTGTACCGATAGGTCTTGCACTCGATGAGTGTCGGTCCCTCTCCGGCGCGCGCACGCGCAACGGCCGCCCTCGCCGCGTCGAGAACGACGAGGGCATCGTTGCCATCGACCGTTTGGCCTGGCATGCCGTAGGCCACAGCCCGGTCGGCTACGCAGGGGATGGCGAACGCCCGCTCGAACGGTAGGGAGACCGCGTATTGGTTGTTCTCGCAGATGAAGACGACAGGCAACTTCCAGATCGCCGCCAGGTTCAGCGCTTCGTGGACTGCCCCCTGGTTCGCCGCCCCGTCTCCAAAGAACGTGACCGCCACGTTGTCCGTTTGGCCCAGCTTCAAGGCTAGGGCAGCTCCCACGCCGATTGGAACGCCCGCTCCGACGATCCCATTAGTGCCCAGGAACCCTCGGCCGAGGTCGAAGATGTGGAGGGAGCCCCCATACCCCCCGCTTGCGCCAGTGCTCCGGCCGAACATCTCCGCCATTAGCGAGCGGAGCGGCACCCCCTTCGCGATCGCATGGCCGTGACCGCGATGATTGCTGGTCATGGCGTCGCTCGGGCGAAGGGCGCGACCGACACCCGCGGCTACCGCCTCCTGCCCGATGGCTTGGTGCATCGTACCCGGCATCGTGCCACTCATGAACAGGCGGTAGAGCGCCTCCTCGAACAAGCGTATGCGGAGCATCGTCCGCAGAAGATCGACGCCCGTCTCCACCAGATCAATCGATCGCTGCCCGCTGGCGACTGGCATTAGTCGGCCTTTTCGAACGCCACCACCGAGACCGGGGTCGCTTCGAGACCCTTCACTCGCCACGGCACGGCGACGACAAAGAAGCGATTGCGCGTAAGCCGGTCCAAATAAGCCAGATGCTCGATGAGCGGGATCCCGTTCTTGAACAGCGTCTCGTGGTTCGGCTGTGCTGGCTCAGTTCTGCGCTCGATGCCAGAGCAATCGACGCCCAAGAGGCGGATGCGACGATCCTCCACGAGCCAGTCGATGGCTGCCCGCTCCAGATAGGGGTGGTCGTGGGACTGTTCGGTGCGGTAGTGACCGCTGTCGGTCCTGATGAAGACGATGTCGCCGACCTCGATCCCGCTACCCCGCCCGCGGAGTTCCTCTCTGCTGATCGGCTGAGCCACGCCCTTGTCCCGGAAGTCGACAAGCTGACACATGCCAACGACTCGATCGAGCTCGACACCGGCGATATCCGTTCCATCCTTGAGGTAGTGGAACGGCGATTCCATGTGGGTGCCTACGTGGCTCCAGAGGGCGACTTCCGACATGATGTACCAGGCATCCGGAGCTCTCTTGCCGACGTAGAAGGGCTGGAGCTCCTCAACATAGCGGTTCGTGACTTCGAGCCGAAACTCCTCCTGGCCGGGAAACAGAACGTGCGATAGCTCAATCACCCGGACGGTGCCCAGATCCGCCAGGTTTCGTCGAACATCGGCAGCGCCAAGGACGGTCATAAGTGCCTCCCGGGACACACCAAAACCAGTCTGGCCAGGTGTGTATAGTTCTAGACGACCTGTATAGACATAAGAGCATAGGCGGCTTCAGGGCTCTTGTCAAGCCCAGCCGCAGGGCTCGCGACAATACCGGCTGGTGTATGCTACAGCTCTGAAAGACTAGGAGGACGATCGAGACCAGAATGGCTGGCGAGCCGTTGTATAGGCAACTGGAGAAGCACCTCCGCGACGAGATCGGATCGGGGCGGCTGCGCCCGGGCGATCGCCTGCCCGCAGAAGCCGAGCTTGCGGCTCAGTACCAGATGGCCCGGATGACGGCGCGCCATGCCATTGAAGCTCTGGTCCAAGAGGGTATCCTTGTGCGGCATCGCGGCCGGGGCACGTTCGTTGCCGGGCCGCGCATGGCCTATCCCCCGGCAAGCCTCATAAGCTTCAGTCGGACCATGTCCCGGCTCGGTCGCCCCGTCACCACGAGACTGCTCGATTTCGAGATCGTGCCCGCCCTGGGGGAAGTCGCGGAACTCCTCGGAGAGCCGGAGAACGCACCTGTGCTGTTTGTTCGACGCCTGCGATTCCTCGATGGTGAGCCAGTTGCCCTTCACTCTAGCTACATGCATCGGGCGTATCTAGAAGGCTTGCACGCCGCCGACCTGCTCACGAAGCCGATCAGCGAGGCAATGGAGAATGTGACGGCGGTCCGGATTGTCTCGTCGCGCGACTTCTTGGAGGCAGCAGCTGCCACAAGCGAGGAGGCCGCTCTCCTCAATATCCTGCCCGGCGAACCGATCGCCATCGTCCGCGGCGTCTCGTTCACCGCCGAGGGATCACCCGCGCTGGCCACGCGCGCTGCCTATCGCGGGGACCGTTTCCGCTTCCTCGTTGGCGCGACGAACAGCGGTCTTTCGTTCGAGGTCAACTCGCCCTCATCCTCCGTCGCCGACAGTGACGGCGAGGTAAAGTGAGAGTGGCAGCGTGAATAAGACTTTTGCCATCGGCGCAGACCACGCCGGCAGGGTTCTCCAAGATCGCGTCTGCGAGGCATTGACGACCGCTGGACACCGCGTGTTGGTCGTGACCACGGACCCGTCGGACGACGATTTCGAGTACCCAGAGATCGCCCAACGCGTGGCCACCGAAATCCGCGAGGGCCGTGTCGATCGTGGCGTCCTCATCTGCGGCAGCGGGGCCGGGATGACCGTTGCGGCTAACAAGCTTCACGGGATACGAGCTTGTGTCGCCCACGACGTCTACACCGCCCATCAGATGGTCGAACACGACGACGTTAACGTGCTCGCTTTGGGTGCCCGCGTGATCGGCCAGGAGCTGGCTGCGGAGATCGTCTGGGCATTTGCTTCTGCGTCCTTCTCCGGGGAAGAGCGGCATCGACGACGCGTAGCGAAGGTCGCGCGGCTGGAGGCGGCGGGTTAGTTTTCGCCGTCGGATTCGCCGTCGGATTCGCCGTCGGATTCGCCGTCGGATTCTCCGTCCCTGGGTGCCTTGCTCCTGCACTCGAAGGAGCGACCTAGGCATCGCCGCGCGTCAACGCGCCGCGCGTCAAGCTCATCGAAGAGCGCTCTTTGCTCTAGCCTCGGTCATTAGCCATGGCAGACCCGGCCCTTTTCCCAGAGGTGTTGGACGCCACAACGCGGGAGCGTCTTCACGTGATCCGGCCGGCGCCTCCGTCGGCTGCGAGCTCCGAGCGCGGCGGCGATCGTCAGGGCCCGCCAGTGCTAGGCCGTTGGTCAAGGCCACGACGCAGCAGCGGCCATCGGCGCCAGCCCTTGACACCGGCTCCCGGTTGGTGTATAGACATGAAGGCATTGCTCTAGACAGCTCAGCTTCGATTCCGCGCCGTCGCCGAGATCGAGGATAGGTCAGTCGCATTCTCGAGGATGCACAGGCCAGTTTGGCGTCTCCGGGATGATGTTGGCGGATGACGAGGAACGGAGGTAGGTTGTGGACGTTCTGGAAAGATTGTTCGGCGTTCGTAAGCCGGTCATTGCGGCTTGCACGTTGCTCGCGTTGCCGGGTCGGCCTGGACATGACTCGCAGGGCGGCATCGATCGGATCGTTGAAGATGTCGCCCGCGACGTGCGGGCGCTTCAAGAGGCCGAGGTCGACGCCCTCATTTTCGTCAATGAGAAGGACTTCCCGTACTCCAAGAAAGCCAGCCCGGAGGTGATCGCAGCTGCCTCCGCCGTGATCGGTCGACTTCGCTCCGAAGTGCGCCTCCCGTTTGGTGTTGACATCTTCTGCGATGCACAGGCCAGCCTTGCGGTGGCGCACGCCACTGGGGCCTCGTTCGCCCGAGGCATCTTCAGCGGCGTGTACGACACTGACATGGGACTCGTTGAGCGTGACTGGGGCGAACTGGCGGCCTATCGACGAGCCATCGGCGCCGACGATGTTGCGGTCTTCACGTACGTCAGCGCCGAGTATGGGCGGTCGGTAAGCAATCGGTCCCTGGCTGAGCGAGCAGAGTGCGCAGCGTTCCTCGGACTCGATGCTCTGCTGGTCACAGGCCTCCACTCCGGCATGGCCCTAAATCTCGAGGATCTTCGTACGGCTAAACAGGCGGCCGGGGACGTTCCGGTCATAGCGGCTAATGGTGTGACGAGCAGGACGGTGAACGACGTCCTCGCCATCGCTGACGGGGCTCTCGTTGGCAGTGACCTTAGGGAAGACGGCTCGATATGGCGGCCGGTTGACATCGTGCGCTCGAGGCGGCTCATGGAGATAGTCCGGGCCATTCGCGCTTGACACACCTTGGCTAGGCGCGCCCTCTCACACGTCTGGCTCGACAATCTTGGGAGAAGGAGGAGTTCTGGTGAGGAAATCAAGGTTCGTAGTTTCGTTGGCCTTAGTGACACTGGTCGCTAGCGCGTGCAGCAGCGCGGCTAGTCCGACACCTCCGCCGTTGCCTGCCACCGGCACACCCGCATCGGCAACTTCTGGTGCCACCGTCACACCCGCTTCGGCTTCCGCTGAGGTGACATATGCAATCCCCCCGTCCAGTTTCACGATGACGATGATCGTGAAGATCGCGGGTCTCGACTGGTACTCCCAGATGGAGAGCGGACTGAAGGTGGTCGGTGCTGCGACCGGGCTCAACGTCTCTCAGACAGGACCCACACAGGCGACGGCCGAGGCCCAAGTTACGATCATCCAAGGTCTGATTCCGACGAAACCCACTGTGATCGGAATCAATCCAAACAACGAGGACGCATTGGAAGGCGTTCTGAAGAACGCACAGGACGCCGGGATCAAGATTATCGGCACTGAGGGCCCGGATCTAACGAATGCGAACCTCGATCTCGAGGCGATGGACAACAAGGCCTATGGTGCAGAGATGATGGATTCGCTCGCGACATGCATGGGAGGCCAGGGAACCTACGCCGCCTTTGTTGGTCACCTGACGGCAGCGAGCCACATGCAGTGGGTTGCGTCAGCTTTGCAGCAGGCTCAGGCCAAGTATCCTGGAATCACGCGGGTGAGCGATCCTATCGAGAGCCAGGAGGATGGCAATATCGCTTACCAGAAGACAAAGGAGCTCCTCCAGAAGTATCCCGATCTGAAGGGCATCGAGGGAAGCGGCGCGACGGACGTTCAGGGCGCAGCGCGCGCCGTCGAAGAGGCTGGGCTTGGTGGTAAGATCTGCATCGTTGGCACTAGCCTGCCGTCTCTCGTCACGCAGTACGTTAAGGACGGAACGATCTATCGCATCTTCTGCTGGGACCCGAAGTTGTCGGGTGAAGCTCTTGCAGAGGGAGCTATCTTCTTGGCTGAAGGCGGCACGCCCTACACAGGCATGAACCTTCACGTTCCTGGCTATGAGAACCTTCAGCCTTGCGGCGCGCCCTTCGCAGCCAGCTGCTTCGAGGGCAACGGGCCATTGTCCATAGGTAAGGAGAACATCGACCAATACAAGTTCTGACGGGGTCAACCGGATCAGCGATGGCGGAGTCCTTCCTCCGCTCGATGGGACGCGTCGCAACTCTTGGCCATGCTGGTAACGCTCCACGGCCGAGAGTTGCGACGGTTTAGCTAGTGGGACGAGAATGCCTGAGGCACTTCGTCTTGACTCCATTACCAAGAGATTCGGCGGAGTCGAGGCATTACGGGACGTTAGCTTCGAGCTCCGGGACGGATCCGTCGGCTGTCTTGTCGGTGAGAACGGGTCGGGCAAATCCACTCTAATAAAGATAGCCACCGGCGCTTTGAGCCCGGACTCCGGGTCCATCACTGTTGCGGGACATAGTTATGACCGATTGAGCCCGCGAGAGGCCATTAGCCAGGGGATCGACGTCATATACCAAGACCTTTCGCTCTTTCCCAATCTGACCGTGGCAGAGAATATCGCGCTGGCGTCACACGTCAGGGAGGGCCGTCGCGTCTTTGACGGTCGTGGCTCGCGCAGAGTCGCGAGTTCGTTGCTGGAGCAGCTAGGCGTTCCAGTGAGCCCGGATGATCTCGTGGGTAATCTGGGCCCGGCTGAGCGGCAGGCGACCGCCATTTGCCGCGCTCTCAGTCAGGAGGCTCGCTTGCTCTTCATGGATGAGCCGACTGCGTCGCTCACATGGCGGGAGGTGGAGAGACTGTTCTCCATCGTGCGGGAGGTAAGAGCGCGCGGTGTTGCGATCTGCTTCGTGAGCCACAAGCTGGACGAAGTCCTTGACATCTCGGACCGCGTGACCGTGCTGCGAAATGGTCAAGTTGTCGCTGCCGGGCCCTGTGCAGAGTTCGACCGCGGGACTCTGGCTCAGGCAATGACCGGCAGATCGGGTTGGGCTGAGCGGCCGCCGCGCCCGTTGGAGGAAGCCCTGCCGGCCCTCGAGGTGCGTGAGCTAAGCCTGGCTGGCGTGTTCGAGCATGTCTCGCTTGATGTGCGAAAGGGGGAGGTGGTCGGGGTCGCCGGGCTGCTGGGATCTGGTGCCGCAGAGCTAGTTGGCGTCGTGTTTGGCTGCCCACCGGCGTCGACCGGCGAGATCCGCGTCGCCGGCCGTCGGCGGTCGATTCGCTCACCAATCGACGCCATGCGGGCAGGTATTGGCTACGTGCCCAACGACCGCCTGCGCGATGGGCTATTCCTGCGCCACTCGATCGCTACCAACATCGTATCTGCGAACATCGGCGCCGTATCCGGATTCGCTGGCCGCCTGCGCCGCGGCATGATGCGCGCTCACGGTGTGCGCGCGATTGAGTCATTGCACATCGCGGCGCGCAGCCCCGACGCCCTCGCCGGCGAGTTATCCGGCGGGAACCAACAGAAGGTCGTCCTTGCCAGATGGCTCCTTCGCCGTCCGGCACTGTTGGTCTTGAACGGGCCGACTATTGGGGTGGACGTCGGCGCTAAGGAAGAGATCCACAACCTTCTCGCTGACCTCAGCAAGCAGGGTGTGTCGATCATGATGGCGTCTGACGATGTGCCTGAACTCGTCGCGACATGTCATCGAGTCTTCGTTCTACGAAAAGGGAGGTTGGTCGCACAGATGACCGGCTCCGAGTGCACGCAAGAGAAGTTGCAGGCCGAGATGATAGCATGAAAGCAACCCAGCCCTATTCACGCCGCGTGGTTAGCAGGCTGTTGACGATCGGCCAGTCCAACGAATTCGTGCTGGTCTTGGTCATCGTCGTCCTGTGCCTTCTCGTGGGGCTGGCGGAACGCAACTTCTGGAACTTGGGCACCGCGTTCGATATCGCGCGCAACTCGCTGGAGACAGTCGTCTTTGCCTTGGCATTTCTTGTTGTTCTCCTCGTTGGAGGAATTGACGTATCGTTCGATGCGATCGGCATCTTCTCTGGATACACAGCTGCGTGGATAGCGGTAAGCGGCTACTACGACTCAGATATCATCTTGGCATTCGTGCTCGCTGGCCTTATCGGCTTGGGGTTAGGAGCAGTGAATGCGGTGATCGTCGATCGTCTGCGCCTTCCTGTACTGATCGCCACGCTCGCGACGCGGAGTGTCTTCGTCGGCGTGCTGCTGACGTATATCGGGGCGTTTTGGTATAACTTCCTGCCTGGGCAGCTCGGGGACTTCCACTACTGGCAAGTGATCCGCGTGCCGGTCGGACGGGGCTCAACGTCACTCCATCCACTAGTCATTCCGGTGTTAGTCCTTGCGGTGGTTCTGTGGCTCGTCCTATCTCGTACGATGTTTGGCCGCGGCCTTTACGCAGTCGGCGGGGATGCAGAAGCGGCTCGTAGGGCAGGATTTCCTGTTCGCCGGCTGGTCTTCATGGCGTTGTGCCTGGCCGGCCTGCTGGCGGGGCTAGGCGGAATGGTGCATGTTTCACTCGGTGGTAATGCAGATCCGTATGAGCTCGTCGGTTCGGAGCTGACGCCGATCGCGGCGGTTGTGCTTGGCGGTGCGTCGATCTTCGGCGGGAAGGGTACCGTGCTCGGGACAGTCCTTGGGGCGGTCCTGATCTCGCTGATCAATTACTCGATGGTTTCTCTTGGAGTACCAGCGGCCTGGACACAGGTGATTGTCGGGCTCTTCATACTGATTGCTATCGCTTCCCAGCTCATGCGTGGGCGCAGGAGAGCCCGATCATTGCTTGCCATTCCGTCCGGAGCGTGACAGTGCTGAACAATGGGGGTCGCCGTAGTGCACGAGTGGGCGCGATGTGGGGACACGTGCGTGACGCTGTGCGGCGTCAGTGGCCGCTGCTACTCTGCATATTGATCCTGATCCTCGTCTTCTCAGCCGCGGCACCCGACACCTTCCCGACGCTGCTCAACGTTCAGGCCATTTCATTCCAGATCCCCGAAGTCGGCCTCCTGTCGCTCGGTGTGATGCTAACAATGGTTGCCGCCGGGATCGATCTCTCGGTCGTGGCAATGGCGGATCTTTCCGGCCTGGCCGCCGCGCAATTCCTGCACGCGTTTGGGTTCACTGCGGGGGGCCCTGACTCCTTTGAGATGACGGCGGTTGCAGTGATAATTGCCTTGGCGGTTGGGACAGCATGCGGGACGCTTAATGGGCTGCTGATCGCACGCGTGGGGGTAACACCCATCCTCGCAACGCTCGCGACGGCGAGTGTGTTCTCGGGTGCGGCATTGGTCTGGACGGGTGGCTACTCGGTCGTCAGTCTCCCGGGGTCGCTGCGGGCGTTGGGGAGCCCAATCGCTCTCGGCGTACCAGTGCCCATCATTGTTTTCGCCGTGGCAGTGGTTGGCGTCGCGGTACTACTCAACAGCACGACCCTAGGCTTCCAGATCGGGCTCGTGGGGGCGAATAGCGCTGCGTCCCGTTTCGCCGGGATTCGGCTGACCCGCGTGCTCGTAGCGACCTACGCCACGAGCGGCTTACTTGCCGGGCTCGCTGGGGTGATGATCATAGCCCGAAGTGGAAGCGCAACGCCTGACTACGGGCAATCGTACGTACTGCTGGCGATCGTCATCGTGGTGCTCGGTGGCGTGGATCTGGCCGGTGGTTACGGCAGTGTGGCTGGCGTCACTCTCGCAACGATCTGCCTAGCCGTTGTACAGGAGGGCTTCATCACATTACACCTCAGCCAGTTCCTCTACCAAGTGGCCCAAGGCCTGATCCTTGCTGGTGTGGTCGGCGTCCGCCTCATTCCGAGCCGCGATCTCAGGCATCGTTTGCACAGGGCCGTGGCGGTCACGAGACTTGCTGCGGGGGAGGTCGAGCCGGCCGACCGCGACGCGCCCGTTCCAAAGTCGGAGCCGCGGCGTCCCGGGGCCTAGCGACCGAGATGGGACGTTCATCGCGACGCCACCCCGCTAGTCGCCACCGGCCACGCGCTGGAAAACGAGCGAACTCACCTTAAGTTGGGGTGGATCATGGAGACCGAACTCCTTCTAGGCGTCGATATCGGGACGTCTGAGTCCAAAGGCGTGCTGGTCGATCTGGCCGGGCGGCCTGTCGCCATGGAAATAGCCAAGCACGGAGTGGAAACGCCCCATCCTGGGTGGTTTGAGCAGGACCCTGAGGAGATATGGTGGGGTGATTTCATTCACATAACCAAAGCATTGATCGACACCGCTGGTGTCTTACCTGCGCAGATCGTCTGCGTTGCCGTTAGTGGGTTAGGCCAGGCCTTGGCCCCCATGGACCTGCACGCCAATCCGGTCCGACCCCGGGCGATCTTGTACGGCATCGATACACGGGCCTCAGCCGAGATCCAGGAGTTGAACGCCACCCTCGGTTACGAGCACATCTTCGAAGTGACAGCTAACGTGCTCACTAGCCAAGCGGTAGGCCCGAAACTCCTCTGGCTGAAAAAGAATGAACCGGAAGTCTACGCCAGGGCGACCATGTTTACGACGACATCCAGCTACCTCGTCGCGAAGCTCACTGGCAACTTCTGTCTTGATCATCACCAGGCGTGCTTCTGGGTTCCTCTGTATGACTTCCATCGTCTCCGGTGGCACGAGGAGTTCTGTTCCGGAACCGTCCCAATTGAGCACTTGCCGGCCCTGATGTGGCCCACAGACATCGCTGGACGCGTTACTGCCGCAAGTGCCCGCGTCACCGGATTGCGTCAAGGCACACCCGTCACCGCCGGGGGAGGTGACGCGTTCGCCGAGATGATCAGCGCTGGCGTCGTCCGCGAGAGCAGTGTAATGGTAATGTACGGTTCCACTGCCGCTGTGTACATGCAGGCTCCGTCACCGGTCGCGGACAAAAGGCTGTGGAACTATCACTCCTACAGACCTGGACTCGATGGCGTTGCGGCGTGCACATCGACAAGCGGTGCTCTCACTCAATGGTTTCGCGATGAGATTTCGCGCGATCTGCTAGCCGAGGAGCAGGGTGGAGGGCCCTCCGCGTACTCGAGATTGGTCGAAGAGGCTGCGGCTGTACCGGCGGGTGCCGATGGAGTCATAGTCTTGCCCTACTTCAGTGGCGAGCGCTCGCCCATCTTCGATCCCGATGCGCGTGGGGTCATCTTCGGCCTTACGCTGACACACAGGAGGGCACACCTCTACAGGGCGGTGCTAGAGGGGATTGGCTACAGCGTCCGGCACATCCTGGACGTTATGCGCGCGAACGATCTGGCGCCAGACCAGGTCGTGGCCATTGGAGGCGGCACGAAGAACCGGGTCTGGGTCCAAGCCATAAGTGACATCTGCAACGTAGCGCAACAGGTGCCATCGATCACTATCGGCGCCGCATATGGCGACGCTCTCCTTGCAGCTGTGGCTATTGGGGCCCTGTCCTCGGTTGATGCCGCCACGAAGTGGGTATCCTACGAGCAAGTGGTCGAGCCACAGAGCGCCACCCGGGCGGTCTACGCACGTGGCTACGGAACATATCGGGAACTCTACGAGCGGACCAAGGAGCTCATGCATTCCATGAATACGATGCTGCCCGAAGGTGACGTAACGCCGCCACCGAGGTAATCGTTTCGGCCGCGCACCCCACGATCCAGCCCAACCTTGCTAAGACACGATTAGCTTCTCTTGGCTTGTGCGACCCGTTGCTGTTGGTCTGCTGTTACCTGGATGGCCCAACTCAAAGGAGAGTCAGAGCGATGGATGAACGATGGAACGAACTGGCGCGGCTTCTCGTCAACTGGTCTGTTGCGGTGAAATCGGGCGAACGAGTTATGGTCGCGATGCACGAGGTCGAGTCGCTTCCTCTTACAGTCGCGGTGTATGAAGAGGCGGTGAAGGCGGGGGCCTTTGTGCAGGTCCAGTTCCTCTCCGAACGACTGCGCCATGCTCTCCTGAAGTACGGCACCGATGAGCAGGTTGGGTGGATCCCAGAGGTAGAAGACTACGGAATGGAGTGGGCTGACGTCTACTTCGGCCTACGAGGCGCCCATAATCTCTACGAGAATGCAGACGTACCGGATGAAACTCTAGCGTTGAATCAGCGTGCCATGGGGAAGGTTTCGACGCATCGGTGGCAGAAGACTAGATGGGTGGTAGTTCGCGTCCCCAATGAGTCGTTCGCCCAGCAGGCCCACACAGACATCGAGACTGTGTTGGACATGTTCTTCGCTGCCTCCCTGCTCGATTGGGAGGAAGCGGGTCGAGAGTGGCGGCGGATCGCTGCGGTATTGGCCCAGGGTGATCGACTCCATCTGCTAGGGCGGCAAACAGATCTATGGTTCTCCGTTAAGGGGCGGACGTGGCTGATTGGAGATGGCAGAATCAGCGTACCCGATGGGGAGATATACACGGCTCCGGTGGAGACGACGATTGACGGAACTGCGTACTACGAGTTCCCCGCGGTACTCGGCGGCCGGATCATGGATGGCATCCAACTCACGTGGAAGCAGGGAAGACTCGTCGATGCGAGAGCCGATACGAATCAGGAATACCTCCGACAAATCGCTGCGACTGACTCCGGTTCTGGACTTATCGGGGAGTTTGGCTTCGGCGTGAATCCTGCTTGGAGGCTGCTGACGACGGACATTCTGTTTGATGAGAAGATCGGCGGTACCATTCACACCGCCTTGGGTAGGCCATATCCTGAGTGTGGCGGAACATATCAGTCCGCTATCCACTGGGACATTGTCAAGGACATGCGGGTAGATAGCGAGATCTACCTGGATGGTCAGCTTGTCTTCAAGAACGGGAGGTTCGTTCTCTAGAGCGCCGTTGGCCGACGTCGGGCGCCTTACCGCGCCTGAACTGACGGAACTGATCTCCCTAAGTCTGTCCAGGACATCGTCTTGGCGGAGTAGCGGCAGCAAACCATCGCGGCACGTAACGGGCGGTATAGAGCCCTCGGACCGCGGTGCTAGGCATGTAGCCCTTGCCCCTATGTTCGGTGTGTGGCCAGAACGCGGTCGGTCTAGTCATGGATCGGGTGGCCAATGTCCGCGTTCTCGGGTATGGGCGGCAGACGCCGACGATCTCGGCCGAGAGACGGAGAGGGTCAGTCCCACGACGTGTGTAACAGCGCCTCCTCGCGTCTGATCGATCAGCTCGCCATGAGCAACCCGGGCTCCACCTCCCTGTGCTCCACGACGGTGTCGATGAGCGCCATCGACTCGGCCCGGAAGTAGCGCCGGCCGTCCTGCCACTCGTCGTCCTGCTCGGCCAGGATCATGCCAACCAGGCGGATGACCGATGCTCGGTTGGGGAAGATGCCAACGACCCCAGTGCGACGCTTGATCTCCTTGTTGAGCCCGTGGGGGTCGAAAACCCGGATTTGCGATCAGCCGCATCGAGGTCGGGCGAGGGCGCGAGCAGGTCGGCCGCGGCCACGTCGCAGACCGCGTCCCGGACCATCGTGTGCGCGTCGGGACCGAACGGCAGGCGGTGCTGCGGCTTGGCCGTCCGGGTCTTGCGCTCGGTGTCGTGGGTCGTCCACTCGTGGAGCGAGACGATGCCCTTCCACGGCTCGTCGACCATCTGCTCGCCGAGCTCGATCGCCTTGGCCAGGACGACCTCCTCATCGGCGGTCAGGAGGGCGACCATGCCGATCTCGTTGAGGTACATCCGGACCGAGTCGTCGATCCCGATCATGTCCGCGGAGAGGGCCTCGAGCCCCTCGGGCGCCGGCTCTGCGAGCTTCCCCGCGTCCAGTCTGAGCTGCTGGTCGCGGGTATCTTGGGTCCTCGTGGTCCTCCGGGGGACCCGGCGCGACGCATGGGTCCGCGCCCGATGGCATCTCGACGCTCGGCCCGTCCGCAACGAACCGAGAGCAACCCCCCCTCTACGGTATACCTTCGAGGGGGACACCCAGCAGAAAGCAGGGCGCCTCCTCCACAGGAGAGGGCCCAACCGCACGGCGCACGACCGCGGGCTACCTACTAGGCCGCGACAGCGACCGCGACACCGAGCCCTCGCTGTCCGCGGGCTCGAGAGGCTTGCGGCCCTGCACTCGACCGGGGCGCTGACGAGGACGAGTTAGGGCTCGCGGGCGATCATCGTCGTGTCAGCAGTCGGTCAGGTTGGCCGCCAGGAGCGACACCCTGCCACGGTCCCGAACGGCACCGCCTGCGGGCGCTCAGGCCGGAGCAGGACGGCTCGGTTCAGTTGGCGAAGGCAGCGATCCGTACTGGCAGACGGCGCGAGCCCCAGCGACCGACAGGCCCGGCGAAGACGCCGGGGATCGGTTCACCGCACGCGCCGCAGTGGCCGTCGTCGGTCATCCGGTAGGTGCCGATCTCGTACCCATCACGCTCGATCAGAAGTGCGCCGCAGGCATGGCACGTGGTCGACTGCCCGCTCCGGTCGTGCACGTTGCCCGTGTAGGCGTAGCGGACCCCGTTGGCGAGGGCGATCTCGCGTGCGTGGGTCAGGGTCGCCGGGGGCGTGGGCGGCACGTCCAGCATCTTGTAGTCGGGATGGAAGGCGGTGAAGTGGAGGGGCACCCGCGGCCCGAGCTCCTCCACAACCCAGCGTGTGAGGCGGTCGAGCTCCTCGTCAGAGTCGTTGCGCCCGGGGATCAGGAGCGTCGTGATCTCAACCCATACGCCGGTCTCGTGCACGAGGTAGCGCAGCGTGTCGAGCACCGGCGCGAGATGCGCGGCGCAGAGGTCGGCGTAGAAGGCCTCCCTGAAGCCCTTGAGGTCGACGTTCGCGGCGTCCATGTGGCGGTAGAAGTCGGCCCGCGGCGCGGGGTTCATGTAGCCCGCAGTCACTGCCACGGCCTTGATCCCGAACGCGTGGCAGGCGTCGGCCACATCCATGGCGTACTCGGCGAAGATGACGGGGTCGTTGTAGGTGAAGGCGACCGAGGCGCAGCCGAGGCGGTGGGCGGCCCGGGCGATGGCCTCGGGAGCGGCGGCATCGGCGAGCGCGTCGATCTCGCGCGACTTGGAGATGTCCCAGTTCTGGCAGAAGCGGCAGGCTAGGTTGCAGCCGGCCGTGCCGAATGACAGCACCGCGGACCCCGGCAGGAAGTGGTTGAGCGGTTTCTTCTCGATCGGATCGACGCAGAACCCCGATGAGCGACCGTAGCTCGTCAGGACTATCGCGTCGTCGCGGCGGGCGCGCACGAAACACAGGCCGCGCTGGCCCTCGTGCAGCCGGCACTCGCGCGGGCAGAGATCGCACTGCACCCGTCCGTCG
>Ga0187885_10001035_pt1 | contig 32255 bp, 30 predicted proteins | sample June2016WEW_20_1_3_FD_132970 | JGI IMG/M metagenome (GOLD analysis project Ga0187885, IMG submission 132970) | Peatland microbial communities from SPRUCE experiment site at the Marcell Experimental Forest, Minnesota, USA - June2016WEW_20_100 | ecosystem: Environmental > Terrestrial > Soil >...
CAACCAGCACGGCCGCCGCGATCAGGAGCCGAGCGGCATCGCGTCGCCCGAACGGGCGCGGCAGTTCGTGCGGCTCCCTCAGCATGGCGCGACGGTCACGATCCGCCGGCGGAGCGCGACGCCAGCAGCTGGGATACCAGCTGGCTGACGACCTTGCCGTCGGCCCGGCCGCGCGTCCTGGGCGAAACGATGCCCATTACCTTGCCCATGTCGCGTGGTGAGGCCGCCCCGGACTCGGCGATGGCAGCCTCGACCATGACCCGGAGCTCGGCTTCCGACAGCGGTTGGGGCATGAACTCGGAGATGACCGCGATGGCGGCCTCCTCCTTGGCCACGAGATCCTCGCGGCCGCCGGCGCGGAAGGCAGCCACCGATTCGCGGCGGATCTTCAGCTCGCGCGCGAGAAGGCCGAGCATCTCGTCGTCGGAAAGCTCGTGCTTGCCTTCCTTTTCGGCTCGCTGAACGGCGGCCAGCACCATGCGCAGCGCATCGCGGCGCATGGCGTCATTCGACCGCATGGCGGCCTTCAACTCGGTATCTAGTCGATCTCGGAGGGACACCGGTGTGGCACCTCGGGTGGGCAGCGCGGCTGCGGCGGGGTCGCGCGACCCTTCGACGGCGTGTCTGGTCCCGCTAGCTCTGCTGCTGGCGAGCGACCTTCTTGCGCTTCGCTTCCTTGCGCTTGCGCTTCACGCTCGGCTTCTCGTAGTGCTCGCGGCGACGGGCCTCGGCCAGGATGCCGCTCTGCTGGATCTTCTTGTTGAACCGGCGCAGGGCACTTTCGAAGCTCTCGTTCTCACCCACACGGACTTCTGCCAATCCGGAAATCACCTCCTTCGGGGCCCGTTCGCAGACGCCTAACATCACGCTCCAGCGAGCACGCATAAGCCACCCGCGGACAGGGCGGGCGGAGTGTAGCCCTATCCCGCCTCGGTTGTCCACCCGATGGCCGAGCCGAGGGACGGGCACCCGATCCGCCGCGACTCACAAGCCGGAGCGGGAGCCCTGGCCTGGACCCGTCGAACGCGCGCTGCGAACGGATCAAACTGCCGCGCCGCTCCGTACACTGTCTGCGCCGGAATGGGGATTCCGCGAGGGCCGCCCGACTCGAGATCGGTGGCTATGGTGGCCCTCCCCCAATCCGCGGAAACCGGAAGGGGAAGACGTGCCCAGGTCGATCGCGGAATCGGATCCCGATGCCTACATCTGCGCCTTCAACGCCGCGGGAACGTCGCCCACGGTGCATTTCCCGATGCCGCCCGAGACCTGATACCGGGACGGGCGGTCGCTACGATGGCGCGGATGGATCGGCTGGACAGCCTGCTTGACATCATCGACCAGGGCGAGAGCCGCTACGGCGACCGCTTCGCCTTCGGCATGCGCGGCGATGACGGGTCGAGCGAGCACTGGACCTACCGCGAGCTGAACCGCCGCAGCCGGATCATAGCCTGGCGCCTTCGGGCAGTGGGACTGCAGCCCGGCGATCGGCTGCTGGTCTGGGCCCCCTCCAGCCCGGCCGTGCCGGCTCTCTACTTCGGTGCGATGCGGGCCGGCGTCACCAGCGTGCCGCTGGACCTGCGCATGTCCAGCGGCGCGATCGAGCGCATCGTGGCCCGCGCGGACGCGCGCCGCCTCGTCCTGGGCACCGGCCGCGACACCCCGGACCCGGCCGACGCGCGCCTGGAGCACTTCCCTTCGTCCGTCGCCGAACGGCTCGCCGCGGAGCCCGACGCGACCTTCCCGGCCGACTGGGAAGCACAGGTCGACTCGTGGCGGCGCCCCGGCCGCGAGGACCTGGCCGAGATCATCTTCACCTCGGGCACCACCGGCGAGCCAAAGGGCGTGATGCTGACCCACGGCAATCTGATCGGCACCCTGGAGGCCGCCTACAACCTCCTTCCCGAGCAGGAGCACCGTGCCGTCTCGCTGCTGCCGCTCTCCCATCTGCTCGAGCAAGTGGCGACGGTGTTCTACGCCATGAGCGTAGGCGCCCACGTGCTGTACATCCGCAGCCGCAACCCCAGGGTGATCTTCGAGGCGATCCGCGATCACCGAACCACGTCGCTCGTGCTGGTCCCGCAGATCATCGACCTCTTCTGGTCGGCCATCGAGACCGAGGTCGCCCGGCAGGGCAGGCTCAACGCCTTCAACCGGCTGCGCCTGGTCGCGCGCCGGCTCCCCTACCCCGCCCGCCGCCGCCTCTTCGTCCAGGTCCATCGCCAGTTCGGCGGCTCGCTCAATCTCATCGTTTCGGCGGCCGCCTTCCTGCCGCCATCGCTGCAGCAGGCGTGGGAGGACCTCGGGGTGGTGGTCATGCAGGGCTACGGCGCCACCGAGTGCGGCGTCGCCTCGGCCACGAACCAGCGCGATCACGGCCTTGGGACGGTGGGACGGACGATCCCCCCGGTCCAGGTGAAGCTCGCCGACGACGGCGAGGTGCTGGTGGCGGGGCCCACTCTCTTCAGCGGCTACTGGCACGATCCGGTGACCACCGCGGACGCCTTCACAGCGGACGGTTGGTACAGGACGGGCGACGTCGGCCGCCACGACGGGTCGGGACACCTGGTCCTGATGGGCCGCAAGAAGGACATCATCGTCCTGCCCAACGGTTTGAACGTCTACCCAGAGGACGTCGAGAACGCCCTCCGCACAGCCGGCATCCGCGACGCGGTGGTGGTCGAACCGCTGCCCGGCCGGATCGAGGCCGTAGTGCTCGCGCCGGGCGCTCCGCTGCTACCGCAGCCCGACGAACCGGCCGACGCCACCCGCGCGCCCGAGATCGACGATCCGGTTCGCGTCAGGGCGGAGATCGAATCGGCCGTGCGATCGGCCAACCGCACCCTGGCGGTCCACCAGCGGGTCGTGGCCTGGCGCTTGTGGCCCGACGCCGACTTCCCGCGGACGCACACGTTCAAGGTGCAACGCGATCGCGTCCGCGCCTGGGCAGCCGTCGACGAACCGCTCCCCGTGCGCGAGGAAGGCCACTCTCTGGCGGGAGCCGGCGCGCGCGCGGGCAAGGGCAGGGGCCGCTGAGCGAGATCGCGGGCCGGCGCCGCCGCGCCTCCGGGCTGTCGGATCAGCCCGGAGGCCAGGCCATGGGCCGGCCGCCGAGAAGGTGGACGTGCATATGGTCGACCGTCTGGCCGCCGTTTCGGCCGACGTTGACGACCAGGCGGTAGCCGTCCTGCGCGATCCCCTCGCGCTTCGCCAGCTCCGCGCCGACCGTGCAGATCCTGGCTATCAGATCGCTGTCTTCCTCCCCGACCTGGCCCACGGAGGCGATGTGCTTCCGCGAGAGCAGCAGGATGTGCGTCGGGGCCTGGGGCGCGATGTCGCGGATGGCGACCACGGAATCGTCGGAGTAGACCTGGGCCGCGGGCAGCTCGCCGGCGATGATGCGGCAGAACAGGCAATCGGACGGCATGGCGCGCTCCTGATGTTCCCCCGACGGGACCCGAGACTGTGGCGACGTCGATCTTGCTACTTGGGCGCCGACTCCGCCAGGGGTTCCTGCGGACTTTGGATCGCCAGGAGGCTGCCGACGAGTCGGTCGGCGGCGTACGGATCGACCGAGTCGGCGCGAACCAGAGCTATCTCGTTCTCGAGCGAGCCGCCGTCGGGCGCCACGGCCGTGACCATGACGTGGCTCTCGGCGTGGCCTAGCCAGCGCCCGTCGGGGAGCGGCCGCTCGAACAGGACGCGCAGCTCCCCGCCGAGATGCCGCGCGGCGAACGTCGCCCGCGCCTCCGCCGCGAGCGCCAGCGCTTCGGCCGCTCGCCGCCTCTTCGTCCGCCCGTCCACCTGCCCGACCATGCGCGCCGCCGCCGTCCCCGGCCGCGCCGAGTACCGGAAGACGTGAATCCCCGCCAGATCGAGGCTCCGCAGCAGGGCCATGGTCCGCCCCCAGGCCGCTTCGTCCTCGCCGGGGAAACCCACGATCATGTCCGCGTGGACGGCCACGCCCGGGATCGCCCGCCGGATCCTCGCCACCAGGTCCGCATAGAAGGCGGCGTCGTAGCGGCGCCCCATCCGACGCAGGATCGTGTCGTCGCCGGACTGGAGCGGGACATGGAAATGGGGCAGGCAGCGCCCGCCGGAGCCGGCCCAGACTGCGAGCAGCTCGTCCGTCACGTGCTGCGGCTCGATCGAGCTGAGCCGGATCCGTTCCACCTGCGTCTCGGCCAGCATGCGCCGCACCAGGCCCGGCAATGGCAAGCCTGCGTCGTCGTAGGTGCCGGCATTGATTCCGGTCAGGACCACCTCGCGATGCCCGGCTGCCAGGGAGCGTTCGACCTCGGCCAGCACCGCGTCGGCGGCAACGGAACGTTCCGGCCCGCGAGCACGGGGGATGATGCAGTAGGTGCAGTGGAACGAGCAGCCGTCCTGGATCTTCACGAAGGCGCGCGTTCGTTCGATGTCGGCCCAACCGTCGAAGCCATCCCCGACCGGACCTTGCCCGGGCTCGAGCAGCCCGACCAGCTCGTCGAGAAGCCGGCCCTTCGACTCGTTGTCGAATAGGCGGGCCGACGGATCGGCCAACGCCAGCGAGGCAGGGTCTATCGCCACCGAACAGCCTGTGACGAACAGCTGGGCGTCCGGGTTCGCCCTGCGCGCCCGCCGGACGGCCTGGCGCGACTTCTGGTCGGCCATCGACGTCACCGTGCAGGTGTTCACGACCACCAGATCGGCTGTGTGGCGCGCGTCGACGAGCTGCACGCCGCCGACACGCAGCAGCCGCTCGACGGCGTCCATCTCGGCCTGGTTGACCTTGCAGCCGAGGTTGGCGATGGCGGCGCGGCGCATGGGGCGAATGGCGGCGGGGCTCAAATCCACGGCCAGATCGTACGCCCGGCTGCGACGGCACGGCAGGACGCCCGCACGCTGGCAGCCCCGCCCGCATTCGACGGCCGTGTCCGCCGCGCCCAGGACTGAACGATTCGCGCCGCTCTTTGGATCAATCAGTGGAGGACGAGGGCTTCCTCGCCGGTTCGATCGAGGGGACAATGGCAGTCGTGGGAGTAGGGGCGGAATCGAGCGGGCAAGAAGCGGTCCGGGCGCTCCTGCTTTCGCGTCTCGACGGCGCGTACCGGCTGGCGACGTGCATCCTGCGCGACCCCGCCGCGGCCGAGGATGCGGTCCAGGAAGCGGCGCTGCGGGCCTGGGCGATGCGCCGCGGGCTGAGAGACCCCGACCGGGCCGAGGCCTGGTTCGCCCGGATCGTGGTCAACACGTGCCGGGCCGAGCTCGCCCGGCGGTCGCGCCGGCCGATCGTGAACGATGCAGAGCCGGCCGCCGGCCCCGACGAATCCTCCGCGCTTCGTGATGAGGTTGGTCGAGCCCTGGCCCGGCTGACGCTCGACGAGCAGGTGGTGGTGGCCATGCGCTACGGGCGCGACCTGACGGTACCGCAGATCGCCCTCCAAACGGGGATCCGAGAGGGCACGGTCAAGTCGCGGCTGCACAACGCGCAGGAACACCTGCGGGCCGCGTTCGAAGCCGAACGTCGAGCCGGGGAGGTCGGACGATGAGCGACCCAGTCGGCGAGCGATTGCGCTCGTACTACCAATCGATCCAGGGCGACGCGTCCACGCGCCTCGAAGCCCGCGTGGCGCGCGCGCTCGACTCGACACCCGCGCCTCTGCCGGCGCGCGCGCCATGGCGACCCGCTTTTGGGCTCGCGATAGTCGGAGTAGCGATCCTCATCGTAGCGCTGGCGGTGCGAGAGCTCGTTCCGGCGCCAACACCCTCGCCGTCCGCCGTCACGGGCCCATCGGCCTCGCCGGCGAGCTCGTCCAGCCCGCAGCCGACCGCCACTCAGGAGCCGACCGCCAGCCCAACGCCCGTCCAGCCAACCCCGACGCCCGCGCAGACGTCGACCGCGACGCCGTCGAGCTTCCCCACGCCGACTGCCCTGACCAGTCACTTCGATGTCAGGGGCTCGCTAACCGTGGGCCGCGACGGGCCGACCGCTACTCTGCTGGAGGACGGGCGGGTCCTGATCGCCGGAGGCAAGGTCGCCCACGGTCTCGTGAGCGCGCCGACCGCGTCCGCCGAGCTGTACAACCCGTCGACCGGCAAGTTCAGCGCCACCGGATCGATGGCCGCCGCCCGCTGGGGCCACACCGCAACGCTGCTGCAGGACGGGCGGGTCCTGATCGCGGGAGGCGCCGATCTCTCCGATGGTGCCGACAATCTCAGGTCGGCAGAGTTGTACGACCCGTCGACCGGCAAGTTCGCGCCCACGGGATCGATGGCGGTGGGCCGCGCCGACCAGACCGCAACGCTGCTGGCCGATGGCCGCGTCCTGATCGCGGGCGGCACCAACTCGATCGGGCTCGATTCCGCCGAAATATACGACCCGGCGACCGGCACTTTCAGCGCGACCGGCTCCATGACCACCGCGCGACAGGGCCACACCGCCACGCTGCTCAAGAACGGTCTGGTGCTGATTGCCGGAGGGACCGCCAACGGCAAGGTGGGCCCGTTCGGCCCGCTGGCGTCGGCCGAGCTGTACAACCCCGCCATCGGGCAGTTCACCGCGACCGGGTCGATGGCCGAGCAACGGGCCGGCCCGACCGCAGCGCTGCTCGAAGATGGGCGCGTGCTGGTCTCAGGAGGGGTCGATCAAGGCTCGCCGGCCTTCTCCTCGGCGGAGCTGTACGACCCCACGACGGGGCAATTCAGCGCGACCGGTTCGAGGCAGAACGCCTTTCTTTCGTTCACCGCCACCCTGCTGCCGGACGGACGGGTGCTGGAAGTGGGTCGAACCGTGTCGGCGGCCGCGACGACCGCAGAGCTGTACGACCCCACGAGCGGCAAATTCAGCAGCGGCGGAACCACGAACCGGGTTCTCGACTGCGACACCGCGACCCTGCTGGCCGATGGCAGCGTGCTGCTCGTCGGAGGCGCAACGAACGGCCCGAACGGCACGCAGCCGCTCGCCACGGCGGTGCTGTATCGGCCATAGGATCCGGGTGGGCAGGCGGCTTGCCGCCGCGCCGTCAGCCTTCAGGCCTCAGGCGCGATCGCCTCGAGCGCGACCCAGTCGTCTTCGGCCCAGCGACGCCCCATCCGGAGGCCGGCGGCGCGGAAGGCCGCCGCCACGTCGCCCTCGCGGTCGCGAAAGATGCCCGAGGCAAGGATGCGCCCGCCCGGGGCGATCTCGCCGCGGAGCTCCGCCGCCAGCTGGACCAGCAGCGAGGCGATGAGGTTGGCGAGGATCACGTCGAACGGACGCTCCCCGGTCGGGACGCTGCCCTGGCGAACCCGGAGGCGGCGGGTCAGCCCGTTGACGCGGGCGTTGGCAAGGGTCGCCTCCACGGCGATCGGGTCGGTGTCCACGCCCAGCACCGCGCCTGCGCCGAGCTTGCCGGCAGCGATGGCGAGTATCCCCGAGCCGCAACCGACATCCAGAACGCGGGCCCCACCCCGAGCCGGACCGGTTGCGAGCAACCCTTCGTCGGCGAGGATCTCGAGTGCCGCCAGGCAGAGCCGCGTTGTCGGATGAAGACCCGTCCCGAACGCCATGCCGGGGTCCAGAGAGAGGACCACGTCGCCCGGCCGTCGGCGGTGGCGGCGCCACGTCGGTCGAACGACCAGCCGGCGGCCGACTCGCAGCACCGGGAAGTGGCTCTTCCACGCCGCCGCCCAGTCGGCCTCGCGCACGATCAGCGTCCGCAGCTCCCCGATCGGCCGCAGCCCGAAAGCCTGCAGATGTCCCAGCGCGTCCGCCGCCTCGGCGATCGCCCGCCGCACGCCCTCCGGATCGAGACCCGGCAGGTACGCTCGGACGATCGCGGGTTTCGCCGGATCGACGACCGCCCCGAGCCCTTCGTCCGTCAGCCCGAAGCCCGGCTCGACGCTGGTGCCGCCCGGCGCGAAGCGGGTCAGGATCTCGCTGACCGCCTCGACGGCCTCGATATCCGCTGCCACCGAAAGCTCGACCCAGACGCCCGGGCCGAGCACCGCCGGATCGAACTCCTCGACGCTCTCTCCCTCAGCCGAGGGCATCTTTCATCCGTTCGAAGATACCGCCGGGGAGCACCGCCTCGCCCGACTCGGCGGCCAGCTCCTCGAGAAGGTGGCGCTGCCGCTTGGAGAGCTTCGTCGGCACCGTCACGTGCACCAGGACGTGGAGATCGCCGCGCGTCCCGGATCGGCGCAGATGCGGCACGCCGCGGCCGCGCAGCCGAATCTCAGTTCCCGGCTGCGTCCCCGGCCGAACCTCGAGATCCTCTTCGCCCTCGATGGTGGGGATCCGTGCCCGCGTTCCCAGCGCCGCCTGGGCTATCGAGAGATTGAGGTCATGGTAGATCTCGGTCCCCTCGCGCCGCAGCGTGGCGTGCGGGGTCACATGGACGGCCACGTACAAGTTCCCGGCCGGGCCGCTTCGGGGCCCCGCCTCGCCCTCTCCGGAGAGGCGGATCTGGTGGCCCTCGTCGATCCCGGCGGGGATCGATACGCGCAGCTTCTTGCGCTTGTGGGCGCGGCCCTCACCGCGGCACGTCTGGCAGGGAGTGTCCACGACGCGACCCTCGCCGTGGCAGCGGGAGCATTCGGTGACGCTGACCATCTGGCCGAGCATCGTCTGGCGGACCGCCCGGACCTCGCCCCGGCCACCGCAGGCCGAGCACGGCGCGGGCACGCTGCCGGGGGCCGCGCCGCTTCCGCCGCAGCTGCCGCAGCGATCGAGCGCATCGAACTCGATCTCCCGCTCGACCCCTCGCATGGCCTCGTCGAAGGTGATCCGGAGGTCGTAGCGCAGATCCGAGCCGGCCGCCCGCCGCCCCCGCCTCGGACCGCCGGCGGCCCCGCCCATTCCGGAGAAGAAGGCGTCGAAGAGGTCTCCGAAGCCGGGAAAGCCCTCGCCGAACGGCGAGCCGGCGCCGCCCATGTCGCCCAGGCCCGCCCGCCCGAGCATGTCGTAGACCTGGCGCCGCTTGGGATCGGACAGGACCTGGTAGGCCTCGTTGATCTCCTTGAAGCGCTCTGCGGCGCCGGGCTCGCTGCTCACGTCGGGGTGCCACTGCTGGGCCAGCTTGCGGAAGGCGCGCTTGATGTCGGCGTCGGATGCGCTGCGCTCAACGCCGAGAACCTCGTAGTAGCTTCGTTCGGTGGCCATCTGCTGTGAAGGATACGAGAGGAACGGGTCGAGGGGCTCGACCCTGTTGTCGCTACACCCTCAGGCGCCTCTGCAGGCGTCGTACTCGAGCTTGGCACTCGCGAAGGCACCGGCCCGCGAGCGCCGGGCAGAACCATCGTTCGGACGGTCCTATGACCATTCGGGCGTGTTTGAGGGACCCGTCCCCGAGGCTATCATCGAGGCCACGCAAGACGAGTGTGCCCTCAGCCGACACCCACAGCAGGAGAGATCTCGCGCGTGGACGAATTCTGGGTCTGCCAGCACTGCCGGTCCCTGAATCGAGCCGGCACAAGCCGGTGCTACCACTGCCGCCAGAAGTTCGGCAGCCGACCGCAAGACGCTGCGCCGATCGTTCGCAACGCCGCTGCGGCCGCGTCCGCGCCGTTGCCAGTCGGGCCGGGCAGCGGTTTGCCAGGCGGTTCGAGGGCCGGCACGGCCGCGGGCGCCGCAAGCTTCGGCTACCCGATCGGCGCAGCTGCTCAGGCCGGGGAGCTTCCGGCGTATTTGTCCCGGCCGGTTGCCCTGGCCCCCGCGCCAGTCCGCGACTTCTCCGCGCCCACGCTCGAGGCCAAGCCCCGACGGGAGTTCCACCGGCCCCAGCTCACCGGCTGGATCCGGCGTCGCGTCGCCTGGTCGCTGACGACCCGTCCGTTCGTGCCGGTCCGCCTCCTGGGCTACGCATCCGCCGTCCTGCTGACGCTGCTGCTGCTGAGCGGCGCCTTGATCGTGACGACGGTCACCCCCGTGGCGCGAGTCGCGCTGCAGTCCGGTTCCCTCTCGACCGCCTGGGATCAGGTCGATCCGGGCTATCGGTGGACCCTGGAGCTGATGGTCGCGGTCTTCGCCGTCGTCGGCGCGCTGGCCCTGGCCTCGTTCTCCGTTTTCGTCGGCTTCTCGACTCACAACGGCCCGGGCCTCGGAGCCGAAAAGCCGCTGCTCACGCCATACCACGCCGGGACCGCCTGGCTGGCCGTGCTGTGGGCACAGCTCCGACTCGCCGTCGCGTTGCTACTTCCGGCGACCCTCATCTGGATGGGCTACGTGTTGCCCGGGTTGATCGCCGCCCTCGTGGCGGTCGAGCTGGCCCAGCGACGCCTCGACGGTGCCTTCGACTGGCTGTCCAATCCGGCTCGCCACCTCCCGGACCTGTTCACCAAGCTCGGCGTCTCGGGCTCGAGCGGCTCGCCGCTGGGCTCGGCATGGGCGTTCTGCTTCCGCGCCGCCAACCTCCTCGCCCTCGTCCTGTACGCCCTGCCGATGCTGACGGTCGTCGCCATCGCGGTCGCGGCCGTCGCCGGGCGCTCCGATTTGCTGGCCTGGAGGAGCTCCGGCTACGGGCCGATCCAGCTGTCGATCGCCGTCGTGGTCGTGCTCCTGATCATGGCCACTTCGGGCGCGATCGGGTTGCTCGTGCCGATCTCCGTGGAGTTCGTAGAGCGCCAGAAGACTCGCCAGACCCTGGTCCGGGTGGGCCGGTCACGGCCGTGGATCGCGGGGCCCGGGAACCTCACCGCGGCGGCCACAGATACCCGGTCGGCGCGCTGGGACCCCTATGAACGACACGAAGAGGAGCCCGATCAGGCCTCCTTGTATTCGCCCTCGACGACTTCCTCGTTCCCCTGGGAGGCCCCGTCGGACGACGCCCCGCCCGACTGATCGTCGTCGCCTTTGCCCGCAGCGGAGGCGCTGGCGGCCTGGTAGGCCGCGGTGCCGACCTTCTGCAGCTGCGCGACGAGGGCGTCCGACGTGCTCTTCACGGCCGCCAGGTCGCTGCCCTTGAGCGCGGCTCGGACGGCCTCGACGCGGCGCTCGGTCTCGGCCCTGTCTTCTGCCGACACCTTGTCGCCCAGGTCGCGCAGAGTGCGCTCGGCCTGGTAGACCAGGGCGTCGGCCTGGTTGCGGGTTTCCACCTCTTCCTTGCGCTGACGGTCCTCTTCGGCATGTGACGCCGCTTCGTTGACCATGCGATCCACGTCCGACTTGGACAGCATCGAGCTGGCCGTGATGCGAACCTGCTGCTCGCGGCTGGTGGCCCGATCCTTGGCCTTGACGTCGAGGATACCGTTGGCGTCGATGTCGAAGGTGACCTCGATCTGCGGGATACCGCGCGGGGCCGTCGGGATCCCGTCCAGGATGAACTTGCCCAGGGTCTTGTTGTCGGTGGCGAAGTCGCGCTCACCCTGGAGGACATGGACCTCCACCTGGGTCTGATTGTCGGACGCCGTCGAGAAGATCTGGCTCTTGCTGGTCGGGATCGTGGTGTTGCGATCGATCAGCCGGGTCATCACGCCGCCCATCGTCTCGATGCCGAGCGACAGCGGAGTCACGTCCAGGAGCAGTACGTCCTTGACCTCGCCCGCGAGAACGCCGGCCTGGATTGCGGCACCGACGGCCACGACCTCGTCCGGGTTCACGCCCCGATGCGGCTCCTTGCCGCCGAACATCTGCTTGACCGCCTCGACGACGGCCGGCATTCGAGTCTGGCCGCCGACGAGCACGACCTCGTCGATCTCGCCGGGCTTGAGGCCCGCGTCGCGCAGAGCCTGCGAGACGGGACCGCGCGTCTTGTCGATCAGGTCCGCCGTGAGGTCCTCGAGCTTCGCCCTCGAGAGCGTGACGACCAGGTGCTTGGGACCCGAAGCGTCCCCGGTGATGTAGGGCTGGTTGATCTCGGTCGTGGTCGTCGTCGAGAGCTCGATCTTGGCCTTCTCCGCGGCTTCCTTGAGGCGCTGCAGAGCCTGCGGATCGTTCCGCAGGTCGATGCCCTGGTCGCGCTTGAACTCGGCCAGCAGCCACTCGATGATGCGCTGATCGAAATCGTCACCGCCAAGGTGCGTATCGCCGTTGGTAGCCTTGACCTCGAAGACGCCCTCGCCCAGCTCAAGGATCGAGATGTCGAAGGTGCCGCCGCCCAGGTCGTAGACGGCGATCTTCTCATCGTGCTTCTTGTCCAGCCCGTAGGCCAAAGCCGAGGCGGTGGGCTCGTTGATGATGCGCTTGACTTCCAGGCCGGCGATGCGGCCCGCGTCCTTGGTGGCCTGGCGCTGGGTGTCGTCGAAGTAGGCCGGGACGGTTATGACGGCCTCGGTGACCTTCTCGCCCAGGTACGCCTCCGCGTCGGCCTTGAGCTTCTGCAGGATCATGGCGCTGATCTCGGGCGGGGTGTAGGCCTTGCCGTCGGCCAGCAGGACCTTGATGCCGTCGCTGTGCGGGTCGCGCTCGACCTTGTACGGGACCAGGTCCTTGGAATGCGCCACTTCGGGATCGTCGAAGCGGCGGCCCATAAAACGCTTGATCGAGTAGACGGTGTTCGCCGGGTTGGTGACGGCCTGACGCTTGGCCAGCTGGCCGACGAGCCGCTCGCCGCTCTTGGTGAAGGCAACGACCGAGGGGACCGTTCGGCCACCCTCAGCCGACGGGACGACGGTCGGTTCTCCGCCTTCCATCACCGCCACGACGGAGTTCGTCGTGCCCAGGTCGATGCCGATGATCTTGCCCATTGATGCGTTGCTCCTATTTGGAATCGGTATATGTCAGTTGGTGTGCGGAGTGATGTCGCCAGAGGCGGCCGCGCCGCCGGCGGCGACGGCGACCATGGCCGGCCGCAGGATCCGGTCTCGAACTCGATAGCCGCGCTGCATCTCGGCGATGACCTCCCCGTCCGGCCGCCCCGGAGCGGGGAGGCTGGCGATGGCTTCGTGCTCACGCGGGTCGAAGGGCCGGCCGATCGCCTCGATCGGCGTGACGCCTTCGCTTTCCAGCAGCTGTCGGAGCTTGCGGTCGAGCAGGACGATCCCCTCGATCCAGCCCACGCCTTTCAGCTCTCCCGGCATGGTATCCAGCGCCCGGTCGAAGTCGTCGGCCACGGTCAACAGCTTGCGCAGCAGCGACTCGCTGGCCAGGCCCAGCTCGCGCTCTCGATCCTCGGCGGTTCGACGGCGGAAGTTGGCGAAGTCGGCGGCGGTGCGCTGCAGGCTGGCCAGGTGTTCGGCGGCCTGGGTCTGGGCCGCCTCGAGCTCAGCCCGGAGCTGCTCCAGCGCGACGCCCGCCTCGGCCTTCGGCTCCATCCCGGCCTCGGCCTTCGGCTCGGCGCCGACCTCGGTCTCCAGCCCGGCGCCGCGCCAGGGCCTGGGCTCGGCGTCGTATCCCTGGGCAGGCTGGCCGGGCCAGCCGCCGGCGGCGCCACGGCGGTGCTGCCGCGAAGTCGTTGATCGATCAGGCATAGAGGTGCTCCACAAGCTCGTCCATGAGGCCGGAGACGAATTCGACAGATGCGATCGCCTGGGGGTACGGCATGCGCGTCGGCCCGAGCACGCCGACGACGCCGACCGCTCGCCCGATCCGCCCGTAGGGTGCCAGGACCAGTGAAACCTCCTGCATCTCGAGCGGCCTGTTCTCGTGGCCGATGAAGATCTGGATGCTGCCGGCTCGGGCCACGGCCTCGACCAGAGAGCCCAAGTAAGCTCGGTTCTCGAGTGCAGCGAAGACCTGGCGGACCTTCTCGCTGCGGTCGAACTCGGGCGCGGCCATGACGTTGAGCAGGCCGTCGCTGAAGAGGTCGTCAATCGCGGCGGCGTCGAACTCGCGCATGGCGGAGACGAGCCGCCGGCCGGTCTGCGCCAGGATCTCGGACTCATCGCTCGACCTTTCGGCCACCGGCAGGTCCGTGAGGGCGGCCTCGATCTCGTCCGCGGTCCGATCGACGGCCAGCACGTTGAGCAGACCGCCCAGGCGATCCAGCTCAGTCTGGTCGACCGTCACCGGGAGGTTGTGGAGGATCTGCCTGGTGGTCCCCTCCCAGAAGACGAGGACCATCAACGCCAGACGGTCCTGGACGGAGAGCAGCTCGATCCGGCGGACGCGGGCGGCCTTCGGCTTGGCGGTCGTGGCCAGGCCGGCGGTGCCCGTGTTGGCCGCGAGCGTGCTGGCGGCCAGACGGAACCACTGCTCGCTGAGGAACTCCACCTGGCCGAACTGATGGCGGATCATCCGCTGGTCGACGATCGGCAGCGACCACTCGTCCGCAGCCTGGACGTAGTAGCGGTAGCCGGCATCCGTGGGCACGCGTCCGGCGCTGGTGTGGGGGTGGGTCAGAAGGCCCTGCGCCTCGAGATCGGCCAGGATGCTGCGGACGGTGGCGCTGCTCACCCCAAGCCGGTAGTGCTCGACCAGGGCGCCCGAGCTGACGGGCACCGCCGAGGTTACGTATTCGTCTACGACGGCCCTCAGGATCTCGCCCGATCGCGCATCCAGGGGGTCGTCGGTGTGGCGTGGCCGTCGCGCCATGGTCAGGCTCCGATGCATCCCCACCGAGGCGGAGCCGCCTGCGGGTCGGCGGCGGTGCGGCAGCCCAGGTCATAGCCATCGGGACTGTGGCACTGCCGATCCACCGGCCGGCGGGGCCCCTGGCGGTGGTTAGCACTCTCATTGGTGGAGTGCTAACGTGGCTGCGCCGATGTTAGCAGTGTGGCCCCGAGAGTGTCAACGGTCGCCCGCGCAGCAGTGCCGGGGCACGCGCCGACCGAAAGCGGCGCGTAGTGACAGCCGGGCAGCCCGCTGCCCACAGTGGGTCAGCCGCCGACAGCCGCTGCGTTAGGCGTGTGCCGCGCTCACGCTCCCCGCGCCCCTGCGGGACAGGGCATCGATGGTCACCGCCGCGAGGAGGACGAGGCCCGTGGCGATCAACTGCCACTGAACCTCGAACCCCAGCAGGTAGAGCCCGTTGTAGATGGCACCGATGGTAAGCCCACCGAGGACACCGTGGATCGCCCTGCCGCGGCCACCGAAGAGGCTGGTGCCGCCGATGACCGCGGCGGCGACGGCGTACAGGACGAGCTGGCCGCCGTTGATGTTCGTATTCATGCCGCCCTGCTGCGAGGAGTAGAGCAGGCCGGCGATCCCCGCGGTGAACGAGCACAGGACGAAGGCCATAGTGCGGATGCCGGAGACATTGATGCCGGCCCGCCGGGCCGCCTCGGCGTTGCCGCCGACCGCGTACATGTGGCGTCCGAACTCGGTCCGCTCGAGCAGCACCGTCCACACCGCGAGCACGAAGAGGACGATGGGCACAGCCCAGGGCACGCCCTCGACTGGCAGCTGGAGGCCTCGGTTCACGTTGCAGATGGCCACCACCGCGATCCCCGCCGCTGCCACGAAGGCGATCTTGGCGGCTGTCAGGCCCGGCGGCGGTGCCACCAGGCCGCTGCGGCGCCGCCCGGCATCACCAAACCACATCCACCCGCCGAGCAGCCCCACCATCACGGCCAGCGCGATCCAGCCGATCACGGGATCGATGTTGCCCCACACCAGCTGGAAGAGGATGTGCTGGTCGTTGAGCAGGGCGCTGGAGATGTTCACGCCCCCGGAGGGGCCAAGGATGAGGATCATGACCCCGAACCAGGCCAGGTATCCGGCCAGGGTGACGATGAACGCGGGCACCCGCAGCCGGGTGATGATGAACCCGTGGAGGGCCCCGATCGCAGCGCAGACGAGCAGCGCCGCGATGATGGCTGCCCACCACGGCCAGACCTGCCCGTTAAACGGCCAGACCTGCCCGTTGAAAGGGCCGATAGAAAGGCCGAAAGAAGGGCCGGGGGACTGCACGAAGAGGGCGGCGACGATCCCGCCGATTGCGGCGACGTAGCCGATGGACAGATCGATCTCGCCCAAGAGCAGGGCGAAGCTCTCGGCCATCGCCAGCACGATGAACACGCAGCTCTGGATGAAGAGATTGACCAGGTTCCCGGGCGAGAGGAAAACCCCTTTCGGGCTCATGATCTGGAAGACGATCGTGACGGCGAGGAGGGCGCCGACGACGGGCAGGATTCCGGCGTCGCCGCCTCTCACTCGGACGGACCATGCCTTCAGGTACTGGCCCAGCGACTGGGCGACGATCTCCGGCGGGATGACCTCCACCGCTGCGGCGGTGAGGTCGGGCGCGGCTTCAGCCTCGGCCACAATGTCGTCGGGAGCGGGCTTGCTCCCCTGTTCGTCCTCGACCCCAGCCATTGCTCAGTCCCTCCTTGGGCCGGAGGCGGATGCGAGCACCTCGCGGCTCGACCCGCCCGTGGTCATGAAGTCCACCACGCTCTGCCGGTCGAAGACCGCAAGCCTGTCCTGGGCAACCATCCGGCCGAGGTGGAGGATGGCAATCCGATCGGCGACCTCGAAGACGTCATTGAGATTGTGAGAGATGACCATGACGGCGAGGCCGTGGTCCCTGAGCCGCCGGACCAGGTCCAGCACCATCTTGGTCTGGGCTACGCCGAGCGCCGCGGTGGGCTCGTCCAGCAGCACCAGCTTTGAGTTCCACATGACCGCCTTCGCCACCGCCACGGCCTGGCGCTGGCCACCCGAGAGCGTGGCGACGGGTTGACGGATCGACCGCACCGTGGTCACGTGCAGGCTCGCCAGGGTCTCCGCCGCGGCCCGCTCCATGCTGTCCTCGTCGAGAAGGAAGCGGTGCGCTCGCTCACGCCCCAGGAACATGTTCTGGACGATGTCCAGGTTATCGGCGAGGGCCAGGTCCTGGTAGACGGTCTCGATCCCCAGGGAGGCCGCGTCCTTTGGGGTGCGAATGTGGATCGGCCGGCCGTCCCAGAACATCTCCCCGTGGTCGGGCTGGTGGATGCCGGCGATGCACTTGGTCAGCACCGACTTGCCGGCACCGTTGTCGCCGCAGAGGCCGGTCACCTGTCCCGCGGGGAGATCCAGGTCGACCTGATACAGTGCCTGCACCGCCCCGAAATGCTTGTCGATGCCGCGCAGCTTGAGCAGGGGCTCCGTGCCTGCCGCGGCAGTCCCAAGCGCCTCGCTGCCTGGCACTGGGGCACCTCCGGCGGCCCCTTCCGCATAAGTCGTCACGCCCATCGCGTCCTCCTTCGGGCCCCTGGCGGCTGGTCGGCTTCGCTTGGGTCGCCCGGAGCTGTGCTGCGGGTCTCCGGCCGACCGGCAAAACCAACCATGCCAGTCGACATCACAGTATGACTCCCATCATGACCCCATTTGCGCCGGGGCAGCGGCCCGTCGCAGCTGGGACTCTGCGGCGCGACGTCGCGCATACGGCCCTCAATTACAACCGTGTCGCACCCGCGCGGTGCGGGTGCGACACGGCGACACCGCGATAACTCGATTCGCTTTCGCGGCTGCGCTATCGCGGCCTGCGTCCGATTACTTGATGCCCTGGGCAGTGCAGACGGCGGCACCAACCGCGGTGCACAGCGCCGACGCAGAGACGAAGCCGTCCTTGATGACGCTCGTCTCCATGTTGGAGGCATTGACCCAAACCGGCGTCAGAAGCACCGCCGGCTCGACGATGGTGGCATCCTTCGGGTCGGTGGTGGTGCTGTTCACAAAGGCGGCCGGCGGCGTCTGCCCGGCGCGCAGGATGGTGGCCAGGGCGACGGCGGCCTGGGCCTCCAGGTAGATCGGCTTGTAGACCGAGCCGCACTGGTAGCCCGTGAGGATGTTCTCCATGCCCTGGAGAGTCGCGTCCTGCCCGGTCGTCGGGATCTTGTTGGGCTTGATGCCCTTAGACTTCAAGTAGGTGACTACCGCGTTGGCGAGCCCGTCATTGGCCTCGACGGTGGCGTTGATCGACGGGTGTGCGGTGAACTGCTGCGCGAAGATGGTGCCGCCCGTGGTGTTGTTCCAGCCGGGCGTGATCTGCTCGCCCACCAGGGTCATGCCGTTGTTGGTCACACCGGCGGCCAGCGGCGTCTTTGCCTGGCCCCAGATCGCATTGTTGTATCCAGTAGCAAACGAGATGGCGTTCGGATCGGTGTCCTCACCGCCGTCCAGCTCGAACACCTGGGGATTGGCGACGTTCCATGCCTTGACGCAGTCCACGAAGCCCTGGCCGATGAGCTTGCCTACCTGGACGTTGTCGAAGCTGACGTAGTACGTGCTCGTGCCCTGGAAGGTGGCGCGGTCGTAGCTGATCAGCGTGACGCCGTTCGAGGCGGCCAGGGACTGGATCTCGTTGCCGACGGTGCCGTCAAGCGGGTCCATAACCAGGACCTTGGCGCCGAGGGTGATGTCGGCCTGCGCGATGGCCAGCTCAGTGGCGTCGTTGCCCTGAGCGTTGTCGATCTTGAACTGGGAGGTGTTGTACCCGGCGGAGGCGAAGGCCTGGGTGAGATACGGGGCGTCGAAATCGACGTACCGCGCCGACGACGTGGTGTCGGGCAGGATCACCCCGACCAGGCCGCTGCCGGCGGCGGTCAGGTTCTTGAACTGGGACATGATCGTGTAGGTCGTATCGAAGGAACTGACAGTTACCGACGGTACGGTCGTATCAATCGGCGTGGGTGTGGCCGGGGCCGGGGTTACGACCGGCACCTGAGTTGCCGGGGCGACCGAGGGCGAGGGGGTGGCCGATGACGAGCAGCCCGTCACGATGGCGGCCACCGCGATGAACGATACTGCGAGCTTCCTGGTGTCCAAAACGAGACTCCTCCTTCTCAATGGATGACTGCCCCCCACGGACGCGGTCCTTAACTGACCGCGCCGGGTGAGCCAGCTCAGAACGGGTTCAGGGAGAGTCGCCGTGAAAACTCAAGCCTGCTATCACCTCCTTGCGCCGGCTGATGTCGACTCTGCACCTCGGAAGGTTGAGTCGTGCGCCGCCGGAAACTGATAGGGGCCGGATCGCCGGTCAGCGGGACAATCGTCGGGTCTTGCAGTATAGGGGCCAGTGCCAGCTCGGCGGCCCCGAGCAGCAGCGCATCCGCGCCCAGGGATGCCGTAGTCAACTCGACCATAGCGCGCGGTGCGGGCATCGCTCGCACGTCGAGCTCTCGCATTATGGCCTGTCGGGCGTACGGGTACACGCGGGCGTAGAGCCCGCCCAGCGCGACCCGCGACGGGTTAAAGACATTGACGAGGCCGGCGATTCCCATGCCCAGCCATCGACCGGAATCAGCCATTGCGGCCAGGGCACCAGCGTCGCCTCTCTCCGCCGCCGCCAGCAGATCCGCGACGGCCGCGCCGCCACCGGCCGGGTCGCGCCCGGAGCGACGGAGAAGGGCCCCTTCGCCGACCTCGGTTTCCCAGCAGCCGTGCGATCCGCAACGGCACTTCGCGCCGTTCGGGTGGATGGTCATGTGCCCGACCTCGCCCGCATAGCCGGCCGCTCCCGCCAGCGACTGACCGCCCACGACAACCCCGGCTCCGATACCGCCCTCACCCCACAGGCAGATGAAATCCCCCGTTCCCCGGCCCGAGCCTCGCAGGTGCTCCGCCGAAGTGGCCAGGTCCGCGTCGTTCCCCACGAACACGGGAACCCCAAGGTCTCCGAATCTCTCGCGCACCAGGGACCCCAGGGGAACGTCTCTCCAGCCCAGGTTGGGCGCATAGTGGAGATAGCCATCCTGCGCCCGAACGGCGCCCGGCGCGGAGACCCCGATCGCGACCACGCGAGGCCCGGCTACGAGCTGCTGCAACATCCGCGTAACCAGGTCGTGGGCCTCGTCCAACGCCCGTTCCGGTGCCGACGAGGCGAGCGAAGAATCCACTCTGGCGGAGGCGGCGACCGAGGCTCCCAGCCCGATGACGGCCGCTCGTATCCAGTCAGTGGATAGCTCCAGGGCCAGGGCAGCAGGGCCGTCATGGCAGAGCTCGACGACGGGCGAGGGACGCCCGGGCGTGGGCATGGTGAGAGGCTTGTCCGGGGGGCGCTCCAGGACCAAGTTCCGGGCCATGAGCTCCGCGATGAGCGAGGCCACGGTGCTGCGGTTCAGACGAAGGCTGCGGGCCAGATCGGAGCGGCTGAGGGAGCCGCGGAGATGGAGCTCACTCAGCATCCTGCTCAGGTTGCGACGCCTGATCTCGGACTGCGCGATCTCTGTGTCGCCTCTGATGGCCACCGCAAGACACCTCGTCTTGGGATCGAAACCTGATCCGGATAATTGTAGCGGCACGCAACAAACTGACAAGTGGTGCGTCTCGCCCGGCGGCACAACCGTCGGAGAAGGCTCGGTCGCGAGCCTGGTAGCGGCCCATCAGAGCAACCTCTCGAACAGTTCATTGCTCAGCAGACGGCCGCGAAGAGTCAGGCGCAATCGAGTCTCGCCGTCCAGGTCGACGGCTTCGAGCAGCCCCGACGTCCGAGCCCATTCGAATGGCCCGGACGCAGCCGGCTCTTCGGCCCGGGATGCCGGAACCCCTCGGTCCAGTCGCAGGGCCAGGATCGTGCGCTCCGCGGCGGCCGTTCGAGTCGAGATCGGCTCACGATCGCCCGGAGGAAGTGCCGCAAATCCCGCAGACGGCAGCAGCGCGTCGACGTACCTCGCCAGGTGAGCCGCGTTCCAGCGCCGGACCGCGCCGTCGAAGGCGTGGGCGCCGGGTCCAACGGCCTCATAGGGCCGGCGCTCCCAGTACGTCAGATTGTGACGGCTCTCGTGCCCGGGGCGGGCCCAATTGGAGATCTCGTAGCCATGCCAGCCGGTCGCGGCCAGCAGGGTATCGGCCAGGGCGTACTGGTCTGCCGCGCGGTCGCCGTCCTGTTCGAGACGGGCGGCCTCCCGCCATCGCCGCGCGCCGGGCGTTGCGGGCAGGTGGTCGCCCGCCTCGCCGGTGAGCCCCTCAGCCTCCGGGTCGTCCAGCGTCAAGGCGTAGAGAGAGAGATGGTCGGGGCCGAGCGCCAGGGCCGCCCGCAGAGTGGCCTCCCAGGCGGCGACGGTCTGGCCTGGAAGGTCGTACAGGAGGTCGAGGCTGACGGAGCCGATCCCGGCAGCACGCGCATCCGCCACGGCCGCGGCCACGTCTTCCGGGGAGTGGCGCCGTCCGAGGCGCCGCAGCTCGCCGACGTCCAGGCTCTGCGCTCCAACGGAGACGCGGTTGACGCCGGCGGCCGCGAACGCCCCGAGGTCGCCGCGCTCGTCCGGGCCGGGATTGACCTCCAGCGTGACCTCCGCCCCCAGCGCCAGGCCGAAGCGGCGCCGGACCGTCGCCATCAACCGCACCAGCCACTCCCCGGGAATCAGCGACGGAGTGCCGCCCCCGAAGTAGAGGCTGCGCAGCGGCGGACGTTGGGCGAAGCGGCCGTCCAGGGCGTCGGCGCGAAGCTCCAGCTCGCGGTCGATCGCCTCGTACAGACGCTCCGGCCGAGCCTTCGCCCCTCGGGCCTGAGCACCCGCATAGACCACGAAATCGCAGTACGGGCAGCGAGCCACGCAGAACGGCAGGTGAACGTACAGGCTGACCGGTGGCATGGGAGCGTCGCCCGGTTCGAGCCGGGCATGCGACTGCGTTCCGGAAGTGGTCTGGCTCACCGCCAGAGCGTACCGCGGCCGGCTTTGACCGGTCAGTGGGCCTCGTCCCGGCTGGATGCCTCCTCGCGCGGGCGGGCATCGCGCCAGCCATCGGGCAGGCGCAGCGCTTCCCGCTCCTCCGGCTCGGCGCCGCGCCGCGCCACGTGGCCGGCGTGCCCCGTGCACACGAACAGGGCGAACGAAGTGACGGTGTGGCCCAGGATCGCGGCCCCGATGCCGCCGGTCTTGATCGTCACCCAGCCGAACACCAGGCCCATGCCCAGCGAGAGCATCATCATGTAGCGGTGGCGGCCCGGTGCCGCCGTGCGCGTCGCGAGCGTGTACAGGATGGTCTGGGCCAGGATGGCGAAGCCCTCGGGGAGCCCCGCCGCCAGCAACATACCCTGGACGGCGCCGCGGAAGGCCGCCTCGTCGATGATCGCGGTGGCCACGGAGTTCAAAGCCGCACCCGGGTATGCCCGCGGGCCCGGCAGCCTCAGCTCGCCGTACCGGAACCAGGCGAATACCGCCGCCTGGGCCACACCGATCGCGGCCAGGGACAGCCCGAAGGTGAGAACGTCCAGGTGGTTGCCCATGACCAGGTACAGGACGTCGTGGGGCTGGGGATGGAGGGAGTAGAGGACGGCGACCAGCAGCAAGCCCAGCACGTACCAGGCCAGGCGCGTCCAGCCGCCCCGGTGATAGCGGTTGTCGGGCTCGTCGTACTCGGCTGCCCCGAACGCCTCGGCCTGGAGGCGCAGCAGCACGAGCATCAGCAGCACGGCGACGGCCGTGATTATCCGGAGGGTGTCCGAGGTCATACCTCGTCCATTCGGAGAACTGCCAGAAAGGCTTCCTGGGGTATCTCCACGGATCCCACGCGCTTCATCCGCTGCTTCCCCTCTTTCTGCTTCTCCAGCAGCTTACGCTTGCGGGTGATGTCGCCGCCATAGCACTTCGCCAGGACGTTCTTGCGCATGGCCACGACCGTTTCTCGGGCGATGACGTTCGACCCGATCGCGGCCTGGACGGCGACGTCGAACATCTGGCGCGGGATCAGCCCGCGCAGACGGTGGACCAGCTCGCGTCCGATCGCCTGGGCCCGATCGCGGTGCACGATCACCGACAAAGCGTCGACCGGTTCGCCGGCTACGAGCACGTCGACCTTGACGAGGTTGGCCGTGCGGTAGCCGATCTCCTCGAAGTCCATCGAGGCGTAGCCCTGGGTGCGGGTCTTGAGCTGGTCGTAGAAGTCGACGATCACCTCGGCCAGAGGCAGCTCGAAGTTGAGCATGACGCGCTGCGGGTCCAGGTACTCCATGCCCAGGAAGGCACCGCGCCGGTTCTTGGTCAGCTCCATGAGCGTGCCGATGTAGGTGGATGGCGTCACGATGCCGAGCTTGACCCAGGGTTCCTGGATCTCCTCGATCTCGCCGGCGTTGGGCATCCTGGACGGGTTATCGACTGCCACCGTCCCCTGGCCGTGCATGAGGACAACGCGATACTCGACCGAAGGCGCCGAGGCGATCAGCTCCTGGCCGAACTCCCTTTCCAAGCGCTCCTCGACGATCTCCATGTGGAGCAAGCCGAGGAAGCCGCAGCGGAAGCCGAAGCCCAGCGCGACCGAGCTCTCCGGCTCGAAGCTGAAGCTGGCATCGTTGAGGTGGAGCTTCTCCATGGCGTCGCGCAGCAGCGGGTAATCGGAACCGACGATGGGGTAGATGCCGGCGAAGACCAGGCTCTTGGCCGGCTGGTAGCCGGGCAGCGGCTGCGTGGCCGGATGGGCCACCGTGGTGACGGTGTCGCCGACCTGGGCCTCGCGGACGCTCTTGAGCCCGGTCGCCACGTAGCCGACATCGCCGGCACGTAGCTCGGGGACGGATACCATCTGCGGCCGGAAGAAGCCGAGCTCGACCAGCTCCGCTTCCGCACCCGAGCCCATGAGCCGGATTACGTCGTGCTGGTGGAGCGTCCCTTGGGCGAGCCGGACGTGGACGATGACGCCTTTGTAAGGGTCGTAGTGCGAGTCGAAGATGAGGCCCTGGGGAGGCGAGTCCGGGTTGCCCTTGGGCGGCGGCACGCGCTGGACTATCGCCTCGAGGATCTCCGGCACGCCGGTTCCGTCTTTGGCCGAAGCGAGCAGAACCTCCTCGCGGGGCATGGCCAGGACGTTCTCGAGCTCCTCGATGACCGCGTCGGGCTGGGCCGAGGGCAGGTCGATCTTGTTGAGGACCGGAATGATCGTCAGGTTCTGGCCCAGCGCCAGGTGGACGTTGGCCAGGGTCTGGGCCTCAATCCCCTGGGTCGCGTCGACGACCAGAATGGCGCCTTCGCAGGCCTGCAGCGAACGACTGACTTCGTAGCTGAAGTCGACGTGGCCGGGGGTATCGATCAGGTTGAGGCCGTACACAAGGCCGTCGGCCGCCGTGTATTCCAGCCGGACGGCCCGAGCCTTGATGGTGATCCCGTGCTCTCGTTCAAGGTCCATCGAGTCCAGGACCTGGCTCGTCATCTGCCGCGGGTCGATGGTATGCGTCAGCTCCAGCAGGCGATCCGAAAGCGTCGTCTTGCCGTGGTCGATGTGGGCGATGATCGAGAAGTTGCGCAGGCGGTCCTGGGGAATACGGTCGGTCACGGGAGCCAGTGTAACGTCGCGGCTACCTCAACCACTCCGCGACCCAGACGACTGCGCAGACGGCCAGCATGACTGCGCCGGCGTATGGCCACCGTGCGCGTGGCTCATTGACGTGGCCCAATACGACGCTGATCCCGAACATCAGAAAGAACAGAAGCCAGGGATCGTAACGGTAACCCAGCAGCAGCGGGATTGCCGCGATCGTGATGACAATTGAGATGACCCAGCGGTGTCCATTCAGCCAAACGAGCACGCCTGTGGTCCCTCTGATGCGAGCCCCATCGACCAGATCTTGTTGAGGGCCAGCATCCTCGTCAAGTGGGCCGACGGTGATAATCCTGGTTTACAGTGTTGCAGCCGAGCCTGCGGTATTCGACCATCACGTTCGGCGTTCATGCGCACCAGGATACCGGCTCACGCTGACCCCACGATGAGCCGACCGTTCACGCGCCTGCGAGATCACGGAAACCTTGAGCAGGGCCGGACCGCTGCCGGGCGACACCACGCGCACGCTCTGGGCGCGGACTCTGCTACCATCAACCGTCGCGCCAGGCGGCGCCAATTGTGCTGCCTGCTGCCATCCAAATGAAGCACAGAGGTCTTCGAACTTGGCCAAGACGCCCCGAGGCTGGACCGGCGCCCGCACGCCGTCAGCAATCAAGCGGGTCCGCCAGGCAGAGCGCCGGCGGGCCGTCAATCAGCGGAGCCGCAGTGCGGCGAAGACGTACGTGGCAACTGCCATGAAAGTCGCAACCGGCGCCGTCGACGGCGACACCGCCGAGGCGCTGGCAGCCGCGATGAGCGCTCTGGACAAGGCCGCCAAGGTGGGGGTAATCCACCCCAACGCCGCGGCTCGCCGAAAGTCGCGCCTGGCCATCAAGCTCAATGCTCTCGAGGCCGGCGACTCGGTGCAGACCACTGGTCGTGTCGCCAAGACCACGGGCGCCGCGGCCGCCGTCAAGGCCGCGCGCAACCGCATCGCCTCGGGCAAGGCCGCCAAGGCAAAGGGACCCCAGACCGCCGCAGGCAAGGCGCGAGCCGCGCTGTCGAAGACAGCCCGAACCGAGGCAGGCCGCGCCGAGACGGGCGAGACGGCCACCAGCCAGACGGCTCCCGCAAAGGTCGCGCCGGCCGGGGAGAAGGCGCCGGCAAAAGTTGAGAAGCCGGCCGCAAAGGTCGCGCCTGTAAAGGCTTCCGCCAGGGCCGAGAAGCCGGCCGCCAAGCCGGCACCCGCGAAGGCTTCCGCCAGGGCCGAGAAGCCGGCCGCCAAGCCGGCACCCAAGAAGGCTCCAGCCAGGGCCGAGAAGCCGGCCACCAAGCCGGCACCCGCGAAGGCTCCAGCCAGGGCCGAAAAGCCGGCCGCCAAGGCGGCGCCCGCGAAGGCTCCAGCCAGGGCCGAAAAGCCGGCCGCCAAGGCGGCGCCCAAGAAGCCTTAGCCTGGACGGCCATCAGTTCGAAGCTTCGAGGCGCCAGGTCGAGGTGACCTGGCGCTTTCGATTCTGGAGGAGATCGTGTCGGACCCTCGAGCCCGCGCCCGGGAGCTGGCTCGCGCTTCGATAGCGCGCGGGGACGTCAGCGGCTGGTTCGAGCAGCTCTACGCCGAGTCGGAGCGCGATGGATTCCCCATCTCCTGGGTGGACATGGAGCCGAACCCCTATCTCGTGGACTGGCTGCGACGCCGTGCCACGCCGCCGACCGGGCGAGCCATCGTCGTCGGATGCGGCTACGGCGACGACGCTGAACTGCTGGCCTCGACCGGCCTCGCCGTCACTGCATTCGACATCGCGCCCTCCGCGATATCGCGCTGCCGGGCCCGCTTTCCCGAGTCCAGCGTCGCCTACGTGGTCGCCGACGTCCTGAGGCCGCCGCGCCGCTGGCTGCGCGCTTTCGACTTCGTCTTCGACGCTTACACCGTCCAGGTCCTGCCGGGAGCCGCGCGAGCCTCGTGCGCTCGATCCATCGGCCGCTTCGTCGCCCCCGGCGGAACCCTTCTCGCCGTCGCCAGGAGCCGCCGGCCCGAGGAGTCGGAAGGCCTGATGCCGTGGCCCCTCACGCCGCCCGAGCTGGGCGACTTCGCCGCGGCGGGCCTGGATCTGCAGCACCTCGACGAGCTACTGGAGCCGGGCGATCCCCCTGTCCCCCGGTTCGTGGCGGAGTTCGCCGCGCCGCGGTAACGCCCGGGCGGACGAGCCGGCGCGGCGAACTGCCCGACGGGCGGAGCTCGCCCGTGGTCCGGCCTCCCGGCCGCGACGAGCGAAGCCGGGCCGGCCGCCTGAGCCCGTTCGGCTCTCCCTCGAAAGAACATGGCGCTGCGGCCCCGAGATGGCCGATACTGGAACCATGGCGGCGCCCATTGGGAATGCATTCAGGCTGGTGCTGGTCGCCGTGGACGACGACCTCGCCCGAGCGTGGGCCCGCCTGTCTCGCGACCTGCCGGGCGTCGAGGTTCACCGCGGCTCGATCAGGGATGTCGCCTGCGACGCCGTGGTCAGCCCGGCCAACTCGTTCGGCTTCATGGAACGCGGCATCGATGAAGCCTACCTGCAGGGATTCGGCGTTGGAGTAGCGGCCCGCGTGCGCGATCGGATCCTCGAGCATCATGGCGGCGAGCTGCTCGTCGGCGAGGCCGAGATCGTGGAAACCGGCGATCGCAACGTGCCGTTCCTCATCTGCGCGCCGACGATGCGAATCCCGATGCGGCTCGTCGACACCGTCAACCCGTATCTGGCGGCTCGGGCGGTCTTCCGACTGGTGGAGCACGGCCACTTCCTCGGCGCGCCGTTTCCGGGCGTGGCCGTTCGCGATCTCGTTCGCGTCCTGGCGATGCCGGGCCTGGGAACCGGCACCGGGGGCGTAGCGCCCGAAACGTGCGCCGGCCAGGTCCGAGCCGCCTTCGAGGAGGTCGTCCTCGGACGTTTCACGATGCCCAGGACTCTGACAGAGGCGGCCTCGCGCCAGCGCGCGCTATCGGCGGAACCGTCCAAGCGTGGACGATAGCGGCGGACTTTCACTCTCGACTCGCCGCCGGGCCGATCCCGTGGGTCGCCCAGTGAAACGGTTGCGCAGGGTGCGCACGATCGACACGGGCGGGAGTCCCCCGACCGGTAGAATCAAGGCCTGGCGTCACGAACAGCGGGAGGCTTCGGATAGTTATGGGGTGGGATGACTATCGAGCGATCGAGCCCCTGGGTCCACCTGGCCCGATCGGCCCGGAACGGCGCGAAAGGATCGAGCTCGTAAGTCCCCACCTGCGCGTCACCGGCGACATATCGCTTCTACGCTTCAGTCGCCTCTCGGACCTAATCAATCACAGCCGTGGCTACGTCAAGCTGACCGGAGCGCAGCTCCTTCGACGCAACGGCGAACCGACCCGCGTGATCGTACCGGAGCTGATGGTAAACAAGGACGAGATCACCTTCGTCGGTCAGCAATTAGGGGACGTGTCCACGGCCGAGACCGGGCTGGTCGGCGGCCTGGACCGGCCGCTCATGGAGCGCGTGCCTCGCGAGCTGGTCATCTTCACCGAGGGGCACACGCTGCGCGGCACGATCTACCTCTTCTCGGAGACGGACATCGCCACCTTCGTCGACTCGCCCGATCCGCGCTTCGTGCCCATGATCGGGGTCACGGCGCGCTCACTGGCCGACCGGCGGGTGATCAGCCACTTTGGGCTGGTGCTGGTCAACCGAACACATATCTCGGCAGCCTCCATGGTCGAGATGGCCGGGGGCGCGGACGAGACGGGCGTCCCGGTCGACTGAGCAAGGCCGGCAGTTCACGGCGCCGCACCCCCGGCTGGTCGGGGCCGCTCGGGGCTGCTCCAATGGAACTCGTGAGGCGGTGGCCTGCTGTTAACCCTAGGAGCTACCTGCCCGTCACGAAGTCACGCTGGTTCCGACTCGGGTGCTCGTGGGACGGTCGGCACTCCGGCGTTTGCGCTACGTCGCCTCGCTCGGAGCACCGAGCCGATGACGACCAGGCCGGAGAGGAACATCGCCGCGCCCAGTGTGAAGACCGATCCGGTTACACCCTCCACCGAGAAGAACCACTGACCCAGCGTGCTCGCGATCGGCTGTGGCGCGAGCGGCGCGGACATACCGTTCTTGACCGTGTCGAACGTCCAGACCATCGGCGGCAGGAACACCAGGTATCCGCCGACAAGGGCGTAGCAGACCCCGACGAGCAGGCTCCGAGACCACCAGGCAGCAAGGGCAAGCGCGACGACTCCTGCCGCCGTGAGCATGTGAGCCACCGGAATCAGGTCGAAGAGCGGACCGCTGTCGTACGTGAGGCCAGCTCTGATGTTTGCGTCCACCAGCACACGCGCGTCAAACCATTGCGCGACGAGGAGGGCCAGCAGAGCGACCAGCGCCGCGACAAGCCACCGCCTGAATGAAGTGGACATCGGATTCCCCCAATCGTGGTTCCTGCCTCGTCAGCTTCGGCCGGGGCCTGGCTCCGCGTCAAGTGCCGCGTTCCCGGAGCGGCCCCACTGCCGTTCGCCAGCGTGCGCCAATGTACGCAGAGCTGAGCCTCGCCGCGGAGGTCCGGGCCGGGCCTCAGGCCGTCACGTGCACCCGGACGGTCGCTTGCAAGGTGTACTGGTCTGACCCGGAGTCGGACCCATCTTGGAAGGCTGCGACAGCCGTGATCGTCCAGTCGCCCGCCGGTAGGTGGACCAGCGGGTCGTGGGCGAACCAGCCGTAGAAGTCGGCGTTCGGGTCGTCAGGAGTCCATGCGAGGGACTTCTTGATCGGCGAGGTGATCGGCTTGTCGGCATCCAACCGGAAGACCACGAGAGCTTGGGTCCAGACCCAGTCCATGTGGCGGCTGCCACCGACTTCTTTGAAGTTGAAGCCGATTGGGACGGTCCCCGATGCGCCGATGCTGACGCTGCCCGAGCCAAGATAGGAGAGAGTCGCCTCGCCGGTGATCGAGTCGCTCGTATGCCAGTCGCTCCGAGGCAGCTCGAAAACTAATTGGAACTGTCCCTGGGTAGCTTCCGCCTGTGCCGTCGTGCCCGCACCGCAGCCGACCGCGAGAAGACACAGTGCGCCGGCCAGGCACCAGCGCAGAACTTTCCCTGAGGCTTTGGCAGCGGGAGGACCCTGCAACCGAACTACGGCATTGGCCTGAATCATGCGCATCGTCCGGCCCCCTTTGCGCATTCTGCCGATCCGGTGCTCAACTCTAGCATTGGCCAGCGTGCGCCAATGTCACTCGACGGGCGAGTAGACGCAGGTCCAGCGGGATGGGCCTCCGAGGCGCGGTGTGGCCGAACGGCTACCGCTTGTCGGTGGCTGGAGCGGCAAGACGACCGTGCCGTTTGAGTGCACCGGCCCGAGGGGCACGTCCTCCTCGGTCTCGAGGGGCCCCATCGGAACCCTCCATTCGTCCTCAGGCCGCGGCTCGCTCGGCTGCGACTCGACTCCCACCGCCGGTGTCGGCAGCGAGACTTGCACTACCCCGCCATAGAACGCACCGACATTCGACTCGGCCGTCCGCCTTCGATCGCTCATCGACAGACCTCCGCGTGAGAGGGCGACTGTCGGACGTCGACCCCAGGTCACCGTAGCACCCGGGTCGACGGCGCAGGGTCAGTCTTTACCGAGCGGTCACTCCAGCCTGAACCAGAGTGCGCCAATGTCACTCGAACGGCCTGAACCCCTCTGTGGGTGCCCCAAGATGAGTGCATGTAGCAGCCATCTCGATGGGTGACCTACGTCTCTTGACCAGACAAGGGAACCGGTCGCATCGTCTCACCGTCAGGCCGGGGGGAGGCGAGATGATGATCCGGGTTCCGAGACGGTCGTTCGTAGTCGTCGTCTTGGTCGCAGGAATGCTGAGCGGTTGCGTCGGGGCCGGCGGCGCGAACCCATCGAGCCCGCTGCCATCGCCGAGCAGCACGCCAATGACGCTGAGCATCGAGAACGACACGACGATCGCGGTGACGCTGGTCGTGAACGGCAAGGTGATCGAAACCGTCCCCGCCGGCGGCTACGAGGACCCGGTCAAGGCCGAGCTGCCCGCTCTCCCGTGGAACGTCGAGACTCGTTCGCCAAGCGGTCGCGTGCTCTCGTCGATGACCGTTCATGCAGGCGACGTCTGGTCGACAACTTACCCCAACGGAAACGGCGAGACCAAGGGGGATGCCGTCCGCGTGGATCTCTCGTGCGGCCGCCTGGACGTTTGGTCCGGGCCGCCGTTGCTCGGACCGGCACCCGATCCGGGCCCATCGGGCGACTGCGCCTGATCATTGGCGGGCGTGCGCCAATGTCATCAGTCGGCGGCAGCCTTGGCTGGTCGGCGCTACTCCGGTTGGGTCGCGGCCCCAGAGTTACCCGCTAACCGGCCCGCACGACTGGACGAATCGTTCGATCGCTGCGTCCGTCTCGGGCGCCACCAAGGCCTCAGAGAGGTCCGAGCCGCCCTGCTAGGCGAGTTGGAGCACGATGCGCGCCGATGGGACTTCGTAGGCCAGAAGGTGCTCGTGAAGAGCCTTGAGCCTGTTCCCCGATCTCCGACTGTCTTCGGCTCATGTAATTCGGCCGAGCCCAGCACTACGGTTGGTACAGCTCGGCCGAGGCAAGAGCAGTGAAGTTGTTATCAACGCCCCCGGCGATCAGGACCCGGCCGTCGGAGAGCAGCGTGGAGGTGTGGTTCGCGCGAGCGACGGCCATCGGGCCGGTCGGGCTGAAGGTTCCGGTCGCCGGGTTGTACAGCTCGGCTGTAGGCTCGCCGCCTCCAACGATCAGGACCCGGCCGTCGGGGAGCAGGGTGGCCGTGTGGTAGACGCGCGCCGTGCTCATGGAACCGGTCGCGTTGAACTCGCCGGTCGCGGGGTCGTAGAGCTCGGCCGAGGCGAGGGCCGTCGGGCCGTTGTCCCCTCCGGCGATCAGAACACGGCCGTCGGCGAGCACCGTCGCAGTGAGGCCGTACTGGTTGGTAGGCATCGAACCGGTCGCGCTGAATTTGCCCGTCTTCGGGTCGTACAGGTCGGCGTGATTGCCCGAGTCTTCAGCTCCGGCGACCAGGACGCGGCCGTTGGCGAGCAGGGTGGCGGTGTGGCCAGCGCGGCCGGTAGTCATAGAGCCGGTCAGGCTGAACTTGGCCGTCCTCGGGTCGTACAGTTCGGCGGAGGCGAGATCGGATCCCTGGGAGACGCAGCAGCTCAATGCCCCTCCGGCGATGAGGACGCGGCCGTCGGACAGCAGAGTGGCCGTGTGATAGATGCGAACGCTAGTCATCGAGCCAGTCAGGCTGAACTTGCCCGTCTTCGGGTCGTACAGTTCGGCCGTGGCAAGGTTCTGCGAGTCGTTGTAGCCGCCGGTGATCAGGACCTGGCCGTTGGAGAGCAGTGTGGCCGTGTGCTCTTCACGAGCGGTAGTCATGGAGCCGGTGGCGCCGAACTTGCCCGTCCTCGGGTCGTACAGTTCGGCCGAGGCAAGGGAAGCCTGGTTCTTGTCCTCTCCTCCGGCGATCAGGACACGGCCGTCGGAGAGCAAAGTGGCGGTGTAGTAGACGCGCGCAGTCATCATCGAGCCGGTCGGGCTGAAGGCGCCGTTCGTCGATGAGAGTGCAAGCGTTGGGGCAGACGTCAGAACCGGCGTTGGCGTGGCAACGGCGGCTGTGGGCGGCGGCGCGGGCGTCGCCTGCATTGGGGTGGGACTCGCGCTCGCTGTGCAACCGGCCAGCAAGACCGTGATGGCGAGGCTCGATAGAACAAGGCTGCCCGCACGGCGTGTGGCCATCCCTCTTCCTCCCTTGGGACGCAGCTACGCGGATCGGTTGCGCCAGTGGCTCGGCGCGGTCCCGGCGGCCAGTGTCTGCGACTGCGTGTTCTAAGCCCCTTGCTCGGCACATTCTCCCACCGTTGTTAACAGCGTTAATCTTCCCGACGCAGCCGACCTGCTGGCCAGCCGGGGCCGGGATCGTAGGCGACCTGGGGACCGGGGGTGAGGCAGAGTCTCGTGAAAGGCGCTCACCGGAGGCTTACGTGAGGCTCGAAGCGTGCCTTCATCCCAACACCATGTGTATCGTGCCCCGCGAACCCCTGTGCGCTCGGCGAGCTTCGCCGGCCGCGCGCGACAGCCCCTGCCCGACACCCGGCCTAGGGCACGTAGGCCGCCAGCAGGTTGTAGACCGCGGCCGAGACTTCTGAGGTGTTGCCCACGACGATGATCTGGGCGGGCTTCAGACGGGTTAGCTCGGTCGCGGTGGCAGCCGG
>Ga0187885_10001048_pt1 | contig 31972 bp, 34 predicted proteins | sample June2016WEW_20_1_3_FD_132970 | JGI IMG/M metagenome (GOLD analysis project Ga0187885, IMG submission 132970) | Peatland microbial communities from SPRUCE experiment site at the Marcell Experimental Forest, Minnesota, USA - June2016WEW_20_100 | ecosystem: Environmental > Terrestrial > Soil >...
CTACGAGATTCAGATCGACACGCGCAAAAACACGCCGCAGATCATCGCCGATTCCGTGCGAGACTGGGATCAGCCGCACGGCACGCGCGTGGAGATCGAGCTGGTGGGGATTTATAAGAAAGGGCGGCACTCGGTCGACGACTACATTCACCAGACGGCCATCGCCAATCCGCATTGCGAGATCTTTTACTCCTTCCCCGACGGCGATGGAGTCCAGCATTTTCCGCGCGCTTCCCAGATGCTGCCGTCCGAGCCCCAAGCCATCAAGCCTCATCCATACGGGGTGGAGCTGGGCGCGCTCATAAGAATGCTGAAAGAGACCAAGGGTCGCAATCTGGCGGCTGCGCTGCAACGCGACTTCTCGCGCGTCAGTTCACGTGTCGCGCTCGAGATCTGCCAGGCCGCGCAGCTCCGGCCGGCGGCCAATCCACACTCCATCGCGGTTAACGAAGCGGAACGACTGTACAAGGCGATCAACAGCGTCAAGATCATGAGCCCGCCGACCAACTGCCTTTCTCCGATCGGCGAGGAGCAGATCCTGGCGGGCATGAAGAAGGAGATCCGCGCCGGGTTTCTCACCGCGATCACGCGCTCGCCGGCCGTTTATCGAGGCAACCCGTTTCAGGTCGAGGTCGGCATGGCCTACGGCGGGGACCTGCCGGCAGACGAACTGGTCGATCTGCTGCGCTTCGCCAATCGCGTGCCTTTGCAGTATCAACAGTCGGCTTGCGCGATCACCAAGGCGGTTCTGAGCATCGACTGGCGCAGCTATGGCCTGTCCATGGCAAAAGGCGCACTGCCCACGGGCGCGATGGCGCTTTTTGTCCATATCGCCTCCGCCTGGGTGCCGTTCACGTCCGAAAGTAAGGAAGCCATCGCAGCCTATCCCGAGATCATGCGGGAATTGCGCCTTGCCCTTCAGGACTGCGGACGAAGGCTCGCGGTCCACATCCGCGCACACAAGCGCGCAGTGGAAGAGGAAAAGAAGAAATCGTACATCGATCGCTATATCCCGCACATTGGCATCGCTCTGCGCGAGATCCTGGGCTTCTCGGAAAAAGTCGAGGCGGAGGTGGTCTTGAACCTGCGTGACATTTTGGAGCGCAGCCGCACCCTGAACTAGGAAACCAGTGGAGCCGTTGTATGCCAAAGAAAGGAACGCATAAACCTGAGGAGCCCGTCGGGGCCAACAAAGATGTGCTCGGTGCGATCAAGGATTCTGCGCTCGATATCGAGAGGAAGATCCTGGCGCGCAAGAAGCCAAGCATGAAGTTTCCGGTGCGCTCCTTGAGCAATGTCAAATACCACCCCGACAAGGGATTCTTCGAGATCGCGGGCCAGAAGAAGGAGCGCACCCTCACGGTCAACACCGTAAAGACTTTTGCGCAAACGCTGCGCATGATCGCGCTCTCGAAGGACTTGGTCGAAAACGATGACATCGCCACAAAGCGAGAGGCCTACTACGTCTCAAAAAACTGGGAGGATGCTCGCTTCAACGAGCAGCCGGAATCAGACACCGTCATGGACGACGTCGAGGCCTATTTTTCTGTCAATCGCGAGCAGCTCGGCTTTATCCCCGAGGAAAAGGGAGGAGACGTCGCGGGACGCCTGATCGTGCTCGATCGCGACCGCGATAGCGGCAAGGTCCTGCGGATCGACTGTACCCGCTTCGGCAGCGGCGCCTACAGCATTCCAATCACCGTCGAGCACTTGCAGTTCGAAACGAAAGCCGACTTCATCCTCGTCATTGAGACTGCCGGCATGTTCCAGCGCTTGGTCAAACACAATTACTGGAAAAAAGCCAATTGCATTCTGATCAGCATGGGAGGGGTCCCAACTCGCGCTTGCCGCCGCTTCATCCGCCGGCTCGCTGATGTTCAGAAAGTTCCTGTGTATGTTTTCGTCGACGGCGACCCTTACGGAATCACGAACATTTATCGCACGCTGAAAGTCGGTTCAGGAAATGCGGCCCACCTCAATGAGTTCTTTTGCGTGCCCCAAGCCTCATTTCTCGGCATCACGCCGCAGGACATCATCGATTACAAGCTGCCGACGCACCCTCTCAAGGACGTCGACATCAAGCGCGCCCGAGACGCGATCAAGAATGATCCGTTCATCCGCCACCATAAGCCGTGGGTTGCGGCCATGGAACAGTTACTCAAGATGGAAGTGCGCGCCGAACAGCAGGCTTTGGCCAAGCACGGCCTGAACTATGTGATCGATCACTATCTCCCGGAGAAGCTCCGCCATCCGGAACGATTCCTTCCTTGACACGGTGGCTCGCTCGCAGAACGCTCGTCCTCTTTTCCTGGGGACTTGCCGCCTCAACTCGGCGTCCCCAGGTTCTGAAGAGGAGATAGCAGGCAGTATGTGAAGCGGAAAGTTGTTGCAGAACTCGTTTGTGGTACTCACCAATCTATGCCGTCATCAAATACGATAAAACTAGGCAAAACCCTGGTTCAATTGGAAATAATCCCTACTTGGTGCGCTTTCCAGGAATGCCTGCGCCGAGGCGCGCGCTTGGGGATCATCTGTTCTTGCGCCAAGTCGCGTGTTCTGTTGAACGCGATTACCGGATCCACAATCTCCCCACAGAGGACGCACACGAAAGCTCTCAAACAGCCAAATCCATTGCTGTCCCTCAATTCCATCCGGTACATCAGACCGTTACAGCGCTGACATTTCATCTATTCCTCCCTATCGCCCGCTCCGCGGATCCTCCATGGCGGACAAACCCTCTCAATCAGGTTCGCCCCCATAGCAGGAGGACTGATGCAGCGGATCGTTTAGAGGTGGGACGCTTTGCAGGATTTCATAGCGAGGCGAGTGTAATCAGCTGCATTCCGTGAAAAAACTAGGCAAATCCCTTGTTTTGGGAGGAAATAACCCCTGGACCCTTTCCCAAAAAGCTTTTGGTCAAGAGAGCTACGGAATGCAGGTATAATGCATTCGCCATTTTGGGGTCCTGGGGGCTTGAGACGAGAGGATTGCACGATGGGTCGCCATTTTTGCTGCGCCGGGTTCCTGTTCCTGTTGCTGAGCCTGGCCTTTTCGGCCTGCGGACAATCTGCGCCCTACGTAAGATCCGATGGCAAATTGGCAGTGGTCGCAAGCATACTTCCACTTGCTGACTTTGCTCGTCAGGTTGGTGGCAATCGTATCGATGTAGTAGTGCTTGTGCCGGCCGGCGCCAGCCCCCATACTTACGAACCGACCCCGGCGCAGCTTCTGGCGGTGGCGCGTGCGCGCGTGCTTGTGCTCAATGGGGTCGGATTGGAATTCTGGGCGGAAAAGGTCATCTCATCAGCGGGCAATCCGGATTTAAAGGTGGTCACCGTCAGCGAGGGCGTGAAAATCATCGCAGGCGATCCGGATGAGCCGGGCGGCAATCCACACACCTGGCTCAGTCCCGTAAACGCCATGCGGGGAGTGGAGAAAATCCGCGACGGACTGGTGTTGGCAGATCCGGCCTGGGCAGCTGTTTACCGGGCAAATGCAGATGCTTACCTCCAGGAATTGCGTGTGCTTGATGCGGATATCCGGGCTGCGGTGGCCGGGTTTTCGTCACGGAAGTTCATTGCCTTTCATGCTGCCTGGCCCTATTTCGCGGCCGACTATGGTCTTGAAGAGGTAGACGTCATCGAGAGAAGGCCCGGACAGGAACCGTCCCCGGCAGAGGTCTCTGAAATTGTCGAAAAGGCGAGAGAGATCAAGGCCAGGGCGATTTTTGCTGAGCCGCAGTTTTCCATCAGAGCGGCAAATGCCATCGCCGAAGAATGCGGAGTCCGCGTCCTGCTCCTGAACCCGCTCGGTCAGCCGCCGGAGTATCACTATATCGATCTTATGCGCTACAACCTGGGTCAGATCACACTTGCGCTGCATTAGACCGACATGGAAGGAGGCATGCGAACGCGATGAGTCCGACCAAACCAATCATCGAGTTGGATCATGTAACCGTCACATATCAAGACCTCGTAGCGCTCGACGACGTGACATTGACGGTAGCTCCGGGCAGTTTCCTGGCCATTATTGGTCCTAATGGCGCGGGTAAGACCACTCTGCTGCAGGTCATTCTCGGTCTTGTCCGGCCGGTGGCAGGGCGGGTCAGTGTTTTTGGAAAGAGTCCGGCAGATCTGGACGGGGAGCGGCGCAGAATCGGGTACGTGCCGCAGATCATGTCTGTGGATCTGAACTTTCCGGTGAGCGTCGGTGAAATGGTGCTGATGGGGCGATACGGCCGCATGGGACTGTTCCACAGGCCGGCTGCGACAGACCGTGCCGCGGTGCTTGATGCGATGAAGCGCGTGGGGATTGCCGATCTTGCCGATCGGCCGATCCGCAGGCTCTCGGGGGGGCAGCGCCAGCGCGCATTCCTGGCGCGCGCCCTGGCAAACGAACCGGATCTTCTGCTGCTCGATGAACCAACCACGGGAGTGGATGCAACTACTACCGAAGGACTGTACGAGCTGCTTCGCTCCCTGCACGCCAGCGGCATCACTATGATGGTCGTTTCCCATGATGTCGGTGTCGTCGCATCCTATGTGGAAGGCGTGGTCTGCATCAATCGCCGGCTGGTGGCGCACGGGCGCCCGGCGGAGGTGCTGGGTTCCGAGGAGCTATCGAAAATGTACGGCTGCGACGCCGTATTCTTTCATCACGGTCGAGTACCGCATCTGGTGGTGGAAAGAGACCAATGACAGAACTTCTTAGCTACCATTTCATGCAGCGCGCGCTGATTGCCGGCACCCTCATCGGTGCGGTTTGCGCCATCATAGGCACCTATGTCGTGCTCAAGGGCCTCTCTTTCATCGGCGCGGGGATTGCTCATGCCAGCTTTGGCGGCGTGGCCCTCGGGTTTTTGCTCAAGTTGAATCCGATCCTGACTGCGGTGTTCTTCTGCCTGGGGACTGCCTGGGGGATAGGCTTGGTCTCCCGCAAAGGACATGTCAAAGAAGATACGGCTGTGGGCGTATTCTTCGCATCGACGATGGCTCTTGGCGTTCTCATCATCGGCTTTATCAAGGGCTACAACATGGACTTGTTCGGCTATCTCTTCGGCAGCATCCTGGCTGTCAGCGGGGATGACGTATGGATCACTGTAGGATTAAGCGCGGCTGTCCTGATCTTGGTCCTGCTTTTTTTCAAGGAGCTGCTATTCGTCGTTTTTGATGCAGAAATGGCCGCCGTCACGGGAGTGCCGGTGGCCAAAGTCTACTTCCTGCTGATGAGTCTGATGGCTCTGACGGTAGTGCTGTCGATCGAGGTGGTCGGGATCGTGCTGGTTTCCGCGCTGCTGGTGACACCCGCCGCGGCCGCGTACCAGCTCACAGAAAAGTTTCGCCGCATGATGCTGCTGTCGATTCTCATCGGCGTGGCGAGCGCAGTGGGAGGATTGCTGCTTTCCTACAAACTCAACACCGCCTCAGGCGCCACGATTGTGTTGCTTTCCACTCTGATATTTTTTGTCTCGGCGCTGCTGTCTCCGCGGAGGTGGCGGAGGCGCCCTTCGCTGCAGGAAAACGACGCTCCGCCCGAGGCATCATTTTAATCCTTTGTGAAGGAAGGAAATCAAATAGCGAAACTCACCATCATCGCCTTGCCTGCGGAGGATGGCTGCACGGCAGCAAGTTGACGAGAAGACTCGCCTTAGTTCATGACAGCAGGAGGTCCAAGCATCATGCGTCGAGAAATAGCAGTCGAGAAGCTGCGGAGAATCTGTGATCCCGAAAAGCTTGATTGCAACACCAGCGCAGATCTGAAGGCCGCCGGAGAGCTGGAGCGTCTGGACAAGCAGGTGGCGCTCTATGCTCTCAGCCATCTCCTTGACGACCTGAAAAGAAAATACCAGATCCGACCTGATCCAGGAAAGGCTCAAAGAAATGACGCGGCAAGGACGAGGAAGAAAAAGCAAAAGAAAAATGACACAGGGAGAGCACATTGGACCTCATTGAGCTATTGAATAAAAAGGGGAGCGAAATCGTCGACAAAGCAACTGATGCCATTGTTGGGTCACACCTGCGTCATTACGAGAACGCAAGTCCGGCGCAGACAAGGGAGCGGCTGAAGACACTCTTCGACCTTACTTTGGATTGCCTGGTGAGAAAAAGCCCGATGCCCATGATCAAGTATGCCGAGAAAATCGCCCAACAGCGCTTTTCATCAGGCTTCAGTCTCCGTGAGGTGCAGACCGCATTTAACCTGCTCGAAGAATCGATCTGGGATCAAATCCTTAATGAAATGAAGCCAGTTGAATATGCGAAGGCGGTTCTACTCGTTGACACCCCACTGAGAATCGGGAAAGAGTCCATTGCTCGGATGTACTTTTCGTTTGTCGACAAAGGAAAAGTACCGTCGTTGGAAATCCTGAACGATTTTATCCGAACTGAAATCGTATGATGTCAGGGCGCGACGGTCGAAGGCATGAGTACTCACGGAGGATGAAGAAGTGAGGCGTCGCATTCGAGAGGAACGGGCGTCCGGCAAGAAGATGCGGGGAATGACAACTTCGCCTTCCGGCAGGCTGTTTGTCATTCAATTGCATCGAGCGAGCCATCTTCACTACGATTTCAGGCTCGAGGTGGACGGGGTTTTGAAATCCTGGGCAATTCCCAAAGGTCCCTGCCTAAATCCATCCGTTAAGAGGCTTGCCATTCCTGTGGAAGATCACCCGCTCTCATATGCAGACTTCGAAGGTCTCATTCCCGAGGGCAATTATGGCGCGGGTATCGTTATGGTTTGGGACCGCGGAACCTACCTTCCCGTAGGGACAAATGATGTCGGTCTCGCTCTGCAGGAAGGAGAATTGAAGCTCACTCTGATCGGAATGAAATTGAAGGGTTCCTGGTCTCTTGTCAGAATCAACCGCCGGGCTTGGCTTTTGATCAAGCATAGGGATTCTCATGCTTCCAAGAAAGATATCACCAGGCTAGAACCGCGTTCCGCCGCCAGCGGCCGCCTTTTATCCCAGATTGCTGACGATGAGGCGGGCAGTGCCAAGAAGGGGTCATCCCATCAGGGGGACAAATGAAGCTGCCTATCCGGCCGATGCTGCCAACGTTGGTTGGCCAACCATTCAATCGACCCGGGTGGATCAACGAAGAGAAATATGACGGCATCCGCGTGCTTGCTTTCGGAAGCGGAAACAAAGTCCAGCTCTGGTCGCGCAACCTTAAAGATATCACCGCTGAGTTCCCGGAGATTGCGCAGTGTCTGACCCGGCTTCGTGGCTATGATTTTGTTCTGGATGGAGAGATCGTTGCCTTTGACAGAAATGGCATTTCTCGCTTTCAGCTGATCCAGCGGCGCGCAATGGACAGCAATATCCAACCCGTTTTAGCTGTGTTTGACTGCCTCGAAATCGATAGCCGGGAGATGATGAAGAAGCCTTTATGTGACCGCAGAAATGCCCTGGAGGCTATTGTGTCGGCCAGGCACCCACTGCTGCTGCGATCGCGCCGCCTTTGCGCAAACAGCGAGATTGCCTTCAAGACGGCCAAGGAAAAGGGTTGGGAGGGAATCATTGCCAAAGATGATAACTCTGCATATGAACCAGGTAAGCGCACACGGAGCTGGCTAAAAATAAAGTGCCGCAGAGAATCGGAGTTTGTCATCGGGGGCTACACGCCGCCGGCGGGTCATCGGACGGAGTTTGGTGCACTTCTTGTCGGGCTGTACGACGGGAAGCTGCTACGATTCACAGGCAAGGTAGGCACCGGCTTTTCGAAGAAAGGCCTTGTGGATCTCGCAGAGAAGATGAGGCCGCTGCGCACGCGGGAATCCTCTTTCGAGGCGCCGCCTGACGAATCCGGAGTCACCTGGATCCGTCCCATGCTAGTTGCCCAAATCGCCTTTGCTGAATGGACCAAAGGCGGCATGTTGCGCCAGCCGGCATTTCTCGGCCTGCGATATGACAAGGCGCCCTTGGAGTGCCTCTGGAGGGAACGTGACAAATAGGGGCGCAAATGGAGATCAAGACCCCGCCACAACGGCAAATGTTGCGGGCGTCTGCATCACTCACCCGGACAAGGTCTGGTGGCCGGAATCGGGCATTACGAAGCTCGACGTTGCCCGTTACTATGAGGAAGTTGCTCCTTACATGCTCCCCTGGCTGACAAACCGTCTCCTGACCGCAGAGCGCTGCCCCGATGGTGTGAACGGGGAATGTTTCTTCCAGAAAGACTTCCCTGAGCCTCCCGACGGCCTGACCACTCACGAGATTCGCACAGAAAGCGCCGGGAAAATCGTCCATTACCTGATCGGCGGGTCGAAAACGACGCTGCCGGCTCTAGTGAATCTAGGCTGCATCGATGTTCACGTGATGAACTGCAGGGTCGATTCGCTCGATCGCCCGGACTGGCTTGCATTCGACTTTGATCCGTCTTCGGGGGAGTTTTCGGATGCAGCAAAAGCTGCTGGCGTTCTCCGTAGGGTCCTGGAGGAATTCCACATCACCTCTTTTCCCAAGACATCCGGCGGGCGAGGGGTTCACGTTCTTGTCCCTTTGCGGCACAGGTCGGACCAGGAGCAAGTTCGTACTTTTGCCCATTGCATCAGCCGGGAGGTGACGAGACGGGCGCCGAGATTGGTCACAGTCCAAATGTCCAAATCCAAGCGCCGCGGCAGGGTTTTTGCCGACTGGCTTCGCAACGCATTTGGCCAGACCATCGTGTCACCATATTCCGTGCGGTGCCGCGCCGGCTCCCCTGTTTCCACTCCGCTCGATTGGGATGAAGTGGATCCGCATCTCAATCCCTCCTCCTTCAACATTCGCACCATCCAACGTCGGATTGGAGGCAAAGACTGCTGGGCCGAATTCTGGAGCCGGCGCCAGACTCTTCCTGAACTTGATTTGCCAAATTGCAGATCGAACAAAGATGGCTTGGGTTTTTGATCTTGGCCTGGGGTTCCATTTTTCGCGCTCTCCTCAAAACCCAGTTCCTCAGCGAGTTGGCACAAGTTCGGGGCTGCCACCTTACAATAAGTCAGGAGCAGCCCCCATTTGTGAATAGCTAGAACTGGATTTGAAGCTGATTTACGACCCTGCCCACACCGGCTGCAGCCCAAGCAGTTCGCTCTGCTTCCTCCCGCTCTGCCAGGTTTCGGACTTTGCCTTTGAGAACTACTTTATCTTCAGTGGCTTCCACATCGATGTGCCGGGCATCCAACTCGGCACTGCGTTTGAACGCCGAAACAATGTCGGCTTTGATAGCCGATGGCGTCACCTTCGGCTTGACAGTGATCTGGTTGTCGACCGACTTTACTCCTGCCAGCAGGTGCACAGCATCTCTGGCGGCCGTTTTCTGATACTGCCAGTCGACTTCGCCTTCCAGCTTGACAAACCCTTCCGACACCGTCACCTTGACTTTTTCAGGGGGCACCAGCGTGTTCCATTCGAGGGCGTTCGCCGCTGCTCGGGCAATATCCGCATCTGTTCGCTGGTAGAAGGCGGGCAGATTGACCCGTATTTCCTCGGCTACGCCTCTCACCCCGAGCACCCGCTTCGCTGCTCGTTCAGCAGCCACCTTTTCCCAGTAGTTGGGCACGAAGCCCGTGAGCGTTATTATCCCATCCTTGGCGATCACTCCGATTTCCGCGGCGTGCACGGCCGGTTCGAATTTGAGTTCGTCCAAGACATTGCGTTGAAGTTCCACATCGGTCTTCATTTTTTCCTCCTGCAGGCATGCGAAAGATGATGGAAGATACTCGTTTCCATCGCATAGTCTGTAATCTTAACACACTGCCTCAAAATCAGACATCTGCCATCGCTGTTCCTTAAACCACAGGCTTTTCAAATGGCACGCTTGCCGCTCGGATGGAGTCTATTCCTTGGCTTCAGTTGGGTTCAGGCTCTGCCTCTCCCTCTCTCGTATGCGGAAGTACTTTCTCAACGCAACAATGCCATTTACGGCTTGCTCAGCAGAGGGGAAGGAAGCAATCCCGTGGTCACGCAGTTCAATAATGGCTTCATTACATTCATATCCTCCCTGCAGCTCCATCACAAACGGTTTACCGAGATACCTGTACTTCTCGTGAATCATAATGGCAACGCTCGTGATGGCCGGAACATCCGTGAGAGAAAAGCGTGCCCGGGAGAGAGCGCCGGCAATCGCGCACCCCTCTTGCACGTCTTCCAGGTAAATTCCGGACGAATCAGCCCCCTCCCGGCTGCCCTCTGAGAGAATTCCGGACGCTCTTTCCGCCAAATCATGCTATTCTCACCCAGCAGCTCAGAAGCAACTGCCTTTTGTTTATTCATAATAGGGTGAAGAGGATTCCTCATTATAAGGACATGATCAAATGAAGAGGATCAAGAGAATCCTCGTGCCAACAGATTTCTCGCTTTTGTCGGTGGCTGCAACCGAATACGCGAAGACCCTCGCCAAAGCGTTTCGCGCGAGACTCTGCCTGGTCCATGTCGTCGAACGTCCCGTGGTCATCGGGGAAGAGAACATCAACCTTGCCTACGTGAGATTATGGCCAGAGTTAGAAGAGGCTGCAAGGAAGGACTTGAAGAAGTTCGCGTTAAAAAACCTCCGGGGCGTGCCTCATCTGGAAGTTCAGCTGCTAACAGGAAACCCTTATTACGAGATTGTTCGCCTCGCGCGGGACGGGGGATTCGACCTCATCGTGTTGGCAACCCATGGCCGGACGGGCTTAGCACATGTCCTCATCGGAAGCGTCGCGGAGAGAGTCGCGCGACATTCACCGATCCCCGTCTTATTGGTGAAACCCCAGGAAATGCAAAAATGATTGAAGAAACGTTCAATAAAATCAAAAACAAGATTCAAACGACAACCTCCATCACAGCCGAGAAGAAGAGCGAGCTGCTGACTTTGCTCTCGGCGCTTGAATCGGAGATCACGGCTCTCTCCAAAGCCCAGTCAGAGCATGCAGAAAGCATTGCTGGCTTCGTTGAACGCTCAACCCATGAAGCGACGAGGCGAGATAAGGATTCTGAGTTGCTTAAACTTTCCCTCGCGGGTTTGGCTGCTTCGGTAAAGAGCTTTGAGGTGTCACATCCACGACTGGTGACCGACATCAACTACATCAGCACCGTGCTGGCAAATATGGGAATATGAGGATCAAAACCCCATGAATGTGGAATCGTCGGGGCAACCGGATGTGGGTCAAGACTACGGTGGCGGATAGAGTCTCTAGCGGTAGATCCTCTTTCCGATCACTCAAGCTGGGAACCTTGATTTCCACCATCGAGAGGCGGTAGTAGAGATCCTCTCGAAACTGCTTATCGATGATTTGCTGGCAGAGGTCCCTGTTCGTGGCTGCAATCACCCGCACGTCAACCTTCCGGACACTGGGGGAACCCACCCGCTGGACTTCCTGATTCTGCAATACTCGCAGGAGCTTGCTCTGCGTAGCCAGCGGCATGTCTCCTATTTCATCCAAAAAAAGACTTCCGCCGCCCGCATACTCGAAAAGCCCTACTCGATCCTGAGTTGCGCCCGTAAATGCGCCTTTGACATGGCCGAACAACTCGCTCTCGAACAGTGTTTCCACCAGCGCGGAACAGTTGCAGACCGCAAATCGCCCCGTGCTGACGGGGCTGAGATTGTGTAGAGAGCGCGCGACCAGTTCCTTTCCGGTTCCAGTCGCGCCCGTCACAAGAGCGTTCCTGAAGTGAGGCGCCACACGGCGGACGCGCGCGAACACCTCGAGCATCTGGGGGCTTCGCCCAACCAACTGATCAAAGCGCGAAGACTCGAGGAGTTCGCCTTCGAGCGGCAGGGTGAATGTGAACCGGCTGCCTTTTCCCACCTCACTGGTAACCCGGATTTGCCCGCCGTGTTTTTCGACCAAACGCCGGCATATCGCGAGAGCGAGGCCCGTACCTTCTTTGATGCCTCTCGTGGTTGCATTCGCCTGATGGAATTCATCAAAAATCGCGCTGTGCTCTTCAAGAGGAATGCCTATCCCGGTATCGCTCACCGAAATCTCGACCGATTCATCCTCTTGGGCGCCAGAGATAGACACCATTCCTGATTCCGGCGTGAACTTCACTGCGTTGCTCAATAGATTGTAGAGAACTTGCTTGAAGCGCAGACGGTCGGCCCAAACCACGAGATTCGGCTCGATTTTTTTGTCGATCACGATCTTTTTGGCTACAGCCATAGGGTCGATGATGGTCAATACTTCACCGATGGCTCCATCCGCCACGAAGCTTTCCGGATGCAAATCGATGTGGCCGGCCTCGATTTTGGAAAGATCCAGAATGTCATTGATGAGCGAGAGAAGATGTCGCGCACCTTTGAGAATATGATCAAGCTGACGTTTCTGTTTCTTGTTGAGCTCTCCGGCGTTCTCATCAGCCAGCAACTCAGAAAAACCGATGATCGAGTGCAGTGGGGTTCGCAACTCGTGGCTCATGTTGGCCAGGAATTCGCTTTTCAACCGGTTGGCCCGCTCAACTTCGCGATTGCGCAATTCCAGCATACCCCGTTTTTCTTCCAATTGTGTTGCCAGTTCCTCTATCTTTTTGCGTGCCACGACTTGATCTGAAATGTTCGTCAAGAGGACCATCAGGTCAGGATGAGATTCCTCTTCCGTGCTGAGCGGAAGCAGGGACCAGCGCACATAGATTGTGCGGCCGGCAAAGGCCGAAAATTCATACTCGGGATTTAAATATGCCTGGCGGCTCTCGGCTACCTTCCGGAAGATCTCGAGGACGCCGCTTTCCTCGGCTCGAGGAAGAAAATCCTGCAGGCGCAATCCAATGATGTCCATGCCGCCAGATCCTTCACGATGCAGTTCTCGATAGGTTGGATTGGCCCACCTCACCCGGAGATTGCTGCCGTCAAAAATGGCAATACCTGCGGGAGCATGGTCTATCACCGCCTGAAAAAGCTGACGCTGCGAGTCGATGGCTTTCAACAGCCTTTCCCGTTCCTGCTGCGCCCGCTTTCTCTCAGTTGCGTCACGCGCAATCTTGGCAAAACCACGGATGCTTCCATGTTGGTCGTAGAGAGCGGTAGTCACAACATCTGCCCAAAACCTCGAGCCGTCCTTGCGTACGCGCCAGCCTTCGTCTTCGAACCGGCCATCCTGGAAGGCTATCCGAAGTTCCTCATTGGGTTTTTCGCGGCGGTCTTCTTCCGGGAAAAAACATGAGAAATGCCGTTCTATGATTTCCTCCGCCCTGTAGCCTTTGATCCGCTCTGCGCCCGAGTTCCAACTGGTAACGGTTCCTTCCGGATCCAGCATCAGAATCGCATAGTCTTCGACCCCTTCCACCAGAAGCCGGAACCGTTCTTCACTTGCGCGAAGCTCTTTCTCGATTCTGATGCGCTCCAAGGTTTCCGCCGGACCGTCTCCCATGCCATTCGTTTCGTGGTTCTTTGTCATTTCCGGCTGGTCCTTTCGTCGCCCTATTAGACCCCACCCCTCAGATGCCGTCACGGCGGTTGAACCCCTGAGACCCCTGGCTCTGTTCCCCTCGTGGAACTGTGTGAAAGCTGGCATCTGCGTTTCGCGCCCGTTTGTCGATAGTCCACGCCATACCCTCTCTTGCGCTGCATCCGGAGACGTATTATCTCGAATCCGATATGGGCAGGGTGCTGGCCCATGATGTCAGAGAAAAATCGTCAAGATGCTCTCTGCCGCCGGGATTCTGGATGCAACGATTTACATCCAGGGCGGCTCTGCTGCCAAAGTCGTGCGAGCCGTTGCGCAAGATCATCGGGCGGACCTCGTCGTGATTGGACGAGCCTCCGGGGCAGGAAACATGGGCCGCCTGCGCACCGATTCATATGCAATTGTTCGCGAGTCGCCTTGTCCGGTAGTAAGCGTGTAGAAAAATCCGTTTATGTACGAAGAAACTCGCCCGCCTTCTTTCTAAGATCACGGGTTTTGAGCGACATATAGCTAATCTTCTCCAACTCATCTGCGTTCAGCCACCGAAGCCGATCACGTTCCCGTTTTCTGGGCATTGCCAAAAGAGAGGGTCCGTGGATTGAGTCGTTTGCGAGCAAAACGTAGCAGCCAATCTCGTATGCCGCCGTGAACGCCAGGTGGGCATAAGCATTGACGGCTTTGTTTCGTTCCACAGTGATCAACAGATCGAGATTTCCCTTCAGCTTCTCGATGATTTCCGGATTCGCGAGATCGGAGCATACCAGCACCCCAAAGTCGCCGATGCGTGTATTCCTGAAAATGTTTATGGTGTCTCCCACACATATGTCTGGCAGATCGAAGGGCGACCTGACGATCTTCGGCTGTTCGATCACGTTTCCTGCAATGGCCACCAACGCACAGTTCTGGCGCTGTGAAAGGGATTGCCGTGCAAGAAGTTCTTCAGCCCCCCTTTTTCTGTCGAAAATCGCAAGGGCCCCAAGGACGCGGCAGTTGTGTGATCGGAGGTGCTTTGCGACGTTAATCACTGCCGCGCCTGTTGTCAGGACGTCCTGGAAAATTAGAGCAGTACCGCCACGAAGGTGGAGGTTCCCTACCGTGCGATAATTTCGGGCATCTTTCTTGGCGAGGGCAAAAACGTCGATGTTGTTTGCCAGCGCCAGGTGAAAGCAGGCCGGATAGGCTCCAACGAGGCCCATCGGGCTTGATTCAACCAGACACGCAAGTACAGTCGGCTTTAGCAGCGAGACAATCGCGGCAAATGTGTCGATGGCAATCCGGCGCGCTCTCGAACTGCTTACCAGGAAGTAGTCGCAATTGAAATCGTAGTGACTCGGTTCGGGAGCATGAAGCAGGTCGATGTCCGGCACGCGACTCAGTGAAATGGCTGATTGCAAAGTCCGTTGGTGCAGCTCATCCGCAGATTTGGGCGAGAGGAAGTCGCAGAGATCGGCGGGGCTGGTTGGGTCCTATCGCAATGTTCCCAAGCAGGCCCAAATTGAAGAAACCGCCTTTGCGCGCCAGGAACCCCTCTTGTACAAGCTGCGAGGCCATCCCGTGCGCCACTGAACCACTCGACCGTTGTAAGCACTGATTGGGTTCATAGGCCGGAGACAACAAACCTGCGGCTTTCGCTCTTTCTCTGGCTCGTGATCGGAGCAGTGTGAATAGCATCTTAGCTCATACAGGACAACTGGAATTATAAGGCAAAAAATGCAAAGTCAACGACGTTCTGCCAACGGAACCAGATCATAGTCACAGACCCTTAATGCGCCGGAGCCAATCCAAACGCCTCTATCCTCCAATTTGGGCCCGCCGAGCACCAGTATTACGCAGCCAATTTCGCTTCCAATGATCCGCCAGATCCCGACCCATGCAAAATCCCTTTTCTCAGGAAAGGAAACGAAATAAGCTGTACGAACGATTTCGAATTCTGGTCTCAAGGTCCAGATGGCGGTCAAAAAGGGCACGGTCATTGCTTTTGAAGTTCTATTTAAGGGGGACTGCCCAGTGCAGGATTTGTCATTGACGCAAACAAGGAGGAACCAAATGAAAAGGCCCAAACACATTCTGATCGGATTGAAAACACTGGATCACGCCGTTGAGTTGACGAATATTGCCTGCCGCTTGGGTAGCCGCAATGCATCCCTCCGCCTGATCCATATAATCGAGTTGCCTGATCCGACGCCTCTTGACGCCGACGTTCCTGATCTGGATGCCACGGCTGAAGCCATACTTCGCGCGGCCAAACGCGTCGCATCTCGAGCCGGGATGAAAGTAAGCACTCTCGTGCTCAGGGCTCGCAGTGCCAGTTCGGCCTTGCTTGATGAAATGAAGGGAAAGGACCTGGCGGTGATCGGCCATCACCACCATAAGGCGCTCGTCGAGGTCTTGCTCGGAAGCACAGCCAGACACCTTGCAATTCATGCGCCCTGTCACCTTCTGATCGACATTCCACCTCGCGCGCTCTAACTAAAAGCCTTGGAAGGAGCCGTAATCCTGTGTCCTATCCGGCTGCAGGGACGGCATCAGGGCAGCAGTTTTCGTTCCTTTGCGGCTTTTTCAAGATCGTCCCGGAACTGCGGGTGAGCTATCCCGATCAACGCCTCGGCTCGCTCTCGGAGGTTCTTGCCGAACAGGTTCGTGGCGCCATACTCGGTCACGACGTAATGAACGTCCGCGCGGCTGGTGACGACGCCCGCGCCCTGTTTGAGGTATGGAACGATTCGCGACATCGTTCCCTTCTTGGCCGTGGATGGCAGGGCGATAATCGGCCGGCCGCCTTTCGACCGCGCGGCTCCGCGGATGAAGTCCACCTGCCCGCCGAATCCAGAGTAGATGTACGGTCCTATGGAATCCGAACACACCTGGCCGGTGAGGTCCAGTTCGACGGCCGCGTTGATGGCCACCATATTGTCGTTCTGGCTGATGATGAACGGGTCGTTCACGTGCTCGACGGGATGAGATTCGATCAGCGGGTTGTCATTCAGGAATTCGTACAGTTCCTCGCTCCCCAGCGCAAAGGTGATCACGACCTTGCCTGGGTGGAGGGTTTTTTGATTGCCGGTTACCACTCCTCGCTGTATGGCGCGCATGGCGCGATCGGACATCATTTCCGTGTGGATGCCCAGTTCCAGGTTGCCGTTGATGCATTCGTAGACCGCGTCCGGAATCCCACCGATGCCCATCTGAATGGTCGCAGCCGGCTGAATCAAGGGAATAATGTGGCTTGCAATGGCCCTCTCAACCTCAGTAGATGGCTTGACATGAATCGTGGGCAGCGGTTCGGTATGTTCGACGATGGCACTCGCCCGATTCACATGTATGAACGCGTCTCCCAGCACGCGCGGCATTTTCTCATTTACCTGCACGATAACTTTTTGGGCAACCTGGCAGGCCGCCTTGGAAGCGAGCGTCTCCACGCCCAGACTCATGAAGCCGTGCTCGTCCGGGGGTGAGGTCATGATCATGGTCACATCCAGGGGAACGATACCATCTCGAAACAGCCTCGGAATCTGGTGCAGAAAAATGGGCAGGTAATCGGCGCGCCCGTCATTGACTGCCTCCCGATCCGCCGGTCCGACAAAAAGCGAATTATGGCGGAAGTGCCCCTTCATGTTTTCCGCTGACAGCGGATCTTGCCCGAGCAGCAACACGTGGTTGAGCTGCACGTTGTGCAGCTCTTCCCTGCGATCGGCTAGAGCCACCACCAATGCTTTCGGGATGGCGGCATTCCCGCCGTAATAAACCCGATGCCCCGATTGAATCATCCGGACAGCTGCTTCCGGGCTCTTTAGCTTGGATTTATAGTCGTCCAACCAGTTCATGAATTTGCACCCGTGGAAATGCAGAATCGATGGAATGAATGGCGATATTGCCCTGCAATCTCAAACAATTTCTCCTGCAATTCAAAGCAACTTATGAAGCGGCGTCGTGGGGATTCCCAGAGTCGCTCCCGAACCCTCATTCACCATTTTTCCTTTGTACATATACACCGCGGCCGCCAGGCCAAAGTTGTTTCGGAGCGCACCTTCGAGCCCTCTGCCGGACATATCCATGATGTAGGGAATGCCAGCCGCTGAGAGAGCGCGCGAAGCCGTGCGCGCAACGTTCGCCGTCATGTTGGGAACGCAGTAGTGAACCACGCCATGTGTGATGAACGTGGGGTGGTCCAGCGTTGTCGGGCGGCTGGTCTCCACGCACCCGCCCTGATCGATCGATACATCGATGATCACGCTCCCCGGTTTCATGGCTTTGACCATATTCTCGGTCACCACGAAGGGAGCGCGTGATCCGGGTATGAGCACCGCGCCGATCACGACGTCGGCGATCGCAGTATATTTCTCGAGCCTGTCGAGATCCCCCATCACGGTCACCACCTGTCCGGCGAATTCGGAGTTCAACGCGCGGAGTTTCGCCAGCTCGGCATCCATGATGATCACGTGCGCCCCGCTGGCCAGGGCCTGCCGCGTAGCCGCGCTCCCGACCGTTCCCGCGCCCAGGATGAGCACGGTCGCCGGGGGCACTCCAGTAACATTGCCGATCAGAACGCCGCGGCCTCCCACCTCATTCTGAAGGTAGTGCGCGGCGATGTGCACCGACATCTGGCCCGCCATTTCGCTGAACGGAACCAAGACGGGGAGGTCGCCGTAAAGGTCGCGGATGATTTCATATCCGATGAGAGTGGTACGCAGGTCCATCAGCCGCGACGCCATTTCCCGCGAAGCGACGGCCAGATGAAGAAATCCGCAGATGGTCACGTCCGGCTTGAGCAGATCAAGCTCCTGCGGTGAGATCACACTCACCCTGCAGATCATGTCGGCACGCTTGTAGACTTCCTCGGTGTCGTACACGATCTGAGCGCCCCCCTGCTGATATTCGCGATCGGAAAAATGAGCCGTCAGGCCCGCTTCCTTCTCGACGAGAACCGTCTGGCCATGCTGCACCAGGCGAGTCGCAGCCAGCGGGATAAGTCCGACCCGGTGCTCATGGCGGTGAGTTTCTCTGGGTACGCCAATAATCATTTCCTGCCTCCTCGGTTTCGTGCGGAATGAAGTTTCGTTGGATGCGCCGAGCAAGAGATTACACATTTGCCTGCTGAGCAGACACGGAGAGGATCTGAGCGAGGGCGCTCCCCTTGTCTATGTTGCCTATTTTTTCAATTGACCTGCAACCTTTTCTGTTGCCGCCCGGATCGCCTCAGGATCCCCAAGATAACAGTGCCGGTTAGGGGTAAGGTCGTCGTTCAGCTCATAAACCAGCGGGATCCCCGTCGGAATATTCAGATCCACGATCTCTTCATCGGACACTCGGTCCAGGTGCTTTACCAGGGCTCGGAGGCTGTTGCCGTGCGCCGAGATAAGCACACGCTCGCCGCGGCGGATCGACGGCGCAATCACATCTTCCCAATAGGGAAGGAAGCGGGCAACCGTGTCCTCTAAACACTCCGTGAGCGGTAATTGTTCGGGCGTCAATCCGGCGTAGCGGCGGTCACGGCCCGGAAAGCGTTCGTCCGAGGGCTCCAAAGCAGGTGGACGCACGCTGTAACTTCGACGCCACAACTTTGTCTGAGCTTCGCCATATTTGGCTGCCGTTTCAGCCTTGTTTAGTCCCTGCAGCGCGCCATAGTGACGCTCGTTGAGACGCCAGGTGCGATGGACCGGGATCCACATCAAGTCCAATTCCTCGAGCACAACCCACAAGGTCTTGACAGCGCGCTTGAGCACGGACGTATAGGCAACATCGAATGTATAGCCGTCGCGGGCAAGAACGCGGCCGGCCGCAAGTGCCTCCTGCATCCCTCTTTCACTCAGACCCACGTCCGTCCAGCCCGTGAAGCGGTTCTCGAGGTTCCAGATGCTCTCTCCATGTCTGACTAAGACTAGCCTCTTCATGTTATCGGACTCCTTTGGTCACGGTGCCTCGCACTGGGATTTTCAACTCCGGTTTCCACTGGCTTGAGGTCCTAATGAGAATCGTCCCCTGGTGCGTCCCTTCACTTGCGGTCGGCTTTTGCATCCCGATGATTTTGAATTCCTTGTCATCAGTTCCCGGAATAGGCTCGAGCCTCGCAGCAAAGTGGCCGTCCGTGGAAGTCGCGCCCAAGAGCCGGATCGGTTTCTCCGTTGAGAGTTTAATCCGGATCTCTTTGGTGGCCTCCTGCCCTTTTGGCACGCTGCCAAAAAAAATCTGCGGCTCGGAGAGCACGAATTCGGGAACCACGACGGCCATGATCGTAAGCACAACCTGTGGCTGAGCGGGATCGTTGCTCCTCACGGTGATCGTCTTGTTGATGCCCACGGTCTCCTCGAGGGTCTTGCTCCAGGAGGTCAATCCTTCCGTGGTGATCTCGGCCGCGATGGTTCCGGTTTGTCCCGGTGAGATCTTGTGCGACCACCTAGTGGAAGTGCATCCGCAGGAAGGCTCGACTGCCAGAAGTTCGAGCGTCGCCGTGCCCTTATTCGTGATCTTGAATGTGTGCTGGATCCTCTCACCGTCTGCGACCTTGCCCGCATCCACGCTGATGCTGTCGAACCTGATGACGGGGACTTGTTCCTGAGCCATGAGCATCGAGGCGCCAAGTGTAAATAAAAGTAATGTAAGAATGAGAGGTCGCTGCATGAGCCGCTCCGAAACGGGTTTGCCGGCGCCACCAGACGCGCAGCATTATACTCAGCCCTCCCACGCCGTTCAATCCGCACCCGGGGGATCGCGCTTGATCCCCTCGAGGAATTGAGACTATAGTTCGGCTCCCCAGGAATTTTGCACGGAGAAGGACGATATGAGTTCGCAAGGAACAAGCAAAGCGGTGATCCTTGCGCGCGGCCTCGGAACGCGCATGCGGCGGCCCGATGCGAATGCCGGCCCGCTCGACCCGGCCCAAGTCCAGATCGCGGAGACGGGACTCAAGGCCATGATCCCCATCGGCCGTCCGTTTCTCGATTATGTCTTGAGCGGACTGGCGGATGCCGGCTATCAGGAGGCCTGCCTGGTTGTCGGTCCGGAGCACAATGTCATACGCGATTACTACACCCGCCAATGCATTCCCAAACGGCTCAGGGTCGCCTTTACGGTGCAGGAAAGACCGCTGGGAACTGCGGACGCTCTGGCCGCGGCGAGGGAATTTACGGCTGGCCAGACCTTCCTGGTCTTAAACTCAGACAATTATTATCCAGTGGATGTCTGCCGGGCGCTCCGCCTGCTTGGCCGGCCCGGTCTGGCAGCCTTCGAACACGAGAGTCTGATCCTGCGGGGCAACATGAGCGCCGAGCGCATCCATCATTTCGCCGCGGTTGCCATCGCCCCCGATGGAACTCTGGAGCGCATTATCGAGAAGCCGGATGAGCAGGCGTTGCGTGCTCTGGGATCGGAGATATACGTGAGCATGAACTGCTGGAGCTTCGATCCTGCCATCTTTGGCGCCTGCGCCGCGATCAGTCCATCTCCACGCGGAGAGCTCGAGTTGCCCGACGCGGTTCAGTATGCCATCGACAAGCTCGGAGTGCGTTTTCGCGTGCTCCCTTTCCACGATGGGGTGCTTGATCTTTCGAACCGCTCGGATATTCGCGGCGTCGCCGCGGGCTTGCGCGGAATCGAGGTGCGTCTGTGAACCGTTACGCGGAACAGCTCGAGGCGCATGGGATGAGCCGGCCTGAGGCCCAGCAAAAGGGCGAGTTGTTCGAGCGCGCCGCGTGGGCCCTCCACTCTCCGGGCGCCGCTGACAAGTCCTTGGCAGCCCTCTATGTTCCCGGCCGTATCGAAGTTCTCGGAAAGCACACCGACTACGCGGGCGGCCGCAGCCTGCTGTGCGCCGTGGAACTCGGGTTCTGTCTGGTCGCGCGCCAGCGCGAGGACGCTCTGGTCAACGTGATCAATGCCAGAACGCAGGCACGGTGCGCCCTGGCGCTGGATTCGGAGCCGTCTCCCGGGGGACAGCATTGGTGCAATTATCCCAGCGTCGCGGTGCGTCGCCTAGCGCGCAACTTCCCATGCGCGCGGTGCGGCGCCGACATCGCGTTCGTCAGCGACCTGCCCGCGGCCTCGGGAATGAGCAGCTCCAGCTCGCTGATTGTTGCGATTTTCCTCGCGCTTGCCGACATCAATGCCATCCGGGAGTCCGACGCATACCGGCGCGAGATCCATTGTAGCGAGGATCTCGCCGGGTATCTTGGCTGTGTGGAAAACGGCCAGAGTTTCGGCGCGCTCACGGGAGATCGCGGCGTTGGGACCTTCGGCGGAAGTGAGGATCACACCGCGATCCTGTGCTGCCAGGCCGGAGAGCTGCGTCAGTACAGTTTCTGCCCGATCCGGCACGAACGAACGGTTGCGCTGCCGAAGGGGCTGGTATTCGTCGTCGCAGTCAGCGGCGTCGCTGCCATGAAAACCGGCGCTGCCCAGCAGCAATACAATCAGGCTGCGCTGGCAGCGCACAAGATCCTCGAACTCTGGTGTGCTGCCACGGAGCGCAATGATCCAACGCTCGCGGCCACAATCGATCACGCACCCGATGCCGCCGGCCGCATACGAGAGATCCTCAGCAGGTCCAGATGCGAGGAATTCCCGGCGCGCCTGTTGTGCGAGCGGTTCGAGCAGTTTCTGGCGGAAAGCACCCTGATCATTCCTGCCGCGACCGACTCCCTGTCCGTGGGTGATTTGTCCCGCTTCGGCATTCTCGTCGACCAATCGCAGCTGCAGGCCGAGAACCTGCTGCACAATCAGGTCCCGGAAACCATCGCCCTCGCCCGTTCGGCACGCTCGCTCGGTGCGGTGGCCGCATCAGCCTTTGGCGCCGGCTTTGGAGGAAGCGTGTGGGCTCTGGTCCACTCCGATGACGCGATTGAGTTTGCAGGCCGCTGGGAAGCACGCTACCAGGATCAGTTTCCCGCCGTGGACCACTCGAGGTTCCTTACCGTATTACCGGGACCTGCCGCCTTCCGCTTCTAAGTACTGTCTAATAACACGCCCGCCTCCACGTCTGTGCTTATCATAAGGTGCAGCACATGAACCTGGTATTGTTGCTCTTGATGGTGACTGCGGCGTCGCTTCTCGCGCTTCATGCGCTGCTTTCGCACGAGAGCAGTGTGGTCCTTTCGGCGGTCATTCCTTGCCCGGAGGGCTGCGTATTCGAGGTCATCGATGCCGTGCATCGCAGTCCTGCCTGGCTCCTCCGGCCCCGATGGCTGCCGGTCCCGTTACGCATATCAGCATTGGCATGCTGGGGCGACGAGTCGAGCGCCCATTTCTCAAGGGGCTGTCAAAAGCAGTTGCCTCCCGATGAAATCGTAATCCGGAGCTTGCAGAACCGCGAATTCTCTTACCGCTGCAATGGCCGCGGTCTGAGCTTTGAGTCCACCTTCCGGGTTTTTCACGACCGCAGCGGATGCTTTCTGAGCTGGGAAATCCGATACCGGTTGCGACGATTGCCCGACATGATCGGCCGGCCCTTGATTGCCGCGGCCGTGCGCCGGAGCATGGCTTTCTCCCTGGAGCACATCAGGCGGTTCGCTATATGCCGCGCCCGTCCAAACCGGCGCGCGGCGTTTTATGATTCCACATGGAATCAGGTCGCTGCCGCCTGGCAGCCTCGTACGATGGCCGTCGCAAGCACGTCAGCCGCCAGAGCTCCAATCACGCCGATCTCGACAGAGTTGCAGCCGATCGAGTGCCGGCCCGTCGCAATGGCAAATACCGCGTCGCCGTCTGCTGGCGTGTGCGTTGGATAGATGCAGCGTGCCAGCGCATCGTGAGACATCTGCGCTACCTTTGTGCAGCCGGCCTTGTCCAGGTTCGCATTGGTGGCCACGACTGCAGCTACCGTGTTTCCAAATTCCGGGATTTCGGGACGGAAGCCGCCGCGCAACTGAGCCATAGAATCGATAAATCCTTTGCCATCGCTCGTGGTGGCGCCGGCGATAATGACCCCTCGCACCGGATCCCAGACGTCACCCACGCAGTTGACCGCCGCAAGGGCGCCGACGCGCAACCCGTCCGCACGTTGCCACGCCCAGGAACCAAGCCCCCCTCTCGTCGCTCTGACCGGCCCGAACATCTTGCCGACCGTGCAACCCGCTCCGGCGCCTATGCTCCCTTCGGCAACCGGATCGGGTCCGGCCGCGCGCGCGGCCTCATATCCGGCCTGCGCATCCGGCCGGATCCTCGAATCGCCGAGGTTGAGGTCGAACAGAATCGCGCCGCAGACAATGGGCACTCGCACCTCGCCCACACGACAGCCAAGCCCCTTTTCCTCCAGCCACTGCATGACCCCCGCGCCCACATCGAGTCCGAAGGCGCTGCCGCCGGACAAAAAGACGGCGTTGATCCGGGCCACGCTGTTTTCCGTACGCAGCAAGTCTGTTTCTCTCGTGCCGGGCGCTCCGCCACGGACATCGACTCCGGCGGTAAACGAAACCATGGAAGTAACAACGGTGCAGCCGGTGGGACGATCATTAAGCGTGAAGTGACCCACGAGGATGCCTTCGATATCCGTCAAGGACGGCCTACGATCATCAATGAACTCTCGATCCAGTCTCAATGCGGCACTCCTCGGGTTTTAAGGTTTCTGCTTGAGAGATTATGTTTCTAACAAGCCTCTTTCGAATTACGACCATGGTCTGCTCTGGCAGGATTTTACACCTGGAAGCGATATAGATCATTGCGGTTTCGGCTGGGCCTGCCTGACGAACCCTCGGGCCGAGCCGAGAAATTTCTCGAAGTCATGTTGGCAGACGCCCAGGTGTGGGTGCCGCCGTTATGGTGGTGCGAGATGAGCAACATGCTCGTGGTTGCAGTGTGTCGAAGGCAGCTGACACATGCGACAATGAAGCCTCTAGCTGGGCTTCGCTCTATCTACTCGTTGATCTGATGCAACTCTTTCCTCAGCCGTTCGGACTCCTTGAGGTTGCGCCGGTCGATCAGGACATACAGAATGGACGCCCCGATTTCAACGGCGAGAAACAGGACCAGGAACCAATTGCTGGCATTGGGCGGCAGAAAAATACAAAGAAAGATTGACACGAACGCGATTGTGACGAGCAAGCCCGGAAGCCCTTCGAGACCTTCTCCCGTGCTGCCGCTGGTATTAAAGCCACAATGCAGTTTCACTAGGAATTTCCCTTCTTCCGCCACGGCAAATTGGCCCGGGAATGCGACTAGAAAGTTGGCAGGTGTGCGTTGCGCTAGCTCTACCCAGGCCATTGAGAGGCCACATATCCAATTATAGAGCATTTCTGGCACACTGAAGTGACAATCTGGGAAACCTGTGCTTTCACACTGTGGCAACATTTAGCGGGTCGGAAGGGCGAGGCGCGCATTCGATCGGCGTCCGCATCGAGGTGCCCGCCCATATGTCGTCCCGGGCGGTATCCACTTTTGCAGATGATGTCGCCGCAATCATGATATATGCTCAATTTCGGACCAGCGAGTTTGTGTTCAGTAAAGCCCGACCGGGCGGCCGACATGAAGAACCTCGAATATGCCGATCCAGGATTCTGGCTGACGCTTGCGATCGGGTTGGCATCGGTGGCGTGCTTCATCTACTGGTTGGTCACCGGCGCCAGGAAGCCGCGTTAGCCGTTTCGCAACCGGCTATTTGATACAATCCTTCTCTGCGTGGAGGCACTCTATGCTCAAGGAAGGCAGCAAAGCTCCGGCATTCTCCCTGATGGATGATCACGGCAATCGCATCAATCTGAGCGATTACGCCGGCAAGAAGAGGGTGGTCCTTTTCTTCTATCCCAAGGCGAACACTCCCGGCTGAACCCGCGAAGCGACCGGGTTCCGGGACGCTCTAGATCGGATCGGCAAGACGGACACGGCGGTCATTGGCATCAGCGCGGATGATGTTGCCCGGCAGGCAAAGTTTCGTGACAAGTGCGGATTGAACATGCCCCTGCTGGCGGATCCCGAGATGAAAACGCTGTCGGCCTATGGAGTTTTCAAAGAGAAGAGCCTGTATGGGAAGATCTTTCTCGGAATCGAGCGCACGACCTTTATTATCGGGAAAGACGGGCTGGTCAAAAAAGTCTTCCCGAAAGTAAAAGTGGACGGGCACGTCGAGGAAGTTCTCAAGGTGCTTGCAAGCTTATAACCGAATGGCAGGTAACCGGCGGCAATCTCTTCGGTGTCCCGCAGCTTCGCGGGGGCGCTCGTCTCGGTGTTGCCGAAATGATAGGGATAGAGAACCTTCGGCCGAAAAGTCCTGGCAGCAGCGGCAATCATTGCGGATTGTTTCTGAAAAAGGAAGCCACGCTTGACCGATGGACCAGCCGCAGGCCCCAGCCGAAAAACAAAAATGCCGGGCAGCGGCTGCGCGCCACCCGGCATTCGTTGGTTTTGCCGAAACAAATGGGCTGCGTTACCGGACCATCCGCTTCCGCAGGCAAATCAATGCTCCGGCACCCATAAGTACCAGGGACAAGGTCGCGGGCTCGGGAATCGTCCCGCCGTTAACAGCACCCTGGAACTGTATGCCGTCGCTCGTGTCGAAACCAGCGCCAAACGGGTCGAAAGGCGCTTCACCATCGCTGGCGACCACGACCGACAGAAAATTGGGGGAGTCAATGCAGCACACTGAATAGGGACCGCCGACTGCACCGTTGACCGAATCCTCGGTGAGAGAGGCGTACTCAACGTAACCCGCGTAAAAGCTTGGGTCGGGGAGACTTGGATCCGAGAAGAACATGACCCGGAACATCCCGTTCGGCCCAAGACTATCGAAAGTTACGATGTCGCTGAGTCCACCCGTAGCTTCCGTGAAGCTAATGTATGAGGGAAGGCCTGCCCAGGTCTGGTTGAGATAAAAGATTCCCGCCGGTTCACATGCCGGCTCGTTCTCAGCTCCACAGCCTGGAATCACGGCCGGAAGAACATAAGTAGTGCCCGCGCTGCTCGCAACGGACTGCCAAGCCGAGCTTGCCGAGTAGACTGTCAAAGTAGCAGCTGCCGCACTTCCACATGCCAACGCGGCTGCCAAAACCAAAAATAGAAATGTCACTCTTTTCACTGTTCTACCTCCTTATAACCTGCTCTTGAAGCAGTTTTGTTCAGCAACCAGATAATGTTTGAGTTACTCATTCAAACACTGAGGAAGCTAGAATTAAAACTTAGTCTCACTGCACGCCGGTCACTGCTGCTTCGCTCGGACCGACCTTCAAGCAGCAGGTGTTCCGCAATCCCATTACAAGCAATAAGCGATCCATATCACTGCGACACACGTCAGATTGTGGCAGATGGTCATCTATTTGAACAATTTCCGACCTTTTCTTGCGGGGGTTGCAGAAGACCGCAAGGAGGGAAGTAGGTTTGGATGTGTAATAAAACCTGACAGCCATTCAATGGAAAATCTCCCATGAATTGATCTAGTCACCTGATATTTCGATAGTTATCAAATCGATACCGAGTTGTAAAACTTTCTAACAGCCTTTCTTTTACAGTGCAATAATATACTTGACACAGGACGCTGAGCCTTTCATAAGCAACGATCCCTACTCCGGTGCCGAATCGGAATATAGCGCGATTTGGTGTGACGCTATAACCATATTTGGGCACCCTGTCAAAAACCATTGGGGCCTACTGGAAATGTTGATCATTCTAAAGATCCAGCCTTTTCTTTTGGGCGCTCGGAGAACTTCCTCGAACCCCCTGGAGAGCTCAATTTGGAGAATCCCTCTTGCCGGAATTAAAAAAGCTTGGGAGCCGCAACGATCCTTCAAAGCAATGATAAGTTCATACTTCCATTTAGATAGTTTGCAGAGCAATTGAATGCTTTATGACTTTGCCTTTCTTATTTCACAGCAAATAGAATTTTAGAGCGTCTTTTGAAATATATTCGATGAATAAATTATCACAAGATTTGAAAGAGCTACGGTCCACAATTGTGGATGAAGCATCCTCAATTCACTTTGTTGTTATTCAGGGTGCAAGAGCGGAGCTTCCAACAAATCGATCCGTTCGGACAACTTGTTTCGGACAGGCATCCCGATGCGATATATGATATCGATTCGTCTAGTCAATGCCTCACGTTAGATGAATGGACCGCCTGTGTATTTCATCTGATGCGAGTATCGGAGCACGGCCTCCGACGTTTTGCTGATCGATTTGATGTGCCATTTACAGCAGATTCATGGCATAAGGTGATACAAGGAATAGCAGATGGAATCGACACATTGCGAAATAAGAGGGGTTTCGGGGACAGGCGCCATAACCTCGAAACTCCGGGGTGCACTAGCCAAGTTTGTCCGAGATAGTTTTGCGGTATCGCGCCTGTCCCCGAAACCAAGAGTGGCCCCGGATTGAGGCGGCTATCGCGCAGTGCTGGCGGCGGTCTTGCTTCCCACGATGACAGCGATTGAATGAATCTGTGTCGGATCGAGAGGCAGGATGTTGCCCGCGTTCCTGAGCAGAACGATTCCCTGCGCGGCAGCCGCTCGCGCGAGCCGCGCATGTTCGGGAGTCCACACGTCCGCGTCCACAGCGTCTTGTCTGGTTGCGATCGAAGATGCCCGCCCGGCGCTCGCGCCAAAGTGGGCCTATTATTCCGTGACAGGCCCTACGCTTCGACATCCTCGGTTATGTCTCCCCCTTCTCTTTTGCTTTGCCACACTGCCCAGCCGATGATCGCGGCGCACAGGATTACGACCAGGAATCCCACAATGCGATTTCCGGGGACGATTCCCGCTGTCGGCGAACTGGACGAGCCGATGTGGAAGCGCAGTATGAGTCCCAGCGACAGCAGGCTGACCATGTTCATCACCTTGATCAGGGGATTGATGGCCGGACCCGCAGTGTCTTTGAGCGGGTCGCCGACAGTATCGCCGGTCACGGCAGCCTTATGCGCCTCGGACCCCTTGCCGCCGTATATTCCATCCTCGATAGTTTTCTTCGCATTGTCCCAGGCGCCGCCGGCGTCGGCCATGAACACAGCCAGAAGCTGGCCCACGAGAATCATCCCTGCCAGGAATCCTCCAAGCGCATATGGGCCGAGAAGAAAGCCCACTAAAATGGGGGTCAGAATTGCAAGCAAGCCGGGACCGATCAATTCCTTCTGGGCCGTGTTGGTGCAGATGTTGACCACACGCCCATAGTCAGGCTTCTTGGTTCCGGCCCAGATGGCAGCGTCGCGGAATTGGACGCGGCACTCCTTCACGATGTAATAGGCGGCGCGGCCCACGGCGCGAATGAGCATGCTGCTGAACAGAAACGGCACGGCGCCGCCGATCAGGAGTCCGATCAAGACCAGCGGTTCGGCGACCGAGAGCTTGCCCGCTTGTGCGAGGTACTGATCGATGTGCATCTGGTTGATTTTGTCTTCGCTCCCCACCGCGATGACCGCAATGAAGCTGGCAAACAGCGAGACGGCCGCGATGACCGCGGAGCCTATCGCAATTCCCTTGGTCTCGGCCTTGGTCGTGTTGCCCACCGCATCCAGGTCCGCAAGAATCTGCCGCGCGCGCTTGTAACTGCCCGGGACGTTTTTCTCCATGGCCTCGCGGTCATATCCCATCTCCCCAATGCCATTGGCATTGTCCGCGACCGGACCAAACACATCCATCGATATGGTATTTCCGGTCAACGTGAGCATGCCGATGCCGGTCATGGCGACACCATAGGCGATAAACCAAGGAGGTGTGCCCGTGTAACACAGCACGGAAAGCAGAATGGCGCCGGCGATTATGAGAATCGTGGTGACCGTGGCCTCATATCCGACCGCAAAGCCCTGGATGATGTTGGTGGCGTGACCAGTCTGGCACGATTTCGCCAAACTCTTGACCGGAGCGTGCGCAGTGTGGGTGTAGTAGCTCGTCACCTTGTTGAGTGCGATCGCGAGAAAGACTCCAATGAGACAGGTGAGAGCTGGACGGAAGTCGAGTCCGGGAATGCCAAAATTGGCAAAAAAACCAAGCTGCGTCGGATCGCCATTCGGAAACCCGGCACTTGCCGTCGGGTTCATTGCCATGTAGGCGGGGTCAAAATGGAGGTACAGGAACCCCAGCCCGAAGAAGCCGAGGACGCTGATGGTGGAACCGATCCAGAACCCTCGGTGGACGCTGTGAAGCGCAGTGTCGGAAGTGTCGTTGGGACCGGCCTTCACCGTATAGGTGCTGATGATGGATCCCAGGACGCCGATGCCACGGACCAGCAACGGGAAAATGACTCCCTTGTGGCCGAAACTGGCCATACCGAGAATCATGGCGGCCACAATCGTCACCTCGTAACTCTCGAAAATATCCGCGGCCATTCCGGCGCAGTCGCCTACGTTATCACCCACGTTGTCGGCTATGGTCGCGGCGTTGCGGGGGTCGTCTTCGGGAATGTCTTTCTCGATTTTCCCGACCAGGTCGGCGCCGACATCGGCAGCTTTGGTGTAAATGCCGCCGCCGACGCGCATGAACAGCGCCAGCAGAGTTCCCCCAAATCCGAAACCGAGCAGCGCCTCATAGGCCTTGTCTCCAAAGATCAAGAAGATCGTTGTGCCGCCGAGCAGGCCCAGTCCGTCGGTCAGCATCCCCGTAACGGTACCGGTGCGATAGCCCAGTTGCATGGCCTCGCCGTAGCTCCGCATGGATGCGGCGGCAACCCGCAGGTTGCCGTTGGTAGCCAGACGCATCCCGACGAACCCTACCGTCAAACTGAACAGCGCGCCGACGAGGAATGCCGCGGATCGTCCCCAGCGGAACGCGCTTTCGCTGCCGGTATAGGTAGCAAAGAGCAGGATGGTCAGGAGAATGATAAGCGGGCCAATGCGGCGAAACTGCGTTGCGAGATAAGCATTTGCTCCCTCACGCACCGCCGCGGCGATCTCCTGCATCCGCGGCGTGCCCCGATCCGCTCGCAGCACCTGTTTGGCAAGAAGCATCGCATACAACAATCCGCAGATCGCAATCGCAAGCACGGCCATCAGGCATGCGATTTCCATGGTGTTGTATTTGGGATCGGTAAAAAGAGAAAAGGGAACGAAGCGTTTGGCTTCTTCCGGCAAAGAACCTGATGGTTGTGCAAAAACCGTACGCCAGAGGTACGCGGTGGCAAACAAAACCATCATCACCAGGAGATAACCGCGCCGAAAACCTGAGTGCTCAGCGAAAAACTGTTTCAAGCTTTTCATAGGGTTATTCGAACTCCAGTTCCGTGGATGCCGGCTCGCGATCTCATCGAAAGCCGCGGTGTTTGGTTTCAGGATAGGCTAATCGTTGTACAGAGTCTCCGCTGCCGAGCGCCGCGATCTCGCGTGCTGAATCCTCTGAAGGAACGGTGACCCGCGTGTGTGACGGATAACAAACCCTGCGATCGCATAGGATCATGCATACCCCTCGGCCCGGTCCAATCCGCGCAAGTCTAACATAAGAGTATGCACAGGAAGAACGCCGAATCCGCGTCGAAATCGGGGACAGTCACCTTTTTTGGCCGCGAGTATCTTGGCAGATTCGAAAAGGGATGGCGAAAAAAGGTGACTGTCCGCGATTTCGACGCTATGATATCCGCAGTTTGTTTCACTGTTAGAGGATACGTCGATGAATTCAAGGAAAATCTTGGCCTTATGGGCAGCAATCCTGGTCGGTGGTTTTGGAGCCGCAATCGTCTCCGGCGCGCCTCAGTACGCCAAGCTTATAACCGTCGCGGACATCGAACGGGTGACCGGGCTCAAGGGAGTCAACATCGTTCCCAAAGGTCCTGATTCCGACGACGATCTGACTTTCTCCAACCAGGACGGGAAGGTCATTCTGGCCGTGAGCTTCTTGCCCGCGAGCGCGTTCGCCGGCGCCAAATCCTCAAAGGCTGGAATGAAATCGCCACTGTCGGGAGTCGGAGACGAAGCGTTTGTGGGACCTACGAGCGGCCCCTTGTACATTCTGGTCTTTCGCAAAGCCGCGCACACGGTGATCATGAACACCGAGCTCGACGAAGCAAACCGCGCGCGCATTCCCATTGAAAAGATGACCGAGATCGCAAAGATAGTCTCCTCCAGGTTGTAGCACGTCGATCTGTTCCACCGTTTTCGCAGCCGCGCAACCCGCAAATGCGTTGCCGTATTTATAAACCACAGTACTAAGGCAGGTGGGGCAGCTCCAACTGGGCCCTTGCTAAGTCTTCAGGAAGGCCAATGTCTATAAAATAGCCGTCGCTCACAAATCCGCCGATCGTGATTTCCTCTACCTTCTGCTCGAAAAAGTCGCTTTCGAGTGAGAATCTCCCAGCCATTGGAAATTGCGCCGGCAACCCGCGATCGATCAGGTAGACTCCGCCGTTGATCAATCCCTGGTCCGTTTTCCTCTTCTCGCGAAACCTGATGATCCGGCCGGCTTTCAAATCCACGGCGCCGTATCGCTCAAAATTGCGCATCGGCTTGAGCGCGAGCGTTGCATCGGCAGCGAGAGTCCGATGGCACCGAAACAGGGCCAGGAGGTCGATATCGAAAAAGGTGTCTCCGTTGAGCACGAAAACATCGTCCGCGACGGCCATTTCCAGGGCCTTCCAAACAGCTCCGCCGGTTCCCAGGGGGCGGTCCTCTCTGCTGTAACAGATTTCCAGGCCGCCCCATCGCTCGCCAAAATGTGCTTCCAAAAGTGCATGCAGATGGCCGGTCGCAAGAATGACGCGGGTCAATCCCTGTCGA
>Ga0187885_10001053_pt1 | contig 31891 bp, 42 predicted proteins | sample June2016WEW_20_1_3_FD_132970 | JGI IMG/M metagenome (GOLD analysis project Ga0187885, IMG submission 132970) | Peatland microbial communities from SPRUCE experiment site at the Marcell Experimental Forest, Minnesota, USA - June2016WEW_20_100 | ecosystem: Environmental > Terrestrial > Soil >...
CGCACTCGAAGTCGGTGCATACCGTGATCCAGGCGGTTCGAAGCAGGAAACTGAAGGTAAAACTGCGTGTTCCACGTCGTTAGCCTTTGGAAAAGCACCTCCCTTCAGGGAGGTGTTGTTTACTGTTGATCACCTTAAGGCTGCCTACTTGCACCTTGGTGGAACACTTTAAAAATCGTTTAAGATGCTGCTCGAACTGCAGCGTCTGATAGCAAATCGTGGAAGGCGAAGCCATTGGGTGCTCGGCCGGTGGACATCTGCCACTTGTCGATGAGCACCATCCACATTTCATCACAGCACTGCTCTTGCCAAGGCATGTCCCAGTAGGTTGCCTGACCCCAGGAGTTGCCGCCATTGATGGCAGGAGACGGTTTGCAGCACCAGATGCAGTGACCTCCCCAAGTGCCAGGTCCCTTGCCTGCTGGGAAGCCTCCCTTGGGAACCGACCAGAACTGGCGGCCTTTCGAGTCTACCTGCCCTTGGGCTGTCAGAGGCAAGCGGAAGCCGCCGATGGTGCCACAGCCGAGCCAGGAGGCCAAGGCGACCTCGGTAGGGTCGTTCCAGTTCACGGAAGCGTAGGCCACGGCTTTAGTGCCATAAAGCCCCAGCAGCTTCCAGATTTTGAGCATGACGCGTATGTTAAAACCGTTGTCGAACAGCTTGGAGCTGATTTTGTAGCCCCCTATGGCATAGGCGTCGATCACCATCTGAGGGGTAACGGTGATGGGCTGGCCTGTCTGCTGACCGACCATTTTCACCATGTGGCCGGGGCCTGAGAATACGCAGCAACCGGCGTAGTTGTTCGCCAATGGATCTACATCTGGAGTTGGTAGGGAGCCAGCTGGTGTGGGGAAAGCATCCCAATCATGTGCCAAGGGACAGGATTCTGAGGCGATGAGCTTCGACTTGTCGATATAGTTTGAGAGTTTCAAGTCTCTGGTATCAAGCTCGAAAGGCAACTTTCCAAGCGGCAGTTTGCACCAGTCGGCCAGGTTGAAAGAGGAGGTCATCGTCGCACTCCGATTTGATGATCGAAGATCCATTTGTTAGCGCGACCGGCAGCAGCTTGCACCTGGGAAGTGGCAGTTTTCATTGCGATATCGTGTTGCCACGTCATGTTCAAGTTGACCAGCGAGCAGACAATAACATCGCGAGTTAAACTGTCGGCTGCTGCAACCATACAAGCGTCGATCGGTGAATAACCGTCACAGCAGTGCTGAACACTTAATGTGGCTTGTCCTTGCTGTTCTGAAATCGAGACGTCACTGCAATCAGCTCGATATTGGGCAAAAATGTCGGGAGTGATAACAGTAGCTGGCGGTATTGGCCCCGGAGTTGGTAGGGGAGCACAGCTAAAAACCCAAACAATAATCAAAAGCCAGAAATTTCGCATGGAGAAAGAAATTCTAGATGTTCACGTTAATGGGCAGTCCCACCACAGCATCCTGATCGGCCACAAAGACATTGACTGCCGTTGGGGCTGGAGTTCCAGCTGTGATGATAGGCTGGCCCGGTTGTGGACCTGTTGAAACGTCAATAGTGCCTTCGTTTCCTAGAGCTTGAGCAGCATTTGGGACGAATCCTTGAGGAGGCGGCTGAATGACAACATCAAGAGTAGGACTACTTGTACGACTTATGTCTTGTGCTCCTTCGCGTTGAACATCTAACACGAAGGTGTCTCCTATTACTGGCAGGGTTAGAGTGGGCACCGAAGGGTCATTTGGATCTGATTGATCAACGACCACAAAGTTGGTGCTGAAGCTCGTAATGGTGCGCGTAGCCCCATGATCTGTTGCCGTAAGGGTGTCGTCTGAAAAGACAATCTGACGTCCTAAAATCGAGACGGGGTAGGAAGTCAGCGCAGGTGGAGCAACTGATAAGGCATACCGAGTTGTGGTTGGTCCGGCCGGATTCCATAAATTGTTGGCATCATAAACACCAGTGATCACACAAAGAACAGTGGTTTCCTCGGAGTTGTTCGTCTGGATGCTATCAGCTGGACCTACAACTAAGAACTCTCCAGGCGTTACAAAACGCTTGCCGGCTGCCGGGTTCATTGGATCTACATAGACCCAGGTTCCCTGGCCAATGCATTGAGAATCAACACTTATTTCTGATGCAAAAGGGATCGGAGATGCTAGTACCGCGCCACCGGTTGGTACTTGAGTGACACGTACTTCAGCCGGGGTTGGAAAAACTGAAGCTTCAACCCCGTTTGCAGCCGGTGGATAGCCCTGGTCGCCTGCCTCAGTAAGCTCATCGCGCTGCTCGGGAGTGGCTAGTCGAATGCTGTTGTTTGGATCTGGATTCCCATAGACCTCATCGGCTACATTGACAATGCCAGGGTTGGTTACATCAGCCATGGGGCTCCTCTACACACGAGCGTTGATATTGTTGGATAGACACTTGAGCGTGCCGTACGCGATGAGTACCCCACCTGTAATCATTGCAATCTTTACTGGTTTAGGAACGGTCTTGTAAACCATCAGAAGCGATGAGGTTCCAGACTTCACACTGTCCGAAAGGTCGCTTCCACACACGTCGACTGTTGAATCTTCCCGAGAGAAGCTTCGCGGGCTACTATTCAAAAACAGATCGTGTGCCATAGAATATCCCATGCCTATCCGGTTCATACACCTAAACTCCTCCAACGAACGCCACGTCTGTGAAACTAGGGTGTTTACAATCTGCGTCGTACAACTCGGCGTAGGTGAGGCTTTCGGTATTTGAGCCGATGCCCAAGATCGAACGGAAGCTGTTGAACGGATAAGCATGGTTGATTCCTTGCCTATCTGGTTGACACCTTTAGGATTAAAACGAGCTTGTCCATCGGAATGATTATTCTGGAATTGAATACCGAGGATGATCGGGACGTGGTTCAAGAATCAAGAAGTAGGTTGCTGTGTTGGGATTTCGTTTTGAGTACAGGGTTAAGAGTGGTTTCTTATCGAGGTTCGTCATGGACATCCACTTATCTACTATTTTCTTGTAAGGAGGGAGCAGTCGTTTGTACTCGTCGTCTGTGACGAGCAGGGGCTCGTGATAGTAGGGTTCGGTGGATCCACGCTTCCGTGACTCATCGATATTCTTGTTGATCCGGTTTGTTTCGATCATGTGGTCTTGTAGGGACTTCACAATGGTCTGGTTGAGAACTTTTTGCTTGTCGCTCACGCTGACTTCGTTGTCGCCGAGAATTTCGTGTCGTCCCATAGAATCGGTTTTCAAGTACATTAGAGTTCTCTCCTTAGTGTTTGGCGTATCCCATCAATCGGGACAACTCGCCTTGCTCACTACTTGTTAGGAACTTGCGTTCTTCACGAGACCAACCAATGACGGCATCGACATCGAACTCGCCATCGCCAAGGAGGATCTCGTTGGTCAGGTAGGCCCCCATTTCGGCATCTCCGTAGCGCATGACACCTTCGAGTGTATCACCACGCTTGGCCATCAAGTCGACCACTTTCTTGTCGAGCTTGACTGCAATGCCGCCGTTGTAGCCAGAGGGTTTCTCTGGATCTACAACCATGACTTCAGGGGCCTTGGCGAATTTGATGATGACCGGAGCGGTTCCATCCTTGAGCTTGTTGGCCATGTCGGCGTCATGGAACTCCTTTTCCTTGCCCATGCCGAGCACCAACGATGGATCTTCAAGTCGACCGTCTGGTAGATAGGTGAGAGCGTGATAGTGGTAGTTCCCTTGGGGACCACGACGCCATTTCGCAAACGGTTTCGCTCGAATGCCGCCTTTGACCTTCGACCATCCCGACCAGTCTGCCTGTCCAGACAGTGGTACAGGGGCGCCAGGCTCAGCAGGCTGCGGATAGCGGGGGTCTGCGACCTCGGTCTTGCCAGGCTTGCCTGGGAAGGGGCGCTCGTAATGGAAGGGCAGCTCGCGAAGCTCGGCGACTCTATAACACGCCAGGTCTTCACAATCGGCCCAGATGCCTGGGTAGATCCCTTTGCCCATGGTACCCATGAGCAGCGAGGGTACATCCGGCCAAATCTCGGTGCCTTTTTCAGTTTCATAGTGAAGGCCTGAGCGATAGACCGAGGGATAGTTGTTAGGCACCAGACCGCGTTGTTTGAATGCCTCGAACTGTTGGAAATGGGTCTGGTTGACGCGGCAAAGGCCTTCCATTAGGAACAGCATCCTCTTTTGGGACCAGATCTGATCCCAATCGCCTCGAAACATCTGGCAGCGGAAGACAATGTTCGGCATCCCCATGGTAGTGATCCTTATTGCGTTAGGTAAGCAGTGTTATTGATCGCTGACTGAGTTGACATCTACAGACGAGAACTATGACTTGTTAGCTAACCGATTTTTCGATCGGAGGTTATTCAGACAGTAGTCCATGTACATCATAAATCTCGTGACGACTTTTTGAACTGCGTAGGGACCAGGAAATTCTTTTAATACTCGACTGGCTGTTCCTTGAGGAGCGTTTTCTTTGGCAGCCATTTGGTACAACCAGGCAGTGTCTTTGCTGGTGAGAGGATTCACAAACGTCTTGTCAGTAGCAATGGTCTCGTTGTAGGACTTGTCGAATGAACCGGCAAGGTCGAGGAAATGATTGTATTCACTAGTGGTTAGATAGGTGAAGGCTTGGTGAGGATCATCACCAGAACACACCTCACCGTCGTCCAACAATTCATGATGACCTAGACTGTCAGTTTTTAAAAACATCGCACCTATCTTCTTGGTAATAGCGTTTATCGGTAGCCAAACACCAACTGTCTGAGAGTCTATGGAGCCGCTTGTGACTCATCTGCAAGCACATCAACATGAGACTCTTTCTGCCAGGAGCCAAAGCTCAACTAGCGAAAACTATCGGGGGTTTTTCAGAAAGGTAGCCCCCAGAGCCGGACAAACCCACCCATGTCACGGCTCTGGGGCTATTCAATTGTCGGACTACAGGCGGGAGGATCGCCTGATAACTTCTACGAAGGCGCACTTCTACGAAGGCGCACCCTGCGGAGGCGTGATGATGGTTCGGAGGATGAGGATGTCGAAATCTCCATCCGCCAACGTTGCTCCCTTGTACATTTCCACGACTTTGGTCGCAGGGTCACTATCTCCTACAGTGGCTGACATCTGGCCGGTACCATGAGGTTGCACGAAGATGAGATCTCTATTTACATTTTGAGTCTTATTGGCAGGAAGGATGACATTGTAAACGCCAGCCCCTGTTCTTGTAGTTGTCACGCCACAGTTGATGTTGGCTGAAGTGCCATCACTAGCAACTTCAGCATAGGCAACAATGGCGAGACCTGCCAAGTCAAATAGTGTGTTCATCTTCGTTGCCTCCGAGGATGCCAGTTGTTAGGTAGCAGTGTTGCCCGCAGGCGTTGGCAGGACAGTGCGGAGGATCAAAACCGAGAACTGTCCATCAGCCAGCGTTCCACCGGTGTAGACGTTCACCAAGAAGGTGCCGCTACCATCCGAATTGGGGATGTTGGTTGGATCTGCGGTGACAAACGTTGCACTCAGTCCAATCGGATTGACAATGACCAAATCGCGCGGGTACTGACCAGCAACGGCGGGGCCTTGAACCTTGCCCGATGGAAGAGTGATAGCGTATTGACCAGTGGTGTTGGGCACCTTGGCAGTGCCGATGCCACTGTTAAGTGATGGTGAGGTGCCGTTTGCAAGAACTTCTGCATAGGCAACAATGGCCAGACCGGCCGAGTCGAATAGAGTATTCATCTTGATTTCTCCTTGAAGGCGTTTATTGAAGAAGTGGTATCCTCATCAGGGGAGTGTTGATTTCCCCTGATGAAGCTACCGGATGAACTACTCGACGGCAGGACCGACGAGACCGCCCTGGAAGTTGCGGGGCTGAGGATTCTGGTTCGTCACAGAGATCGTCACGAACATCGAGATCTGAGCAGTGTCCATCTTCAGACGGACGCCAAACGCGTTCTCAGTGAACATGACGGCCGGCAGTGCACCAGTCGAAACGAGCTGGCTGTTCTTACCAACCTTGATGTCGGTGATGAGGAAGTCCACCGCGATGTTCGAGGGGACAACGAGACGCTCAGGACGGAAGATGACCTGGGGCTGAACGTTGATGTTCGCTGAGCTGTTGCCGGCTACCGAGGTGCTGCCGAGACCGAGAGCGTACTCACGCGAGCTGCGGGGCGAGACAGATCGCAGTAGCGATCCAGCGGCCACGCGGCGACGAAGCAGGTCACGAGCCATCGCCTGCTTCTTGGCATTGCTCTTTCGCTTGAGCACTGCTCCGAGAATATCGTCCCCAGAATTGTCGTCACCCACGAAGGCTCCAGCATCGTCGCCAGCTTCATCGCCATCGAGCAAATCACCGAGGATTTCGGTGGTCTCGAAGCCGAGAGAGTCATCGCCATCGAGCAGGTCGCCGTACATGTCTTTAACCATTGTGTTTCCTTTTGTTGACTGGTTATTAGCCAGATTGAGATGTGATTTTTTGTTTCAACTAACTAGTAAGGTATTTCAGGGACGGGCTGAACTATTCAGCACGAACCAAGGATGCTAGCTCCTTGTCCGCAATCGTTGAGCCGCCAGCCGGAGCCTTGGCATCACCGAGCATCCCGGACATTCCCTTAGTGAGAGAGCCCGTGGAAGCCCACCGTTCACCCACGCGGTAGCCCGTTGTGGTGAAGAACGACGCCAAGGCGCCATCTCCCACAGCGTGCAGGTGGTGAGCATACGGTCGCGCGAACCCGAAGAGGCCGAGGATATGGAATCCCGCACCGGCCAAGAGATCAACCGGAAGTCCGAATGCCGTCAAACCACCCGACGCCTTGAACTTGCCTTGCAGCACGCCGAAGGTGAAGGATGAGAATGCGATTTCCGAAGCGCGAACGGTCTTCAGTTCCCGCGACAAGACGCTGTCGGCGCCTCGAAGCATGCTGCGAGCACCGTCTCGGTAGCTCCCAAATCGCGACATGATACTTCCGCTGCCAAGTTTCAACATGAGTAGATCTCCTATGGTCTGAGTTTCCGAGGCCACGGCCCCGATCTGATTTTTAAGCCCACTCGTGGGCCACATAGAAATTCTACCAGTGTCACGTAGTGCGAAACTGTATTCCCTTAATAGCGAAATTTGAGACTTAAAAATGTCTTTTCTTCGAGGATTTCGGTGGTTGATATTCGCAATTCGCGAATGTAGGAGCGACGGGGAACAGTGAAAAATGAAGCTTGTGTGACGTATAAGACACGCTCTTTTTCATCGTTGCTAAATTCGCGAATTGCGAATATCTTCACTGCACGATGTTGAAGGCTCCCACACTGAAGGCTCAAGATGTTCTCGTGGCGTGCAAGCTATTTGCACTTGGCGAGTCCAGCTGGACGTACACGAGTGTGGCCACCGCAGTTGAGATCTCAGTCAGTGAGGTGCACGACGCGCTCAAACGCTGCCGAGCCGCTCAGTTGGTGGTGCCGATGCGCGATACAGAGGTCGTCTCTAAGAAGCACTTCTACGATCTACTCGTGTTTGCCGTTCCCCGGATTTTCTATGCTGTGCGCGGTAGCTTAGACATGGGCTGGGTTACAGGGGCACATCTGCCTACACTACTACCTGAATTCGATGGACTTCGACCGGGCTCATTAAAGGATGGCCTGCCTCTGGTGTGGCCCGATTCAAAGGGTACAACGCGCGGTGAGACCTTGCTTCCCATCTATCCGACGGTCCCTGAGGCGGCACGTAAAGATGAAGCCCTATATGAGATGCTGGCGCTGCTCGACGTTGTTCGGTTGGGAGATCACAAGTACAAAAAGAAGGCGATGGAACTTCTCGCGAAGAGAATCTTCGGGAAAGCGATAGACTGAAGTAACTGCCAATCATTGGTGGTGAAAGGACTTTCCCATGGTTATCAAGCTGAACATAAATACGGTATTAGGGATCTTAGGAGGTCTCGGGGTGTTTGCCCCTGATGTTGCATTTGTTGCTGCTTTTCTAGCCCGACAACATGTGAGCTGGCTGATTTATCCCGCAAAGGTTTTGGGCTTTTTGGCAGCATTTTTTGCGGCGGCCCCACTTGCAGTACCGAAGCTTAGGGCCTTTTTGGCGCTATTCAAGATGGCGACGCCCATAGGATCTGTGGTCGCTCCCATGGCTGTCAAAGATTCCCAAATAACTGGCGAATCCAAGTATCTGACCGGCGGCTCGGCGATTGCGGCGAAAGATCTTGCGAACTTAACGTCGGACATGTCCGGACATAACAAGGAGGCGGGCTTTATCGATCTAGAGTCATTGGTAATAATACTGAGTCTCGCTTGTTTTTTTCTTGCTACGCTGACTTGGACGATCTTAGCGCCCAAGATTGCGAGAGGTGGTGAGATAGCGGGATCGTCTCCGATCAGTTTAATAGACGGTGGTGCTCCTCTTGTGGGGACTGTGCCGGTTGTTCAAGTTCCCATGCAAATGGCTATTCCAACGTTGCCCGAGACCCAGCCGATTGTCGCGAGTACCAAACCTGTTGCAAGGTTTTCATATGATTCCAAATATGGAGCGTGCAAAGGCAACTGGTGTTTAGCTCCCGCCTTGGCAGTTCAAGTAGTCCAGTATGTACCTTCGACAGGTGGCACCATGGAAGGGGTAGGTTTTACAGGTGGCTATGGGGTGGTCTGGCACACGTTTATTGATTTGGGGCTATCCTTGCACGGAGGCTTCCAGAAATCGAATGACAAGCCATTCACTGCTCAAGGTATAGCATTGTTCAATGTTGCCAACTATGTATCGTTTGGGCCTGGCTTTCTGATGCTAGGACAATCGAATGGTCCCGCCAAGTTTCAGTTGACCCTCAATTTCGGTGGCAGCTGGATACCGGGGCTTACAACTTCAAACTAGAGAGATTTGCAGGAGTGCCATTATGAGACAGACATTTCATCTTCCAACAATGTCGATATTGATGAAGCCTGCAAGCCTCGGCGTTTATGAGTCGGACTATTCTTTTGAGAAAAATAGAGGCTTGAGGAAATGAATGGCGCCTCATCGACCTCGAAAGGTCCTATGTAGATCTAGGGCTGGCCTTTTATGGAGGCTTCCAGAAATCAAGTGATAAGCCTTTCACCGCTCAAATCTTATCAATGTTCAATGTAGCAAACTACGTATCCTTCGGACCCGGTGTTCAGGTGCCAGGACAATCGAGCGGTCCTACTAAATATCGGCTGATCATTGGCTTTGCTGCCAACTGGATACCGGGGCTGACAGGTTCGAAGTAGAAGAGACGCTCTCAGATCAAAGGAGTCTTACAGTGATACAATTCTTTTCTCTGGCCATGAAACCACAAACTGTCGATAACAATGGGTATCACCCTGGACTTTTTGATCTCGAATATATCTTCGGAGAAATAGCTAGCAGACAGGTGTTTGTTCCGACGATCTTACATTTGAAGGTCGTTGGAAAGGGAACCTTAACTCTTGAAGGTGTTAAGGTTGGGGACGCCAATTTAACCTTCAATCGACTAGATACACCTGAAGAGAGTAGGTCGTACGGTTTGTCAGCGGTATTTCTACGGAACCATCAAAAGGTCGTTATTAGAGTTAAAAGTCCGGGAGAACCTAAAACGATAACGGGACAGCTCGATGGTCTGCTCATGTCTTTAGAGGATGTTGGTACTTTCGATGATGCTGACGCTTTCACGGCGGAACGATTTTTGAATTCAGTCGTTTGTGCCAACTCTACAGAGAAACCAAGCAGAGTTAAATGGTTCAAAAACACTCTGAATAACCATCCTATTCGAACTGAGTTGTCACAAGCGATTATCGATCTGATCAAGGTCTGCGCTTTTCCAGTTCGAGTGATGTTAGAGCTGACATCCAAGAGGCTTGAGGAAATGAATGGTGCCTCATCGACCTCGAAAGGTCCTACACAGAACTTTCTTGTTCAGTTTGAAAAGACAAAAATTACAAAGGGGATGACGGCAAATATTTGCTATCATTCGCTAGTGAGTTTCAGGCCTATGTGTCTGGAGATCCCCAGAGCGATTCGGGAGTATTTTCAGATCATTGACATCAGAGTGGGCAAAAACTCTCAGTTGCTATCAGCCGTTCCGATTCCAGCGACCGTCTTTTCCAAGGAAGATGGCACTCCCGTCCTTCTGAAGATGGACGTTGCGAAGCCAGGTTATGATATTGTATTGTCCGTAACAAACGTTGACAGCATCGACCGAGAATTTGAGGCTACAATGTTTGGTCAAGTTGAGGAACGGTATCCATGAGTGAAGCTGGTATCGTTATGACTGAGCCGTGCGAGCAGGTTGTCTTCGATGTAGGCTATCTAGGCGAGCTAGATGACCTACCAAGGTATTGCTTGGAGGCGCTGGCCTTATTGGAGATGCTCGAACAGTTAGGCTTCGCGTCAGAAGAGCTATGTTTTGCTCTTTTGTCAGACGGTCTGTATTGGATGGTGATGGTCCATGAAGCCAGAGCTATCGAGCTATTGGATGGCGACACGATCTATCCTATTAAGGCCGTTGACATGCCGAAGGGCCTGCAGCTTCGAGAAATCTACATGGCGATGATCAAGGCAGCCACCAGGTGGGGCAGGGCAGGGGCGGCTAGCCGTCGAGCCGTGTTGACAGCCTCCAAGGTCCGAAGTCGAGAAGGTGCCCTCAAGGTCGAGCTATCGAGCCTGGAGCTATTACCGGAGCCGCGGAACTGATCTGCCTAAAAATCGAAAGTTCAAGACACAAATGAATAATAGATTATACAGTTCCATTGTTGCGCTTCGAGATCCAATGGATTTCTGTACTGACAAAAGGCCCACGGTATCCTTAGTGATCTTGGCAAGATCTGAAGGACTTGAAAACACTCAACTTATGCGTGAGGTTGTTCCTCACGTAGATGAGGTAATAGTCATCGCGGTTGATATCTCTAGGAGTACCATTGATTCTTGGAAGACCCATCCCGCAATGTCAGGCAAAGTTTCCATAATAGAGGTTAATGATTCAAGCCACCCTGAACTATATTTTAAAGATGAGGCTGGGACCTATAGTACAGGGGAGCCATTGTTTGGTGAGGCCTTCAAAGGACCGTTCTCAGGACAAAACATCATTGCCGACTGGTCTAAGGTATGTAATTTAGGGTGGAAGCGCTGCACGCAGGAGTGGCGTTTGTTCGTAGATAGCGACGAAGAATTATCCGACGGGTTGTATATTAGCAGTGTTTGCTGGCAATTGAATAGTCATGGCATTGAGTCAGGCAGTGTTCTTAATAGGCGATCTATCTGGGGTTTCGCCGATTCTCGAAAGGGTCAGATAACAACGTGTCGACTAGCTAAAAATGGGATCCTCACGAGTTGGGTTGGGGAGGCGCGAGAATCTCTTGAATGTAGCCGCAAGATGGCCATAATCGATGGATCGCTAAGAATTAGGCAGAGCGATTCGGTCTTTAGCCTCGACGCGCAGCTCAATTATTTCAAGACGTTGTATGCTAATGCTCGGGCCAACAATTGGAACATCGCACCGTGCAATCTTCTTTATATAGCGCAGTTATCAGAGCTAGCTGGCATGCCAGCTTTTGCTGATCAAGCTATATCAACTTATTTGGACTCTTCGCTGTATACCGAAGAGAGAGCCTGGGCATGCGCGTTGAGAGGCCAACAATTTGAACGAGTGGCTAACTATGAACAAGCATCTGTCTGGTATGAGAGATCTTTGGCTGAACACCCTGGATTCAAATCAGCCTATCGACTTTGTCGCAGTCGACATCAGGAACGCATGTGGGATAAATGTCTAGACGCCTTCTGGCGAGGGATTGAGAACAATTTTTTCGTGCACACAGTCGACGATGGAGCTGAGAGTCAAGAACTGTCGCTTATTCTGGCAATATCGGCCCTCACTCAACTTGGTCGAAAGTCTGAGGCTAGAGAGTATTATCAGATTCTTCAACAGTTCTTTCCCGGTAACATGGCCATTATTCGAATGGGAGAACAGTTAAACTGCAAATGATTATCGCACTACAGTATTGCGAAGGTGACATGGAGCAGACCATGTCGTTGGCTAGATTGCTAGCAGATATCCAGCCGGGATATCGAGACGATGTGTTGCTAGCGTTAGTCTGTCAGCCAAACACTCCAATGACTGCCTTGATGGAAAAGACAATTGTTCATTGCTCTCGGCGTTTTCCCGTGGAGCATGTAGTGTCTCCCTTAGGTGCTAAGGGTCATCCGGAAGGATGCACGTTTTTGTGGGCTGGGACCATGAAACATTACTACGACCTGTTCAAGAGCGGCCAGTGTAAGCACACGGCTATTATGACCTTGGACGGTGGTGATGGGGTGCCATTACATCTGAATTGGCTGGACTTGGTTATAAACGAACATGCCTTTACACTGGCCTCATCTAAGCTGATCACTGGATCTCCATATTGGCTGGGAGGCTGTCCTTTGCACCTTAACCCGAATTCGGTGTTTGAATTTTCAGTGCTTGATAAGACAACATTTATCACCGACATTCCTCGCTTCAATGGCTCCTTACTAAGCCACTTTGACATCTACCATCGCCGCGACATGGTAGCTAACGCATCACTGTCAACTATTGTGCATACAGATTGGCGTGGAGCGGGAAATAAAATCTCAATGGAGCTTATGAGGGAGCGAGCCGGAAGATCAATTTGGCTTCATGGTTACAAGGACAAATGTCTCTATTGGACCGCTCGACAGTATCTGTTCGGATCTGATTTAGTTCGTCCCGTACTGCAACGTTACGACGCCTCCCATCTTTATATAGAAGAGGCAATTCGGCATAGGTCAAATCACTCTCCACAGCCGTTCGCCAAGAATAGCTGAGGAATTCTCTGAGGCGATGATTGTTCTCGACATTGACATTGAGGCCCAATCGTTAATACCGAATATTTAGTGTGAGATAAAGGATTCAACATGTACTGTTCCAATCCCTTTGAGCGAATGGAAATAAAGGCCGATGGCAGTGTCTATTGTTGTTGCGAAGGATGGCTGCCCACCTCTTTAGGAAATATCTTAACGGATAATCTGGATGAAATCTGGAACGGCCAATCCGCCAGATCTATTCGCGGAAGTATTACTGATCAGAGTTTTCGCTATTGTCGCTCTTGCCCATTCTTGCCATTAGGAGGCGGCCCAGTTGTAAACGATAAGCCTCGCTCAGAATCTGATGGTTTGATTAAGACGTTGAAACTGGATTACGATCAATCCTGTAATCTAACTTGTCCGAGTTGTCGAGTTTTACACTCCAGAGACTTTGTGGATGTGGCCAAGGTAAAGAGCATCCACCAGGCCATGCTTGACAGTGGTGTGTTGAGACGAACTTCCAAGTTATATGTTACGGGCTCCGGAGATCCATTTGCATCTGATCTCTATTGGAATTTTCTAAGATCTCTTCCGACGATCGAGCATCACAATGACATGACAATTTTCCTACACACAAATGGGTTATTGTTTGACAGGCGTCATTGGGAGGAATTGGGCAGCACACGAGATCTGATCACAGAGGTTGGCATCTCAGTTGATGCCGCTTCGGAGCCTACCTATAGAACAAACCGAGGAGCCTCATGGGAGAAATTATGGTCTAACATCGATTTTATCAACGACCTGAAGGCCAATGGTCGAAATCTCATGCTAGGAATGTTCTATACCATACAAGCCAACAACTTCATGGAGACCATCCCATTTGTGCGCATGGCATTCAACTATGGAGCAGCCTGGATTTCTATAACAGCTCTACGTAATTGGGGTACATATACTCCAGACGATTATCAAAGTCGAGCAGTTCATCTTCCATCGCATCCAATGTATTCGGCATTCCGAGCGATGATTTCAGACCCGTATTTGACATCAAATCGCCGTGTGATTCTTGACTCGTTTAATCCTGAATATACCAGACAGCAACATATCATTAACCCCAGAGCCACACTACCCTCCGAGGTTATCCAGCACATTCAAACAGAGGGACGATATGTTGATTCCTAAAACGTTCCATTATGTCTGGCTGGGAACAATGCCGATGCACCCACTTATGATCGAGTGGCAGCTAAAAATGACTTCCTTACATCCTGACTGGGAGGTGCGTGTTTGGCGAGAAGATTTATCCTTAACGAATGCATTTCTGACTAGCAACGATGAGTTGATTGAATGTCGGCACGCTCCGTATCTTGCACAGTGCCCGACTTATGCTAAACGCTCAGATGTGTGGCGATACGAAATACTTGAACAAAAGGGTGGGGTATATCTTGATACTGACTTTGAACCCATCAAAAATTTTGAGCCCATTCTGAGTGACAAAACAGCCTTCGCTGGCTTGTGTGAGACTCGGTATGGCTGGAGCGACGATTGTCCTAAAGGCAGTATCAAACTAGAGGTTGGCTGTTCGATTGTTGGATGTGTGCCCCATCATCCTTGGATCCAGGAGCTAGTCGATGGCATTCCGAATCAGAGTGCTATTGAACCTTTGTCTTTAGCTTTTCCGTACATTACAGAATCTGTGAAGAAACACCCTGAAGTCCATTGTTTTCCAACTGAGACTTTTTACCCTGTGACCTGGGACAAATATGCTCTAGGAGGTCGCAGATCGCTACGTAAAGAAACCCTTCCAGCTGGTACATATGCAGCTCATCGCTGGTCTAGTAATTGGTTTGGTAATGGACTCAAACCACTATTAACAGACGCTGCCAGTAAATAAACAAGATTTAAGACTGTTTGGTTGGGCGCGCCGACCAAATGCTCAACCACAACACATCACTCAAATACTCGCCTCTCCGATGGTCCTATTATTAGATTATCATCCCTAACAAAACCTGGCATGTCATCAATTATCCCGAAATTCCTAGGTGTAACACCCGACCATTTAGAATAAGTATGCACTGGCGTGCTAAACACTTTGGCAAAAAATGAGTTTCCATAGCAGAACTGACAATACTCATTTTCGATATTGTCATTAAACCAAGGCTCACTCAGCATGGATAGGTAACGATCGTCGTCTTGGTCTAATTGAACGACCTCATCGACGACGTCATCTAGTGATGGGTAATCATTGCAGTTAATGAAGCTTTTAGGGTTAAATTCTCTGGCAATCAAAGGATCGCCCCAGTATATGGGCAAACTATTGATTTTCATGGGAGCGACGATCTTTTCGGTGGTGTATCCGGGATAGCGAGAATTCTCAAAAGCGATACTGAACTTATAAGGCGTAATGAATTCTAGTTTTCCACGGGGACCAGCTAGTCCAGGCGCAGCTCGATAGCCCATGTTGTTGAACACGCTACCGGCAGAGTCTACGGGCTTGTAGGCGGACAGTTTCCGATAAAACAAAAGCCTTGTTTGTGCTTCATTGTTGCTGCAAATGAAACTACTGAACCGAGTTTTGGATTTCAGAATGGCCTCGGGATTAAAACTCGCAGTCTTTACTAACTCGCCTGGAACAAGGTCCTTAACATAGTTAGGCAGTCGTAGATGGCGAGGCTCATCCGCCAGATAGTCAAATGATACGGCGTAGTCGCAGTTTGAAAAATTCGGTCGGAAATTCTCATCAGTAAACCAGATCTTAACGCAGTGGTCGTACCGAGGATGGGCGTGTTCAAATCCGATCACGGAATAGAATAGATAATCTGGCTCATCAACGATTTCTAGGTTGAAGTGTGGACGAAGACGCGTAAGTATGTAGTTATTGGGGAGATAGGACCAGCTTGGATAGCAATCAACAAATTTTATCCTATGAGTTGCCACAGCACCTAGAATGCTAATGAGATCTCGCATGACAGTCAAGCAAGCGCATAGAGGTTAGGAGACCCATGTACTGCCATAGGCCATTTTCACAGTTATACATTGACGAGCAGGGAGACTGTCATCTGTGTTGTCCTTTCTGGATCGACAAACCAGCTGGGAACCTATTCCAGACCCCCTTGATGGAGATCTGGAGAGGTTCAGAAGCTACCTCGATTAGAGAGTCAATTTCAGATCAGAGCTTCAGGTATTGCGGCAATTGTCGAAATCGTCAGACCATCGAGGCGTCTCCTCGACCATACAGTTTAGATGTGATCGACTCTCTAACATTGAGTTATGATCCGTCGTGCAACCTGCAGTGTCCCAGCTGTCGCGGCTCCTCTAGACTGCCATCTGCTAAGGCCATAGAGATTCACCGTCGGGTGCTTGATTCTGGTGTGCTCGAACATTCACGATGTCTGACAATGCTTGGCAGTGGCGATCCGTTTGCTTCAAAGCTAACCCGAGACTTGATGAGCCAACTGCCACAACTTAAGCATCATCCTCAGCTTGAGCTGTGCCTACAGACCAATGGTATACTATTCACACCTGAGCGACTGACTGAAATACTGTCCAATGGACTCAAAATTCGCCGGGTATTGGTCTCGATCGATGCTGCCACCCCAGAAACCTACAGCAAGCTTCGTGGAGGCCAGTGGAATGTACTTATGACCAACATTTGCAACCTCCGAGAGCACAACATTCCTCTGCAGCTTAATTTTGTGGTGCAAGAAGATAACTACAAGGAGATAGTAGCTTTTGTGGAGCTGAGTCGGAACTTGGGGGCTCTTATAGTTTATTTTTCGGCACTAGAGAACTGGGGACAATTCTCAAAGGAAGAGTACGAAAAAGTCGCTGTTCATCTACGATCGCATCCGCACAACAAAGACCTTCACGATTTATTGTGGAGTCTTAATTGGTGGGAGCGCCGCTCTCCGATCATAAACATAAGCAGCCTGTCCAGCTTGTTTCAAAAGGAAACAACATGCAATTGTCCCTAGCTACAGGGTGTATGAACCGATCGGCGAGCTTGCGCTGGGCATTGCCGAGTTGGCTGGCTCAGCCGGAAGTTGAAGAGATCGTCCTTGTTGACTGGGGCTCCAGCTCGCCGCTTCATTTAGATCTGGCCGACTTCACAGATGTTCGAATTCGATTCATTCAGGTTGAAGGCCCTCGATATTGGTGCGCCGCCCGCTGCCACAACATTGAGATCATAGCTGCTTCCGGCGAGAACCTGCTGCGCATCGACTCCGATGTTCAGATTACCCCCAAATTCTTCGAGAGACATCCACTTGAAAGAGATGATCTGTTCTGGACCACGTCTTGGGATCACTGCAGCGGCAATGACTGCCACTTGTACGGCACTGTCTACTCCCGACGCAAAAATTTCTTGCTCGTTAATGGCTACAATGAACGCCTGCAGTCCTATGGCTTTGAAGACGATGACATCTACCATCGTATGCTCGCGGCTGGACTTAAACGAGGATCCGCCGATGGCTCGACAATGAAGCATCTACCCCATGATGAAGCCAGTCGACTTTGCCACATTTCGCCCGAATTCGCTGTGGAAACTGAGTTGCAAGGTATCATGAAGAATAACCAGATTTCAATTGATCAGCCTTGGAACTCCCATAGCGACCATATGACCAGTTGGCATATTACACAGGCCTCGCCGAACCTCTGGCTTTATCGGACAGCGGACTCGTAGTTTTCAGCCCTTCATGGAACAACCCATCCTCCACTTTTTGACGATCGAAATATAGCCTCAATCACCCGAGCATTGGCAGCTGAATCCTCCAGTGGAATTGGAGCCGGTGTCGAGTTTTGAATGGACTGGCAGAACATGTTACACATGTGCTCCCACTGATTGCATCGGGGCAGCTCAATAATTTCGTCTCGGTATTCACTGCCTATGCGAGTTCGGATCGTAAGCTCTGTGGGAGAGGAATGGCTCATCGTCCATGGATCGCTCATAACCAGACTAGCTCGCTCCCCTATAATCTCAAGTGATTGATGCGAAGCCGATCTCGTTGAACATGTGAAAATTGATCGTCCTTGATCAAAGTCCATAATCACGGTCGAATGCTTGTCCACCCGAAATCTTAAATCGTAGTCGAGTAGTCCCATTACCCTTGTAGGTTCTCGCTCATAGAGAAAGCGAGACATCGTGATTGGATAGAACCCTAGATCTAAAAGACTGCCCCCTCCCATCTCTGCCTGATTTCGAATATCGTCCTCCGAATCGTTGTAGTTGCTGAAGCTTCCAATAATAGCCCTCAGCGGTCCTAGCCGGTCTTCTCTTACTAGATCTCGGGCTCTGAGCCACCTCGGACAGGTGAGTGTCATGGCAGCTTCTTGAACAATGAGTCCTGTCTTGTCTCGAAGTGCGATGAGCTGGTCAACTTCAGCAGCCTTCAATGCCAAGGGCTTTTCACACAGGACATGCTTTCCAGATTCAAGTGCCTTGGCGGCCCACTGCACATGCATATGGTTCGGTAATGGTACGTAGACGGCTTCAACTTTTGGATCGGCCAACAACTCCAGATAAGACCCATACGCACTCTGTACTTTGAACCTACTCGCCCACGCTACCGACTTGTCGAGAGATCGTGATGCTATGGCTACAATGTGACCCGTCTCGCTGGCCTGCATGGAGGGAATCATCATGTCTGTGGCAAACTTGGAGGTGCCTAGTATGCCCCAACCGATTTTGGAGTTGCTCATGCACGTATTGTGCCCTATTCTGCTTAGCTAGTCATGCTTGATGTCAACTCGCGACTAGAAGTTCATCTGGTGGACGGATGCAATCTGCGATGCCAGGGCTGCAATCACTTTTCAGATCTTACTAAGCTCGGTATAAAGTCATTAGACGAAATGGCTTCTCAGCTGGAACCTTGGAGTCGCCGAATTGCAATTCAAGAACTGAGCCTTCTAGGGGGCGAGCCGACTCTAAATCCCGATCTGATTGCCATAATAGAACTGAGCCGGCGACTCTTCCCCGAAACTCCTATATCCATATTGACCAATGGCTTTTTATTGGACAGACATGCTGGACTAGAGTCTTGTTTGAAACAGGCGGGTGTGAAACTCAACGTGTCTGTTCATGAAAACTCTCAGAACTATCGCGACAGGTTTCAGTCCACGGTCGATTTGCTCGCCCGATGGAAAAGATACGGCGTAAAAGTAGAAGTGTGGGATACATGGCAGCGCTGGACCGATGCTTATATCGGATCTCGTGAAGAGCTTAGACCTTTCGCGCATGGCAACCAGGCTGCCGCGTGGAGTTCGTGCAAGATAATCAACTACAAGTTTGCTCAGCTCAGAAACGGTTGCATTTGGAAGTGCCCGCTAGTGGCTTATTTACCGCTGGTCAAGGAAGAAAAGCCGGAGCTGGACAGTCGATGGGCTCCGGTCTTTGCTTACCAACCCTTAAAACCTTCCGCCTCCGATCTGGAGATCTCCGAGTTTTTTGCGCGAAAAGATGAATTTGTTTGTAGCTGCTGTCCTGTTAATCCTCCCGTATATGAGTATAACGGGCACAGTCCTCTTTTTTCGTCAAGGAGATAGTTGGCATGATAGCCATTGATACCCGTTTAGAGATTCATCTAAGCGAGAGTTGTAATCTTCGCTGTCGAGGATGTACTCACTTCTCAGATCTCCTCACGGGGGGTGTAAAATCACTCGCCGAGGTGTCGGCCCAACTCGAACCCTGGAGTCGTCGAATCTCTGTTAAGGAGGTCGTTTTATTGGGAGGCGAACCCGCACTCAATCCAGATCTGACGAATATCATAAACCTTAGCCGATCTTTGTTTCCTGAGACCCCGATCGTGATCTTAACCAACGGATTTCTACTTTCCAAACACGAGGGATTGGCCGAGTGCCTGCTGAAAAATCGCGTGCAGCTTGGGGTGTCCGTCCACGAGAACACTCCAGCCTATCGAGCCAAGATCCAACCAGCACTAGACTTGCTATCCCAATGGCAACGCATGGGCATCGTGCTTGAGGTGTGGAACACCTGGCAATGCTGGACTAAGCCGTATGTCGACTCGCCTGATGGACCTGTACCGTTTAGTGATAATAACAAGTATGCAGCCTGGTCAGCATGCAATGTTCCGGCTCGTAAATGTGCACAACTAAGAGACAATTGTGTCTGGAAATGTCCACTAGTCGCTTACATGCCGTTAGTCTGTAAGAAGCTGCCGAAGATAGCATCCCAATGGCCTGAATTGCATAATTATCAGCCTCTGCGACTTTCAGCGACTGACAATGAAATCGTCGATTTTTTTGCCAGGGGAGCCGAGGACGTTTGTAAATACTGCTCTATTCTCCCCGAGAAAACAGAGTATCAAGACAGTAGCTTCAGCGATCTGATTAAGTAGCGCATTAACCAAGGTATTTCACATGCGACCTATGGACCAAATGAATATCGTAGATATCGATGTCACAACTCGATGCTGTCACCAGTGCTCTGGATGTACCCGAATGGTGGGACATGTCCCTATAAGGGATATGGATCTCCCAACATTCAAAAAGGCGGTTGATTCTCTGGACGATCATCCGGGAATGATCGGTATCATAGGAGGCGAACCGCTTCTGTGGCCTCATATCGAAGTTGCGTCAGAGTACCTACTTCAAAAAACCAAGGATTCTCCGCAACAGAATCCTCCTTGCCAGCCGATAAACGACTTGCCTGGCTTTCTATCACGACATTACGGCGATATTCACAAGCGTCGAGGTCTTTGGACCTCCCTGCCTCCGAACTCTATTCTACATTGGGAGCAGCTTTTAGACACCTATCAGTTTCTTTGCGTGAATACCCATGAGAATGCTGGCCTGCACCAACAGTTTTTGGTGGCTAGCGGCGAGCTGCCTCTCCCTAGCCAGCAACGGGCTGCCATGATCCAAGACTGCTGGGTGAACAAGTATTGGTCCTGCTCTATCACGCCCCAGGGCTGCTGGCCTTGCGAGATCATGGGCTCCCTAGCCCATGCCTTCGAAGGCCCTGGCCCGACGCAAGGCTGGCCAATTGAGAAGGGATGGTGGAAGCGTCAGCCTGAGGACTGGGGAGATATGCTGAAATGGTGCGACATCTGTGGCGCTGCCATGGATGTGCCCAGGTTGAGGTCCACTGACAAGACTGAAATCGTGTCAGCTGCAAACTACGATCGGCTAGTAAAAATAGGGAGCCGAAAATTGGCTCAAGGGAATGTTCGAATTTTTGATACAGCCCATTACGATTGTTCTGTTTACCAGACAGACAAGTACATAGATTGGTACTTGCCCACAACCAATAATCAAGCAGATATCTCGGCTCGAATGAAACCGACAAACAATAACCTCAAGCCCAAGAAAATCGAATGTGTGGTGCTCTGCACTGAAGCACATATCTTGACCGACAACTGGCTCTCGGGAATTAAATCATTAATGGACAATGTCGTGATTGTATCAAGCGCGACCAACATCGATAACTCAGAAGCTGCCACAAAGCATGGGGTATCATTTCTTGTAAGTTCAGGACTCTTGATTAACGACGTTTTGTCGTTGTCCATATGTAAAGATTGGCTCCTAATTGTGGAAGGAGGAGCCCTAATACCTCATAATTTCAAGAAGATGTTCAATAGCCACATCTGGAATCCTGGCACGCTCTACAGGGCGAATGTGCTCGTCGAGGATAACTGTTCCAGATCTGAAAAACGCAAATTGGCTCTTTTTCAATTTTTCAACCTTGAAGCGCACTTCTTGCGCGAAACTCGTGCGGATGATTGGTCTTTTTTCTCTTCTGATTTTACAATTGACAATCCATTGTCCCTACTGTGGCCAGCAAACAAGCAATGCCTATTAGATTTTTGAGTACTTTCGACTCGGCTCTTAACAATCATTTTTAAGAAAAAGGTGAAGCTGTGAGTGATATAGCTGATCAATTAGCTAGTTATTACGATCACGTGGGGTGGCAGACTATTGATGGCATTACCACCGACCGACGACTCTGGGTTGACAGTCGTCAATGTGCCTATGAATACATGCAGAGAGCGAATCGTAAGATTCGGTCTCATATGCCCGCCACAGGCGAGAGATTACTTGACATAGGATGTGGTCCCATGGAGGACCCAGACTATGTAGAACTGTCCAAAGGATTTGCCCAACGACACTGCTCTGATGTCTCTGCCGTAGCTTTGGAAGCGGCTCAACGGCAGATAGGATCTCACGGAGTTTTCTATCACGGCGACTTCTCTACTCTCTTGCTTACTCCAGGGTCATTCGACTGTGTTCTCTGTATTCACAGCTTGTACCATTTCGAGGCAAGTCGACAAGAAGAGGCAGTACGCAAGATGCTCCGTCTAGTCCGAATGAATGCCCCGGTTCTTATTGCATATAAGCATAATGACTCCTTGCTCGATCAATTACCGGAAATCAGGTCGTTTTTTGAAGTGCTAGGACAAGGGTTAAGCTCTCAGCCAGCTCCTGATGATACTCCACTGTATGCACACACAAACCCGCTCTCATGGTGGAAGAGATTCGAAGATATCGCTGAACTGATGATTTATCCATTGCACACCTTCGACGTCCATGAGCAGCGAGTTCTTTTTTCGGATGACGAGAACGGTCGAGCTGGATTCTCGCTACTCGCTGACTTGGAAGACCGATATCCCGATCTCTTCACTCAGATCGGAAAATACTGTCTCATTCGCTTGCTGCGCACAGCGTAGCCGAGAGATTCCGGTTACTGTGTCCAATGGCGCAAAGCCGATTACATGAAACCATGGCGCTTCGCTGTTCGTTGGCGTCCCAGAAGCGTTTTAAATCTCCGCGAACTTGATACTTGACAGGCGCAAAGTTGCTAAAACTATAGCAGTGCCCAATTTCGCCATAGAGCCCAACTACCAAGTTGCGCTCATAGCAATTACAGATATGTTCACTAGTTCGCGGGGCTCCTGACCAGCCCCGATTCAAATTGTCTCGTCCTTGCAAGTCAGCATAGTATCGACAAAACTGAGAAATCCAAAGCGGATTAAGATGTAGCTTAAATTCCAAGTTGCAGTAATTCAACTCCTCGCGCATTTTTTCAACATCAACCTGCGAGTAACTAGCGAAAAAATCATCGGGCGGCGTTTTTCCTGAATGAACTCCAAACGATGGTTGCAGTCCATTGACTTTGAGTTTGTTTGCTCCTAATTCGCGCAACACAAGCTGATAGAGTTGTCGCAGTTTGTTGTAAGTGACAGAGGTTAACAGTACCATAACGTTTATGCGGGATTCTTTGAGCCCGAGTCTAGTCCTGGCAGCCACTAGTCGTTGCACGGCTAGGACTACTGTATCATAGGAGCCCTGACGACCTCGAATCTTGTCGTGTTCCTCCGGAATGGAACTATCCAGAGACAGTGTAAGCTCGTGTGGTCCGCGCAAGAGTAAATCGGCTGCTCGGTCGTCGGAATGCACGCCATAACCGTTGGTAGCGTTGAAGATCTTCAATCCGTGGGATCGAGCGGCTTGGCATACTCCAATGTAGCGCTCGTATTCGAGCATGGGCTCGCCGCCACAGATTACAACCTTGCCGGACGGGTTCAGCTCGGCAAACTCGGAAATGATTCCCGCCATCGTTTCTACGGCGATCCTTTTTGGATCTCTCCTAGTGTCGGACATCCAAAAAAGACAGTGTTGGCATCTCAGGTTGCATTCACTGCCTACATGCAGAAAGAGAAATCCGGGAGGGTTCATATTATTTCCTTTCCTCGTTCTTCAATCATGCGATGGAGACGACACTGTCGCAGTATTCTATTTGCCACGCGTTCGGCATTTTCAAGAGTTCCACCTGGTAATTCTGAAGTGAGCTTTCCATCTAGAAGTTCTTGTCGATACCTTTTGTTCATGGCTGGAATCGTCACGTCGATAACAAGGCCATCCAGGTCTATAGCCACGAATTGACTTGGCCGCGGCTTGCTGAGAAAGACTTTGATATTGTCATTTCCGGTCTGGCCTTTGACAATGAAAACCTGATCTCCGTATCCAGCCCGGATAAGTTCATGAGTTCGTTTGACATGTTCATTTACCGCAGCTTCGACACCTCCGCCCTGGTCGAAATAGTCGTCGAAGACAATGATTCCGCCGGGGACTAAGCTGTCATACAGATGATTCAAACAATCTCTAACCCCGTAATACATATCGCAGTCGATATGAATGCAGCTGATCGGTACCGGACACTTACCCGTCATGGTCTTATTGAACCATCCAGCGACAATATCGATGTCTCCAGCTACTCCATGTTGTTCTAAAGTAGCTCTCACAGCTCCTTCAGAATGGATCATATGACCTGGTCGATAATGCTCCGTTTCAACAGTTGCTCTTTCGTTGGGCAATCCCTCGAAACTGTCATAAGCTCGAACCCGACGACCTGTAGTCCTTAAAACCTTCGCCATCATGATCGTGATGCCGCCTCTGAAGATACCGCATTCAACCCCGGCTCCCAGCGGTGGTGAGGCCAGTATCGCATCATAGACCAGTTGAGCCTTGTATCGATGCAGGAGCGTGATTGGAGCTACTGTCGGCCAGAGATCATCAAAAGTGGGAACCGAAGTCAAAGACGCGTCGCTCATTTTTTCGATTATGACCCGTAGCCACACGGGTGGCTAGTTCTTTATTGGCTCAACTGTTCAGACATCAAAAAAATGCTTCTTATCGGGAAAGCAACTGAGCTAGACTCCTATTTGAGAACCCCCAATCATGAGCTGCGACAAATTCTGTGAAGGATACCGTCCACTCTCGGCCTGGGATGCTGATCGTGAGATCCAAGCATGCGAGCCTTTCACACCACCTCATTACTGTACTCGAAAGCAGTCAAGCCGAACGGTACTTGATTTCTACTATGAGCATCGATCGATTGAGCTGCATCCGCCCTCAAAGCATCACGATCTTGTTGTCATGACGGCGTGCCGACCTCTAGGTTTAACCCTGGAAAAAACATTGCTGTCTCTAAAATCGGCTGGGTCTGAACGCTGGCAAGGCAATACCATTGTTTCATCGGATGGTTTGTGTTCTCCTTTCAATCGAGATTCGATTTGGGAGAGCTACGAGCAAAACCCAGCGAAAGGATCAGCTCTCGCGTTTATCCAGACCCTTAAGAGGGTCTTGAGCATGAATCCAGATCTCGACTATCTTACGATCGTCGAGGATGATGTGGAGCTGTGCAAAAACGCTTTGGACTACATTGCCCAGGTGACTATTCCCCACGATGCGAGTTTTTTGTCGTGGTTTACTTATCCATATGACTTTTCCGGTCTTGAACGGCGTCCCAACTATCAGGTTAGTCCAGCCCGAGAAAGTATCCCTCTAGCGACGCTTGCTTGTAGGCCCTCTAGATTTTTTGTCCTTAATCAGGTCTGTACGTACTCACGTCGAACTCTCGACCGTCTATTGACATGCCCACACATCACGGACGGCTGGCCCCAGAGAAACGGCCATGATGAAATGCCTGCCTGGGCGTTGGGAGATGAGTTGTACGCCACTCATTTACCAATCTTGGCTCAGCACACTGGGGGACTCAATTCGGCCGTTACGCTTTCTCGCAAACCCCTAGATAGCGAATCTAATGATCCTCAGGCCGGAGAACGAACATCCCCCCTCTATGTCGGCGCTAACTTCGATGCTCTCTGCTTGCTCGATACCGACATTTGACAAGAGATCTAATAATGGAACGCAAGTTCACTATCGACTGGTTTTATCACAAGATTCCGGCCTGGAATGAGCACATTGTGCCTCGCTTCAAAGATCTGCCGGATGTCAGGTGGTTAGAGATTGGCGTTTACGAAGGAAGGTCCGCCTTTTGGGCTCTCGACAATGTTCTGCAAGGACCAGGCGCCTTGTTGTATTGTCTTGATCGATTTAGCCCAGATGTTCCCTATCTTAGTCTCTGGGCTCCCAACTTGGATTATGAAGCGGTGTTTGATGCCAATGCCGACGGCGATCTAAGAGTTGTTAAGCTCAAGGGACGAAGCCAAGAGATCCTTCCTACTATCAAAGAGCTGAAATTACATGGTGCTCACATTGATGGCGATCATAGCAAGTCCGTCATACTTCTTGAAGCCGGTTTGGTTTGGGATATGTTACTTCCTGGAGGGGTCTTGGTTTTCGATGACTATGGTTACGAACCAATGCCCGAAGCTAAAGAAGCGATTGATGAGTTCTTAGCAAAACCAGAAGTTCATCATCAGGTACTGTTTAAAGGTTTTCAAGCCATCGTTCTCAAGCTGGAGTGACCTGATGACTTCCATGTGGGTTGGTGTCAGCCACCTGACAAAATATGGGTCGATATGGTATGCTTAGATCTTCTGATCTGACAACCTCTGATCTAAAAAGGTGACTCATGGCTAATCTTCTACATGTTACGTCTTTTGACTTGGCAGCTCTTCAAGCTACTGGTTGGACCTACGAGGCGGATTTCATTCTGACCCCTGCCTTGCCAGCCACAAGTGTGGTACTGGGCGCTCAGATCACAACGACCGAAGCCCTTGCGGGTCCTGATCTTGTGGCTGCAAGAGCAGAGGTCAACCTGTACTCTGGTCCAGCAACGATTTCAAACATGTCGGCCGACCTCATGACACTCGGTTCCTATAACAGCGGTAATCAAGTCTATCGGCTGCAAGTGTATGTGACAGGTTGTATGATGCAAAGTCTGACAGCTGGCGCCTTGACGGTTACGTTGTTTTACGAAGACTACACAGCTTAGTCGACTGCCGATCATGATAGTTGGCTATTCGCCAAAGCACGATCGCCCAATACAGATCGGATTCCTAGGATTCCATAAACTGTGGGATCCGATCTGGAATCCGATCACGATTTCTCTAGCCCATCGGTACAGCCTCGATGTGTCGTCCAGCTGTTCAGACGGTCATTTGGAACCCATCCCCGAGGTTTTGTTCACCTCAGTTTTTGAAGCAGGGGGCCTCACGATGCAGAAACGATGGTGTCACTCTGGTGCCATTGGTTCAGCATCGGAGAGGCCACTTTACCTCGACCGTCGTTATGCCCAGTCCCTCAAGATCTACACGAGCGATGAGTGTGTACCGCCTCCGTGGGATGAGTGTGATTACGCCATGTCGTATTCGCACGAGCAAGATCATCGACATCTGCGTCTTCCCGTGTATGTGGGAGGCCTTCGATTCTTGCTTGATTTGCCCTGGATTAGAGAGGGCAGAATGCGTTTTCCTAACTTGTCGCTCTCAAAGAGACACACCAGTAATTGGGATCAGATCTTTGCGCTTAAAACCCGATTCTGCAACTTCGTTTACACCAACGCACAGGTGCCTGAACGAAACGATTTCTGCTGTCTTTTATCTAGGTATAAGAAGGTCGATTGTGGAGGGACCGTCCTGAACAACATTGGATCCCTCGTAGCAGAGAAGCAGCCATTTCTGGAAAACTACAAGTTCACCATTGCCTTTGAAAACCGATCGTGCCCCGGCTATGTGTCAGAGAAACTTGTAGATCCAATGATAGCTCGCAGCGTTCCTGTTTATTGGGGTAGTCCGACCCTTGACCAGGACTTCAACCCGCAAAGCATCGTAGTCGCGACAGGTAGAAAGATGTCAGATGTTGTAGGCGAGATTATAGCACTTGACAAAGATGACTCGGCCTATATAGCGAAAATGCAAACTCCCTGGTTCCATGGAGATGTAATGAATCGTTATTGCAGTGTTGACTATGTCGCTGATTTCTTTGAGAGAATTCTTACTGAGCAAAAACGATCACGGGTAATGGATTAGCAAGGCTTTTATGCGAATTTATACCTGTTATTCGGATAGTCATCTGCCCATGGTATCGGAATTTCTCCTGCCATCGGTCCCCGAGGGATTCGACCTATGCCTGAGACACATAGCCCAATCGTGTCCTACAGGCAATTACGGCGATTCCGGATGGAGTAAGGCCATGGCCGACAAGGAGCGGATGATTTTGAAAGCCATCGAGACTGAGCAGGATACCTTCATCGTGTGTGATGCCGATATTGCATTCTACGATTTGAATCCAAACGAAATCGCAGCGGCTGAAACAACTGTGTCTTTCGCTCTCGACTGTCCCCTCGTAGATGCTGAACCGCCTAGCTATTGTGCTGGTTTCGCCGTGATAAAACCCTGTCAGCTGTCTCACGAGCTATACACCATCGTACTGGACAACCTTGCAAAGATCGGGCGTGAACAGCCAGCCTTAACGGGAGTAGCACTCCCCAACATGCTGGCTCGACATCCCAAGGATTTCCACGTCGCATACTTGCCTTCCGAGCGCTACTGGAACAAGACCCATCCCAGAACCTCTCAAAAACTGGCTGTTCATCATGCGAACTGGGTGATTGGAATCCCGGCCAAGCTAGCCGAACTCAGAAGGGTCAGAGATCTTGAGTTGACGTCTGGTTGGCCTTAATCTTAAAAATAAATCTGGGTTCGTATCCGGGCCGGGTTGGATAGCCGACATAGATGCCATAGCACTGGTAGTTAGACAGGCCCACCTCGAAGTTTTCAATAGCAGTCATGCAGATTCTTTCAACAATCACGTCGATCTTTATTGAAAGCTCTTTTTCGGATGTCTTATACAGTTGGCTGTTGTATAAAATCGTCTGCAGCACCGGAGGTTTTCGATGTTGGATTAGAGGCCTGAGTTGGACTCCAACAGCATCATCCGAAGTAAAAACAAGTTGAGCTCGAAGCCATTCGGAAATCTTACGTTTAACACCTTCATCGATTTCACCCCTCCGTTGAGCAACAGCTGTTTCAGTAGGCGGCAAAATGGGACCAGCAAAAGCCAGCAATTTGTGATCGTTTACAGAGAAAACCTCGCCATCCCAGAAAACAGAATCAGGCGCAATAGGCGACGTTTTCCCAAGGCAGGAATAGACTCGCACAATAGTCTCATATTCACCGCCGGATAGGGACCGTGAACATTTAGCCCAGTAGAAACCTTCAACGAGGGGTCGATCGGTTGTGTATTTCATTCGGACTTGCCTCTTAAGTAGCCCAATCCGCCATAGACTCGTTGACCAAACCAAGCATTGAAATAGGTCAGCTCGGCCAACGCGACTTGGTAGTCGAGCGTTGGTGTTTGCAGCTCACTAGCCATGTCGCGATCGGACACTTGCAATAATGATTTCTTAAGTAGCGCAAGGATCATCTCTCGATACTGAGTGATGATCTCTTCATACTTTGGATCGGTATCTGACAAGACTCGCTGAGCCTCATCGAAGGTGAAACAAAGCTGGGGCATTTGAATTTTCATGCTGTGATCTTTCTTCAACTAGATACTTGACATGGTGAGGGCCTGTCAAGCGTCAGTTGTCATGATGATTAGGTCAAATGAGCAGTCCCGCTGGTTACAGTTTGAATCTGTTGTCACAATGTAAACCAAACAAGACTTCCCGCATGGGCATATTTCATGAGCAACTTGTGCGAACATCCGTCGATAATGAGGACGGACAAAGGGTGTCACTTGTGTGGTTAGTACCTGGACCCCTGGCTTTAAGATCATCTTGTACAGTCCCATAGAACGTCTTTCTAGAGACTCTACTTTCAGATCTGTCTTGCGGTCGCGCTTATAACTACCGTCAGCCTCGACCTGCAAGGCAATCACGTTTGCACCTGCCAACATGAACCGTTGTGAAGCGCTCTTTGTCGGCTTCGATTTTTTAGTGGTCATCAGATTCCTGCCTTTCTAGAAACCTTCACAGCTCTCAACCTCAAGAAGAGGCTCGGTGTCATCGGCCGGGCTCGCTACCCAAGCAGGCTCAGGCCCCACGCGCCACGTCTTCGCCGAGACGGCGTAGTAGACCTTTTCATTGAACGACAGCCAGGCCAGCATGTGGCGAATCATCGAGCCTGAGTGACTCTGGCAGCGCCCCCAGTCGACGATCTCATGGATGGTATGGGGGTGCTGCCGGCAATAGCGGAGCAAGGGCGCAGTGAGCAGCTGCCAGCTCGGGTCGCTGACTGGGGGAACATGGTCTACCGTATGGCCGGCATAAGCAGTTATCATAGCAATTGGTCGGTGTCCCTTCTGCCCATAAAAATACACGAGTTGTTGCATCCTACTTTTCCTTGTTGGCAAGATTCCAACGATTGAGAACCCCAACCAGGCTGTTCCAATGGGTTTGGATTCGAGGTCCTCTGTGATGGTCTCCCAACAAGTCCAGCAATGCTTCAATATGGGGAATTGCCTTACTAGTACAACTTGGACACCACCAGCCAGTCGTACAGTCAATACGAATGGTAGGTTCGTAGCCTGAGTCTTTTATCAGAGTCCCCATGTTGCTAATAGTAGCGTTGTGATTAGACAGAACAGTCTCAGCGCCACACCCCTGACACGTTAGCGTGGTCATTTCGTCTTGCTCGCCCTCTTCTTTTTGGGAAACTTGCCTATCCACCCACAGTGATAACACCTGGCCTGCGGGCAGGGGCTATCTAGCGAGTCACCATGGTCATTGGGCGTGTCATGGTCGCATTCGCACAAGAACCCGGAACAGTTGCCTCCAATGAGTATGCACTTATTGCGAACTTCGACGCTGTGGCCTTGGCAGCCAAAAGGACCTATCCCACAACGAGGGCATTTCCAGGGTATCAACTTTATTTTTCTTGACACGATAACGCTCAATAGGGTGGATGGGTTGAAAAGGTGGCCCGCTCCCTAATGAGAACCGACGTTAGATCTTCCACTTTTCGTTCGAGGACATGCGCTATAACAGCATAACGACCTGGCACTCGGTCGCGCAATAGTCGAATGTACTGCTGGTCTGGTAGAAAGAACACCACATCGCACAAGGTAACTCTCACCGTCGCTTTGAAAGCGGCGTCGGCGTGGCGGACGAGACCTTCAGCAGCCTCAACTAGATTTTCATTAGCCGCATGTTCGGGACTGTACACGTGTAGCTTCGAACATAAAGCCTCCCAATAGTGATCAGCCAAACAGAGCTGGGGGAACAGGCTTAAGACGCGACGAAGCGTTGCACTTTCGACGTTAAACTCAACGACGTACATATCAACCCCCATTCGTTGGATGATCGGGAATAGAGCTACTAATAGCCACTCCTGCACAAGGCAACTTGCCCAGCTCCACCTCCAGATTCTCAATTTCATCTTTGAGGCTGGCCCATTCGGAATGAAAAAAGCGCAAAAGCTTGGCAGCTCGTCCGTAATGTCCCACTCTAGGCGCTCCAATATCGTGCTCAGTGGTCACCACATATTCAATCTCCTGGCCGTCAAGCCATTGCAGTAGCTCTTTAAGACCGGGAGATTGTTCTCGACTCCTAGGTGCCTCGGCCGAGACAGGAAGTCCATTAGGTGTTGATAGTCCAGCGCTCTCAGCCAGTCGGTTGAGCGAGGCGGCAATTGTTGCTTGATGTTGTGAAATTAGCTCTGGAGCCGAGTGGGCAATGCTGTTGGCGGTTGCTCGCAGAATGGCAAATTCTTGCTCCCAGGCAGAGCCTCCGATTTTTTGATTACTTGCTGGACGGTTCATTGTTTTCACTTTCAGTTGAAGGCCATGTCCCAAAAAGCATCCGCAATGATTCCGTTCCGAAGAGTTCGGCGATGGCTGTCGCTAATGAACTGCCCAAAAAGAGACTACTAACAAAACAATGGCCGCAAGTAGTCGCCAGTTGATAGCGGCCCACCAAGTTGAATCTGATGGCTTTGACAAGTCTTCGTCTTCAACATCCCGAGACGATGGACGATCGACGATACTGTAAGATCGCGACACCGCCAGCCGCCAGACACCAAAGAAAACGATCACCGCATAGGGACCGTAGGGAGCACATCCAAACGCGACATAGATCACCAAGGACAGAATCGCAACTTGAGCCGCAAAGGTTGGATCTGCCTTCGCTGCTTCTGATGCTTCATCGGATGTCTTCTCGTTACACATGATTCGTCCTCGCCAGTTTCTTGGATGATTCTGCTCGCCTCGAAACAAAGAGTCAAGTGTCTTTTTGAGAAGATCAGGAATACCCAAATCCCAAAGCTATCAAGTCGTTGATACTCACCGGGCCGCCCCCTTGAACTAGCTTGTACAGCTCCATAGCGTCATCTTGTTTTCCGCGCTGAAACCCCTCCCTTTAGGGAGGGGAGGAAGCGCGTCCTCTTTGTTGTTCCACGTACCGTTTGACAACTTCCAGGGGAGCCCCTCCGCACGAAACGGCACAGTAC
>Ga0187885_10001069_pt1 | contig 31460 bp, 21 predicted proteins | sample June2016WEW_20_1_3_FD_132970 | JGI IMG/M metagenome (GOLD analysis project Ga0187885, IMG submission 132970) | Peatland microbial communities from SPRUCE experiment site at the Marcell Experimental Forest, Minnesota, USA - June2016WEW_20_100 | ecosystem: Environmental > Terrestrial > Soil >...
ACCGATCAGCTTCCAGTCTGTTTTTCCTCGAACTGCTCGCGGAGATCCTTGAGGGCCTGGCGATGGGCCAGGCGCGCCAGGCTGCCCATGCGGTCCACGATCAGCCGGCCGTCGAGGTGGTCCGTCTCGTGCTGGAAAAGCCTGGCCGCCAGATCCTCGCCGGTCTCCTGGAACGTCCGGCCCGTCAGGTCCGCCGCCTCGATCGTGACGCGCGCGAACCGCTTCAGGCGGCAGGTGAGCCCCGGCACGGACAGACAGCCCTCGTCTTCCTCCATCTGGCCCTCCCAGGAGAGCAATCGCGGATTGACGTACACCCGCCGGTCGGCCTCCTGGCCGGGCAGGCAGGCGACGAACAGCCGCAGGCTCAGCCCCACCTGCGGGGCGGCCAGGCCCACGCCGCGGGCGGCCAACAGCAGCTCGAACATCCGCTCGACCAGCGGCGCCAGGGAAGCGTCGACGGCCTCGACGGGCCGGGCCGGTTCTTGGAGGCGCGGGTCGGGATAATGAATGATCCGCAAGGCCGAAAGGTCCAGGCGGGCTAGATCGTCGCGTTGCGTCATATCCCCCATGGTAGCGGCGGCGGTGCGTGCGAATCAAGGCGAACAGCGGCGCGCCGCCAGCGGGCGGCAACCATTTGCCTGTTGAAATCGAACGCCTTCCAGGGCAGGATGCATGCTCCATTAGACCTTCCATTGAAGGCAGGAGAGAGGGCACGGATGCCTTTCGGTAAGCACGCGGCCGTCAGCGTCCTGATGCTGGGTCTGTGGGGTATCGCTGCCGCCGCGGATCCGCCGGCCCCCTTGCTGACGACCGTCCCCTCGCCGGCCGACGCCAACCGGCCGAACTTCTGGAACCAGGACACGCTGACGAACAACTGGTTCGGCCTGGGCCGGGTGCTCCAGCACTACGGCGTCACCGTCACGCTCTCGACGACGGACGTCTACCAGGCCGACGTCAGCGGCGGGCTGAGCACGCACAACCACGCGGGGCGGAACAGCGGCAAGTACGACCTGAAGGGCATCTTCGACCTGGACAAGCTCGTCGGCCTGCCCGGCGGCGCCGTGTACGTCCAGGCGCGGCAGTACTGGTCCGACGGCATCAACAGCAACTCGGTGGGCGCGGCCACCAACGTCAACGCCAACATCCTGATGTACCACCAATTCTTCGTCAAACAGCTGTATTACGAGCAGAAGCTCTTCGGCGACGTGTTCACCCTCCGCGCCGGCAGGATGGACTTGGCCAACGCCTTCAACATGCGCACCGACAAGGTCATCTTCGACAGCAGCCGATACGCCTACGACGAGACCTTCCAGTTCCTCAATTACGCCTTCAAGCACAGCCCCACGATCCCGTTCCCCCAACCCGGCATGGCCGTCCTGGCCAACATCACGCCGGTGAAGTGGTGGTACCTCAGCGCGGCCGTCGCCGACGCCGACGCGAAAGTCCAGGACACCGGGTTCGAGACGGCGTTTCATGGCCCGGCCGACGCCTTCAGCATCTACGAGACGGGCTTCCGGCCGGAGATCCCTTCGCCCTCCGGCACGCTGCCGGGAACCTACCGGGCGGGCTTCTGGTACGACCCGCGATTCAAGTCGTACCTGGACCATTCCGGCCAGGCCAAGCACGACGACCTGGGGCCGTACCTGGGCTTCGACCAGATGGTGTGGCGCGAGAACGCCGACCCCAACGACGATCAGGGCCTGGGCCTCTTCGGCCGCTGGGGCCTGGCCGACAAGAATGTCGATCCCGTCTGGCAGTCCTTCTCGGCCGGCGCCCAATACCAGGGGCTGATCCCCACGCGGGACAAGGACGTCCTGGGCGCGGCCGTCGGCTGCAACTGCATAAGTCCCGACAATCACCCGCCCCACAGCCACGAGACGATCCTGGAGACGTACTACAACATCCGCGTGACGGGATGGCTGTCGATCTCCCCGGACGTCCAGTACATCTGGCAACCCGCACGCACGCCCGGCGCCACCGACGCCCTGGTGGTCGGCGTGCGACTCAAGATGAGCTTCTAGCGCCGCTTAAAGCCGTGGCACCGCGGCCTGGCGAAGGCCAGCCGTTGGGCCATGAGCCTGGCGGCCTCGGCGCTGGAGTCGATGAGCACGGCCGAGCGGCCGCTGCGGACGGCGGCCTCGCCGGTGGTGCCGCTGCCGGCGAAAAAGTCCAGCACGCAGTCGCCGGGGTTGGAGTGCACGCGGATGATACGGCTGAGGATGCCCAGCGGCTTTTGCGTGGGGTAGCCGGTCTTTTCCTTGCCCGTGGGGCTGACAATCGTGTGCCACCAGACGTCCGTGGGCGTCTTGCCGCGGGCGGCTTTTTCCGGTGTGACCAGGCCCGGGGCCATGTAGGGGATCCGCTCCATGTCCTGGTAGCGGAAGGTGTAGTGCTCGGGGTCCTCGGCGTACCACAGAATATTGTCGTGCTTGGCCGGCCAGCGGGTCTTGCTGCGGGCGCCGTAGTCGTAGGCCCAGATAATCTCGTTCATGAAAGACTCGCGGCCGAAGATCGAATCCAGCAGTACCTTAGCGTAATGCACCTCCCGATAGTCCAGGTGCAGAAAAAAGCTGCCGTGCGGCGAGAGCAACCGATGGGCCTCACGGAGGCGCGGCTCAAGAAAACTCAAAAAATCATCGAAGTCGTCCGCGAACGCTTTACTCCCAACCTTCACGGTCTTGTACCGCTGCCCTTTGAAGCCACGGCGGTCACCGTTGTCGTCGCGGACCGTTTGGATGCGCGTCCGTGCCTGCGTCTTGCCTGTATTGAACGGCGGATCGACGTAGATGAGGTCGAACGCGCCGCCGGGAAAGTTCCTCGTGACGGCCAGGTTGTCCCCCAGATAGATGTCCACCGTGACGTCCGCGGCACGCATAGGTCGGCTGCTCCTCCGGTGCGCTTGGCGGCTTAGAACCACCAGGCCTTGCCAATGGGCCTGGAGATCATCACGCCGCGCAGGTAGGCGACGGCCTTTTCGAAGCCTTCCTCCATGCTCATCAGGGAGTCTTCGTGCTCGATGCTCAGCACGCCGTCGTAGCCCTGGAGGCGCAGCATGGAGATGAACGGTTTCCAGAACTCATCGCCGTGCCCGTAGCCGACGGTGCGGAAGACCCAGGCGCGATCCAGCAGCTTGCCGTAGCTCTTGATGTCCAGGTTGCCGACGATCCGGCTGTTGCGCGGGTCGATGGCCGTGTCCTTGGCGTGGACGTAGAAGAGGCACCCGTGCTCGCCGAGGTATCGGGCGGCCTCCACCGGGTCGATGCCCTGCCAGAAGAAGTGGCTGGGGTCCAGGTTGGCGCCCAGGTTCTCGCCAGCGGCGTCGTGCAGGCGGACGACATCCTCGGGATTGTGCACTGTGCAGTTGGGGTGGGCCTCCAGGGCGATCTTGACGCCGGCCCGGCGGGCGGCGGCGGCCTCCTTCTTCCAGAACGGGATGAGTACCTTGTTCCACTGGTACTCGCTGGCCTTGCGAAAATCCTCCGGCCAGGGGGCGGTGATGAAGTTGGGCGTCTTGTCGCCCGGCGCCCCGGCCGGGCAGCCGGAGAAGTTGACCACTATGCCGCAGGTCTCCGCCGCCAGCGCCACGGCGGCGCGATGGGCGGCCAGGTGGGCGGCGGCGATGCGACGGTCGGGGTGGACGCAGTTGCCGTGCACGGCGATGGCGCTGATCGCGAGGCCTGAGTCGGCGATCCGGCGCTTCAGCTTGGCCAGGCGCTTGGCGTCGGCGGCGATGCCCTGGAGCTTCCAGGGGTCGCCGGGATACGCCCCGGCCGGCAGCTCGATGGCGTCCAGGCCCAGCTTGCCGCAGTAGTCCAGCGCGTCGTCCAGGCTCATCTTCCCGAATAGGGCGGCCATGACGCCGAGTTTCATGACGTATTCCTTTCGAGCTGGCCCGCCCGGCGGCCAAGCGGGGTTGACATGAGATTTTGCCCTAGGACGGCCCATCTATTATGGCGACCGGTAGGCCAATCGCAAGGTTTTAGCGAGCGGTTTCGCGGCCACGTGGCAAGCCTGCCCTGGGACGCGGCAACTGGTTTTTCCAACCCCTTTTACACGGCCGGAGACGCCTTGACCGGCCGGCATTCGGCCCCCTATCCTCAAGCCATGAGACCGCTATCGTCCAGCCACCTTCACCACCGCCGGGGCCAGCGGTGGGATACCGCCGGCGTACTGCTGGAAGACCCATCTTCCAAGGGCGCCTCGGATGTGCTGGACCTGTCCGCCATCTTTGGCAACGCCTGGCCTGTGGAGCTGGAGATCGGCAGCGGCAAGGGTACGTTCCTGGTGGCCCGGGCGGCCGGGCGGCCGGAGGTGAACTTCCTGGGCGTCGAGTGGGCCAAGGCCTACTGCGCCTACGCGGCCGACCGTGTCCGCCGGGCCGGGCTGACGAACGTCCGGCTGCTCTGCGCCGATGCCGACGATCTGGTGCGCCGGCGCCTGGCGGAGCAATCGTTATGGCGGGTCCATATCTACTTCCCCGACCCCTGGCCTAAGCGCCGCCACCAGCGCCGCCGGCTGATTCAACCGTCATTCGTTGCCGCTGTTCGTTGCTGCCTGAAGATTGGCGGCCAACTGATTGTCGTGACGGACCATCTGGACTACTACCGCCAAATCCAAGGCGTCCTGGTCGGTGCCGAAGGCCTGGCGACCATGGCAATGCCACGCATGAGCGACAAGGACGGCGAGCTGGCAGGCAGTAACTTTGAGCGGAAGTACATCGCCCAAGGCCGGCCGTTCTACGGAGCGGCTGTGATCCGGTTCCGCTGAGCGTCGATGTCTTCCTTCCCAACCTCACTGCCTTGCCCGGGGACGGCCTCTATATATAGAGGTTAAACATTAGTAGGAGTATTGATAGGACCGGTTGATAGTGTTAGCAGGGCAACAGAAAACTAACCTCAAGCAAAGCCCCACAGGGGGATTACGACGAAACAAATCCCAAAGCCTAGCGGTGGGTAACTTGTGGGGTAATAGGTTAGATAACTCGGCTCAAGAATGGCTTGGCGGCGAGGGGAGTAGCCGTAGTAGTGTACCGACCGCCTGCCGGCTAGGACTGGCGCAGTTCTTGACAGGGCACCGAACAAGTTTTGAACCGGTTATCCACCGGTGGCTGTTGGCGGCCGGGGGTCTTGCCTGTCAGGCGTTGTGGGCAAGTTCCTGAGAGATGAGGTCCAGGGTGGCCTGGAGGTGGGGGTCTTGCTTCCTCAGTAGGTCGATGGTGCGCTTGGCGTGCATGACGGTCGTGTGGTCTCGCCCGCCGAAGTAGCCGCCGATTTCCTCCAGGCTGTGGCGGGTAAGTTCGCGGGCCAGGAACATACACACCTGCCGCGGCAGGGCGATGGATCGCGTGCGTTTCTTGGACTGGAGGTCCGCCAGGCGGACGCTGAACCGCACGGTGACGGCCTTGAGGATGTCCTCGATGGAGATGTCCTTGCGGGCCGTGCCGAGCTTGGTGCCCAGGGCCTCCTCGGCCAGGGGAATGTCGATGGTTCTTCCGGTGACCTGCGCCAGCATGGCTACCTTGGACAGCGCCCCTTCCAGCTCGCGGGCGTTGGAGTCGATCACGCCGGCGATGAAGCAGATGACGTCCTCCGGCAAGTCACTGTTGCGCATGCGGGCCTTTTTGCGGACGATGGCCACGCGCGTCTCGTAGCTGGGCCGGTCGATCTGGGCGACCAGCCCCCAGTTGAACCGGCTGACGAGCCGCTCCTCCAGGTCGGGGATCTGCCCGGGGCCCCGGTCGCCGGACAGGATGATCTGCCGCTGCGACTGGTAGAGCGTGTTGAACGTGTGGAAGAATTCCTCCTGGGTCTGCTCGTGGGCGCTGAGGAACTGGATGTCGTCGATGGCCAGGACGTCGGCGTGGCGGTAGCGGTAGCGGAACTCGTGGATCTGCCCGCGTTCGACCGCCTCGATGAAGTGGTTGACGAACATCTCGCAGCTCAGCACGCAGATGCTGGCCTTGGGGTTGGCGGCGGCGATCTTGCGGCAGGTGGCCTGGAGCAGGTGCGTCTTGCCCAGCCCCACGCTGCCGTGGATGTACAAGGGGTTGTAGGTCTTGCCGGGCGTCTCGCTGACGGCCAGGCACGCGGCGTGGGCCAGGCGGTTGCACGGGCCCATCACGAAGGCCTCGAAGGTGTAATCCTCCCCCAGGGTCACTCCCTCAGCCGTTTCCGAAGCCGGCGTGGCGACCCCTTCGGCGGCCTCGGCGTCGTCGGCGCCTTTCTCGGCCGGGGTGAGGAAGCAGACGCCCACCAGCCGACCCGTGGCGGCTTGGGCGGCCTCGGTGAACAGGCGCGTGGCGTGGCGGCGGCAGTATTGCTGCTCTTTGGGGCCGGCGACGCGAATCTCCAGCAGCCCGTGCTCCAGGGAGAGAGGTTCCAGCTCGGTGAACCACGGCCGAATGATGTTCCCACCCGCGGCGATGACCTGCTGCACAATCCTTTGCCACAGGGCCGGATCGACGGGAGGCATCAATGCTGCCTTTCAACGCGCACTGGAGGCGCGATAGGATTTCCGCGTTCGCCTGCAGACTTGTTTTGGGCGCGACCCGATACGACAGGCCTTCCTTGGCGGGGTGATTCGTCCTTTTGGCTAGCCGCGCTCCCGGACGACCAGGAGAATGTACCGCCGCGAGGCCGTTCTGTCAAAACCAAAATCAAAAACCACCTCTCGGTGGCGCCCAAACGTGGTCTTACGGCGGAGCTAAGGGGTGGCGGGACGGGAACTTCACCGCGCCTTGGATAAAAAGGTCCCCAGCGGCGGTTAATCTATCCCTCCGGCCGCGGGGGTCAGCAATTTTCCGTTGCCGCCATTGCCGCGGGTCTGCGATCCGCCGTGGTTCTGCCACCGCCCGGGCCCCGAACCGTTATTTCCGTTCGTGGCGGGCTGGCGCGGACGCAGGACCAGGTTCTCCTGGCCCACCAGACCCTCCAATTTATTCACCAGGTCGCGGCTGGGCCGCACGCCCCAGGACCTGTCCAGGCGCATCAGCGTGCTCACGTCGCCGCGGGAAGTCGGGCGGATCTCCAGGAACACCGGGCAGTCGCCGCGGTGGCAGACCAGCACGTCGTGCAGGCCCTGGAGCAGTTGCGGAATGGACGCCCCCGCCGGCAGGCGAATCCGCAGCGAGCCGGTGAGCTGCTCCACCGCCCGGTCGATGGGCACGACCTCCTCCACGATCAGCCCGGCCCGCTCGCGCCGGCGGTCCACCGTCCCGACGACAAAGGCCATCCGGTCTGCCACCAGCAGGTCGGCGTACTTTTCGTAGGTCTCGGAGAACACCACCGCGTCGCAGGTGCCGGTGAGGTCCTCGATAGTGAGCATGGCCATCTTCTTGCCGGCCGATCGGCCGTTGCGGGTGATCGTCGCGCGGACCGAGGCGATCATGCAGCCGACGGTCACCTGGCCGGAGAACTCCCCCAGCCGCGCCAGGCTCACGCCGGTCGGGCTGCCCAGGGCCTCCAGCTCCCGGCCGTAGCGGACCAGCGGGTGGCTGGAGATGTAGAAGCCCAGCGACTCCTTCTCGGCGGCTAGCAACTGCGCCTCCGACCACGGCTCGACCTTGGGGAACCGGGCCGGGGCCGCCTGGGCTGAGTCGCCGGCATCGAAAAAGTTCATCTGCCCGCTGCGCCGGTCGGCCGCGGCGGACTGGCCCAGGTCGATGGCCTGGTCCAGCGCCTCCGTCATCGCGGCCCGATGGGCGCCCAGGCTGTCGAACGCCCCGCACTTGATCAGCGCCTCGATCGTCGCGCGGTTCACGGCCCGAAGGTCCACGTGCTTGCAGAAGTGGAACAGGTCGGTGAACCGCCCCGCCGCCTTTCGGCCGACCACGACGGCCTCCACCGCGCGCTCGCCGACGCCCTTGACGGCCGCCAGGCCGAAGCGAACGCGCTCGCCGTCCACCGTGAAGTCGCTGTCGCAGGTGTTGATGTCCGGCGGGGCGACCGTGATACCCAGCCGCTGCGCCTCGGCCAGGTACTGCGAGATTTTGTCGGTGTCGGAGCTTTCGAACGTCAGCGTGGCCGCGAAAAATTCCCGCGGGTAGTGCACCTTAAAGAACGCGCTCTGGTAGGCGATGATCGCGTAGCGGGTGGAGTGGGCCTTGTTGAAGCCGTAGCCGGCAAATTTCAGGATCAGCTCGAAGATCCGGTTGGCCTCTTCGTCGCGGATGCCGTTGGCCCTCGCGCCCTGGACGAATTTGGCCCGCTCGGCCGCGATGGTCGATTCCTTCTTCTTGCTGATGGCCTTGATCAGCGTCAGCGCGGTGTTCAGCGGCAACTGCCCCAGGCGGTTGAGCACGAGCATCACCTGCTCCTGGTAGACCATGATGCCGTAGGTCTCGGCCAGAATGTCGTCCACCAGCGGGTGGATGGAGGGCGGCCGCTCCCCGCCGTTCTTGCGGGCGCAATAGACCGGGATCAGCTCCATCGGGCCGGGGCGGTACATGGCGTTGGCGGCGATGAGGTCCTCGATCCGCGTCGGCTGCATCTGGATCAGGACGTTCTTCATGCCGTCGGACTCAAACTGGAACACGCCCTCGGTCTGCCCGCGGCGGAACAACTCCAGCGTGGCCGCGTCGTCCAGGGGCAGGCGGTCGGGCTCGAAGTCCTTGCCCGTTTTCGCGCGGACCAGATCGCGGCACCGCTGAAGGACCGTCAGCGTCCGCAGGCCCAGGAAGTCCATCTTCATCAGACCGATGGTGTCGCAGGTGGGCCCGTCCCACTGGGTGATGACCTCGTCGCTGTCGGCCTGGCGGTACAGGGGCACCAGGTTCTCCAGCGGCTCATCGGCCACGACCACGCCCGCGGCGTGCACGCCGGCGTGGCGGGCCAGGCCTTCCAGCTTTCTTCCATAGTCCAGCAGCTCGCGCACCCGCGCGTCGCTGTCGTAGCGAGACCGCAGGTCCGGTTCGGCCGCCAGGGCGCTGTCCAGCGTCACGCCCAGACCCTCCGGCACCTTCTTGGCGATGGCGTCCACCTCGGCCAGCGGAATGCCCATGACGCGCCCCACGTCGCGGACCGCCGCCCGGGCCTTCAGCGTGCCGAACGTGATGATCTGGGCCACGTGGCCGTATTTCTGCCGGACATACTGGAGGACCTTGGCCCGGCCTTCCTGGCAGATGTCGATGTCGAAGTCGGGGTCCTCGTCCCGCTGCGGGTCGGTCCACCGCTCAAACAGCAGGCCGTAGCGCACCGGGTCCACGTTGGAGATGTCCAGGCAGTAGCCCAGCAGGGTCGCGCAGCCACTGCCGCGAGCGCCGATGGGAATGTCGTTTTGTCGGGCGAACTGCACGAAGTCGTGCACGATGAGCAGATAGCCGCTGTAGCCCTTGCCCTCGATGACCTCCAGCTCGCGCTGGAGCCGCTGAACGTATTCCGCCGGCGGCCGGCCGGAGAATTTTTTCGCCAGCGCCTCGACGGCGATCTTGGCGAGGTAGTCCTTAGCCGGGACGTTATCCGGCGTGTGGAAGACCGGCAGGTGCTTTCGGCCGACGGCGAGCTTCGGCTGGCACATCTGGGCGATCTTCAGCGTGTTGTCGGCCGCGCCGGGCCAGGCCGCCAGCGCCTGGCGCATCTCCGAGGGGCTTTTGAGATACAGTTCCGGCGAATAGCTCAGCGCCCCGCCCTCGGCGAGCGTCTTGCCGGTGGAGATGCAGGTGAGGATTTCGTGGGCGGGCTTGTCCGCCCGGCGGAGGAAGTGCACGTCGTTGGTGCCCACCAGGCCCACGCCCAGTTCACCGGCCAGCTCCGCCAGCAGCGGATTGACCTGGTCCTGCTCGGCCAAGCCCTGGCTCTGGACCTCGATGAAGAATCGCCCGGCGCCAAAAATGTCCTTGTACTCCCCCGCGATCCGCCGGGCCTTGGCCTTCTGACCGGCCAACAGCGCCGAAGGCACCTCCCCGCCCAGACAGGCCGTCGTGCAGATAAGCCCCTCGTTCAGCTCGGCGAGCAATTGCCGGTCCACGCGCGGGCGGTAGTAGAAACCTTCCAGGTACGCCCGCGAGGACAGCTTCATCAGGTTCCGCCAGCCCGTTTCGTTCATGGCCAGCAGGAGCAGGTGATACGCGGCCGTCTGGATGTTGCCCATCGTGCGGTCCTGGCGCGTCGTGGGCGAGATGTAGGCCTCCATGCCCAGGATGGGCCGCAGGCCGCCGGCCTTGGCCGCCTGATAAAAATCCACCGCCCCGAACAGATTGCCGTGATCGGTCAGCGCCAGGCTGTCCATGCCCAACGCCGCGGCCGTGGAGACCAGGTCCTCAATGCGATTGCCGCCGTCCAACAACGAATAGTGGGAGTGAACGTGCAGATGTGCAAAACCATCCATGGCTATCTTCCGCACTAGGTGCCACGGCTGCGTCGTGCGCAGCCGTGCGAGATAATCGTGTATGGTAAGACACTGCTGCAAACAACGCAGCAGTGGCACCCTGATGCGGCGACCACTATACCGCGAAGTGCCGGAACCTCAAAGCCCAGCCTCGATCAAAAAACGCCCCTTATCATCCTGCGCGTAACCGCCGATAAAATGAATGTTGTCAACGTCGCCGCCCATGTAATACTATAAGCATCGGAAGGCGCGGGAATCGAACCCCATCGCTGTGTGAGCAGCGCGCCCTAAGGATGTAGAGCCCTGTAAGTGCACCAGCACACGGGACGCCTTCCGTGGACCTTCCGCCCCGCACGGCTAACCGATCAAAGTAAGCGTGCGGGGCGGTCCCTTTTATGCCTGGCGCTATCCGAGTCGGTCCGTCTTCTCGGTCGCGCGCTAGTCTGATGATTTCATGCCTGGTTCTCCTTAACCGCTTCCACGATCATCTGGACTTCCAGCCACCTGCAAATCCGCTCATACTCGGCCCGCGAGATGGCCAAGGGGCCAACGAAAGAAAACCTCCGACCTTTGGCCTTGTCCTTATCCAAGAACAGGGTGTGCTGTTGGGTTTCGACGCCATCCTGCTTCTCGTCTAGGTGTGCCCAGTCGGGTTCGATTGTTGGCGCTGTCGGTTGGAGTTGAGGTCCTGGGTCCTCTTGCGGCGATATGGCAACTGGTCCGCACACTACCCCATCCGTAGATAGCATTCCGGCAAATCGAAGGGATGCCTCGAATGTTTTGGCGCAGGTCCTCGCGCAGTCATCGCTGAAGTGAAAATCCTTGGCTATCCCGTTGGCCAGGAGTTCGACATTCAGTTTCTTACCCACGTACCTTTTGTGGAGTTCTGCATAGGCCGGGATACCAAGGATGGCCTCCGCCAAGACTCTTGCTTTCATTTGCTCGTCATGCGGTTTGATGTAATCCAATGCCCGCTGGCTCAACAAAGCCTTGGCCTCCAGCAAACCGAATAACCGAGCCGCAGTCATCCTGCGATAGAACGGGGTGGATGTGGCATTCTTGTAACCCACCCGTCGGGCGACTTCGTGTATTGGGCTCGTTTCGAGCCCCATGTCTCGGATCCTCTGAGCGATCCTTATAGCTTCCTCCAAATCAATCATTGGGAGGTTTCTCGTGGAGTCTTTGCGGGAACTCGACGCTCCGCCCCCCGTGTTTGCGTTTTCGCCTTGTTTTAAGGGCATTTTTAGTCTCCTACCAGTTCAATAGGCATAAGGTAGCATGACCCTTCCGCATGAGTCAACAAGATTCCGACAAAAAAACAAGCCCCTTGTTATAATATGTTTCCTGCACTATCTGGTCTTCGGAGAGTGTCTCCTGGGATTCCGGGCATCACCGGCCTTGCTGATGGCTTCCCGCAGCGTGCGGAAAGCCACTAGATTCGGGTCGCTATCGGTTGCCCGGCCCAGTCGTTTCTTGGGCCTCTTTGCCATGCTGGCATTTTGGCCACAAACATCTCTCCTTGCCACTACCCCGGAAAGTCAAACTTGACCACTACCGTCCGGTCAGTCGGCTTGACAGCCGCCGGGCATCGGCTAAGCTGAGCGGGTTGACCTGCCCGCCGACCGGCGGGTTTGAGGGCGCTTTCTCGCCAGGACCAGGAGGCGGTACACCAATGGCCATGCGGAACGTAACGGTCGTGGGCCTTCAGTGGGGCGACGAGGGCAAGGGCAAGGTGGTGGACGCCCTGGCCGGCGCGTGCCGCTACGTGGTGCGGTTCTGCGGCGGCGCCAACGCCGGCCACAGCGTGACCATCGGGGCCGAAAAGTACGCCATGCACCTGATCCCCTGCGGGGTGTTCAATCCCGGCGTGATGAACGTCATCGGCAACGGCGTGGTGTTCGACCCGGCCGTGGCGATTGGCGAGATCGACGGCCTCATCCAGCGCGGCGTGGCCGTCGGGCCGGAGAACCTGCGGATCAGCGCCGCCGCCCACGTCGTGATGCCCTATCACCGCCGCCAGGACGCCCTGGCCGAGGCCGCCGCAGCCGGCGCCAAGATCGGCACCACCGCCCGCGGCATCGGCCCCTGCTACGCAGACAAGGCCATGCGTTCCACGGCCATCCGCGTGGGCGAGCTGGCCGATGAAGCCGCCCTGCGCGAAAAGATCGCTCGCATCGTGGCCATCAAGAACACGATTTTCGCGGCTCTGTACAATGAGCCGCCGATGGACGCCGTTGCCGTGGCCGAGGAATACGTCGCCTACGGCCAGCGGCTGGCGCCGATGATCGGCAACACCGGCGCGATGCTGCGGCGGGCGATCGCCTCCGGCCAGCGGATCTTGTTCGAAGGCGGCCAGGGCGCGATGCTGGACGTGGACCACGGGACGTACCCGTTCGTGACCAGTTCCTCCGTCAGCGCCTGCGGCGTGCCGGCCGGTGCGGGCGTGCCGCCCGGCGACGTCGGCCAGGTGGTGGGCGTGATCAAGGCCTACACGTCGCGCGTGGGGGCCGGCCCGTTCCCCACCGAGCAGGACAACGATACCGGCGAGTACATCCGCCGCCGCGGCAAGGAATACGGCACGACCACGGGCCGGGCGCGACGCTGCGGCTGGTTCGACGCCTTCGCCGTCGGCTACACCGCGGCCCTGTCGGGCGCGGAGGCCTTGGTCCTGTCGCTGCTGGACGTGCTCAGCGGCCTGGATGAACTGAAAATCTGCATCGGCTACCGCGTCGGCGGCCGGTTGCTGGAGGAGTTCGATCCGACGGTGCTGGCCAAGGCTGAGGCCGTGTATGAAACGCTGCCCGGCTGGAAGGAAGACCTCACCGGTTGCCGCAAGCTCGCCGAGCTGCCCTCGGCCGCGAGGGCCTACGTGCGGCGGATCGAGCGGCTGATCGGCCGGCCGGTGGGCTTCATCAGCGTCGGGCCGGAACGCACCGCCAACATCATTCCCAACGCGACAATCGAGGGCCTGCGCTGATGGCGGACATATCACCCCAAGCTGTCGCGGCCGCGAGGAAGGCCCTGGGCGTGCCGGAAGAGCGCATCCCGCGTTCGGTGGCCATCATCATGGACGGCAACGGGCGCTGGGCCGCCGCCCGCGGCCTGTCCCGAGCGGCCGGGCACGAGGCCGGCGCCAAGCTCGTCCGCCGCATCGTGACCGAGGCCGCCCGGCTGGGCCTGGAGGCCCTGACACTGTACAGTTTTTCCATCGAGAACTGGCGCCGCCCGCCGGACGAGATCGCCGCGCTGATGCACCTGTACTCCACGTACCTGGCCAGCGAGCGGCCGGTGGTGATGGCCCATAACATCCGCCTGCGACACCTGGGCCGCCGCGAGGGCCTGCCGGCGTCGGTGCTGACGGAGTTGGATGAGTCCACCTCGACCTCCGCTCGCAACACAGGTATGTTCTTGGGCCTGGCGATTAACTACGGCGGCCGCACGGAGATCATCGACGCGACGCGGCGCATCGCCCGCCGCGTGGCCGCCGGAGAACTGGCGCCCCAAGATATCGACGCCGCGGTCATCGACGCCTCGCTGGACACCGCCGGCATCCCCGACCCCGACCTGATTATCCGCACCAGCGGCGAGCTGCGGATCAGCAACTTCCTGCTGTGGCAGCTTTCGTACGCCGAGTTCTACGTGACCGACGTCCCCTGGCCGGATTTCGACGAGGCGGAGTTCCGCAAGGCCCTGATCGCCTACGCCGGCCGACATCGCCGCTTCGGCGGCCTGGACAAGGTGACCACCTGACGGCGGGGAGGAGATACCTCACATGGCCGGCGCATTGGAACTCAAGAAGCAGATTTGTGACGTCGGACGGTGGATGCACGAAAAAGGCTTCGTCGCCGCCAACGACGGGAACATCAGTTGCCGCCTGGGCAAGGGCCGGTATCTCTGCACGCCGACGATGCAATCCAAGGGCCGCCTTCGCCTGGCCGACATCGCCGTGGTGGACGACTCCGGCCGGCAGATCAAGGGCCGCCTGCCCCGCACCAGCGAGATCCTGCTGCACCTGGAGATTTACCACGCTTTGCCGCACGTCAACGCCGTCTGCCACGCCCACCCGCCGCACGCGACGGCCTTTGCGATCACCGGCGCGGCGCTGCCGACCGGCGTGCTGCCGGAGGTGGAGATTTTTTTGGGTCCGGTGCCCATCGCCGACTACGAAACCCCCGGCTGCAAGGCGTTCGCCGAGACCATCCTGCCGCACCTGAATCGGGGGGCCAATACGATCATCCTGGCCAACCACGGGGCGGTCGCATGCGACAAGACGCTGGAGCAGGCCTTCTTTCACCTCGAGACGCTGGACATGTATTGCCAAATCCTGCTGCTGAGCAAACCCCTGGGCGACGTCCGCCGGATTCCGGAAGCAAAAATCCGCCAGCTCCTGGACATCAAAAAGCGCCTGGGCATCCCCGATCCGCGATTGGGCTCCATGGGATACGATGTGAGGGGCAGAAAGGAGTGAGATTATGTCGTACCCGGCAATGGTCTATCAGGTGATGATTGCTTTCCCAAGCGATATACGGGACGAGCGAGATATTGCCTGCAAAGTTGTTATGGAGTGGAATTATCTGAATTCTCATAGCAAGAAGATCGTTCTGATGCCGGCGACATGGGAAACACATTCTGCTCCGGTCATGGGGATTAGGCCTCAAGCCGCTCTCAACGAGCAGGTCCTATCAAATAGCGATCTCCTGATTGGGATATTCTGGACAAGGCTGGGCACGCCCACTGGAGAAGCTGATAGTGGGACAGTTGAGGAGATCGAGAAGCATTTGGCTGTGGGCAAGCCGGCTATGCTGTATTTCTCGTCTGCACCTCTTCCACAAGAGTGTGATTTAGAACAGTTTAAGCGCGTAGTGAAATTCAAGGCACAGTGCCGGGGAAAGGGGTTGCTCGCAGATTATAAGGACGAAAAGGATTTTGAGAAGAAACTCACTGCCCACTTAGCGAAGACCGTTTTAGAGAACGAGTACTTCAAGACGCAATCAGGCCATGGGGGCGATAGTGCGCTGTCTGAAGAATCCGTGCAAGTGACTCGTGGTGGCTCCGAGTTGCCCGGTCTCTCCGAGGAAGGTAAGCGATTGCTGTTAGAGGCGGTGCAAGATCGGAACGGTCAGGTACTGATGCTTCACACAGTTATGGGGCTTGTTGTTCGAACGCATGAGAAGAACATGGTAGCCGGGCGAGATGCAAGGACGCAGGCCACCTGGGAGGCCGCCGTCAGGGAGCTCTGCAATGCCGGCCTTTTAGTTGGGCGAGGTGTCAAGGGCGAGGTCTTTGGTGTAACCAAACTCGGATACCAGGTCGCGGACCGCCTAAAGGAATCGGGGTAGGATTCTCTGATAATTAGCCTATCGGACGAACGCCTGTGCTGCGAAACCGCGCACCCTAATCGTCCTTCGCCGGCGGCGGCGGGGGTTCCAAGCCGCGGGAGGTGCGGAGGTCTTCGAGCTTGTCCAGCGGCTTTTGGAGCATGTTGCTTCGCGTCCCGCGGACGGTCCTGAATTGCTCCGCCGCTTGATCGATCTTCTGGCCGAGCTTGTCCAGCTCTTCATTGTATTTCTGCCACTGCTGATAGAATTGGCCCAACAGGGTCGTGACCTCGTCGGCGGTCTTCAGCACGTTGGCGTTCTCGGCCGCCTGGCGAATGACGGCCAGCATCGCGTACAGCGTCAGCGGGCTGGCCAGGACCACGCGCTTGGCCAGGGCGTCGTCGATCAGGTCGCGGGCGGCCTCCAAGACCAGCGAGAAAATCTGCTCGCTGGGGATAAACACGATGACGTAGTTGACCGTGGGGGCGGCCGGGTCGATGTAGCCGCGCTTGGACACGGCTTGGACGTGCCCCCGCACGGCGGCGACAAGCTGACTGAGCTGCTCGGCGCGGCCGGCGTCGTCGTCGGCGTCCAGGTAGGCCTTGTATCGCTCCAGGGGGAACTTGACGTCCATGTTCACCTTGAGATTGTTGGGCAGCAGGAAGGTGAAGTCCGCCCGGCCGCTTTCGGCGTCGTCGGACGACTGCCGCAGGTAGTTGACGCCCTCCTGCATGCCCGCCAGGCGCAGGACGTCGGCGGCCATCCGCTCGCCCCAGGCCCCGCGACGCTGCGTGCTGGCCAGCATCCGGTGCAGCTCGCCGGTGGTGGTCGAGAGGGACGAGACCGAGCTGCCCAGCCGGCCGAAATCCTCCTTGCGGGCGGTCTCGGTCTGCTGGAGAAAAGTGCGGACCTGCTCCAGCCGCTGGCCCATGTCCTGGAGGGTTTTCTCGATCAGCGCCTTCTTGCCGTCCAAAAGGGCCACGGCTGACTCGCTCAGTTGGCGGCTATTGGTGCTCAGGGCCTCGGCCGCAAGGGCCGCGAAAGCCTCGCGCATCTGCACCTTGGCCGATCGGCCGTGCAGATACGCCGCCACCAGGGCGATGATCGCCCCAATCGCCGCGCCCAGGATGAACCCCACAATGAACTCGCTCATGGTCGCCTCTGTATTAGCGGCATTGTACGGCTGGGGCGTGCGGGGCGAAAGGACGGAAGCGGCGCGAAGGAAGAGGCTAGGGAGCCGGAAGTTTTTATCCCCCCGCTGACGCGGGGGGCTTACAAATTGGCGCCGTCGCCGATGGGCTTCAGGACATGTCTGGTTCTTCGGTGGGCTGGTGGGCCTCGAGGAACCCTTCCAGCTTGCGGGCGCGGACGGGGTGCTGGAGCTTGCGGATGGCCTTGGCCTCGACCTGGCGGACGCGCTCGCGGGTGACCTTGAAGATGCGCCCCACCTCTTCCAGCGTGTACGTGTAGCCGTCGCCGATGCCGTAGCGGAGCTTGATGATCTCGCGCTCGCGGTAGGTGAGGGTCTTGAGCACTTCCTCGATGCGGTCCTTGAGCATCTCGGTGCCGGCGGTCTCGATAGGGCTCTCGGCCGTCTCATCCTCGATGAAGTCGCCGAAGTAGCTGTCCTCCGACTCGCCCACGGGCTTGTCCAGGCTGATGGGGTGGCGGGCGATCTTCAGCACGCGCCGCGTCTCGCTGAGGCTCATGCTCGCCAGCTCGGAAATTTCCTCGATGGTCGGCTCGCGCCCCAGCTCCTGGACGAGCTTCTTGGAGACGTTGCGCAGGCGGCTCATCGTCTCGATCATGTGGACCGGGATGCGGATGGTGCGGGCGTGGTCGGCGATGGCGCGGGTGATGGCTTGGCGAATCCACCAGGTGGCGTAGGTGGAGAACTTGTAGCCCCGGCGGTATTCGTACTTGTCCACCGCGCGCATCAGGCCGGTGTTGCCCTCCTGGATGATGTCCAGGAACGATAGGCCCCGGTTGCGATATTTTTTGGCGATGGAGACGACCAGGCGCAGGTTCGCCCCGCTGAGCTCCCGGCGGGCGTGCTCGTAGTCGTTGAAGACCTTCTGGATGGCCTTGACGCGCTTGTGGAGCAGGTCCGGCTCTTCCAGCACCAGGTCGATCAGCCCGGCCAGCTCCTCGCGCATGACGTCCACGTCCTCTTTGGGCGTTTCGTTGTCACCGGCGGAGTCGATATCGCGCCGCAGCTCCTCCATCTTGTCGGAGATGTGCTGGAGCTTTTTCATCAGCGGCTGGACCTTGCTGGTCCGCAGGCTGAGCTCTTCCAGCAGCTTGGCCGCCCGGCGGCGCCGGCGCCACAGGCTGCGCAGGGCGCGGCGACTGGAGGGTTCATCCCGTCGGCCGTCGCGGCTGCGGGTCCAGTCGGCCTTGTCGGCCTCGATGACCTTGCGGAGCGTCTCCAGATTCGCCCGCATCCGGTCGCTGAGGGTCTCCTTGGAGAGGTTCTCCGCCGTGGAAATCTTCATCGTGCGGTCGAAGGGCAGGTCGCCGGCGTACACCTGCGAGATGATCTCCACCGCCTGCTGGATGCAGTAATCGCTCTCCAGCACGCGGCGGCGGAAGTGCATCCGCGTCATTTCGATCTTGCGGGCCAGCGCAATCTCCTGGTCGCGCGTCAGCAGGGGAATCTCGCCCATCTGCGTGAGGTACATGCGGACGGGGTCGTCGATCCGTCGGCTGGCTTCCAGTTCCTCGGCCAACTCCTCGGTGGCGGTCTTGGCCTCGGGCTGCTCGGGGGCATCCTCGGCCTCGACGAACGGCTCGCGCTGGGCGGCCTCGGACTCATCCAGCAGTTCAATGCCCAGCTCGTCCAGCGCCATCAGCAGTGAGTCCAGCCTGTCCGGAGAGACGGCCTCTTCCGGCAGGTCGTCGTTCATCTCCTCGTAGGTGAGGTACCCTCGCTGCTTTCCCTTAGCGATGAGCTTTTTTACGCTGGCATCCAGGGCATCAGACATGCGGACGCTCCAAGAGGCGGTTATTGCGGCGGCCTAAAAACGAAAGCGAGTTATTATAGGCGCACGCGAGGCCAAGTCAACCGCCTGAATATGTTTGTTTGGCTCCTTGGCGGGCCTAGCGAATCTTGGGGTGCCTCCGCACGTCGGCCTGGCGGAGGTGCTCGTTGATGGCCCGCAGCGAATCGTCGCTAAGTTCAGATGATCTCATCTGTTGCAGCTCGCGGCGGCCGCGGCGGTAGACCAAATCCGCCACCGCTCCCGCCAGCGTTTGCTCGTAGTTGCCCCGCCGCTCGCCGCCCCCGGCCAGCTCCACCAGCAGCCCCGCCAGGGGGGACAGTTCCTGCCGCGCGAGCAGCTCGTCGATCCGCAGGCTCCCGGCCCCGGCGGCCGACCAGACGGCCTGGGCGATCCGCCGCAGAACCGGGTCGAAAAAGTCCTCCGGCGAGATCTTCTCCGCCGCCTGAGCGAACAGGTCCGGCTGGTTCAGCAGCACCTCCAGGACCTGGCGCTGGGCGTCGGTCCCCGTGGCGGCCGGCTCCATCGCGGCCGCCCGGGATGGTGAGCTTGTCGAACCACGCGGCATGGTGCGTGTCAGGCGGCGCATCTGCTGCTGGAGGTCGGCGGCTGGGATGTTGAGCATGTGGGCGATGTGCTGGGCCAATTGACCGCGGCGGACCTCGTCGATCGCGCCGTACGCGGCCGATTGGGCCACCAGGCGCAAAAAGTCCTCCACGGCCCTGCGGCGGTCGGCCAGGTTGCCCCCGGCGGCTTGCACCTGCTCGCTGCGCCGCTGCCAGAGGTATTGGAGGGCGTCGGGGGCGTCCTTGATCAACGCGGCGAAGGCCTCCCCGCCGCGGGCCAGGCAGAAATCGCAGGGATCCTTGCCCTCAAGAATCGTGGCGATGCGGACGTGCACCTGCTGGGCCAGGAAGATTTCCATCGCCCGCTCCGCCGCGGCCGCCCCGGCCTGGTCGGCGTCGAAGACCACCACCACCTCGTTGGCGTACCGCGACAGCAGCCGGACGTGGCGGTCGGTCAGGGCCGTGCCCATCGTCGCGACCACGTTCCCCACGCCGCATTGCAGCGGCATCAGTGCGTCGAGGTACCCTTCGACGACCACGGCTGTGCCGCTGGAGACGATGGCCTCGCGCGACCAGTTCAGGGCGTAGAGGTTGGCGGACTTGTCGAACAGCGCCGTGTCGGGGCTGTTGAGGTATTTGGCCCGATCCTCGGCCGCCAGCGCCCGGCCGCCGAAGGCGACCACCTCGCCGGCGGGATTGATGATGGGAAAGATCAGGCGGTTGCGGAACCGATCATAACAGCCGAGCCGCTCCTCTCTGCGGGCGACCAGGCCGGCGGCCATGAGCTGCTCCTCGCGATACCCCTCGGCCAGGGCGGCCCGCAACAAGGCGTCCCAACTGTCAGGGGCAAAGCCCAACCCGAAGCGGTCAATGGACTGCTCGGTCAGCCCGCGCTTGCGGATGTAGTCCAGTGCGTCGGCGCCGGTGGGTGAGCGAAGCTGGCTGCGGAAGAACCGCGCGGCGTAGGTCGTCACGTGCAGCAGGTCTTCCTTGGACAGCCCCGCGCTGGGCGGCGCGGCGACGACGTCCTGCGGCACGGGGATGTGCGCCCGATCCGCCAGCGTGCGGACGGCCTGGGGGAAGTCGAGCTTGTCGTAGAGCATCAGGAACTGGAACACGCCGCCGCCGGCGCCGCAGGCGAAGCACTTGAAGATCTGCTTGGACGGCGAGACGTTCAGCGACGGTTTTTTGTCGTCGTGGAAGGGGCACAGGCCGAGGAACTCCTTGCCGCGCTTCTTGAGCGCGATGTACTGGCCGATCAGATCAACGATGTCCGTGGCCTGGGCAACCTGATTAATGAAATGTTCCGGAAACCTCACCGAAGCTCTCCAGAAGAATTGTAACAGCCGGCGACACCCTCGCCCACCGGATAAGGACCGCGTTACTGGGGGCCTTCGACGTGCCTGTGGCGGTCCAGCGTGCGGTTGACCAGTTCGTCGGCCCGCTGATTGTTCTCCCGCCGGACGTGGCGGAACGTGCACGCGGCGAACCGCTCCGCCAGCGTGCAGGCCTGCTCGTACAGCGGCCGCAGGCCGGGGTTCTTGACGCGATACTGCCCGAGCATCTGGCGGACCAGCAGCTCGCTGTCGCTGAGGACCTCCACGTCCTTGGCTCCCAGCGCGGCGGCGGCCTCCAGGCCGGCGAGCAAACCGCGGTACTCAGCCACGTTGTTGGTCGCCGGGCCCAGGTATAGGCCCGCTTCGTGCAGCACCGTCCCGTCGGGCCGGCTGACGACGACGCCCGCGGCGGCCGGTCCTGGATTGCCGCGGCTGCCGCCATCGATGTGGACGACAACGCGCGGCGGCGCCTTGGCCGGCGCGGCGGACTTGGTCGGGCGGGTCGCCCCGGCCGATGCGGCGCGACGGGTTGTCACGCGGCGGGGCGTCACGAGGCGGCGGCCCCGTTGGCTTGGGGTTCCAGATACAAAATCCGCCCGCAGTTGTCGCAGGTGCGGATCTCGTCTTTGGTGCGAAGCGCGTTGACGTGCTCCGCCGTCAGGCTCATGTAGCAGCCGCCGCAGACGTACGCGTGCGGCGGTTTGCTGCCTTGGATATCAATGGCGGCCATCGCGTCGCCGTCGTAGTTGCCGGCGATGCGTTCAAAGACGGCCAGCGCCTGGGCGGGCACGTCCTTAGCGACCTCGTCGCGCTTGGCGCGGAGATCCTCCGTCATGGCCGTTAGGCGGGCGACCTCCTCGGTGTGGGTCCGCTCGATCTCGGTCAGGCGGACCTTCTCGGCCTGGACTCCCTTGGCAGCTTCGTCGGCCTGGGCCTTGATGGCATCGGCGTCCTGGAGGACTTTTAGCGCTTCCTCCTCCATCTTGGCGTTGTCGGCCTTGAGGGTGTTGATCTGCGTCAGGACGGCGGCATATTCCTTGTTGGTCTTGGCGGCGTTCAAGGACATGCGAAACTTGGCGACCTGGTCTTCCCGGGCCTTCAGATCCAGGGCCAGGCGGTCGCCGTCTTTGCGACGGGTGATGTACTTGGCGTGAAGGGCGGCGTGATTCGCGGTGACTTGATCGAGCTTGGCTTGCTGGGCTAGGACGGCGTTCTTGCGGCTGCGGAGTCGCCGCCGAACCGTGGACAACTCCCTTTCGACAGATTGCAGACGAAGCAAGGCTTCGAGCACCTTGGCCATGCGATTGCCCTTCTTCACTTTTGAGCGCCGCGGACGGCATTATCCGGCCTGGCGGCGTGAGGTTCAAGGCCTTTTGACTTTTTGATTCCGGCGATCCGCGGCGCCGACGGCCTTGCTTGGCGGTCCTGCGGGGCGATATCATGGCCGGCTCGCATACCACCTGGAGAAGCGATGGACACGGTGCGTCTGGCGATTGTGGGGTTCACCGGCTACGGCTGGTCTTTGGCCCAGCAGATTCTCAAGGCCTCCGCCGCCCAAAATTGCCGGCTGGTGGCCGCCGCGGACAACCAGATGTCCAAGACGCCCGACCGCGTCGAGAAGCTCCGGGCCGAGGGCGTCGAGCTGTTCGACGACGCCGTCAAGATGTTCGGGGCCCTGCCCGGCTGGTGCGAGGCGGTGTACATCGCCACGGGCACCCCCTCCCACGAGCCGCTGACGCTGGCGGCGTTCGACGCGGGCTTTCCGGTGCACCTGGAGAAGCCTCCCGCGGCCACGATCCAGGAAGTCGACGGCATGCTGGACGCCATGCGCCGGGCGGAAAAGTTCTGCCTGGTGGGCTTCCACGCCGTGCACGCCGACGATGTGCGGTTCCTCAAGCAGCGTGTCGTCGAGGGCCGGTTGGGCAAGGTGCGGACGCTGGTCTGCTGGGCCAGTTGGCCTCGGGGACGGGACTATTACAGCCGCACGGACTGGCAGGGCAAGCTGCGCCTGGGGACGCGCTGGGTGCTGGACGGCCCGGCCACCAACGCCCTGTGCCATCACATCACGCACATGCTGCTGCTGGCCAGCGCCCAGCCCAATCGGTTGGCGCAGCCGGCGCGGGTGCGGGCGGAGCTGTACGCCGCTGGCCCCATTACCGGCCACGATACCGCCGCCATCGAGATCCTCACCGCCGACGGCCAAACCGCCACACTGCTGGTCACCCACTGCGGGCAGGAGCAGTTCGGCCCGTTCCTGGAGCTCCAGGCCGAGCGGGGCAAGGCCACCTGGAACCCCAAAAAAGGCGTGGAGATCACCTACGCCGACGGCAGCCGGGAGTTCTGCGCCGCCCCGGCCGACCTGGGGCGAGGGGAGATGATCGCCAACTTCGTCCAGGCCGTGCGGGCCAACGACCCCGCCGGCCTGCGGTGTTCTCTGGCCGAGGCGCGGGCGATGACGCTGGCGGCCGACGGCGCGCACGAGAGCAGCCAGACCATCCTTCGCATCGACGCAGCCCAGTGCCGCACGGTCCAGGACGAAAAGCTCGGACCCCGGACGGTCGTCGACGGCCTGGACGCTCAACTCGTCGAGGCCGCCGGCCGGCGATGCCTGTTCAGCGACCTGCCCGACGCCCCCTCCTGGGCCGTGGCTACCCAACCCTTCGAGCTGAGCGGCTATAAAAAATTCCCCAAACGGTTCCGCGGCTAGCCGCCCGCCGCCGGCCTCCGGATCATGTTCGCATTGGACGACACCATCGTGGCTATTTCCACCGCGGCCGGCCAGGCCAGCCGGGCCATCGTCCGCCTCAGCGGGCCGGCGGCGATGGACTTGGCCGTGGCGGTCTTTGCGCCGGCCGACCGGCTGAAAAGTTCGCCGCCCTTCCGTCGCCTGGAAGGCATGGTTGCCCTGGCCGGCAGCGGCATCTGCCTGCCGGCGGCGGTGTACGTCTTCCGCGCGCCGCGGAGCTTCACGCGCCAGGACGTCGTGGAGCTGCACATCCCGGGCAACGTCCAAGCCGCCTCGGCGCTGGTGGCCGAGCTGGCAGCCGCCGGCGCCCGCCAGGCCGGGCCGGGAGAATTCACGGCGCGGGCATTCTTTTCCGGGCGGATCGACTTGTCAGAAGCCCAGGCCGTGGCGGACGTGATCGACGCCGCCGATGAGGCCCAGCTTCGCGCCGCCGTGGTCGCCCTGGGCGGGCGCGTACACCGCCTCTGTCGGGATGCCGCCGGCCGGCTGACGGAGGCGCTGGCGGAGGTCGAGGCGTCCATCGACCTGGCCGATGAGGAAATCACGCTCCAGGCGCCCGCGGCCCTGGCTGGCCAACTGAACGAACTGGCGCGGCACCTGCGCGGCGTGGCCGAGCAAGCCGGCCAGATGAGCGAGACCGCCGAACTGCCGCGCGTCACGCTCGTCGGCCGATGCAACGTGGGCAAAAGCTCTCTCCTGAACACCCTGGCCGGCGCGGACCGCGCGATTGTCTCGGCCATGGCGGGCACGACGCGGGATGTGCTCAGCACGCCCATGAGTCTGCCCGGCGGCGGGACGATCCTGCTTCAAGATGCAGCCGGCTTTGGTGCCAGCGAAGACCGCTTGTCGGAGGTCGCCGGCGGGGCGGCGCGGTCAGCCGTGGCGGCCTGCGATGCGATCGTGTTCGTCGCGGATGTCTCAGCCGAAGATTTCGGCCCCGATGCGCGGCTGCTGGCAGACGTCCGGGCCGCCAACCGCCGCTGTCCGCTCGTCCTGGCGGCCAACAAGGCCGATCTGCTGGACCGCACGTCGCTGGCGGCGAAGCTATCGGCGCTGGCTGCGGCCATGGGCGATGAGATGACGCCGCTGGCCGTCTCGGCCTTGACCCCGGCGCGCCGGGGCTTGGAGGCGCTGCGGCGAGCGATGGCCGACCGCGTGCACCTGGAGGCCGCCCGCCCGGGTGAGGCGCTGGGCCTGCACCGCCGGCAGAAACAGTGCTTGCTCGCCGCGGCGGACTCGGCTCGCTCGGCCGCGGAACTCCTGGCCGGTGCGAGGGACTTGGCCGACCGTGCCGAACTGGTGGCCGCGGAATTGCGAGGGGCGCTGGACGCCGTCGGGCAGATCAGCCCCGGCGCGCCGGGGGTGGTCAGCGAGGACGTCTTGGCGCAGATCTTCGCTCGCTTCTGCGTGGGGAAATAGTCGGCTGCCGGTCCCGTGATTACTTCGGCCCCTTTTTATTCTGCACGCGGTCCAGCGCGTCGGTAAGTTCTTGGCGCAGATCCGGCGCGCCAGGGTCCTGCTGGCCTTGCAGGGCCTCCAGCCCTTGACGGTAGTGCCGGACCGCCTCCCGGGGCCGGTGGGTCTGCTCGCAGATCTGTCCCAGACGGTAGTCCACGCGGGCGATAGAGGCCGGGGACGTATAAAGTTGTCGGGCGCGGGTCAGCGGGCCCTCGGCCGCGGCGTAGTCACCGGTTTCGGCCAGGATGCAGCCGTAGGTATACAGGAAGGTCGGGTTGTTGGGCTCCAGGTGTGCGGCCTTGGCCGCGTAGGGCGAGGCCTTGTCAATCGCGTTGAGCTTGTTGGCATACAGATAGGCCAGGTTGTTAAGGACGAGGGCATCGTTGGCGTCCGCCTTCAGGGCTGCCTGATAGGCCCGCTCGGCTTGGACGTATTGTCCCATGGAGGTGTAAGCCAGACCCAGTTCCCGGTTGGCGATGTCCTGGTCCGCCGGCTGCGTGGCTGCCGCCGCGGCGCGGGTGAAGCATTCGGCGGCCTTGGGAAAATTTCCGACCTTCGCGTAGAAGGTGCCCAGGATCGTTACGGCGGGGACATCCTGGGCCGGCAGACGGCGCGGAATGGCTTGGCGCAGAACCGCTATGCCTGCGTCCCTGTCGCCCATCCGCTCGTAAAGTCTGGCGATAGTCGCGGCGGTTGGGGGGTCTTTGAAAAGGGGTTGGGTCTTTGCCAGGGCCTGTTTCGCCTCGGCGGTCTTGCCCGCCGCCAGGTAGGCGTCGGCGAGTCCGGCGAGCGCTTCGACGTGGTTAGGGTCTTTCTGCAAGGCGCGGGCGTAGTCGTTCGCGGCCTCGGCAGGCTTATCCTGTTTCATCGCCAGATTGCCCTTGAGCGTCAGAACGTCGGCATCGGGGGGGGTAGCCGACAACAACCTTGTCAGTTCCTGATCGGCCTGGAGGTATTGGTCCTTACGAAACATTACGAGGGCGATGTCGTAGCCGCTGGACCGGTATTGGATACTGGAATGAGCGATTTTTTGGGACGCTTGGAAATAGTTATTGGCCTGGTCGAGGTTTCCGGCGGCGAGGAAGGCGTTTCCCAGGCTGAAAGGCCCGCGCCAATTATTCGGTTGTTTGTCGACGACATCCTGCCAAAAGACGATTTCGCTTGCGTAAACCCTGTTGCGCTGGTGGGTCAGCCAGCCCAGCGTAACGGCCAGGGCGGCGACGGCCGCCGCGCCGCCGAGCAAGCCGGCGCAAGCAGGCGTGTCGGCGGCAGGCCCGTGGCGGCCAAGAATCACCAGCAATCTGTAGCCGCCCAGAACCGCTGCGCACACGACGGCGGCCAGGGGCAGATACATGCGGTGCTCGAAGACCGGATCAATGATCGGCACGAAGCTAGACGTCGGCGCCAGGATCAGGAAGAACCACACCCCGGCCATCGCCGCCGGCCGGCCCCGCCACAGCAACCAGATAGTCGCAGCCAGCATTGCACCCACCGCCAGGGCCGGCGGCAATATTCCGGCGACGGAATTCGCCCAGGGCCAATAATAGTCCCCCACCAGTGGCGATGGCCAAAAGACCAAGCGAAGGTAATACAGGATCACGCCGAATTCCGTCCCCGCGTATCCCCAGGGGGTGACGCCTTTGAGACCGAAGCCGGTCGTGTTGCTCCGCGGCCCCGACCACATCAATGCCGCCAGGATCAGCCACGTGGCCGCCAGGCCTGCGTAAAGAAACTTTCGGCGCGAGATGGCCTGCCGCCAGCCGCCGGCCAGGAACAGCCGGTCATACACCAGCACCGCCACCGGGGCAGTGGCCATCATCTCCTTGGTCGCCATGCCCGCCGCGCACGAGAGGATCGCCGCAGCCGTCCAGGTGGCCCGCGTGGCGCCGGGGCCAGCGGAGCGGATCGTGCAGTACAGGGTCAGCAGGTACATCAGCGAGGCCAGCGATTCGGCCCGCTGGATGATGTAGGTGACGGCTTGGACCTGTAGCGGGTGCAGCGCCCATAGCAGGGATATCGCCGTCGCCAGGGGCAGGGCCGCCCGGCCGAAGCGGCCGCGAAGCGCCGGGCTGGTCAGCGTTCGCCGCACGATGCCCATCAGCGTCAGCGCCGCCAGCAGGTGAAAAGCCAGGTTAAAGGCGTGATAGCTCCAGCGGTCGACAGTGCCGCCGATGGCGTAGTTGACGGCCAAGCTGAGGTTCACCAGCGGCCGGCCGGTGACGGAAGAGAGTCGCGGCGGGCAAAGTACCTTACGCAGGTCGCCCAGGTGGGTGATGGAGGGATTCTCCCGAATGGACGACGGGTCGTCGAAGACGCACTGGCCGGCGAAGCTGTTCCAGTACGCCGCGACGCCGGCGGCCACGATGACCGCAGCGGCTAGGAATATCCAGCGGCGCGACGGGGCGGAGTCCGCCGGACTTCCGTGCGATTGCGGGGCGTGAATGTTTTTGGGACGGCGGGTCATGGATGTCCTGCCCTAGGGCGAAGAGGTTTGCGGCGCCCTGGGGTTTTTCAAGCGGCTCAGCGCCTCCGATAGATCTTTGTACATCGGATCATCCTTCTGACCCGCTAGAGTTTCCAGGCCTTGACGGTAGTGCCGGACCGCCTCCCGGGGCCGGTGGGTCTGCTCGCAGATCTGCCCCAGATGGTAGTCCACGCGGGCGATAGAGGCTGGGGACGTGTAAAGTTGCCGGGCGCGGGTCAGCTGGCTGGCGGCCGCGGCGTAGTCGCCGGTTTCGGCCAGGATGCTGCCGTAGGTGTACAGGAAGATCGGGTTGTTGGGCTCCCGTTGAGCGGCCTTGGCCGCGTAGGGCGAGGCCTTGTCAATCGCGTCGAGCTTGTTGGCGTACAGGTAGGCCAGGTTGTTAAGGACAAGGGCATCGTTGGCGTCCGCCTTCAGGGCCGCCTGATAGGCCTGCTCGGCTTGGGCGTATTGTCCCATGGAGGTGTACGCCAGACCCAGCTGCCGATTGGCGATGTCCTGGTCCGCGGGCTGGGTGGCCGCCGCGGCGGCACGTTTGAAGGATTCAACGGCCTTGGGGAAGTCTCCGGCCTTGGCGTACAGGGTGCCCAGGATCGTCACCGTGGGGACGTCCTGCGCCGCTAGGCGGCGAGGAAGTACTCGGCGCAAAGCCACAAGGGCCGCATTCGTGTCGCCCATCCGCTCGTAGAGCGTGGCGATGGCCACGGCGGTGGGGAGGTCCTTCAGAAGAGTTTGAGTCTTGGCCAGGACTTGTTTTGCTTCGGCGGTCTTGCCCTGGGCCACATAGGCGTTGGCCAGGCCGACGATCGCCCGGATGTATTCGGGGTCTTTCCGCAAGGCGCGGGCGTAGGCGTCGGCCGCCTCGGCGATTTTGTGCTGTTCCATGGCCGAGTCGCCCTTGCGCGTCAGGGCGTCGACGTCGGGGGAGACCACCGACACCAGCCGGGTCAGTTCCTCCTGGGCCTCGGAATACTGGCCCTTGTAGAACAGCGCGAGGGCGATGTCGTAGCCGCTGGTCCGATATTGGACCTTGTCTTGAGCAAGTTTTTGGGAAGCCCGGAAATACTGGAGGGCCTCGTCGAATTTCCCCGCGTGGAAGCAGACGCTGCCCAGGCTGACAGGCCCTCCCCAGGCTTTCGGCTGTTTGTCGATGACATCCTGCCAAAAGACCGATTCGCTCGCGTAGATCGTGTTGCGCTGATGGGTCAGCCAACCCAGCGTCACGGTCAGGACGACGAGGACTGCCGCGCCGCCGAGCAGGCCGGCGCAGGCGGGCGTGTCGGCGGCAGGCCCGTGGCGGCCAAGAATCACCAGCAACCTGTAGCCCCCCAGAACCGCTGCGCACACGACGGCGGCCAAGGGCAGATACATGCGGTGCTCGAAAATGGGATAGATGATCGGCACGAAACTGGAGGTGGGCGCCAGGACCAGGAAGAACCACACCCCGGCCATCGCCGCCGGCCGGCCTCGCCACAGCAACCAGATAGTCGCAGCCAGCATCGCACCCACCGCCAGGGCCGGCGGCACTATTCCGGCGACGGAATTCGCCCAAGGCCAATAGTAATCCACCACCAGCGGCGACGGCCAGAAGACCAGGCGGAGGTAATATAAGATCACGCCGGCCTCCGTCGCCGCGTATCCCCAGGGGGTGACGTCCACAAGACCGAAGCCGGCGACGCTGCCTCGCGGCTCCGGCCACATCAGCGCCGCCAGGAGCACCCACGTGGCCGCCAGACCGGCATAGAGGAATTTCCGGCGCGATAGAGCTCCCCGCCAGCTCCCGGCTAGGAACAGCCGATCGTACACCAGGACCACGACCGGCGCGGCGGCCACCATTTCTTTGCTGGCCATGCCCGCCGCGCACGAAAGGATAGCCAAAAGGGTCCAGAGGGAACGGGCGGCGCCGGGGGCGGCGGAACGGATCGTGCAATACAGGGTCAGCAGGTACATCAGCGAGGCCAGCGATTCGGCCCGTTGGATGATGTAGGTGACGGCTTGGACCTGTAGCGGGTGCAGCGCCCATAGCAGAGATATCGCCGTCGCCAGGGGCAGGGCCGCCTGGCCGAAGCGGCCGCGAAGCGCCGGGCTGGTCAGCGTTCGCCGCACGATGCCCATCAGCGTCAGCGCCGCCAGCAGATGGACGGCCAGATTGAAGGCGTGATAGTTCCACAGGTCGACGGTTCCGCCGATGGCGTAGTTGAGGGCCAGGCTTAGGTTCACCAGCGGCCGGCCGGTGGCGGTGGAATATTGCGGCGGACAAAGTACCTTACCCAGGTCACCCAGGTGGGTGATGGAAGGATTCTCCAGGATGGACGGCACGTCGTCGAAGACGAACTGGCCGGCGAAGCTGTTCCAATACGCCGCGACGCCGGCGGCGATGATCACCGCGGCTGCCAGGAGCGTCCAGCCGCGCCGGGGGGCGGTGTCTGCACCGCTCGCCGCGGCGAGTTCGTAGTTGCTGGGCTGGGTCATGGGCGCCTTGCCGTCGGCTACCCCGGCGCGCCGGGGCCAAGCCGAATAGTTGAATTCCATTGTCTCTAGTGGCGTCGCCGGACGCAACCTGCCTGCCGGCAGGCAGGTCGCATCCACACCCCGGCCATACCGACAGGCCGGAATCGTCACGGGGAGGCGTCTGACACTGCCGGGCGTCGGGGGATAGCTTGGTGCAAGGTCGAAAGAGCCGCATCCCTGTCGCCCATCCGCTCGTAAAGCGTGGCGATAGTCACGGCCGTCGGGAGGTCCTTCAGAAGCGTTTGGGTCTTGGCCAGGACCTGCTTGGCCTCGGCGGTCTTGCCCTGGGCCAGGTCGGCGGTGGCCAGGCCGATGATCGCTGGGATGTAGTCGGGGTCTTTCTGTAAGGCACGGCCGTAGGCGTCAGCGGCCTCGGCGATTCGGCCTTTCTTCATCGCCGAATCGCCCTTCCGCGTCAGGGCATCGACGTCGGGGGAGACCGCCGACAACGCCTTTGTCAGTTCCTGCTCTGCCTCGGAGTACTGGCCCGTGCAGGACAGCGCGAGGGCCACGTTGTAGCCGCTGGTCCGGTGTTGGAATTGGTTATGGGCAAGTTTTTGGGAAGCCCGGAAATACTTAATGGCCTCATCGAAATTGCCCGCGTGGAAGGAGGCGTTGCCCAGGCCGGTGGCTCCTCCCCAGGCTTTCGGTTGTTTGTCGACGACATCCTGCCAAAAGACGAATTCGCTCGCGTAAACCTTATTGCGCTGATGGGTCAGCCAACCCAGCGCGGCGGCCAGGGCGACGACGGCCGCCGCGCCGGCGAGCAGACCCGCGCAGGCCGGCGTGCCGCTGGCGGCTCCGCGGCGGCCAAGAATTACCAGCAACCCATAGCCGCCCAGGACCACGACCGCCGCGACGGCGGCTAGGGGCAGATACGTACGATGTTCGAAGATGGGATCGGCGATCGGCACGAAGCTGGACGTCGGGGCCAGGATCAGGAAGAACCACACCCCCACCATGGCCAAGGGCTTACCCCGCCACAGCAGCCAACCTGTCGCAGCCAGCATCGCGCCCACGGCCAGGGCCGCCGGCACGATTGCGGCGACCGAATTTGCCCAGGGCCAATAGTAGTCCGCCACCAACGGCGACGGCCAGAAGGCCAGCCGAAGGTAATACAGGATCACGCCGCATTCCGTCGCCGCGTATCCCCAGGGGCTGACGCCCGCAAGGCCGAAACCGGCCGTGTGGCCGCGGGGTCCGGACCACGTCAACGCTGCCAGGATCAGCCACGTGGCCGCCAGGCCTGCGTAGAGGAACTTCCGGCGCGCCAAAGCCCCCCGCCAGCTGCCGGCCAAGAACAACCGGTCGTAAACCAGCACTACCAGCGGGGCCGAGGCCATCATCTCTTTGGTCGCCATGCCTGCTGCGCATGCCACCGCGGCTGCGACCATCCAGAGCCGTCGCAAGGCGCCGGGGCCAGCGGAGCGGATCGTGCAGTACAGGGTCAGCAGGTACAGCAGCGAGGCCAGCGACTCGGCCCGCTGGATGATGTAGGTGACGGCTTGGACCTGAAGCGGGTGCAGCGCCCACAGCAGGGATATCGTCGTCGCCAGCGGCAGGGCCGCCCGGCCGAAGTGGCTGCCAAGCGGCGGGTTGGTCAGCGTCCGCCGCATAATGCCCATCAGCGTCAGCGCCGCCAGCAGGTGAAAAGCCAGGTTAAAGGCGTGATAGCTCCAGCGGTCGACAGTGCCGCCGATGGCGTAGTTGACGGCCAAGC
>Ga0187885_10001074_pt1 | contig 31391 bp, 30 predicted proteins | sample June2016WEW_20_1_3_FD_132970 | JGI IMG/M metagenome (GOLD analysis project Ga0187885, IMG submission 132970) | Peatland microbial communities from SPRUCE experiment site at the Marcell Experimental Forest, Minnesota, USA - June2016WEW_20_100 | ecosystem: Environmental > Terrestrial > Soil >...
CATCGTCGTGTTGGGTGGCACAGGGGTTGTCTCGGCCGCGGTCTACAACCTGCTGAAAGCCTATGCCCCAGCTGGCCAGATCGCCCGCTATGCGGGATCGGATCGCTACGGCACCGCGGCATCGATCAGCGCCCACACCTTCGCGGCCAGCTGTGGCTGCAGCGTCTATGTATCGGCGGGCACCGACTTCAACGGCGCCCTGGCCGCCGCCGCCGCGGCCGGCACGATCACGGGCCCGCTGCTCCTGGTACGCACCAGCGGAGCGCTACCGGCCGCCACCACGACCGAGCTGACGCGTCTGAAGCCATTTCGCATCATCGTCGTGGGCAACACGTCCCTTGTCTCGGCCGCGGTCTACAACCTATTGGCGGCCTACGTGACATAAGGCGAGTGTCGTGCAGTCCGCGGCTGTCCGGCTCTCGCTCCCCCCTCCCCCCCCACATCGAACCTCAACTTCCCCGAGGGCGCCAGGGGCGCCGCAGGGGGGACCGTGCCTCTGGGGTCCGGGAGGCGAGCTTTCGGTCATCTATGGGGCTGCCAAGGGCAACACCACGGCCGGTCGTCTTCGATGTGGCGGGCTACTTCGTGAGGTAGGCCAACCGGGCTGCGAGCGACGTTCCCCGGTGGGACGGCGTGGCACGCGACGGATTGAGATTCCTCGTTGACCTGCCGGCGCCCGCGATGTACGTTCGGCGCCTGTCCAAAGACGGGCTTTTGGCCCGCTGGCAGGGACGTCCACCGTGGGAGCCGGTCGGGGAGATGACGCGACCCTCTCACGAAGCAGCTCGACGGGAGGAGTCGAATGAGACGTCGTGTATTTGCCGCGCTAACCGTGGTGGCGCTGCTGTTCGGAGCGCTTGTTCCGACGACCGCTGTCGCCGCCGGTGCGGTCGGACGCTTCCAACGGATTGACGTCAGCAAGATCGATCCCCAGCTGTTGCCGGCCCTGATCGACCCCACCCGCGTCATGGACGTCATGGTCCAGATGTCCGACGAGCCGGTAGCCGGCATCGTCGGGGACGCCAGGGACAACGGCACGACCGTGTCCGATCCCACGCGCAACGCCTGGCGAAGCCAGATCCAGGCCAAGCAGAAGCCCGTCGTCGACGCTGTGCGCAAGGACGGCGGCGTCGTGATCAGCCAGATGCAGGATGCCTACAACGGCATCCACGTCCACGTGAAGGCCGCCCAGCTGACCTCCCTGGCCGCGATGCCCGGGGTCGTGGGGATCCACCTGGTTCCCACCTATGAGCCGGCGCTCACCGAAAGCGTGCCCTACGTGGGCGCGCCGCAGGCCTGGACCACGACCGGGTACACCGGCGCAGGCGTGAAGATCGCCGTCATCGACACCGGCATCGACTACTACCATGCGGACTTCGGCGGGTCCGGCAATCCGGCCGACTACACGTACGGAGAGGCCCATGACACCACGGTGCCGGCCTACGATGCCGACGGCACCACGGTCGCTTTCCCGAGCGCCAAGGTGCCCGTCGGCTACGACTTCGTGGGCGATGCCTACGATGCCTCGTCCTCCATTCCGGCGGACACCATCCCCCATCCGGACGGCAACCCGCTCGACTGCAACAGCCACGGCACCCACACGGCCAGCACGGCGGCAGGCGAGGGCGTCCTCTCGGACGGCTCGACCTACACCGGGCCGTACAACTCATCGATCTACGGGTCCACCGACTTCCTCATCGGCCCCGGGGTGGCGCCGCAGGCGACCCTCTACATCTACCGCGTCTTCGGCTGCGAAGGCTCCAGTGACGTCGTGACCGAAGCCATCAACCGGGCCGTCATGGACGGCGCGGACGTGATCAGCATGTCTCTCGGCTCCGACTTCGGCACCTCCGACACGCCGGACGCCGTCGCCGCCAGCAACGCCTCGCGGGCCGGAGTTGTGGTCGTCGCGGCCTCCGGCAACGAGGGTTCCAGCGCGTACATGACGAGCACGCCCGCCTCGAGCACCGGCGCGATCTCGGTCGCCGCCCTGGACTCGAACGCCACCTTCCCGGGTGCCACGATCCAGCTGGCCTCCGGCAACATCTCCGCCCTCGACGCCAACAACGGGCCGCTTCCGGTGACTGCCCCGCTCGACGTTCTGATGTCGGGCGGTGGGATCTCCCTCGGCTGTGACGCCTCGGACTACTCCGGCGTAGGCGGGAAGATCGTCGTCACCGAGCGCGGCGTCTGCGCGCGGGTCCTCCGCGCCCAGCTCGGCCAGGCGGCCGGCGCCGTCGCAGTCATCATGGTCAACACTAGTGCCGGGCTGCCGCCCTTCGAGGGCCCGATCCCCGGCGTCACGATCCCGTTCATCGGAGTCGAGGCCGCCGACGCGGGAGCCCTGGTCGCGGCCGACGGCACGACCGTCACGATCGCGTCGGCCGGCCTGCTGTCCAACCCCACGTACAAGGATCTGGCCAGCTTCACGTCCTACGGGCCGCGCTTCGGCGACAGCGCCCTCAAGCCTGAGGTGACCGCTCCGGGCGTGAGCGTCGTTGCCGCCGGCATGGGCACCGGCACCGGCGTGCTCGTGGATTCGGGCACCTCCATGGCCACTCCGCACGTCGCGGGCGTCGCCGCCCTCGTCATCGACGCCCACCCGAACTGGTCGGTGAACGAGGTCAAGGCGGCGATCCTGAGCACCGCCGACGACTCCTCGGCCAAGATCCTGGGCTACGACCCGGTCGGGGCCGGCTCCGGGGTCGTCCAGGCGCAGCTCGCCACGACGACCGCCGCCATCGCCCTGACCCGCGACAAGCTCGACACGCTCTCGTTCGACAACGTGGCTCTCGGTGGCCCCTACTGGGCGACCCGATCGTTCACAATCGAGAACAAGAGCTCCAGTCCGATCACGTACAAACTGTCCGCCACCTTCATCGGCGGCTCGGCCGGGGCTCACGTCTCGGTCTCGCCGTCGAAGATCACCGTCCCCGGCCACCAGTCGCGCGACGTCGCCACCAGGCTGACCCTCTCCGCCTCGGCGGTCGCGGCGCTGCCGGCGGCCGACACCTTTGCGGGCATGGGTCCCGGCGCCGTCCTGACCGTCGAGGGCGTCGTGACCGCGACTCCGACCGCCGCCGGGGCGGGCGTGTACCAGCTGCACGTGCCGTTCCTGGTGGTGCCGCGCGGCGTCTCGAATGTCGTCGTCGGGCCGTCCGGGCCCTACAAGCTGAATGCCAGCGTTGGCAGCACGAACGTCAAGCTGCACAACTACGGCATCCACTCCGGGACGGCCGACGTATACGCGTGGGGTCTCTTTGACAAGGACCACACCCCCGGCATCGCCAGCGTCCGGGCCGTGGGCGTCCAGTCGCAGCCCGGGTCGTTCTGCGACCCGAGCATCCCGAACACGGACCGCTGCCTGATCTTCACGATCAACGGCTGGCACCAGTGGTCCAACGCCTCTGCCGCCGAGTTCGACATTGGCATCGACACCAACGGCGACGGCGTCCCGGACTACCTGGTCGTGTCGTTGGATCTGGGTTACGTGCTCACAGGGTCCTTCGACGGCATCGACGCCTCGTTCACGTTCGATGCCTCAGGCGACCTCATCGACGCCTGGTACGCGGATGCGCCGATGAACGGCTCGGTCATCGAGCTGCCGGCGCTCGCCAGCGACATGGGTGTCACCTCCGCTGCGCCGGGCTTCCGGTACTCGATCACGGGCTTCGACCTGATCACTGGCGCCATCGACTCGGTGCCCGGGACGGCCGCGTTCAACGCCTTCGCTCCGAGTGTCTCGAATGGCGACTTCCTGACGCTTGCACCCGGCAAGTCGGCGACGCTGTCGCTCAGCGTCAATCCCGCGCTCCAGCAGACCGCTCCGGCGCTCGGCTGGATGATCGTCAGCCTGGACAACCGGAACGGGGCCGCGCAGGCGGCGCTTCTCCCGGTCGGCAGGCTGCCCAAGCACTGACCCCTACTGCGCTCAATTGAGTGGCGGCCCGTCCGGTTCCCCGGACGGGCCGCTTCCTTTTTCCGAATCGAACCCGGCGACCGAACCCCCGGCGATTCCCAGCGGTCAAACAAGTGGTGAGAACGCCGTTGCGCGACCTTTCATCGCGCCATTTCGCCGAGGCCAACGCCGGCCGACCGCAGGCCGGCGAAGCATTACCATGGGCAGGCAAATCCTGACAGCGTTCGGAGAGTGGAGCGTGTCGTACGACGTCGTCGGCAAGATGGGGCGCGTAACGGCGGATATCACCCCGGGGCACCTCGGCGAGGTGCTGATCGAAGTTCGACAGGGCACGGAGCGGTTCCTGGCATCCGCCGCCGACCCTGAAGCCACGATCAAGAAGAACACCCAGGTTCTGGTGGTCGGTAGCCTGGGGGGTAGGACAGTTGAGGTGGCACCGACCGATACCGCGAGGCTCCCACGATGAGTTCCGGTGACATGTTTCTCGTAGCCGTAGGGATCGGCATCCTCGTCGTCCTGGTTCTGTTCATCATCCTGTTCAAGTCGACCTGGCGAATCGCCGAGCCGGACGAAGCCCTGGTCATCTCCGGCGTCTCGCGCGGGCATTCGGCCGGCGGTGTCGCCGGCGAGAGCATGCGTTTCAAGATCGTGACCGGCGGTGGCGCGATGGTCCTGCCGGGTCTCTCAAAGGTGCGCGCCCTTTCGCTGATGGCTCACGAGAGCGAGATCACCGTCCCGTGCGTCAGCCAGCAGAAGATCCGCCTGGACCTTCGTGGCGTCATCGTCTACAAGGTCGGCGACGACTACCGCTCGATCGCCAACGCGGCGCGCCGCTTCCTGGACCGCCCTGCAATCGAGCTCGAGTCCAAGGTGCAGAACGTCTTCGTCGGCCACCTGCGCGCGATCGCCGGCTCGATGACCGTCGAAGAGATGATCAGCGACCAGGACAAGTTCGCCCAGCAGGTTCGCGAGCGCTGCACGGTCGAGATGGAGTCGTTCGGACTCGTCATCGACAGCTTCCAGATCCAGTCGATCACCAGCCCCAGCGCCTACATCGAGAACCTGGCCGTGCCGCACCAGGCCGAAGTCGAGCAAAACGCCCGAATCGCCCGGGCTCAGGCCGATCAGACCGCCGTCGCCCAGGAGCAGACCGCGCAGGCGCAGATCGCTGAGTCGATCCGGAGCACCGAGATCAAGAAGGCCGGCTACCAGGCCGAGATCGACCGCGCCCAGAAGCAGGCCGGCCAGCAGGGCCCGCTCGCCGAAGCGCAGGCTCGACAGGCCGTCGTCGAGCAGGAGACTCTCGTCGCCCAGCTTCAGGCCCAGCGCACCGAGCAGCAGCTCCAGGTCGACGTTCGCAAGCCGGCCGACGCGGAGGCATACCGCCAGACGACCCTCGCCGCCGCCGGACGCGACGTTCGCATCCGCCAGGCCGAGGCCGCCGCTCAGGAGGTCCGCCTGGCGGCCGAGGCCCAGGCTGCCGCTGTGAAGGTCCAGGCCGAGGCCCAGGCCAACGCCACTCGCCTCAACGGCCAGGCCGACGGCGACGCGATCAAGGCCCGGGGTCTGGCCGAGGCCGACGCAATCCGGGCTCGCACCCAGGCCGAGGCGGCCGGTATCGAAAGCCGCGCCGCGGCCCTGAGCCAGAACCAGGAAGCGGTCATCGCCCAGCAAATCGCCCAGTCCATGCCCGACATCGTTCGCGCGGCGGCTTCGCCGTTCGAGCACGTCGGCCAGTTCACCGTCCTCAACGGCGCCCAGGGCGTGACGAGCGCGCTGGCGGAGGTCATCCAGCAGGCGGGGGCGCTCGCCGCCGTAGCCCGCAGGACCCTTACTCCGGCACTACTCGCCGCCGGCGACCAGAACGACCCTGACGGCGCCCGCTCCAAACCGGCTCCGAAGACCGCCCCGACCGCCAGGCCCGCGCCGGCCGCCCGGGCCGCTGCCGCTGCCCCGGCATCCGCGCCGGCGCCGGCCGCGAAGCCCGCTCCCGCCGCCGACTCGCCGACCAACCCGGCCAAGCCGGAGTAGGGGCGAGCGCTCGGGGCCGCCGATGAGCGAAACCAGGAATCAGCCGGACCCGGCCCAACCCGCCGGGTCCGGAGCGTTTTGGGACCTGGATCCGGCAGCGGCGGAGCGCCTCGATCGCGTCGTCGAGGAGTTCGTCGAGACCCTCGCCCGGCTCGAGCCCGGCCGGAAGGAGTATCCGCGGGCCGCCGCCTCGATCGATCGCCTGGGCCAGCGCGAGTTCACCGCCACGACGGCGCTGAGCCGTCGAATGGTCGACCGCCGTCTCCACGCGGAGCACGGCGTCCTCGCGGCGAAGGCCCCCCTGGCTCACTGCCTGGCCGAGTTGCGCAGGATCGTCGACGAGCTGGACCCGTCACGGATCGACCTTGGGTCGGGCAAGTTGCGCGGCCTGTTCGGCCGGCGGGCCCGGCGCGAGGGGCTGGACGAGCTGGCCCATTACTTCGACCGCTTCAGCCGCTCCCAGGGCCACCTGGAGGAGATCCTGCAAACGCTGGCCGAGGGCCGCCTGGAGTTGGAGCGGGACAACGCCCAGCTCAGCGAGGAGGAAGTTTCGCTCGTCACGGTCATGGAAACGTTGCGCGAGCACGCGTACATGGCCGGCCGCCTGGACGAGGCGCTGACGGCGCGCATCGACGCCATTGCTGCAGGGGATCCGGAGCGTGCCGACCGGATGCGCAGCGACTTGCTGCACGCCATCCGGCGCCGACGCCAGGAGATCCTGACTCAGCTCGCGGTCGCGACCCAGGGTTACTCTTCGCTCCGGATCGTCCGGGAGAGCAACGACGAGCTGGCCCGGGCCATCGCAACGGCCACGACGACCACGGCGGGAGCGCTCCGCACCGCGGTCATGGTTGCCCAGGCGGTTACCAGCCAGCGCCTGGCCCAGGAGAACATGGAGGCCGCGAACGAGGCTGCCGCCGAGATGGCTGGCGGGACGAGCTCCCTGATGGAGCGGCAGTCCGGCGCTATGCGCGACAGCCCGGCGAGTGCGAGCGAACGCCTGGCCACGCTTCGGCAGGCCTGGGACGATGTCTCCGTCGCGCTGAACCGGCTGGAAGCGCAGAAGGAGCAGGCCCTGCGAGCCGTCTCTTCGCCCGGTCGCGAGCCGGCGCAATCCGAGGGCGGCACCGCGGATTCTTCGGCAGGATCCGCGCCCGGCGAGTGAGCCCCGGCGCTGCCCGCACTTACCGGCTGGCCGTCCCGCCCTACCGGCTGGCGGCCGCGACTCACCGGCCCGCCGCCCTGCCCGTCGCCCCGCCTGAGGGCGCTACTGCGCCAGGCGCGGGTACAGGCGAGCGGCGATCACGATCAGGATCACGGTCGAGGCGATCAGCACCGCGAAGTCCATGCCGAGTGGGAAGCTCTCGACCGCGCCCTGGATCATCAATCCCCGCAGTGCATCGACCTGGTACGTGAGGGGGTTGACCTGTGCGACCGCCTTGAGCCAGTCGGGCATGATGGAGATCGGGTAGACCGCGCTGCTGGCGAAGAAGAGGGGCATCGTCAGGACCTGGCCTATGCCCATGAACCGCTCTCGAGTCCGGACCAGGCAGGCGATGACGAGCGAGAAGGTGGCGAAGGCTGCCGAGCCGATGACGACGACCAGGGCCACTCCGACCAGCGACACGGGATCCAGCCGCAGGTGCACGCCGATGACGAGCGCGACGGCGTAGACCATCGCGGCCTGCACGAGCGACCGAAGTCCGCCGGCCAGGGCCTTTCCGGTCACGAGAGCACTTCGGGCCGAGGGGCTGACCAGGTACTTGTGCAGGACGCCCAGGTCGCGCTCCCAGATGACCGCGATGCCGAAGAAGATAGCCGAGAAGAGGGCGCTCTGGGCCAGGATGCCCGGCGCCAGGAAGTCCTCGTAACCGAGGTTGCCCGTCGGGATGGCGCGGACCCTCGACATTACCTGGCCGAACACGAGCAGCCACAGGATCGGCTGGACCGCCCGGGTGATCAACTCGGTCGGGTCGTGACGGAGCTTGCGCAGCTCGCCCTCGGCGATCGTCCAGGCGTCCAGGACGAACCGGATGACGGCCGGCGGCTCAGCCCAGACGGCGGGCCGTCCGACGCGTTCGAGCGACGTCACGGTATTGACCTCCTTGCTCGCCGGTCTCGCTCAGTTCCGAGCCGGTGAAGTGCGTGAATGCATCGTCGAGATCCTTGCCCGGCCCCGCCTGCGCGGACAGCTCCGCGGGCGTTCCCAGGGCAACCAGCTTGCCCAGGTGCATGAACCCGACCCGCCCGCACAACTCGGCCGCCTCGTCCATGTAGTGCGTGGTCAGCAGGATGGTCGTTCCCTCCGCCTGGCGGAGTTCGCGGATGTGATCCCACACGGCTCGCCGGGCGTTCGGATCGAGGCCCACCGTCGGCTCGTCTAGGAAGAGAACCTCGGGCCGGTGGAGCATGGCCTGGGCGATCTCCAGGCGCCGGATCATGCCCCCGGAGAAGGTTCGAACCAGCCGATCGGCCGCCGATTCCAGGCCCATAAACTCGAGCGCCTCGTCGATCCGGGCGCGTCGTTCCGCCATGGGCAGGTGGTAGAGCCGGGCGCTCGTCATCAGGTTCTCACGCGCCGACAGGGCCCCATCCGAGGAAAGCAGCTGCGGCACGTATCCGATCGACCGCCGTACCAGGCGCGGGTCGCGCCGGATGTCGTGGCCCGCGACGCTGGCTTCTCCGGCGCTCGGCGGGAGCAGCGTGATCAGCATCTTGATGGTCGTGGTCTTGCCCGCGCCATTGGGGCCGAGCAAGCCGAAAACCTCGCCCGCCTGGACGTCCAGGCTCAGGGCGTTGACCGCGATCAGGCCGTCGAAACGCCTGGTCAACTCGCGGGTCGAAATCGCTGGGGGCATCGATCTCCCGTGGACTGCCCGGCCGGCACCGCCGGCACGAGGACCGGCGCAACCGCCGGTCGCACAGTTAGCTGTGTTAAGTAATGTACCATGAGCGTGTGGCAGACACGACGCCCGACCAGGTTGCCATTGCGATCCTTGAAACGATCCCGGCGTCCATGCGTGCCGTTCGCGAGCAGATGCGGTCCGGCCGCGCGGCCAGCCTGTCCGTGGCGCAGTTCCGGCTCCTGCTCTTCGTGCGGCGCAATCCCGGCACGAGCCTTTCCCCGCTGGCGGAGCATCTTGGGACGACCCTGCCGGCGGCCTCGCAGCAGGTCGAACGCCTGGTGCGAGCAGGCCTCGTGACCAGGGTGCAGCATGCCGCAGAGCGTCGCCGCGTCGAGCTGCGCCTGACCGAGACCGGTGCCGCGACTCTCGCCGAATGCGACGCCCGAACGCGGGCGTGGCTCTGCGAGCGCCTTTCGGGACTGGAAGAAGCCGAGATGGACAGGCTTGCCAGCACGCTTCGGGACCTGCGCGCGCTCCTGGCTCACGGCAGAGAGTAGATCGGCCCCTGCGCCGCCACGGCATCGTGAGCTTTCGACTGGCCGCCGGGCCGCTTAGGCGCGAGAATGGAGCCATGAACGAATTGCCGGCGGCCGACAAACCCGGGTTACGCGAGCGCAAGAAGGCCAAGACACGAGCCGCGATCCAGGAGCATGCGCTGCGGCTGTTCCACGAGCAGGGCTACGACGCCACGACCGTCGAGCAGATCGCCGAGGCCGCGGAAGTCTCGCCCAGCACCTTCTTCCGCTATTTCCCAACCAAGGAGGACGTCGTGTCCTACGACGCCCTCGATCCTGTCCTCATGGCGGCGTGGCGATCCCAGCCACCCGAGATGGCGCCGATCCCAGCCATGCGCAGGGCGCTGGTCGAGATCTTCGGGGCGCTGACACCCGGCCAGCTGGAAGAGATGATGGACCGGGTCCGGCTCCTGTTCTCCGTTCCCGAGCTGCGCCAGGTGGCGATCAACGAGATGATCCGCTCGAGCCAGATGATCGCCGACGAGCTGGCGATGCGGCTGCGCCGGTCCCCGGATGACTTCGAGCTGAGGGTCTTCGCGGGGGCCCTCATGGGCGCATTGCTGGCCGCCATGGTGCCCATCCTGGAGGATGGCTCGGCCGACATCGTGGCCTCGATGGATCGAGCCTTCTCGTTCCTCGAGAAGGGGATGCCGCTCTGACCCCGAAGTAGCCGCCGCTGCCCGCAGTCAACCCGGAGTCACCGACCGCCATCGGCACCTCATCAGGTCGGCGGGCACATTCCTGCGTTGGCTCATGCGTGCCTCGCTCACGCACCCTCTGGCCGCGCTCGCCGCGGAGCTCATCGCCGGCGTGGCCTGCGCTCGTCGGACCGGCGATCCGCGCCGCCTGACCGGGGATCCGGACCTGGCTCGTCTTGCGCTTCGTATCGCGGTCGAGTCAGACCCTCACCTACTGAAACAGTAGACAGAGCGACCGCTATCCGTGTACCCTCCTCCGGACGGGCCAATAGGCCCCGGGTCCCGCGGCTGCCACGATCGCTCCTCTCAACGGTTCTCGGCGAGACAGACGTGTCGCTGAGGCCGCATGAGCAAGGAGCGTTCTTTGTACGCATCGGACAAGACCCTGGTTTGCCAGGACTGCAACCAGGAGTTCGTCTTTAGCGCGAGCGAGCAAGCCTTCTTCGCTGAGCGACAGTTCAGCGAGCCGCGCCGCTGCCCCTCGTGCCGCGCCGCGCGCAAGGCCCAGCGTGGCGATTTCGGTGGCGGGTCTCACATGGGCGGCGGGAGTCGCGGTGGCTACTCCTCCGGTCCGCGTGAGATGTTCTCGGCTACGTGCTCGAGCTGCGGCCGTGAGGCCCAGGTCCCGTTCCGCCCGAGCGGTGCCAAGCCGGTCTACTGCAGCGACTGCTTCACTGCCCGTCGCGGGTAGGTCCGGGCCGCAAGGCCTGCACCCAAGACAAGAGCCCGGCGGCTTCGCCGGGCTCTTCCATGTATACACGGCCAGGCTGCCGCCCCGCCGCCCTGTCGCCGATGAGTCGGGCCCTCACTTACCGAGCAGAGCCCGGACGAACTGCGCCGCCACTCCTTGAGTGCTCGTCCATTCGTCGTTCGTGAGGATGACGATCGTGATTCTAGAGTCCGGCAGGTACCACATGGCCGACCAGAAGCCGTCGAGATGACCTAGGTGGCCCCAGGCCACGCGCCCGGAGATCGTCGTCTGCTCGAAGCCGAACCCGTACGGGGCGGTGGGCGTGTAGGGCAGCGTTGGGGAGACGTCGATCATCGAGGCCAGTTCGGCCTCGTCCAGCACGCCGCCGCCGTACAGCGCGGAGGCCCAGCGCGCCAGGTCGGGCGCGGTCGAGACGAACCCGCCGGCTGCCCCGGCGACTGTCGCCTCGGAGTTGAAGGGCAGCATCTCCTGGCCGGCCGATATGTCGCGCGGTTTGCTCCACGGGCCCATGTAGCCCTGCGCGAAGTCTGTGCTGGCGACCTTCTCCTCCGGCTGGAACCAGGTGTTCTTCATGCCCAGCGGATCGAGGAACTCCGAGCGCACGAGCGAGGCGATCGTCTGATTCGTTGCCTTCTCGATCGCAACGCCCAGCAGGATGTAGTTGGTGTTCGAGTACTGATAACCGTGTCCCGGGGCGAAGTAGGGCTTGCCGATCCCGGCCAAGACCTGGTCCACGGTCCAGATCCTGCTCGGGTCCGAGAGGATCGCGTCGGCCATGCCCGGCGAGGTGAAGACGTCGTGGATGCCGCTGGTATGGTCGAGCAGCTCGCGCAGCGTGATGTGGCTGGCATTGGGGTACGTGGGCAGGTACTTGGAGAGTGGGTCACCCAGCCCGATCGTGCCCTGTTGGGCCAGCCGCAGAGCCAGGGCCGCCACGAAGGTCTTGCTGATGCTGCCGATGGAGAAGAGAGTGTTTGCCGTAACGGGTGCCCGGGTCGACAGCACGGCAGAGCCGGCCGTGCCGGTCCACATCGAGCCGTCCGGGAACACGATGCTGACGGCCAGGCCCGGGAAGGCGCCCTGGGCTCGAACGCTCTTGACCGTCTGGTCCAGAGTGGCCGCGGTCGTCTGGTCGAGGATCGCGGCGGGGGCGCCCGCCGGAGGGGGCAGCCCAAGGGTTGGGACGGGATAGATCTCAGGGATGGAGGCCGGTGGTGCCGTGGGGAGGGCGGTCGGCGTCGCGGCCGCGGCGGTCGGCAGCCCGAGGGTGGCCGTACCCGCGGCCGCGGTCTGGGTCGGAGCCAGGGAGCCGGTCGGGCTGGAATTGCCGCACGCCGCCATCGAGACGACGAGCAGGACGGTCGCGAGAGCCGCGACCACGCGCCCTCTGGTGCGAGACCGTGTGGCGCGCTGCGGAGCGGTGCGGCGATCCGATTCGGGCATTTCGCTGCGAATGATGCACCCACAGCCGGGTTTGGCGCCGGGCGGAGTGCCACGCAGGAAGCGACCCAGGCCTTGCGGGCCGGGGTCGGGCAGTCGGATCGTGGCCGCGCCCGGTTAGCCGGGCTCTGGAGCTGCTAGCGGCGGCCGCCGGCCCCGCCGAAGATGCGGAGAAGCATCAGGAAGATGTTGATGAACTCGATGTAGAGGAGGATGGCGCCGAGGACGGAGGCCTTCTCCATCGAGCCGGTCCTGGCCGCGAAGTCGCCACGCGAGATCCGCTGGGTCGTCCAGGCCGCCAGCGCCGTGAAGATCACCACGCCCACGACGGACAGCACGAGATCCAGCGTGGAGCTCTGCACCAGGAAGCCGTTGATCAGGAACGCGAAGAAGAGGCCCCAGGCGCCCATGAAGAGGTAGGCGCCCATGCTGGCCAGCGAGCGCCGGGTCACGACGCCGTAGAGGGCGGCCCCACCGAAGGCGGCGGAGGCGGAAACGAACGCCTGGACGACCGACATCGGGTTGTCGCTGTACGTGCCGTAGTACCAGACCCAGACGCCGATGGTCAGGCCCATCAATCCGGCATAGACGAAGAAGAGGGCCAGGGCCAGCCCGGCGTTGATGCGGCGGATGCCCCACTGGATGCCCAGGCCCAGGCCGAGCTGGGCGATGAAGAGCGGAATGCGCCAGTCGGCGATCGATTCGATGAGGCTCAGGTTGCTCTGAACCATCCACGCGACCATGCCGCTGAGCAGCACGCCGAGGAACATCCACAGGAACGCGTCGATCAGGAACCTGTTGGCGAGCTGAGCCGTCGGGCGAACCCCCAGGCGCTCCGGCGAGTAGTCGTTGTACACCGATTTCCTCCGATTGAGGTTTGGTTCGGGCTGGCAGCCGAAAGGCCCATCGCCCCCGTGCCTGCGACCCGGAAGGGTCTCCCTGCTGACTCGATCCTACGCTTCGCGGGCTACTTTGTGCCGAGCATTCCGCACAGGTCTTGGTTCGAAAACGCTGATCCCGGCGGGGGCTGCGGGTCAGCTCTCCTGGGTCGCCCTGGAGGGCGTGGCCGAGCGCGACTCGCCCTGTTCGGCGGCGCGAGCCAGGATCCACAGCAGATCCGCCAGACGATTGAGATACGGCACGAGCTGGTCGCCCGGCAGCGGTTCGGCCTTGCGGATCGCGACTGCCCTCCGCTCCGCTCGGCGCACGATCGTGCGGGCGAGCTCCAGGGCCGCGGACAGATGCGTCTCTCCGGGCACCACGAACTCCTTGGGCAGGCTGACCTGGGCCTCGGTTTCGTCCAGCAGCTCGTCCAGGCCGGCGACCATCTCCGCGGTCACTCGCGTCTCGCCGGGGCGCTGACGGTCACGAGCGCCCGGAGCGGTGGCCAGCTCCGCGCCGGCCACGAATAGCTCGCGCTGGACGCGGAGGAGCACCTCGGGCAGTCGGGCGATGAGGCGCGGCAGGGTTCCATACTGGGCCTTGAAGGACAGCTCCGCGCGGGCGAGCCCAAGGGCTGCGATCGCCTCGTCGATCGCGCCGCAGGCCTCGATTCTAGGATCGTCCTTCGAAATGCGTTCGCCGCCGAAGAGCAGCCCGGTAGTCCCGTCGTCGCCGCGTCGCGTGGCCACCGCCGACTTGCGTTCTCGCCTCTGGGCCATGGCCTCCCCTCGAATTGCCAGCGCACTACCACATCAAGCCGGCGTCGCGAGGATCCCAGCGCTCGGCCAGCAACGTTACCTTGACCGGATGCTCCAGCACCGACTCCGCCTGGTCCTTGATCTGCTGGACCATCCAGCCGGCGTACGGGCAGAACGGGGTCGTCAGGACCATCTTGATCTCCGATGACTCACTGCCAATGATGATCTGCTTGATAAGCGCGAGCTCCACGACGTCCATCCCGAGCTCGGGATCGACGACGGATCGAAGCGCGTCCAGGATGGCCAGCTCGGTCGCCCGGCGGGTCATGTCGAAGACGGGCTCGGCTTCGGTCGCGCCGGCGGCCGAGACCGCGGTCGGGTCGGGAGCGGCGGCGGACGCGGCGGCCGAGACCGCGGCGGGGTCGTTGGCGGCGGCCGAAACCGCCGGCATCTGATCTCTCATAGTGTCCGATATCCTAGCAGTTTCGTCGGAATAGTGGGATCGGCCCGGCTTTCACGGGGCGCTTGTCGGCCGATAGACCGCGTCCGCCATGGACGGGCCTCCGCCTCCTTGCCCGCTTCAGGCCGGGGCCTTCGCGCCCCGAGTGGCGGCTTTGCGCTTGCCGGCCACGACTACGCCCGGGATGCGCAGGGCCTCGGGCAGCACCGCCGCCTCTTCGGCCGTAAAGCCCGGGCCCGCCAGCGATCCGTCGCGATCGAAGAACTCGGCGTAGCGGTCGCGGTGCTCACCGGCGTAGCGGTAGGCGTGCGCGACTCCCACCAGGCGCAGCTCGGGGTGCTCACGCAGCAGGCGGGCCGGGTCGTAGCCGGAGCGGCGCAGCTCGAGAAGCTGCCGCACGGTCAGGCGGGTGTTGTAGCAGAATGCCTCGCCGGACATGACCAGCGGATCGACCGTCACCCACTTGATCGTCATGGCTGCCTCCGGTCCATCGTCCGCCGAGAGTCTGTTGCGTCTGTCGCGTCCGCCGCGGCCCTGCGCGCCGCGGTCATACGCCGCGGTAGAGCCACTTGAGAAGGGCGTTCCGCTTGTGAGTATCGCCGCCCAACCGGCCGTTCCCTCGGAACACCGCAACCGCGGCATCGAGCGAGCGGCCCATCGCGGCCGACTCTTCGGCAGTCAGCCGGGGTCCGACGATCTCGCGAATCGCCTCGCACACGCGGACGGCGTCCCACTGGGAGACGCGACGGCGGCGGAAGATGGGTCCGATCCACTCGGCGTACTCGGCCAGCCAGCGCGAGTCGTTGCTGGAGACGCACATGGCCAGCCGCTCGATCAAAACCTCGGTGTCGCGCTGGAGCAGACGCAGGCCGGCTTCGTCGAAGCGGTCGGGCAACTCAGGGTCGGCGGCCATCGCGGCTTCCAGGGCGTCGGCGGCGATGGCCGCCCTGTCGCGGCGGAGCCCGTCGGCAGCAGCCGGATAGCCGGCCTTCATATCGATCGGCGCCAGACCCAGGTTGGGATGACGGTGAGTTGGCTCCGGGGCGGCGAGGGCGACCTGCTTGCCGGGCTTGCTCGACCGTGCCGGCTTCGGACTGGCCGGCTTCGGACTGGCTGGCTTCGCCGGGGCCGAAGGCTTTGCCAGGACGGGTGTCGCTGCCTTCGCGGCAGCCTTCGAAGCGCGCCTGGGCGTGGGTGCGGGGCTGCTCTCTGTCACGGCTCGAAGTCTAGCCTGACGAAGCCGAAGCCGTCGGCGAGCCGGCTCGTTCGATTGCCGTGCCCGCGAACACCGCGGCGATCAGGAGCGCGCCAGGCGCGCCCGTGCGCCCTCGATCGAAACCAGGTCGATCCAGCGCTCCCGGGCTGCGCGCATGGCGATGGTCCGAGGTCCGGGCCGGCCGCTGCCGATCGGCTTCCCGTCGAGCGATGTGACCGGAATAACGCCGCCGATGCTGGCGCAGATGGCCATCTCGTCGGTCGCGAACGCGTCTTGGAGCCGCAGGTCGCGCTCCACCATCGCCAGCCCGACGGAGTCGCCGTGCTCCACCAGCCAGGCTCGCGTGGTGCCGGCCAGCAGACCTGTCCCAAGCCGGGGAGTGGCGCAGACGTCGCCGCTTATCAAGAGGATGTTGGAGGTCGTGGCCTCGGTGATGCGGCCGTCCGGGGTCAGGAAGATGGCGTCGTCGGCGCCGGCGCGCCGCGCTTCAATTCGGGCGTAGACCAGCTCCGCGCGCGACGTTGTCTTGATGCCGGAAACGGGCGACTCCGCGTCGCGGTGGATGCAGCTGGTGATGAACCGCTCGCCCTGCTCCAGCGCGCGGGCCGGAGGCGGGCCGTACGGCCAGGCCTGGATGGCGACCGTGGCAGGGCCGATCGGGCCGGGCAGGACCCCGCGCGTCGGATCGAAGCCGCGGCTGACGGTGATCCGAATCACGGCGTCGCCGGGAGTTCGGTTCGCCCCCCCGCCCGCGCCGGTGGTCTCGCCGCCCCGGGCCTCGATTCCGCCCAGAGGCTCGCCGCCGCCCAGAGGCTCGCCGCCTTCCAGAGGCTCGACGCCGGCCAGCCCTTCGATCGCCAGCAGCTCCTCGATTCCGGCCGCGACCACACTGTCGTCGAACGGTAGATCGAAGGCCAGGGCCGTCAGGCTGTCGTGCAGTCGCGCGAGATGGCCGGCCAGTTCGATGGGCACGCCACGGCGAGCGCGCAGCGCCTCGAAGACGCCGTCTCCCAGCTGGAAGCCCCGGTCGTAGACGGAGATGTGGGCTGTGTCCGAAGGGACCAGCTCCCCGTCGAGCCAGACGTGCGACGAGGCGGGTCGAGGCATTCGTTCTCCGCTGCGGCGGTGGTTGAGGCGGGGCGCCCGGCCGAGGGGGAAGCAGGGCGCCCCATGACATGGAATCGGCGGGCAGACGGCGAGCATCCAGCGATTGTCATTCGGGCCACCGCCGGCTGTGCCGCCGGATGCCAGTCCGCCCCGGGCATCATAGATTGGCAGGGCAGGCGGGCGCAGGCGGCGAAGCTGAAAGAGCCAGCCGGCTCGCCATCCGCGCTCCGGTCGGGCGCGCCCGCGACAACCCGCCACAAAGGGAGCGGCCCCGCGGGAGGGGGCCGCGGGGCCGCGGAAGAAATGCGAATCGTGGACCTTGCACCGGATGCTGCCGAAGCTTACCCCCCGAATTGAGCCGGCGCAGCACCAATGCGGTTCATTCCCGCAGGCGCTAGGCCGAGGCGGCCATGGCCGGGAGAGCCATAGTCGGGGTTGCCCTGTTTACGGAGGTGCGCTGGCCGTCGTCGCGGATGCGCCCGTCGCGCATCCGGATCACCCGGTCGCAGGCCTCGCCCACCTCGGCGTCGTGGGTTACGAGCACGATCGTCTGGCCGTGCTCGCGGTTGAACTGGCGGAGCAACGCCAGGACCTCGGCGCTGCGGTCGGAGTCGAGGTTGCCGGTCGGCTCATCGGCCAGGATGATCTCGGGCTTGTTCACCAGCGCCCGGGCGAGGGCCACGCGCTGCTGCTCGCCGCCGGAGAGTTCCACCGGCTTGTGGTCGGCCCGCTCGTTCAGGCCCACCAGGGCGAGCGCGTCGACCGCCGCCTGCCTGGCCTGCTTGCCGCGGATGCCCGCGTAATCACCGGCGAGCATGACGTTCTCGAGAGCGGTGAGGGTCGGGACCAGGTTGAAGTCCTGGAAGACGAAGCCCATCCGCCTGGCCCGGATCCTGGTCCGGGCGTTGTCGGAAAGCGAGGCCACGTTCTCCCCGCCAAGGTAGAGCTCGGGGGCGGGACCGTGGTTCGGGTCGGGGGCGTGAAGCAGGCCCAGGATGTGCATCAGGGTGCTCTTGCCGGAACCGGACGGACCCATAATCGCGACCATCTCGCCCTGCTCGATCGAGATCTCGACGCCCTTGAGGGCTTCGACGGTGTTGCGCCGGCTCAGCTTGTAGGTCTTGCGGAGGTTGCGTCCTTCGAGGATTGCCATCGTGAGGTCTCCTTGGCGGGCGCCACGAGGCGGCCCGCGATGCGTTCGGGTTGGTAGGCAGGCCATCCGTCCGCTACTCGTAGCGGAGCGCGGTTACCGGATCGAGTCGGGAGGCATGCCAGGCCGGGATGAAGCCGGCCGCCGCACCGAGGATCGTGGCGAAGGCGACGGACGAGAAGGCCGTGCCGAAGGTCAGGTCGAAGAGGATCGTGGCCGAGCTGCGGCCGGCGTCGTTGCCGAGGGTGGTGATGACGTAGCCGAGTCCCAGGCCGGTGAGGCCGCCTATCAGGCCGATGATGGCCGACTCGATCACGATCTCCCGGCGGATGCGCCAGCGGGAAGCTCCGATGGCCCGCTTGATGCCGATCTCACGAGTCCGCTCCGCGACCGACATGGCCATCGTGTTGATGACCGAGAGCCCACCGATGACCAGGCTTAGCAGGCCGATCCCAATGAGGATCGCGTTGAGCATCGAGGTCGCGGCGCCGATCTGCTGATCGAAGTCCTTGCCCGTCATCGTCGTGATCCCCGCAACGTTGGCATCGATCTCGTCGGCGATCTTCTCGGGGTCGGCGCCGGGCTTCGGATACACGACCAGGCCGGTGGCGATCTCGTTGACGTTGAGCCTGTCGGCCACGAGGTCCGACAGGGTCCTGACGTAGAGCTGCTGCGCCGCCGCCAGCGGGACCATGGCCGAGTTGTCCGGGGCGGTCAGGGTCGGCTCCAGGATTCCCACGACCTGGAACTTCACATTTCGCAGGGTGACCGTGTCGCCGACCTGCGCGTTGAACTGGCGAGCCAGGTCGGAGCCGAGGACGACCACGCGGCTGCCCTCGTCGGCGGCCGTGAGGGCGCGGCCGGTGGCGTAGTGGATCGGGAACGTTTCGCGCCCCTTGTCGGCTCCGGCAACGGCGCCGTCGATCATCGGGGGAGTTCCCATCGAGACGCCGCTGACGTCGTCGTTCAGCATCAGCTGGACGCTGGGCACGACTACGTCCACGCCGGCGAGGGTGGCGATCTGATCCGCCATCTTCGTCGAGAGGACTCCACCGAGGCCCATGTAGCCGCCCTTGGCGCTGACGGTGACCTTGCCCTGGTAGTACTCGCTGCCGCCTTTGACCAGGGCGTCGATCTTGTTGGCCATGGAGCCGAACACGACCAGGGCCATGATGCCGATCGTGATGCCGGTGATGGTCAGGGTGGAGCGGAGCTTGCGGCGACCGAGGTCGCGCACGAGTCGCATCTGTTTCTCCTTCGCTGGCGGTCGATGCCGTCGTTGCCTGTCAGTCGAGGACGCAGAGGGGGCGTCTGTCTCGTCGTGCCCAAAGCTACGGGCGGAACCGCGCGGCGCCGTCCTCCGGTGTGTCGAAATCGCGGTCGTTCAGGCGAGTGAGCGGCGCGTCATCCCAGGGGATGAGGCACTCGTGCCGGGGGATGAGGGGCCGCGCCGGAGGCGATGGCCGGCGGCGATGGCTGGCGGCGATGGCCGGCGGCGATGGCCGGCGGGCCGGCGGCGGGCAGGAAGCTAGACCAGCCCGGTCTCGTAGGCGAGGATCACGGCCTGGACCCGGTCGCGGATGTCGAGCTTGGCCAGGACACGCGAGACGTGCGTCTTGACCGTCGTCTCGGACACGACCAGCTTCTCGGCGATCTCGGCATTGGAGAGGCCGCGGGCGACGAGCTTCAGCACCTCGAGCTCGCGCTCGGTCAGCTCCGAGAGGGCGGGAATGGCGTTCTCCTGGGCGGGCGGCAGGCGGCTGGCAACGCGGTCCAGCAGGCGACGGGTCACAGACGGCGCGAGCAGCGCTTCTCCGGCCGCGACGACGCGAATCGCTTCGATCAGATCTTCGGGCGGCGAGTCCTTCAAAAGAAAGCCGCTGGCGCCGGCACGGAGTGCCTCTACGACGTACTCGTCCAGCCCGAAAGTGGTCAGGATCAGCACCTTGATGGGGTTCTCGACCCCTGGCCCGGCGAGCGCACGGGTGGCCTGGATGCCGTCCATGCCCGGCATCCGGATGTCCATCAGCACGACGTCGGGCACGAGCCTTCGGGCGGCCTCGACTGCCGCGACGCCGTCGCCGGCCTCGCCGACCACCGTCAGATCCGGTTCGGACGACAGGATCATTCGGAACCCGGTCCGCAGCAGCGGCTGGTCATCGACCAGGAGCACTCGAATCTTCACGGCTCGCTCTTCTCCGCCCTGGACGTCGAATCGCCGCCGGGCGGTCGATCCGTCCGCTGATGAGTGTGACGCGTCGGACGCGTCGTTGCCGGGCGCGGCTGGGGCGGCACCACTCGACCGATCAGCGGCGGCACGACCCGCGGCTTGACCAGCAGCGCCGGCTCGTGAGCGCGCCCGCTCGCGGGGCGCAGGGCGCGCGCGGCACGTTGCCGATCGCGCTCCGCCGAAGCGGCGACCAGCGACAGCGCCGACTCCTCGTCGCAGCACGTCGCCAGGCTGCCCGGCGCCGTCGGTTCCAGAGGGAAGCGCGCATGGACTCGATAGCCGCCGGGGAAGACGGGCCCCGTCTCCAGCTCGCCGCCGTACAGCGCGACTCGTTCGCGCATGCCGATCAGGCCGTGACCGCCCTCGACGGCCCCGGCCAGAAGCGGCGCCGCCGCGCCCCGCCCATCGTCCACGACCTCGATGTCGAGCGCCTGTGGCTCGTAGCTCACCGCGACTCGAGCGGTCGCGTTTCCGGCGTGCTTCACCACATTGGTGAGGGCCTCCTGGATGATCCGGTAGGCGGCCAGGTCCATGCCGGCAGCCAGCGGTCGTTCGTCGCCGTCCATCCTGGCTTCGACCGGCAGCCCGGTCTCACGCACCTGCGCGACCAGTCGATCGAGGTCGGCCAGCCCGGGCTGCGGGCCGACGCCGGCCTCGTCCGCCCGGAGAACCTCGAGCATGCGTCGCATCTCGGCCAGGGCGGTCCTTCCCGCCGCCTCTACGGCCTCGAGCGCTCCCTTTGCGGCAACCGGGTCCATGTCTGCGATGCGGCGCGCCCCGGCGGCCTGGACCACCATGACGCTGACGTAGTGCGCCACGACGTCGTGCAACTCTCGCGCGATGCGGGCCCGCTCTTCCGTCACTGCCTGCGTGGCCTTTTCCTCGCGTTCGAGCTCCAACTCCGTGGCACGGTTCTCGAGTTGTCTCGTTTAGGCTCGCCGGACACGCAGGTTGTCGCCGATCAGCCAGGCCAGGCCGAATGAGAGGTACGTGACGCTCAAGTTCGCCGTCCAGCCGGAAATCGAATCGAATGCGGCATATGCGGCGAAGCTGACCAGGACGGCGACAGCCATCACTGCGGCCGCGACCATCGCCCGACGCCGAGGCTCGTTCGCGGCCACGGTGTAGAAGGCCACGACCACGCCGTAAGCCCCATTCGAGTCCCCGACGCCATTCGCGCCGAGGTAGCCCAACAGGCTGTACAGGGTGATCGCCGACCCCGTGATGAAGAGAATCCTCATCGGGTTGCGGCGCCGCAGCGCGATCGGCAGTGTCTGGAGGATCAGGAGCGAAATGCTGACGGCATCGAGACGGTAGTGATCGCGGACGGCCGTCGAGAGCGCGAGGAAGGTCAGGGCCAGCGCCAGGGCGACGTCGGCGTAATCCTGGTTCCAGTGGAGATGCCCGAGGCCGTGCGGCCCCGTTGCCTCAACTCGTTGCATGGTCGCAAGGTACGCCGCGGCAGCGGTTGCTGCATCAGCCCGGCGCACGATGGCGAATGGGCCTTGCGACGGATCGCGGCGCGCTACGGTGTGGGGTGCGGCGCGCTACGGTGTGGGTTAGAGAAGCTCGCCGTGGGACCAGCCCGTGGGCTCTCCGTCGCGCGGACGCGGCTCCTCGCCGGGGCCGTACTCGGCGTTGGGCTCGCCGGCGGACTCTCCGCCGGCCGCCGCTGCGGCGCCTGAGGTCTCCGGCACTGTGGAGCTGGACGCGCCCCCGGCCACCGCGCCCCCCGGCGTCGGGCCGCTCGAGCCCGGCTCGAGCCCGGGCAGAGGCTGGCCGGCCTTTCCTTCGATCGGTCCGACCCCGTAGGGCACCCACTTCGACGGGTCCTGCAGGCGGTGCGCGGCCCCGATGCCGCGGCGGTGCGTCTGCTCGAAGCCCGTGGGCTCGATCCAGAGCCGCTCGCCCTGGAGCAGCCCCGTGACGCCGGCCTGGCCCGGCTCGGAGCGCGGGTGCTGGCAGTACGTGCAGCTGGCCTGGTCGTGTGGCTGGTAGTGGAGCGGCTCCTCGTAGGTCGTGATGTAGCCCTCGTAGTTGCGCAGCACGACCTTGTGGTCCGAGTAGCTGATCAGGTAGTTGGGCATGACGGGGATCTTCCCGCCGCCACCGGGCGCGTCGATCATGTACGTGGGGACCGCGTAGCCCGACGTGTGGCCGCGCAGGCCTTCCATGATCTCGATCCCCTTGCCGACTGGCGTCCGGAAGTGGCCGGAACCCTCGACCAGATCGCACTGGTACAGGTAGTACGGACGGATCCGGTTCTCGACGAGCTTGTGGACGAGGGCCCGCTGGATGTGCAGGCAGTCGTTCACGCCAGCGAGCAGGACCGATTGGTTGCCAAGCGGGATGCCGGCCCGGGTCAGCTTGTCGCAGGCGCGGGCAACCTCGGGCGTGAGCTCGTTGGGATGGTTGAAGTGGAGATTCATCCACAGCGGGTGGTACTTCGCCAGCATCTCGCACAACTCGTCGTCGATTCGCTGCGGCAGAAAGACGGGCACGCGCGAGCCGATGCGGATGACCTCGATGTGCGGGATCTCGCGGATGCCGCGGACGATCGACTCCAGGAGCCTGGGGGCGAGGGTCAGGCCGTCGCCGCCTGAGATCAACACGTCGCGGACTTGCGGCGTGCGGCGCAGGTACTCGAGCTGGGCCTCGTGCTCGGCGCGGTTGAAGTTCTGCGCGGCGTCGCCGACGATCCGCGACCGGGTGCAGTAGCGGCAGTAGCTCGCGCACTGGGTCGTGACCAGCATCAGGACCCTGTCCGGGTAGCGATGTACGAGCCCCGGCACCGGCGAGTGGCGATCCTCGGCCAGCGAGTCCTCCATCATCGCCGTGAAGGCTTCGTGCTCGCACGCCGTGGGGATGACCTGGCGGCGGATCGGATCAGCGGGGTCGTCGGGGTCGATCAGGCTCAGGAAGTAGGGCGTGACGTCGACCCGGAACTTGTCCGGCGCGGAGAGGCCTTCGCGCTCGTCGTCGGTCAGGTTCAGGACGCGGCCGATCTCCTCGCCCGTGTTGACGCGGTTGGATAGCTGCCAGCGCCAGTCGTTCCAGCGCTCGTCCGGCACGTCCTCCCAGATCGGCGCGCGGCGGCTTACGGCGGGTTTGCCATCGGGGCCGAGGGCGCGGGCGGGATCTCGCAGGTTGACGAAAGGGGCCTCCCCGCGCGCGGCCAGGTCGTGGCCGGGCGCGGCGCCTGGCACCACGTCGTCGCGGTGCGTGGCCGGCTCGCCCTCGGGGCGAGTCACAAGGTCACGACCTCCGGCTCCGGGCTCGACCATGACGCGCCTCCGCTCTGTCGCCATCTCTGCCGCCGGGGTCGGCGGGCCCGGCTCGAACGCATAATCCCTATACACCCTGCATGCAACTGGATCATACATCGCCCCATCGGGAATGGCGCATGGCCGGCCCGGGCGCTCGCGCCGGACCGCCAGGCGGGCGGGCGGAGCAGCCTCAACGCGTCGTCGCCCGCTCCAGCGCCAGTCGCTGCAGGGCGAGGATCGACATCGCGTCGGCGATCTCGCCGCGGGCGATCATGGCCATGGCCTCGTCGAACGGAGCCCAGCGCAGCTGGAGCTGCTCCGTACCCTCCGGCGAAGCCGGGCCCGCTTCGAGGCCGGTGGCCACGAAGAGGATCGTCACTTCGTCAGTGACGGAGTTGGACAGCTCCGCCCTGCACAGCTCACGCCAGTCCCCGCCGGCGTAGCCGGTCTCCTCCGCCAGCTCGCGCCGCGCGGCGGCCTCCGGCTCCTCGTCCAGGCCGCCGCCGCCCTCGGGGATCTCCCACGAGTAGCGGTCCATGGTGTAGCGAAACTGCCCGACGAGCAGGACGCGGTCGGTCGCCGTGTCGAGCGGAACGACGCCGATGGCCAGATGCCGGAAGTGGACGACGCCGTAGATGCCCGGCTTCCCGTCCGGCCGAACGACGTCGTCGTGGAGGATCTCGATCCACGGGTTCTCATAGGCGACGCGGCGCGAGATGCGACGCCAGGGGTTGGTTTCGCTCGAGCTCACACAGCCAATCGTAGCGGGGGTCCCGGGAACGGGCGGGAACTGTCCGCGCGCTCTCAACGTCTGGGCGGTGTCCTCAAGACTGCCGAGCCAACCGGCCGGGATGCCGCCACCAGGAGAAGATGATGAACGAGAAGCCGAGCAACGCCAAACTCGAGACCGCGCCCGCGACCCCGGAGCCGACGAGGCCGGCCCGCCTGACCCTCGGCCGCATCGTAGCCGTGACCGCGGCCGCCAGCCTGCTGGTCGGCATCCTGGTCGGGCCGATCATCGCCAACCATCCCGCCTCCGCCGCCGACGCCTCCGCCACCCCGGAGCACACCGTCGCCGTTTCGGGCGCCGGCACCGTCAGCGTGACCCCGGACGTGGCGGACGTGACGTTCGGCGTCTCCGCCACCAAGCCGACCGCCAAGGACGCGCGCGCCGCTGCCGCTTCCGCGATGACGGCCGTCCTCACGGCCGTGAAGAGCGACGGCGTGTCCGACAAGGACATCACGACCGTCAACCTCAGCCTGAACCCGGTCTACGACTACAGCTCGTCGGCCCCGCGGCTGACCGGCTATCAGTTCAGCAACACGATCACGGTCACCGTCCGCGATCTGGGCAAGGTGGCCGCCGTGGTGGACGACTCGGTCGCTGCCGGCGCAACCACCGTCCAGGGAATCTCCTTCCGGCTGGATGACCCCACCACGGTCGAAGCCCAGGCTCGCCAGCTAGCCATGGCCGATGCTCACGCGAAGGCCAACGCGCTGGCCCAGGCGGCGGGCGTTTCGATCAAGGGCGTGGCTACCATCAGCGAGGTGAGCGCCAGCTCGCCGATCACGTACTACCCCACGGCCGGGCTTGCGGCCGGCAGCGCTTCGGTCTCGACGCCCATCCAGACCGGCACGACGGATATCACAGTCCAGGTCACGGTCAGCTACCTGATCGGCTGAGCGACTGAACAGTGGGCGGCCAGGCGTCGCCAGGAGGCTCTCGGGCGGAGCGGTCGCGCGAGCGGCCGCTCCGCCGTGTCCGGCCCTGGCGGCGGAATAATCACCTAGTTCGGTGCACTTTCCGCCGCGTGTCACCCGACGGCGGGACCAACGGCAGGGGTTGCCTCCGGCAGCCGGCGCGATACTGTTCGATCATGCGACTAGATCTGACCAAGCGCAGCGACTACGCGATCCGGGCCATGCTGGCCCTTACCCAGGCAGGCGGCGGTCTCCTGAGCAGCCGCAAGATCGCGGAGGAGATGAAGATCCCGCCGCGCTTCCTGCCGCAGATCATGGGCGACCTGACCCGAGCGGGGCTCGTCGATGCTCACCCCGGTCGCGCCGGAGGCTACAAGCTGGCCAAGCCGGCTTCATCGGTGACCCTGCTGACGGTCATCGAGGCGGTCGAAGGCGATCCTCATCGCCAGATCTGCGTTATGCGCGGAACGGCCTGCGGGCAGGATGGCGAATGTGGCGTCCACGACGTCTTCTACGCGGCCGAGAGCGCGATCCTGGAGAAGCTCAGCGGAGCGACGCTCCAGGGCGTCATCGACGCCTTCGTGGCCAAGCAGGCGGCTGCCGCGAGCCGCTAGGCCTGCCGGCGGAGGCCTGGTCGATCGGGCGGGCGCCGAGGACCAACGATTACGACCTCAGGGCTGCGCCTGCCTCGCCTCCCACTCCTCGGCGAGGATGCTCATGTGGATCTCGTCCCAGTATCGGCCGTCCCGGTAGATGGCGTCGCGGGCGCGGCCCTCGATCGTGAAGCCACATTTCTCGTAGGCGCGGATCGCCCGGGGGTTGAACTCGAAGACCGTCAGGGCCACCCGGTGGATGGCGAGCCGCGTGAATGCGTGGGCGATCATCAGGGCCGTGGCCTCGGTCCCGTAGCCGTGGCCCCAGGCGTCGCGCTCGCCGATCGTGATGTGGAACAGCGTCGATCCGTTGTCGCCGTCCAGCTGGCTGAAGGCGCAGGTCCCGATCAACCGATCGGTTTCGCGGACGTGGATCGCCATCGCCAGGAAGTCGGCGCCCATGATCCGGCCGTAGAAGAATCGCTGGATCTCGTCCGGCGACAGGGGCCCCGTCTGGTAGCGGGTCAGGCGGGCGACCTCCGGGTCGGAGTACCAGCGCATGAACGCCTTGAGGTTCTCGCCGCGGTGGCGCCGTAGCACGACGAGACTGCCCAGGATCGCCTCGGGTCGCCAGGCCTGACGTTCGGGCGCCAGCGTCATGGGGCAGGGCAGGCGTGGGCCGCGCGGGCGCACCGGCGCCAGCCCGCCGCCACGGAGTGGCGGCGGCTCGTTCGCCAGCGTGGGTCGGCGGGATCGGGTCGAGCGGACTTCATCAAGCGAAGGTATACCATCCCGCCCATGCGTGGCTGGAGCGAGGTAGCCGATCGCGTCGGCGCAACTACCCGTACCTCCGAGAAGACGGCATTGCTGGCCCGATACCTGGCTCAGCTTCCCGGCAGCGAGCTGCGACCGGCGGCCGTCTTCCTGACGGGGCGTCCCTTCTCGGAGTCCGACCAGCGCACCGTGGGCCTGGGCTGGTCGGCCATCGCCGCCACGGTCACGAACCTGGCCGGGACGACGGCCGGTGCGCTGGGAGCGGCCTACGACCGATCGTCGGACCTGGGCCAGGCCGTCGCCGACGTCCTTGCCCTGCGGGCGGACCAGCCGGATCCGAGCCAGTCTCCGGCGGTGGCGAAAGTGGCCGAGGCGTTCGCGGTGATCGAGGCCGCGCCCGGGCTGGTCGCCAAGAGTTCCGCCTTCGGTGCGCTGTTGCGGCGCTGCGACTGCCTGACGGCCAAGTACGTGGTCAAGATCCTGAGCGGTGAGCTGCGCATCGGGCTGCGGGAGGGGTTGCTGGAAGCGGCCATCGCCGCGGCGTTCGATCGGCCCCAGGCAGCGGTGCAGATAGCGGGGATGCTCACCGGCGATGCCGGCGAAACCGCGGTCCTCGCCAAAGAGGGGCGCCTGGCCGACGCCCGCCTGCGGCTGTTCCACCCCATCAAGTTCATGCTCGCCACCCCGGCCGAGGATGCTGCCGAGATCGTCTCGCGGCTTGGCCCCACGGTCTGGGTCGAGGACAAGTACGACGGCATCCGCGCCCAGCTGCACCGCCGGGGTGGCGAGGCGCGCCTCTTCTCGCGCGACCTGAACGACGTCAGCGATCAGTTCCCCGAGATCGTCGAGGCGGCGAGGGACCTGCCCTGGGACGGCATTATCGACGGTGAGATCCTGGCCTATGCGATGGGCCACGTCCTGCCGTTCCTGACGCTTCAGGCGCGGTTGGGCCGAAAGGAACCCTCGCCCGAGGTGCGGGCCGAGGTGCCGGTCATCTACGTCGCCTTCGATCTGCTGGCCATGGGATCTCCGGCGGCCGTATCGCCGGCCGCCGGAGAGCGATCCGACGACGGCGCGGACGCGACCGAGGCCGCCGCCGTCGAGCCGCTGCTCCACGTTCCTCTCGCGGAGCGTCGCCGTCGCCTCGAGGCGCTGGAGCTGCCGGTTGTCGGCGAGGGCGGGCGCTTCGCGCTCTCGCACCTCGTGACCGCCGATTCGGTCGAGGCGCTCGATCGTGTCTTCGACGAGGCGCGGGCCCGGCGGAACGAGGGCCTGATGGTGAAGGACCCGCACAGCGGCTACTCCCCGGGCCGGCGTGGCCTGGGCTGGCTCAAGATGAAACGTGCGCTGGCGACCCTGGACTGCGTGGTCGTGGCCGTGGAGGTTGGCCACGGCAAGCGCCACGGCGTCCTGTCGGACTACACGTTCGCGGTTCGCGACGAAGCCACGGACGGGTACGTCACGATCGGCAAGGCCTACACGGGCCTGACCGACGCCGAGCTGGCCGACATGACGGCCTGGTTCGAGGCCCACACCGTTCGCCAGCTCGGCCGCTACCGCCTGGTCGAGCCGACGGTCGTGGTCGAGGTCGCCTTCGACGTCATCCAGCGCTCCAGGCGCCATCAGTCCGGCTTCGCCCTGCGCTTCCCTCGCATCGTCCGGATCCGTCCCGACAAGAGCGCTGCCGAGATCGACACACTGCAGACGGTCGAACGGTTGTACGGCGAGCTCCAGACCGGGGCCGAGTACCTGGTCACTGCCGAGGCCCGCAAGCCGATCCGCCGCTGAAGCCTGCAGCCGGTCTGCGGTCCCGGAGCCTGCGGCCGGCGCACGAACGAACGTCCTGCCCGGCTCCCCCGGACGGACCATCCAATCGAACGCGGCGGGCCGCTATTCTGCGGCCATGTTCGGCTCGATGAACCCGGTGCAGGAGCTGCCACTCACCCTCGTGACCGACAAGCTGATCATCCAGGGGACGGTCCTGACGCGCGTCCGCCGCCTCACCGATCTGGTCAACGACCCGGATACGGCGCACCTGGTCCTCCAGGATGCCACGTTCATGGAGCTCGGTTCGCGACGCGTAGTGGCCAATGGGATCGTGGCCCAGGTTCGACTGAGCGACCTGCTGTTCGTGCATTCGAGCGAGCCGACCGAATCGGGCTCGAACCTGCGCATGCCCAAGCAGCCGGTCAAGGCGACGCTACTGCTGCCGCCGTTCACGGTCCAGGGCACGATCCACCTGCCCTATGAGGCCGAGCTGCGTCTCGCTCTGGAAGCGTACGGGGAGCGCTTCGTCCCCGTCACGGGCGCGAGGTACTGGGCCTACAGCGTGGCGGAGTTGCCCACCAACGCGGATCTGCTCGTCGTCAACCATGGCCGGGCCCACGTCTCGATCGCGGCGGGCGTCGAGTGGGCCGGCGATGGGGGGCCGGCGAACTTCGACGTGGGCGGCGACCAGAACCCCTGGTAGACGGCGACGAAGGCGCCGCCTCGCAGGAGCGCTCAGCGATCGACCGGCAGGTCCAGCCGGTCGCCCCATTCGGCCCACCCGCCGTCGTACACGGCCACGTCCCGGTGGCCGATCAGGGCCAGCGCGAAGGCCAGTTTGCACGCCCCGAGGCCGGCGTCGTCGTAGCAGATCAGGCGCCGCCGGACGTTGACCCCGGCCCGCCGCAGCAATGCCCAGAGATCCTCCGCCGGCCGGAATCGCCCCGTTCGAGGTTCAGTGGTGGCGGCCGCCGAGACATTCAGGGCGCCGGGGATGTGACCCAGCCGGCGCGTCGTTCCGGCCTGGCCTGAGTACTCCGAGGGCGGTCGCGCATCGAGCAGCTGGACGTCTACCGACTCGAGCATATCCTGCACCTCAGCGGCGCTCAGCCGCAGGCGCGACTCCATGCGGGGCGTGAAGGTTGCCGGCGGCCGCATCTCCAGCGCCGCGGAGACGGGCTGCGCCAGCGCTCGCCAGGCCTCCAGCCCGCCCATCAGGATCCGCGCCGAATCGAAGCCGTAGACACGCAGGCTCCACCACGCCCGGGCCGCGTAGGAGTTGCCGGTATCGTCGTACAGCACTCCGACCATGCCATTACCCAGGCCGACCCGGCTCAGCGCCGCCGTCACCCGCCGCGGGCCGGCCAGCAACAGCAGGTCGCTCTCGTCCGGCTCGACTAGGTCGGCACGCCAGTCGAGGTACGTGGCGCCGGGTATGTGGCCGGCGGCGTACACGCGCCGTCCGGAGCCGTCCGGCCGCCAGCGCACGTCCAGGACCTGAAGACCCGGCCGGGCGATGTTCTCGGCCAGCCACTCAGGCGTTGCCAGCAGCTCCGGTTGCCGGTACCCGAGCGGGCTCAAACTCGACCCTCCCACGAGGCGGAACGGCGTGTCGCGACCCCTATCATACGGAGCGATGGTTGGCCCATTCATGCCCGACGACGAGAAGCTGCCGGCGATCCGCGAGGCTCTGCCGGCCACGGCCGCGGGCATCTACCTGAACACGGGCGCCTGCGGGCCGCTGCCGCGTGAGACGGCCCGGGCGATGGCCGAGCTGGAGGGCATCGAGCTGCGCACTGGCCGGGCCGACATGGCCTACTGGAAGGATTCGGCGGAGCGCATGAACGAGGCCCGGGCGGCCGTGGCGGCGGTGCTCGGGACTGAGCCGCGCCGGATGGCGTTGACCCATGCCACGACCGACGGCATGAACGTGGCGACGTGGGCCATCGACTGGCGGGCGGGCGATCAGGCGGTCACGACCTCGCTCGAGCACGCCGGCGCGCTGGCGCCGCTGTGGGCGCTGCGCGAGCGGCAGGGAGTGGAGCTGACCGTCGCCGACATCGGCACTGGCGGCGACCCGGCGGAAGTGCTGGCGGCGCTGGATCGGGCGATCGGGCCGAACACCCGGCTCGTCTCCATCTCGCACGTCTCGTGGGCGACGGGCGCGCGCCTCCCGATCGCCGAGGTCGTCGAGCTGGCCCATTCGCGCGGGGCGCTCGTCGCGGTCGACGGCGCGCAGGCGGTCGGCGCGATCCCCGTCTCGGTCGAGGACCTGGGCGCGGACTTCTACGCCGTCCCCGGCCAGAAGTGGCTGCTGGGCCCGGAGGGCACGGGCGCTATCTACTGTTCGCCGGCGGTCCTGGATCGGCCGCGCCTGACCTTCGCCGGCTACGCCGGCTTCGAATCGATCGACCTGGCCGCCGCCGGAAAGCCCTGGCCCGACGCCCGGCGGTTCGAGATCGCGGGCTACCACCAACCCTCGATCCTGGGCTTCGCCCGAAGCACCGCCTGGCTCTCGATGTACGTCGGCCTGAACTGGATCCACGAGCGAACCGCGCGCCTGGCCGGCGAGGCGGCGGCGATGCTGGCGGAGATCCCGGGCGTCGAGGTAATAACCCCGCGCGACCGAATGGCCGGCCTGGTGACTTTCCGCATCGCAGGCTGGACGCCCGGGCCGGCGCTCCACGAGCTGTCGCAGCGGACGCTGGCCATCGCCCGGACGATCCCGCCGCTGGACGCGATCCGCATCAGCGTCGGCTTCTTCAACACGGACAGCGAGCTGCGCCGCTTCCGCGACGGCGTCGCCCTGGTCGCCGCCCACACTCCGGAGTCGATCCCGCACCGCCCCGTGATGGAAGTCCTTCGCGGCGGCGTGGAGTAGGCCGGCCGCGGCGGGCCGCAACCTGCGCCGTCGCGCTGGCCGGCTGGTGTACCATCGGGCCCTGGCGGGGGAGTAGCTCAATTGGTCAGAGCACGGCTCTTATACAGCCTCGGTTGGAGGTTCGAGTCCTCCCTCCCCTACCAGCCCGCAGGCACGCCGACCCGGTTCAGGCCTGGCCACCCCGGCGCGGCAGGTCGCGGGCCACGCGCCGAAGCCGGCGCCAGCGGCCGAGCGCACGAACCGTTTCCGCCTCGCTGATCCGCGTTCGCCCGTAGACCGCGAGCTCGTAGTCCGCGGCCAGCAGCCCGAGCGGCAGGCGCGACAGCCCGCGACTGCCGGCCCGCTCGGCGTGGCTCTCCGGTGTCTCAGCCGGCTCCCGTGCTAG
>Ga0187885_10001105_pt1 | contig 30949 bp, 26 predicted proteins | sample June2016WEW_20_1_3_FD_132970 | JGI IMG/M metagenome (GOLD analysis project Ga0187885, IMG submission 132970) | Peatland microbial communities from SPRUCE experiment site at the Marcell Experimental Forest, Minnesota, USA - June2016WEW_20_100 | ecosystem: Environmental > Terrestrial > Soil >...
CTGATGCCCTCCTGCATCAGGCTTATGCCCGGACCGCTGGAGGCGGTCATGGACCGCACACCCGCCGACGAGGCGCCATAGAGCATGTTCATGGCCGCTACTTCGCTCTCCGCCTGCAAAAATACTCCGCCGGCCCGCGGCATGTATTCGGCGGCGGCCTCCGCAATCTCGCTGGCCGGGGTGATGGGATACCCATAGAAGGCGCGGCATCCGGAGAGAATGGCGCTCTTGACGATGGCTTCGTTTCCCTTCATCAGTTGCTTGCGCATGAGATCGCTCCCTCGATGCTGGCATCCACTCCGCGTCCTTCGCCTGCCTTGCCGTTCACGGCGCGCAGCACCGTGATCGCCCCCGGCTCGGGACAGGCCATGAAGCAGATTCCGCATCCCGTGCAGCCGGCGCCGGCATACACCGCCGTGCGATAGCCGGAGTGATTCAGCCGCTGGCTCAAACGGATCACCTTGGGCGGGCAGGCTTCCACGCACAGTCCGCAACCCTTGCACTCATCTGCATCCACCCGCAGCAAGCCCCGGTCCCGCTTTTCCGCATCGCTCACAATGATGTCCTCCCGGCCCTATAAAGACTGCCTAAGAACCCGCATTATGGTAGGCCTGGCCGTCAGGGGGCACAGTGATCTTCATCACCTGCGCGGAAGCAGGGATCAGGGATCAGGGGTTAGGCATCAGGGTGATAGACGCAGGGTTCAGGAAGGGTCAACGAGGCGAATGAATTGGAGTGGCTTCGGGGATTTTGGAAGGAGATAAGTACATTGGAATCAATTGGATTCAGTTTTTGTTGGTTGGGTACACAGAGCCAGGATCAGCGCAGAATCCGCTGCCGCCAGGAGCACCCCGCCGGGGATGGTTTCACCCTATGCCGGGGCGCGGCTGCAGAAATCCAGGGAACGATCCGATTTATGTGGTCAGCTTTACGTTGAGGAAGACTACGCCGGCGTGGATGAGGGTGCAGTTTCCGGTCTGGTCGCACCGGTAATGGACATTTGCGGGAACGTCCTGTGAAGGGGCCGCAATGCTTTCACCGGTTGCCCTGCCGAGGAGGAAGGTCTTTCCCTCGTTTGTTTCGAGCGTCCCCGCGGAGGCGTCGAAGTTGGCAAAGGTAAGGTCACCTTCGATCATGAAGGTGAAAGGCGCTGCCGAGAAGGAAGGTTTTGCTGCCACTCTGGCAGGAGGCAGTGTGACGGCAGCATGCGCCCTGGGGGAGAGGTGCGACCTGTGCCTGTGCGAGTCCTTGCGCCTGGTGAAGGACTTCCAGGTGGCAAATAGCCTGCGGGCAGCGTGTTGCCGGTGGACAGCAGGGGATGTTAGGGTGGCCGATGTTTTGACGAGCGGAGATTTCCGAGGAGATGAGAGTTGTGCGTTCTGCTGGTAAACTGCCTGGCTGGGGAGCGATGCAGCCTGCACGGGGCCGGGGAGCGGATTGCTGGTGTACACGGCCGGGCGGTAAGTGACCTGCCCCGAATCGGACGACGCGATTGGAGCTATTGCATGCCAGGGTATGGCTGCAAGTGCGGTTCCAAATAAGATTCCGAGTGCCGCACCTATGGTGGCGGCTATCACGGCTTGGCCCCTCGCGGTTCCGGCAGGTCCACTCTCTATAAGCGGCCTGTATCCGTAACTGTCCTGGCCTTTGTTAGTTAGCACGTAAGCATTGGTCATAGGTCGGCACTATTTCCTGTATTCCGAAATTTCTCTCGCTGATGAAAATTTGACCATCCTTCCATGCAACGCTCAATCCCTCGAAAGGGGCATTTATTGCCGTTTTCCCGGGATAGCCGGGAGCGGGGCGGTGGAAAACGCGGACCGTGGCGGCGGGAGGAATCAGTTCATTTATATGGAGGCGTTACAAGCGTCCTGCACTTCTCCGCCGATACGCATCTGACGGGGAGGGTAAACTCCTAAATCTATTCCGGATGGTCGGGGGTCATCAGGCAGATGTCGGGCAGGTTGCGATAGCGCTCGGCGTAGTCCATGCCGTAGCCGATGACGAAGAGGTTGGGAATGGAGAAGCCCACGTAGTCGGCCTCGATCTTTTCCAGGCGGCGCGAGGGCTTGTCGAGCAGCGTGGCGATGCGCAGGGTTTTGGGATGCTGCTGGAGGAAAAGCTTGCGCAGGTAGGCGAGGGTGAGGCCGGTGTCGAGGATATCTTCGACAAGAAGCACGTTCTTGCCCTCGATGGACTCGTCGAGGTCCTTGATGAGCTTGACCGCGCCGGAGGTTCGCTGTCCCTTGCCGTAGCTGGAGGTGGCGACAAAGTCGAAGGTGGCGTCGGCCTGTATGGCTCTGGACAGGTCAGCAAGAAAGAACGCCGCACCCTTGAGCACGCCGACCATGACCAGCTTTTCACCGTTCAGGTCACGGGTAATCTGTGCGCCCATCTCGGCGACGCGGTCGACGATCTGTTGGCGGGTATAGAGAACCTCAAGGCCCTGGCAGGTCTTGGTATCCATGCACACAGTATCGCGCATGCGGGCTTCAAGGAGAAGGCGCCTGTGCAAATCGAGGAGCGGGGAGGGGCGCGTTCCTGCTCATGGCCAGGGCGGCTATACTTGAGGAGCGATGATTCCGTATCTGCATCTCTGGCACTACAACCTCCCCACCTTCGGGCTGATGCTGTGGCTGGCTGTCGTGGCGGCAGCTTTTGTCACGGATCGGAGCTTTAAGCGCGCGCACATCGATGGAGACGCCTTGGGCATAGTTGCTGTGGCCGTGGTGGCGGGCATTGTGGGCTCCAAACTGTGGCATGTGGTGGACACGCCGATGGATTTTCGCTTAATGGGCTGGAGTGCCCTGTGGGATACGGCCGGTTTTGCCTGGTACGGCGGAGTGCTGTTTGGCATCGCCGCGCTGGTCTTTCAGGGCTGGTGGGCCAGGATCGGCGGCCTACGGACGCTGGATCTGGCCGCGCCTGCGGCCGCCATCGGCTATGGGATCGGGCGTATCGGCTGCTTTCTTTCCGGCGACGGCTGCTACGGCATAGTGATCAAGCCGGTTCATCTCCTATTCTTTTCCTTTCGGCCCTGGGGCATGAGCTTCCCCAATGGCCTCGAGCCGGTCTTCGTCCCCGTCTATCCCACGCCGCTTTATGAACTGGCTGCCGGCCTGCTCATTGGCGGGTGGCTGTGGTGGAGGCTCGGCAAGTTCCATCGCACAGGCGCCATTCTCGGCCAGTATCTTTTGCTGACCGGATCAGCTCGCTTCCTGGTTGAATTTATACGCCGCAACCCCAAAGTCCTATGGGGCCTGTCGAACGCTCAACTAGCCAGCGCCGGCTCCGTAATTGCTGGCATCATTCTGATCGTCTGGGCCGCCACGCGCCCGGTCACCGGGCCAGTTGAGGCTACTGAGGCCCCGAAGAAGGCAGCGCAAGTCCGCTCGCCCGTGTAATTCCGGGTCATTCAGTTTCAGGGCCGGAAGGCGGGCGCGCTCATTTAGCCTGGCGCGTCTATGCTTGAGAAGAAATGATTCCCTATCTGCACTTCTGGCACTACAGCTTCCCGACCTTCGGGCTGATGGCCTGGATGGCTGCCGTAGCAGCCGCTTATGTCCTGGACCGCAACTTCCACCGCGCCGGCATTACAGTCGATGCCGTGGGCATGGTAGCTGTGGGTGTGGTGGTCGGTATCGTGGGCGCCAAGCTGTGGGCCGTCCTTGACCCTCCGATCGAGTTTCGCGAGATGGGCTGGCGGGTGCTGTGGGCCAGGGCAGGTTTTACCTGGTACGGTGGACTGCTGTTTGGCATCCCCACGGCGGCATTTCTGGGCTGGCGGGCGCGGATCGGCGGTCTGCGGATGCTGGACCTGGCCGCTCCGTCGATGGCCATCGGCAACGGCATCGGGCGCATCGGCTGCTTTCTTGCGGGGGACGGCTGCTACGGCATCGAGATCAAGCCGGTTCATTTCCTATTCTTTTCATTTCGGCCCTGGGGCATGAGCTTCCCCAAAGGCCTGGAGCCGGTCTTCGTCCCCGTCTATCCCACGCCGCTCTACGAGTTGGCCACCGGGTTGCTCATCGGCGGTTGGCTGTGGTGGCGTGGCGGCAAGCCCAGAGGCACGGGCGCCATTGCCGGCGAGTACCTGGTATTGACCGGAATTGCTCGCTTTCTGGTTGAATTTATCCGACGCAACCCTAAGGTGTTGTGGGGGTTATCGAATGCGCAACTGGCCAGCGCGGGTTCGGTGATTGCCGGCGTCGTGCTGATCTGGTGGGCTGCCAAGCGGCCCGTCAAGGAGCCGGAAGAGGCTGCGGTAGTGGAGAAGGCGGCATAGGACTGACCGCTTGAGTTGACTCACTCTTAAAATGCTGGAACCGGCCGGAAGGATATGCGGCGGGGATTTCTCGTTCTACGCCGGGAGAATTACGATTATGCTCAAATGCAGAGAATGACCGTACCGATTCGCAACTGGTTCCGCGATCCGCTCTTCCTGCTGGCCCTGGCAGCGGGCCTGATCGCATTCGCAGTGCAATCGGGAGAGCTGGGCACGGCAGATACGCAGCATCGGGAGCAATCCGCGCATGCGTTCTGGACCTCGGAACCGCCGGTGTTTCCCAACGAGTATCCGGAGTTTGGCGTGCACGGCCGCAGAGGCAGGCTGCAGAGCTGGTATGGCATCGGCCAATCGCTGCTGATGCTGCCGGCGGATGTGGTTGGAACCTTCGTGGAGCGGCTTCCGGTCTTCGACAGCTACCAAGGGACCGATCCCGATGTGCGCAACATCATCGTCAGCTACAGCACCAATATCCTGCTCTGCGTGCTTACCGCCCTGGTTTGTTTCCGGTTTCTGAGGCAGTTGAACTTCGGGGTGAAGCAGGCGGTTGCCGGCGTGCTGGCTCTGCTGCTGCTGACCACGCACCTCCATTACACGCAGAACCTGATGGAGAACAGCTACATTTGCCTGCTGACGCTGGCCGGGTTCTCGTATCAATATGAGTGGTTGCAAAACGGCAGCCGGCGCGCCCTGCTGATTGGCTCGTGCGCTTTCGGGCTGAATCTGCTGACCCGCCTGACCACGGGCATGGACCTGCTGGCTGGAGGAGTTTTCGTGGTGCTGGCGCTGTGGCTGGAAGGGATGCGCGGGCGGGCGCTTTGGAGCCGGTGCCGCGGCTACATGGCGACCGCTCTGCCGGTCTATCTCGTCTTCGGGCTGCTGGACCGCGTTTATCAGTTCTATCGCTTTGGGTCGTTCTTCAATACGTATATGAGCCTGACCGCTCGCGAGATGATGCAACGGGACCCGACGCTGCCTGCCAATTATCCATTCGAGACGCCTTTCCACGTGGGCTTCCTGGGGGCGCTCTTTGCGCCGGAAAAATCGATCTTCCTCTTCGATCCGCTGCTGATCCTGATGATTGTGTTGTGCGCGGTGGCGTGGAGACGGTTCAGCCCGGCGGTGAAGGCGTATGCAATCACCGGCTTCCTGCTGCTGCTGGCCTACATCAGTTTTTACGCGAAATATACGGTGTGGAGCGGCGATTCCGCCTGGGGCGACCGCTACGTTTCGACCGCGGTGGAACTGGCGGTTCTGCTGGCTGTTCCACTGTTGCTGCGTTATCGCAGAGAGGTGGGGAAGCTGGTTTGGGGCGTGGGAGTAGCGCTGATTGCGGCCAGCGCGGTGATCCAGGCCGCATCGGTGGCCTTCTGGCTATCGCTGGAGATCTACCAGATAGAGATATTCGGTCATCCGACCTTTGTGGTTCCCCTGCGTCTTGAGAACATTGTTGCGTTTGCGCTGGGAAAGATGAACACCTGGGGCCTGGGCACCAATGCGATGAACGAGGACGCATGGGACTACGTTCACATCGACACGTGGAATTTTCTGCCCTTCCTGCTGAAGCGCGTAGGCGAGGCGCCTGTGTGGGCGGTGAACGTTGCGTTCGCGGTGTGGGGCGCGGGACTGGCCGCATTGGCGTGGGTCCTGTTGCGGCTGCGCACAGTGCTTGGGGGGCTTGATCAGTGGTGAATTCTACACCCGAACCGACAGACGAGCTTCGTGGTAACCCAACCTTCGCTAGAAAAAAGCGAAGATTCTCTCTTGCGCGTCAAGCATTTTCGGTGAAGCACGCTGGCCTAAGGATGGGGTCGGCCTCTCCGCCGAAACGTGATGCTATCTTCACGCCTCAATCCGCAAGATACAAGGATGGGGCACCCGCACTTTTGTGGCTAAGTCAAGGGTGCCACCCGCCCGTACGCAACACCTCGGAGATGAGGTTCGTGTCGAAGACGATCATTAATCAAATGTGGGAATTGGGCGGTGGGACTTGCGGCGCGGTGGGATTTGCAACTCGACTCCACCCAGCGGGGCAAACAACTTGCGAATCGCTGTCCCAAAGTCTTCCTCCGGCTCCACTCTTGCTCTTGCGGTTTCCGAGGGCGGCTCAGTAAGTCGAGACAGCGCCTCGCGAGCCTCGGCTTCCATGGAACGGCCGTTGAGCGCAGCGCGGACTTGCAGCCTGCGCTTGACCGTTTCGTCGAGATTGCGAATGGTGATCGTAGCCATAGAGTCATGATAGCGCGATTCTGCTGTCATTGCAAGCAGTGACAGCAATGCTTGCAGTGTCTCATTTCGCTACAGCCGCTGGATAAAGGCCAGCGCCTCTTTCAGTTGCGGAAAGAGCGCTTCCTCGGCTTTGAACTCGCGGGAGTGGACCGAGCGGCGCAGGCCCCGCCTCCTGACCGGGTGCCTGAGGTGCAGCATCTCGTGGTAGAGCAGGTATTCGATGGCGTAGCGCGGACTTGAGGGGCGGTCGAAGACGCGGCTGACGACGATCATGTTGTGGGCGGAGTCGTAATGGCCGAGGGCGCGTTTGGCGGTCTGCTCGCTCCAGGTGAGCTGGGGCCGGCCCAGCAGGCCGCCGAAGAAGCGGAGATTGAGCGAGTCGAAGACTTCCTCGAGATGGTAAAAGCGGCCCTCGGGACCGAAGAAGCGCTTGTTGCCGCGCGCGCCGCGAATCAGCTCCGTTTGGCGGGTGACGGCGACGCTGGAGGCAAAGCGCTTGTAGCGCAGGTTCTGCGCCGCGTCGATGGGCTTTTTATAGAGTTTGGCCAGGAGAATGTGGGCGATGGCGTGGATGACAGACTCGGGCGCGCCCTCCAGCAGATCGGAAAGATTGACAAAAATCTGGCCTTCGCGGAGACGGATGGTGGTGTTCAGCGAGGTGAAGCGGCGGAAACGGACCACGAGGGGCGGCATCGGCGCCCTGGGGCGCAACGCCCGGTACTCTTCCTGAAAGATGGGGACAAAATCGGCGGCCACCAAGATGGAGAGTAGCACATTAGGGACTAGGGACTGAGGGACTAGGGACTAAGGAATAGAGCTGCTACGGTGCGAACAACTATGGGGCTTCTTGTAAAGGTTCCGTATACCGAAGATTATCCGTGAGCTCGCCAACTGGCTGACTTGCTGTTCGCATTTCCTAGTCCCTAGTCCCTCAGTCCCTAGTCCCTGCATTTAGTGATTTTCAAGCACCTTGAGCCGCTGGCGGGCTTGCCACTCCTGATCGGGGAATTTGCCGGCGGAGGAATCAAGAAAGTGGTGGTAGTACGTTGCCGCGGCTGCCTTTTGGTGAAGCGAATCGTAGCTGATGGCCCAGAGAAAGTAGGTGGATGGGACCTCGGGAAGATACTGTGACCGCATGATCAGCGCGTGCAGAGTGACGGCCGGCCGGCTGGTCCTGGAGGCGGCAAAGGCCAGGCCGCTCCAGCCGTCGGGGTTGGCGGGGTCGAGCTGGGTGGCCTTGTCGAAGGCGGCAAAGGCTTCTGTGTACTTGAGCTGGCGGGTCAGGTTCTGGCCGTGGCCGATCAGCAACTCCGGGTCGCCGGGGTTGGCCTTGAGCAGGCCGATATAGAAGTGATCGGAGCCGGCAGCGTCGCCGGCGTCTGCCAGGACTTCAGCCAGGATGCGGGTGATGGCTGCGTCCTCGGGGTGGGCGTCGTGGAGCTTCTGAATGAGCGGGAGCGCCTCGGCCTTATCCTGAGCGGCCAGCACGGCGGCCAGTTGCGCGGTGAGGGCTGGATCGCCGGGGGATTGCGCAAGGGCAGCGCGGAGGAGGGTTTCGGCTTCGGGGTATTGTTTGCGCGCGATCAGGATGTGAGCCAGGCCGGCGTTGGCGGGGGCGGAATCGTGGTCACTGGCCAGGATGCGGCGGTAGGCCTTCTCGGCGGCGTCGTACTCTCCGGACTGTTCGGCCAGATCAGCAGCAAGAAGCGTATCAGCCGGAGTTTCGGGGGTGAGCTTGAGGGTTTCTAAAAGATCGTTGGAGGCTTCGGTGGGGTCCGTATCGCGGTCGATCTGGGCCAGGGCGCGCCAGGCGCGGGCTTTGAGGGCGGGACCGGCGTCGCCGGGATCGAGAGTGGTGGCCAGGGCCAGCTCGGGGCGGGCTTCATCGAGTTTGTTTTGGCGGGCCAGCAGAAGGCCGAGGGAGAGATGGGCCGCGAACGACTGGGGATTGGCATCGACGGCGCGGCGGTAGAGGGCGGCGGCATCGTCCATGCGGTTTTGCGCGTCGGCCACGTAGCCGGCATCAAAGAGGGCGCGGGGATCGGCGGGATGGGCTGCAAGCCAGGAGTCGAGCACGGCTTGAGCGGATTTCCAGTCGGATTTGACGATAGAGGCTTCGGCGTCGATGACCTGGGCAGAGACGGGCTGGGGTGCGGCGGTTACAGCGGGCGCGGCGGCGGGCTGCACTTCAGGATTCGAGGCAGAATTTTGGGCGGACCCGGCGAGCGGCGCGATGAGCAGGACGAAAAGTGCAGAACGAAGCACGGAATACCTCACACTACAGTTTAACGGGACAAAGCGTGGCGGAAACGACTGAAGGTTCGACGCGCCCGGGAGGGGAAGGGAATCGGGCAAGTACCCTGTGGAGAGCAATAAAGACCATAACTGCATGGGGAGCAATACGGGTTCTGCGCAACGAATATCGCGACCTGGCCGAGGCCTTCGCCTCGATCCCCGAGGTCCTGGAAAAGGTCTACAACCAGAAACGCCTGCACTCGGCTCTCGGCTATCTACCGCCGGTCGAGTTCGAGGCCCGGCTGAAAGCTCAGAATATGGAGGCCGCTGCGCGGCAGCTTATTGCATGATTTTTTGGAGGCATGGGGAAATCTATCGATCCGATGTTGGTCGGCAATGCCGGGAGCGACGTCCGTCGCCAACTCCCGGCGCTCATCGGCGTCGATGAGTCTCCAGCCGGCTATTCCTTGGCGGGTTGCTCTCCAGCAGCGCCCGCCTCCGCTTCACCGGCCAAGACCAGAATGCGCTACAGTGGTCTTGCCGGTCGATTGATTTTCAGCGAACGGCGAACATGGTCTTAACCGTTTGTGTCAGCCAAGGGGACAACCGCAGAAAATTGCTGTATTGCAGCGGCGCGAAGAGGGGGGAAGGATAATTTTCTCGTCAATGTAAGCTCTCGGTTGAGCAAATCGGTCACTGTAATCAGCATCGGAAATCAAATTCAAGATGTTCTTAAGTCGTTGTAATCAAAGACTATGCTTGCCAGAGCAGTCTTCGTTAGTTATTTTGAATCAATATTTAAAAAGAATTTGTTTACATCTGCAAGGGGCATGGGTAATACTCTGCTAGTTGCAGAGCAGTCCCCACTTTCTGCAAATCAACAAAAATCTGAAAGCCAACAGCAAGGAGCCACTATGTCCAAGCACTTCACGGCCATCAAGGGCCTTCCCCTTCTCGCCGTTCTTGCAGTAGCCGTACTGATTGCCAATCTGGCACACGCCCAGGCCCCGGGAGGCGCTGGAACCGCTGCCACTGGAACCCCTGCCCCCACAGAAGCGACGCCGGCGGTAACTCCGCCCACCACACCGCCAACCAAGCCCATTACGATCAACTGGAAAATGCATAAGCTGAATGGAAGCGTCAACATCACCATGAATCCTGATGGCAGCTCTGACTTTTCGGGCGGATTCAAGGACAAGAAGCCGGGCGACGATTGGGATATCTCCATCGCCGTGAAGAGCAACACCGGAGCGATCATCGTCTACCATTACGAAGGCGATGCCGCCAACGGTGTTGAATTCAGCAAGACCGGCTCCAGCGCCTTCCTCGCGGATGACTTTTCCTCCTTTGCATCGAAGCACACATGGAGCGGGGTTTACACCTTCCATTTGAACGCAGCGGGCAGAAGGAAGCACTACGAGGAGATGGAAGCCAAGCGGAAGAAGCTGCACGAGGAAGAGGAAGCAGCTATCAGGAAGCATGACAAAGAGCTTCTGAAGGAGAAGAAGGCCGAGGAGAAGGCGGAAGCCAAGGCTGAGATGCAATGGGAGGAAAACTACGCCAACCAGCATCCGGCCGGCGGCAGCAGTAGTGGTGGTGGCGGCATCGCTTCTACTGTTAGCAGCATCGGGTCCACTGTCAACAGCGTGGTCAATACAGTAGGCGGCGTGGTCAGCGACATTGGCAGCATGTTCTAAGCTCATTCTGTTGGGCTTGTATCGCGGAAGCGGGGGGATCCCTCCGCTTCCGCAACTAACCAGAGTCAGGAACGCTAACGGCCCGCTGCCTGGAGCCACTGCTCTAAGAAGCGGCTGGACAATTGTGTCTCAATCCATGCGCGGCGGCGGCGAACTGGGATGTTCGCTGCCGCCGCGCAGCAGTGTTCGGCGTATGGCTCGTTGCAAGACGTGCCGGGGCAAGGGTTGAAAAAAAGACCATAAAAGACTGTAGATAGATGGAACTATCCCACCTTAGGCGGTCGCTGCGGCGACCGCGCCGAAGGTGGGGCACCCGAGCATGGTGGCAGGGAACATGCGTTTGTGGCGGATCGCCTGGATGGGGCAGCGAACGGGCGCTGCTTGCGTCCCAGACTATAATGGAGAATGGCTGGTTGCGTCCTGAGCCCTGCTGAGGGGACAGGTACGCGCTGGACGACTTCTTGCCCGGTGCTCTCCCTTTGAACGATGCCATCATCATCCGCGGCGCGCGGACACACAACCTGAAGAACATCTCCTGCGAGATTCCCCATGGGAAGCTGACGGTGATCAGCGGGGTTTCGGGGTCGGGGAAGAGTTCGCTGGCCTTCGACACGATTTATGCGGAGGGGCAGCGGCGATACGTGGAGTCGCTGTCGGCGTATGCGCGGCAGTTTCTGGAGCGGATCGAAAAACCGGACGTGGACCTGATCGACGGGCTGGCGCCGGCGATCGCCATCAAGCAGAAGAACACTACGCGGAACCCGCGCTCGACGGTGGCGACGGCCACGGAGGTCTACGACTACCTGCGCCTGCTGTATGCGCGCTGCGGGACGGTGCATTGCGTCTATTGCGACGGGCTGGTGAAGCGCGACTCGATGGACGAGATTGCCGAGGCGACGCTGGCGCTGGGCGAGGGGGTGCGGTTGCAGGCGCTGTTTCCGGTGGCGACGGCGACTGCGGATGCGGAAGCGGGCGCGAAGACGGCGGCAAGGCCGGTGAAGGCTGCCGTTCGCACGACGAAATCCGCCTCCAAGGCCGCCAGCAAGCCGGTGGTGAGCGGAGGCGATTCGCCACACACGGAGACGCTGAAGGCGCGGCTGACGGAGTTGCGCGGGAACGGGTTCAACCGGCTCTACCAGCAGGGCAGGATCGTCGAGTTTTCGACGCCGGAGTCTCTGCTGGACCTGGACTTTACGCTTCCCGTGTTTGTTCTTTTGGACCGGATTCAAGTGAGTGCGGAGAACCGCTCGCGGATTGTGGACGCGGCGGAGATTGCGTACCGCGAGTCGGGCGAGGTGATCTTTGAAGAGGCGCCTCGTGCTGAGTTTCAGGGCGAGGAGACTGCGGAGCGCAAGCGGCACCGGTTTTCCGGCGCATACGAGTGCAAAAGCTGCCACCGGCCGGGCAAGGAACCGGAGCCGCGGCTGTTCAGCTTCAACAATCCGTTTGGGGCCTGCCCGCGCTGCCAGGGATTCGGCAATACGGTGGACTTCGACCTGAACCTGGTGATTCCGGACAAGGGGTTGAGCCTGGCGGATGGGGCGATCGATCCCTGGAATCGGCCGAAGTACCGGCCGTGGTTCGCGGAGTTGCGCAGGCAGGCGCCGGAGCTGGAGGTTCCGCTGAATGTGCCCTGGCGCGATCTGCCCGAGCAGGCGCGAGAGACGGTGCTGCGCGGCAAGGGCGGTTTTGCGGGAGTTTTTGGATTTTTTGCGCAGATGGAGCGCAAGAAGTACAAGCTGCACGTGCGGGTGATGCTGAGCAAGTATCGCGGGTATGCGGAGTGCCCGGATTGCCGGGGGCAACGGCTGCGGGCCGAGGCGCGGTCGGTTCGGATCAATGGGAAGAATATCTGCCAGGTGACGGCGCTGACGATTGCCGAGGCCAAGGAGTTCTTTGACGCGCTGAAACTGACTGAGATGGAGGAGGAGATTGCCGGGCCGATCTTGCACGAGGTGCGGCAGCGGCTGAGTTTTCTGGATGCTGTGGGCCTGGAATACCTGACGCTGGACCGGCTAGCTTCATCTCTCTCGGGAGGCGAGGCGCAGCGGATTCAACTGGCGACTTCGCTGGGGTCGCGGCTGGTGGGAGCGCTGTATGTGCTGGACGAGCCGTCGATCGGGCTGCACACGCGGGATACGGCGCGGCTGATTCGGATTCTCAAGGAGCTGAGGGACCTGGGCAATACCATCCTCGTGGTGGAGCACGATGCGGACGTGCTGCGGGCTGCCGATCACCTGCTGGACCTGGGGCCGGGGGCGGGGGAGTTTGGAGGTAAGCTGCTGGCCGAGGGGGTTGTGGCGGAGATCGAGGCCAATCCCAACTCGCTGACCGGGCGGTATTTGTCGGGGCAGGTTTCGATTCCGGTGCCGACGCGGCGTCGCGCGCCGGGAAGGGAACGGCTGGTGCTGCGCGGGGCCGCGGCAAACAACCTGCACGGGCTGGACGTGGAGATTCCGCTGGGGTTGCTGGTGGCGATTACCGGGGTTTCGGGATCGGGCAAGTCGACGCTGGTGCACCAGGTGCTGTACCGGGCCGTGGCGCGTGCGCTGGGACAGACAGATGGGGCCGATCCGTCGAGCGTGTACAAATCGCTGACCGGGGTGGAGCGGCTGAATGATGTGGTGCTGGTGGACCAGACGCCGATCGGGCGCACGCCGAGGTCGAATCCGATTACCTATATCAAGGGATTCGACCTGGTGCGGGAACTGTTTGCGGCGCAGCCGGAGGCCAAGCGGCTCTCGCTGACGCCGGGACATTTTTCGTTCAACGTGCCGGGCGGCCGCTGCAATACCTGCGAGGGCGACGGCACGGTGACGGTGGAGATGCAGTTCCTGGCCGATGTGGAACTGCCCTGCGAGGACTGCAACGGCACGCGCTACCAGGCCAGGGTGCTGCAGGTCGAGTACAAGGGCAAGAACATTCACCAGGTGCTGCAGATGACGGTGAAGGAGGCGCTGCGCTTCTTTGCCGGTCAGACCAAGCTGCTGGAAAAGCTGGCCGTGCTGGACGAGATCGGGCTGGGATACCTGCGACTGGGTCAGTCGGCGACTACGCTTTCAGGCGGCGAGGCACAGAGGGTCAAGCTGGCCGCTCACCTGGCGCAGGTGAGGGCAGCCAACGCAACCGCCAAGCCTTCGCAGGCCAGCCGGGTGCTTTACATTCTGGACGAGCCGACCACCGGGCTGCACTTCGACGATGTTTCCAAGCTGCTGACTGCCTTTCGCAAGCTGATCGACGGGGGCGGGTCGCTGATTGTGATTGAGCACAACCTGGACGTGATCAAGTGCGCGGATTGGGTGATTGATTTGGGACCGGAAGGCGGCGAAGGCGGCGGGCGGATTGTGGCGGAGGGTACGCCGGAGAAGATCGCGGAGAATTTGCTTTCGCATACCGGGAAGTGGCTGGGACGGGTGCTGTGATGGGTTATCAAATCTGACGGACGAACTATACCTGGATGACCAGTTCACTATATTGCTTTAACTGTGGATCGGCTGTGAGCAGATGCAGGGGTTCGCTGATGGCCTGTGCCAGGAGCAGGCGGTCAAAGGGATCGGTGTGATGGAGTGGCAAATCCGCTACCAGAAGTGCATGCCTGGACCAGACGGGCAACTCCTGGAAGCCGTTAGCCTTTATCTGATCGAAGAGCTCCTGCGGATCGGCGTTCATTTTGCCCAAGCGGACTTTGATCGCAACCTCCCAAATGGAGGCTGAGGAGACAAAAATCTCCTCGGCTCCATTCATCAACTCACGAATTTCACGAGGAATCCGTTGAGGTTCATAGAACGACCAGCAGAAGATATGCGTATCCAGAAGGAGGCGCATTACCGTCCCTCAAATTGCGCCAGAAGATCGTCCGGGAGAGGCGCATCGAAGTCTTCCGCGATCCATCCCTTTCCCTCGAGTGCCCCAAAACTGATACTCCGTTTTTTCTTAGTGTTCAGGCTGGTCAGGCGGGCCACGGGCTTGCCGGCGCGGGCGATGACCACGTCAGTGCCCGAAGAGGCCAGATCGACGAGCTTGGAGAGTTTGGTCTTGGCTTCGTAGATATTGACGGTTTTAACTGCGGAACTCGCGGTTGGCATCGTGGACCTCCTTGACCTGACTAGGTCTAGTCTAGCACATTCTGTGATTTGTTGCTTCGGTTTGGCTAAATAGACGCCCGAAGATGAGGTATTCGCCGGCTCGGCTCCGATTGGCGGCCCGATTTGCCAGCCGATATGCGGATTAGATAAAAAGGGTAGAACGATTTGCCAGCAAGCGAGAGATGCGCTGAAGATGAGAGCGTCTTCGGAGGCACGGGACTGCCGGAACAACGCATTTGAGGAGAGTGAGCAACTTTGAGCCTATCTACCGGATCGACCGGGTCTGAACGTAGGCCTTCGCAGAATGAGGAGATTGAAGATTCATTGATTCCAGCGGGGCGGCTGCTGCCTTTTCTGGTGGTAACGGCGCTGTTTTTTCTATGGGCCGTGCCCGCCAACCTGAACGATATCCTGATCCGGCAGTTCATGAAGTCGTTCAATATCAACCGGTCGAGCGCCGCCGGGGTTCAGTTGTATTTCTACCTGGGATATTTCCTGCTGGCGATACCGGCCGGGCAACTGATGCGGCGCTTCGGCTACAAGAGCGGGATTGTGACGGGGCTGGTCCTGCTGGGAAGCGGGTGCTGGATGTTCTGGCCGGCGGCGCAGGCGGAGAAATATGGGCTCTTCCTTGCGGCGCTGTTTGTGATTGCCAGCGGACTGTCTTTTCTTGAGACGGCCGCCAATCCCTTTATTGCGCAGTTGGGATCCCCGAGCTCGAGCGCGCGCCGGCTGAACTTTTCGCAGGCCTTTTATCCCCTGGGAGCGATTGCCGCGGGTTTGGTCGGGACGGTCTTTATTTTCTCGGGAGTGAAGCTGACCGGTGCGCAGGTGGTGGCCATGCAGGCGGCGGGAACCTACCGGGCCTATCTTCATGCCGAGACGTTGCGGGTGCTGATGCCGTACGTGGTGCTGGGGGCAGTGGCTTTTTTCTGGGCCCTGCTGGTGGTTTTGACCAAATTTCCCCCTTTGGGGTCTGAGGATGTTTCCCAGGAGACGGGCATCAAGCCGGCGCACGTGAAGTTGTTCCAGCGGCACTTCGTTTTTGCGGTGATTGCGCAATTTCTTTACGTGGGCGCGCAGGTGGGCACGTGGAGCTGGTTTATCCAATATGTGGAGTCGGCCACCGGAGTTGGCGATAAGGCAGCCGGATACATGCTGACGGGAACGCTGGCGGCCTTTGCCGTGGGGCGGTTCAGCTCCGCCTGGCTGCTGCACCATATCCCGGCGCGGCTGATGCTGGGCGTCTATGCGGCCGTGAATGTGGTTCTGGGCCTGGTGGCGGTGACGCGGCAGAACTGGCTGGGCGTGGGTTGCCTGTTGACCACCAGCCTGTTTATGTCGATGATGTTTCCCACCATCTTTGTCCTGGGGATCAAGGGAATGGGGGATAAGACCAAGACGGCCGGATCGCTGCTGATCATGGCCATTATGGGCGGCGCGTTGCTGCCCAAACTGATGGGTATTGTGGCGGATGCGCGCGGGCTGCAAACGGCCTACCTGGTGCCGGTTGTGTGTTTTGCCGCCATAGGCTTGTACGCGTGGCTGGGGGCGGAGCGGAAGGCAGCGAGTCAGCGAGTCAGCAAGTCAGCGAGTTAGCGAAGAGGCTCTGCTTTGCAGGGACTCTTATGTTAGCTAGTTTGCGGGTGTTTGTGAAGCTCCCACAAGAGCCGAGAGTGGAGAAGAACCATAGATAGGTGAATCTATCCCACCTTAAGCGCGATGAAGCCGCGCTGAAGGTGGGGCACACAGGCCACTATTCGGCTACTACGGGGTTGGTCAGGGAGCCCAGGCCTTCGACGGTGACGGTGACGGTTTCGCCGGGCTTGAGCCAGCGCTGGGGGGTGCGGCCAATGCCTACGCCTGATGGGGTACCTGTGGAGACGATGTCGCCGGGAAGCAAGGGCGTGATGGAGGAAATATATTCGATCAGCGCGGGGATTTTGAAGATCAGCTCGCTGGTATTCGAGTTTTGCAGAACTTCGCCGTCGATGGAGAGGCTGATGGAGAGCGCGTGCGGGTCGGGGATTTCGTTGGCGGTGACGATGGCGGGGCCCATGGGACATAAGGTGGGGAAGCTCTTGGACAGGGACCACTGCGTGGAGGCGCGCTGCACGTCGCGGGCGCTGACGTCGTTGACGATGGTGTAGCCGTAGACGTGCTCGCGCCATTTATCTGTGGGAATGCGGAAGCCTCCCTTGCCGATGACGAAGGCCAACTCGGCCTCGTAGTCGGGCTCGGAGGAGTTTTTGGGAAGGACGATGGGGTCGCCGGGACCGATGATGGCGGTGGGCAATTTGAGGAAGACGATGGGCGTGGCGGGGATGGGCTTGTTGGTTTCGATGGCGTGGTCGCGGTAGTTGAGGCCGATGGCGAAGACGCGTGGAGGGTTGGGGAGCGGGGGGCCGAGACGGACCTCGTTGAACTTGAAAAAGGGATAGGTGATTTCCGCTTGAGTTTCCATGATTCCAGCGGCGATGACCTCGAGGGTGGAACTGAATCCTTCTCCATTGAGGCCGATGACCAGGTTTCTGGACTCGAAGAGCGCTCCGGGATAGGTCTTGCCGTCAGGGGCGGTGAAGGATACTAGCTTCATCGAGTTCTCCAGTTGCAATCAGTATGAATCAGCGCGCCGGGCTCAGGGCCGCGCGGACCTGGGCGATCACCTTCAGATAGGCGCGGGCGGTTTCGGTGATGGTCTCAGGGGTTCCGGCATCGATGGCGGCGAGGTTGACGAGGTCGCTGCCTACGCCGAGGGCGCGGGCTCCGGCGCGCAGGAAGCTCTCGGCGGTTTCGAGGGTGACGCCGCCGGTGGGGATGAGCCTGAGGTGCGGGAATGGGGCGAGAAGCGACTTGAGGTAGCTGGCGCCGCCCACGGCTGAGCAGGGGAAGACTTTTACGTAGTCCGCGCCGGCATTCCAGGCGGTGATCACCTCAGTGGGGGTGAGTGCGCCGGGGATGGAGATTTTTTTGCTCGCTTTGGTCAGGGCTATTACTTCAGGATGGAGACTGGGGCTGACGACAAACTCAGCGCCGGCTTCGATGGTGGCTTCAGCCTGAGCGGCGGTGGTGACGGTGCCTGAGCCGAGCAGGAGCTTCGCTCCGTACTCGCGTTTGAGTTCCTTGAGGAGATCGACGGCGCCGGGGACGGTCATGGTGACTTCAACGATGGAAACACCGCCGGCGATCATGGCTCTAACGAGGGCATGGGCCTGGGCGGCGTTGCGGGCGCGCAGGACGGGAATGAGGCCGATGCGTTCGATGGTTTGCGCTGTGGTTTCGGGCATTGTTTCCTTTAGCGGGCGATGCGGGCGGAGCCGCCCTGGATGATGCGTTCGACTTCGGCCAGCGTGGCCATGCTGGTGTCGCCGGGGGTGGTCATGGCCAGTGCGCCGTGGGCCACGCCGCAGCGGACGGCCCAGTCGATGGGCTTGCCGGCGAGCAGGCCGTAGATGAGGCCGGAGGCAAAGCTGTCGCCGCCGCCTACGCGGTCGTAGATATCGATCTCGCGCTGGGGGACGTGGACGATTTTGCTTTCATAAAGCGCGATGGCTCCCCAAGTGTTGCGGCTGGCGGTGGAGGCGGTGCGCAGGGTGCTGGCGATGAGCTTCAGGTTCGGATAGGCGGCGGCCACTTCGCGCAGCATGGCTTCGTATCCGGCGATGGGCAGCTGGGCGAAGTCGTCGCCGACGCCTTTGATCTTGACGCCGAGCATAGCGGAGAAATCTTCTTCATTGCCGAGGAGCAGGTCGACCTTGCGGACTAATTCGCGGTTCACTTCCTGGGCTTTGGCTTTGCCGCCGATGGATTTCCAGAGGGATTCGCGGTAGTTGAGGTCGTAGGAGACGGGGGTGGAGTGGCTGCGGGCGGCATCCATGGCTTCGGCGGCTACATCGGCGGTGGAGGCGGAGAGCGCGGCGAAGATGCCGCCGGTGTGAAAGAACTTCGTTCCGTTTTGGTTTCCGAAGATCGCGGGCCAGTCAAAATCGCCGGGCTTGAGCTGGCCGATGGCGGTGTGGCCGCGGTCGGAACAGCCGGCGGCGGCGCGGACGCCGAAGCCGCGCTCAGTGAAGTTGAGGCCGTTGCGGACCGTCCGACCGACGCCGTCGTAGGGGAGCCATTTGAGCAGGGCAGTATCGACTCCGCCCTGGAGAATGAGGTCTTCGACCAGGCGGCCGACGGGGTTGTCGGCCAGAGCGGTGGCGATGGCGGTGCGCAGGCCGAAGCAACGGCGCAGGCCGCGGGCCACGTTGTATTCGCCGCCGCCCTCCCAGACCTGGAAGTGGCGCGTGGTGTGGATGCGGCATTCGCCGGGATCGAGGCGGAGCATGACTTCGCCCAGGCTGAGGCAGTCCCAGCGGCGGGGGGAATCGGGAATGAGAATTGCTTTCATGGTTGCGCAGGCAGCGTTCAATCACACTGTATCGCATTGCCCCTGGAACCGGGCGTGACGGCTCGGGACGCGAGTGAATAGCCTTGCATGATAATGTTTTTGGGGCGGGAATTCGAGCATTACCAGGGATACTGTATCCTGTTCAATTTCGTTCTGGGTCGCCGCTCCCTGATGGTCGCGTCGACTTGAGTATTGAGGCTTCGGGATACGTCATCCCTGATAATGCTGTAGCCGCGGAGTACAGAAAGGGAAAAGGGAAGTATGGCAGAGACGCGGAAGTTGCGGATGGGAATGGTCGGAGGCGGGCCGGGAGCGTTTATCGGGCCGGTGCATAAGATGGCGGCCGAGCTGGACGGCAAAATCGAGCTGGTGGCGGGAGCGTTTTCGCATTCGGCGAAGCTCTCGCGAAAGGCCGGAGAGGGTTTCGAGATCGAGCCCGGTAGGGCGTATGCGAGCTACGGGGAGATGATCGAGGCGGAGCGGAAGCGGCCGGATGCGATCGACTTTGTGGCCATCACAACGCCGAATCATCTGCACCTGCCTGTGGCGGTGGCGGCGCTGGAGGCGGGTTTTCCGGTGATGAGCGATAAGCCGGCCACGGCCACCTATGAAGAGGCGCTGGCTCTGGAGGCGGCGGTAAAGAAGGCGGGGCTGCCCTACGGGCTGACGCATACCTATGCAGGCTATGGGATGGTGCGGGAGGCGCGCGCTATTTGCGCGAGCGGGAAACTGGGCAAGATTCGCAAGGTTCAGGTGGAATATTTGCAGGGCTGGATGACCAAGCCGCTCGAGACCACCGGGCACAAGCAGGCCACATGGCGTGCCGATCCGGCTTTCAACGGACCCGGCGGCTGCATTGGCGACATTGGCATCCACGCCTTTCATTTGCTCGAATATATAACCGGCCTGGAAGTGACGGGACTGAATGCCACGCTGCGCTCCGTGGTTCCGGGACGGCGGCTGGACGACGATTGCAACGAGTTTGTGCGCCTGAACAACGGCGCGGCCGGGGTGATTTCGGCTTCACAGGTGGCGGCGGGCGAGCTGAACGAGGTGCGGATCCGCATCTATGGAGAGAACGGCTCGATCGACTGGCGGCAGCAGGATCCCAACAAGCTGGTGGCGCGATGGGTGGATGGGCCGGAGGAGATTCGCCACGCCGCGGCGGGTTACCTGAGCGCGGATGCGCGGGCCGTTGTACGTGTGCCGCCAGGGCATCCGGAGGGATTTATCGAGGCCTTCGCCGTGCTCTATCGCGAGTTTGCCGATGGGTTGATGGCGTGGCGGCGGGGCGAGGCGAAACCGCTGCCGGCGACGCTGCCGGGGATTGTGGCGGCTGTGCGCGGCATGCGGTATATCGAACGCACCATCGAGAGCAGCCGCAAGGAAAGCTGGGTGGAGTTTTAGGCGTTTTATGTGAAATGAGGACTTGGGATTCGTGCTATCCCAGGTCTCATCCGCCGCGGCGGACGAGACCTGGGGCACCCAGAGTCGCGCCAGATTAAGTTTCAAAAGCAGTCTGGATCATTTCAGGAGAAAAGAGATGAGGACGATCAAGGGGCCGGGGATTTTTCTGGCGCAGTTTGCAGGAGATGCGGCGCCGTTCAACACTCTGGCGGGGATGGCGCAATGGGCGGCTGGGCTGGGATTTACGGGCGTGCAGATTCCCAGCTGGGACAAGCGGCTCTTCGATTTGAAGCTGGCGGCTGAGAGCCAGGGGTACTGCGACGAGGTGCTGGGCGTGGCGGGCCAGGCGGGGCTTGCGGTTACCGAGCTTTCAACGCATTTGCAGGGGCAGTTGGTGGCCAGCAATCCGGCCTTCGATGTGCTGCTGGATGGGTTCGCGCCGCCGGAGCTGGCGGGAGACTTGAAGGGCAGGCAGGCGTGGGCCGTGGAGCAGTTGGGATGGGCGGCGAAGGCCAGCCGCAACCTGGGACTGAATGCGCATGCTACATTTTCAGGGGCGTTGGCGTGGCCGTTCTTCTATCCCTGGCCGCAGCGGCCAGCGGGGCTGATCGACGAGGCTTTTGCGGAGCTGGGGCGGCGCTGGCTGCCGATATTGCGGCTCTTTGACGAGGCGGGTGTGGACGTTTGCTACGAACTGCATCCTGGCGAAGACCTGCACGATGGCGCGACCTTCGAGCGATTCCTTGCGGCGGTTGGCGGCCACCAGCGCGCGAATATTCTCTACGACCCCAGCCACATGATTCTGCAACAGATGGATTACCTGGCGTTTCTGGACATTTACCACGATAGGGTACGCGCCTTCCACGTGAAGGACGCGGAATACAGGGCGAGCGGACGGTCGGGGGTTTATGGAGGCTACCAGGATTGGATCGATAGGCCGGGGCGATTCCGGTCGCTGGGCGATGGGCAGATCGATTTCAACTCGATCTTCTCGAAGATGGCGCAGTACGACTATCCAGGCTGGGCTGTTCTGGAGTGGGAGTGCTGCCTGAAGCATCCCGAGGCGGGCGCGGCAGAGGGCGCGAAGTTCATTCGCGAGGGGATCATCCGGGTGACGGACCGGGCATTCGACGATTTTGCAGGCGGCGGCGCGGATGAGAAACGGAATCGCAGGATTCTGGGGTTGGGGTAGTCGGTCGCGGCTAACTGTTGAGCGCCACGGCGCGGCGCACCTCTGCCACACAAATGCGGCAGAACTCAGGGGCGGGCTGTTGACCGAAGAGTACTGAGCCACAGCCAGTCTTTTTGTTGCCGGTTTTGCTAACGGCTAACGAGCCCCAGGGGCGGATTGCTAATGGGCACTGGCTTGGCTAAGCCTTTTGGGAAGAGGAATATACGGCTGAAAGCAGATAGCAGGCGAATGGCGGCGATTCTTATGAAAGATTTCTCATTTTTCTATTGATTTTTGAAGAAAATATCCGTAAAATAAGACACTAGAGTTTCCTCTGGACTGACAGGTTCCCAGCCCGTTACTGAGGATGCACGAGCAATTCACACTCCTTTAAGGACAGTAAATCGATGGCAAAGCGTCGTGGAAATCCTAATTGGGGCAAACCGGAGCCCATTGGTCCGATTGTGCCCACAGTCACCTCCTTCGAGCAGATCGTGAAGGAGTTCAAGCTCAGCCCGGATCAGTACATCCGGTCCACCCGCCTGCGCGAGTGGGCTCGGCGGAACAAGAATTCCAAATACATCCCTGAGGCTCTTCTCGAAGCCTGGGGATTTGAGATCGAATCGACGTTGTAGGCCGTTTTTTTAAGATTATTCACAAAAGCGCTGCCTTCGGGCGGCGCTTTTGCTGTTTGCGCCCGGCATAGGCGAGAATGAAAAGGACGGTTATGCCTCAGACCGCACGCACCTTCGAGCCCCCATTTACCGACGTTCCCGGCGCCCTGGCCGAGATTCGCGCCGGCCGCATGCTGGTTGTGGTGGACGACGAGAACCGCGAGAACGAGGGAGACCTGACCCTGGCCGCCGAGCACGTGAGCCCGGAGGCGATTAACTTTATGGCCCGTTACGGCCGCGGGCTCATCTGCCTGACCCTTACCGAGGAGCGCGCCGATTATCTGCGCCTGTTCCCCATGACGCAGCAGAACTCTTCGCGCTTCGGGACGGCGTTTACCGAATCGATCGAAGCGCGGGAGGGCGTGACCACAGGCATCTCGGCGGCGGACCGTGCGCACACCATCCGAACCGCCATCGATGCCGGCGCTAAATACTCGGATCTGGCGCGGCCGGGCCACGTTTTTCCTCTGCGGGCCCGCAGGGGAGGGGTGCTGGTGCGCGCCGGCCAGACCGAAGCTTCAGTGGACCTGGCGCGGCTGGCGGGGCTCGATCCCTCCGGCGTCATCTGCGAGATCATGCGCGACGACGGAGAGATGGCGCGCATTCCGGACCTGATTCCATTCTGCAAGGAACACGGGCTGATGATTCTAACCGTGGCGGAGCTGATCCGCTACCGGCTGCGCCACGAGCGCTACATTGTACGCGTGGGCGAGAGCCGCATTCAGACCCGCTACGGCGAGTTCCGCATGATCGCTTACGAGAGCGAGGTCAACGGCGGCGAGAGCCACATTGCGCTGGTGCGCGGCGAACTTTGCAAGGACTGTCCCGCATTCCCCGGTGGGACGGGAGACGGGAGCGCCGGATTGCCGGGGGAGCTGGACGCGGCGCGGCCTGTATGTACCCATGCCGTGCTGGTGCGGGTGCATACCCGCTGCATGGCGGGCGATGTGTTTGCCGCCGACTGCCGCTGCCGCGAAACCCTGGACCAGTCGATGCGCATGATTGCCGAGGAGGGTTGCGGCGTGGTGCTCTACCTGCACAACACCTCGCGCGGCTTTGAGGTTGAGCGCACAGAGGCTTCGGTAAGGGCTTCGTCGGTTGCGTTCGAGCCTGGCGGAGCGGCTGCCTTGCCGGGCGCGCAGGATGCAAGCACCGGCCGGCTCATCCTGCACCGGGAGTTGCGCGCGCGCGAAGGCTCGCAGGCCCGCAGCGGGCGCAATTTGCGAGCCATCGGCCTGGGCGGCCAGATCTTGTCGGACCTGGGCATCCAGCGCATCCGTCTGCTGTCGAATACACCCATGCACATTCCGGCGCTGGAAGGCTTCGGCCTGGAGATCGTGGAGCAGGTCGCGATTCCGGTGGTGGAGTGCAGCCGGGTGGGGTAGATGGTACGCGGGTGTTATCCCCATGCCTTATAGATAGGTGTTATCCCCATGCCTCTTGGGTGTTATCCCCATGCCACTTAGGTGTTATCCCCATGCCTTTTTGATTGACAGTTACAATTTGCAGGAGTTTAGTTGATAGAAAGGGGAATTGTTTCTATGTTAGCGCAAGGGCCAGTAGGGCGAGGGCCGAAGGAGAAAAGTTTGTATCGCCATGAGCCGCACACCCCCAGTTGCCAAACCGCAGAGTTTGTACGAACTAAGCTGGACCTATGCGCCGGGCGGCATGTTCGCGTATGACCTGGGCAACGGGATACTTATAAACATCAACCCTTCAGCAGAAGCACTGTCAGGGTATTCCCGCGAGGAACTTGTCGGGAAGCATATCACCGTGCTGCACCCGGAGGGTGAGCATGAGCAGGTGAAGGCCGAGTTCCTGAAGGGTATACAACAGCCATTACGCTACCGCGGCTTTCACATTCAGCGCAAAGACGGAAGTTGCGCGCCGGTGGCGATTACATCATCGAAATCATTGGCGCTGGACGGCCGATCCATAGCGATTTCCGTGTACTTCGACATCACCGGTCAAGAGGAAAATGAGCATAAGCTTACGGCCCAGAATTGGGCGTTGGGGGCCTATGCGATCGCGGCTTCGGCGCTGGGGAAGGTTCATTCTTCACAAGACATCCTATTGCATTCCATTTGTGAGGCCATCACGCACAAATCGAACTATGTATTCGCCTGGATAGGGATTGCGAAAGATGGTCCGGGGAAGAAGATTCGAATTGCAGCGACGGCGGGAAACGCCAAGTACTATCTGGATACATTGCATTTGAGCTGGTCAGAAGATGATCCAACTAGACAAGGCCCGACGGGCATCTGCATTCGCACCAACAAGCTGCAGATTGTGGAGGATTTCGAGACCTCGCCGATCTCTGAACTGTGGTGCGAACGAGCGAGGAAGTTCGGCATACGATCTTCAGTGTCCATCCCGCTTCATATCGAGGGCAGTTGGCAGGGCGCGTTGACCGTTTATGCCGCACGCCCCAACACATTTGAAGCCGCGCCTGTGGAAGTGTTTCAACATCTTGGCGAGGAGATTGTTCACGGCATCCAGGCGATGAAACAGAAGAAGCTTCTGAATGCCGAGCGGCACCACGTCGAAAAGACAGAAAAGCATTTGACGGATGCTTTGACCGCGTCGGTGTCTGCCATGGTGACCGCGATGGAGATTCGAGACCCGTACACCGCGGGCCACGATAGAAGAGTGGCGGATATCGCATGCGCCATCGGCAGGGAAATGGGCTGGCCCGAGGGCCGATTGCAGGGATTGCGGCTGGCGGCCATGGTTCACGACATCGGGAAGATTACGATACCCGCAAAAATCCTGTCCAAGCCGGGGCGGCTCAGCGCGGCGGAATTCAAACTGGTCAAAAGGCATGCGGAGAGCAGCTACATCATTCTGAAAGATATTCCCTTTACCTGGCCCGTCGCCCAAATCGTACGCCAGCATCACGAGAAGCTCGATGGTTCGGGCTATCCACTGGGCTTGAAGGCGGATGCGATTCTGCCCGAAGCAAAGGTGCTGACCGTGGCGGACATGGTGGAGGCGATGGCCTCCGACCGGCCGTATCGAAAGGCACTCGGTTTGGAATTTGCATTGGCACAGATCGAAAAGGAAGCCGGAACGCTATTGGATGCAGAGGTTGTGCGGATATGCGCGGCCCTGTTCCGTGAGAAGCGTTTGATTTTGCAGGGTTTGAAAAGGCAGTGATCCTGCATCTTCCCCGATGCATCTCTGTCTTTTCGAAATCGGGATTACTCGAATGGGATATGATATAGACCGTCTCCTTTAAAAGAAACAATTCGAGCCGCCACAGTGAGAGCTATGCTCGGGACTGCGGATCGAATCACAAGAGGAATCCATGTTCAGAATCCCACTGCTTGCATTCATGTTCGTCCTGACCGCGCTCCCTGCCGGCGCCCAAACGGCCGCGACTGTTACCATGCGCCAGAACGGCTGGATCATCGACTGTTCCCAGCAAGACTCATCCTTGTCGATCTCGGCAGACCGGCTGGGCAGCATTGCCCACGAACTTCAGCTCAATGAAGAGACTCCATCCGGCCTGCGCAGGCTGACGCACATCGCGGCGCGCATCGGCGCGCAAGGGCAACTGATGGTCGAGACAACGGATCCAAAAACCGAGTGGGAGTTCGATGCGCAGCCGGGCAAAGTCACGATCGTAACCACCGACTTCCACGGGGTGCTGACGGGATGGGCCGATTCACCAGCCGACCGGACTGTCAGCCGCCTGCTCGATCCGGAAGGACTGCCGGTCAACTGGCAAGGGACCACCGAAGTGACTGAAACCTACGGCGGCTCACACGCCGTTCACCGGTCGTATCTGCCCCGGCATAACCCGGAAGTTATCTACCTGGGACTCGGCCACGTCTCGGGCGGCGGATTGCACAGTCTCTTCGATGGCGGGACGGACATCGCCGCCGACTTCGGCGAAGACTCGGAGTTACAAGCCGTGGCCGGCAGGAAAGATGCCTACGCTTTGACGATTCCGGTTCATGATAGCGCCACCATTCAAGTTATACCGGATTACTACACGCATATATTGGGACTTCCTTTCTATGCCCGCTACGACGATACGCACTTTCACTCGGCGCCCATGGTCTGGTCCAGTTGGACGAGTTACTATGAAGCGGTTACCGAGAAGGATGTGATCCGCAACGCCGACTGGATTGCCGAGAACCTGAAGCCTTATGGCTTTGAGTATGTGGAACTGGACGACGGCTACGACCGTCGGCCCGAAGGGCATTCATGGGCGGATAACTGGGACGCCGAGAAGTTCCCGCACGGTCCTGAATGGCTGACGAGTTACATCCGCGGCAAAGGATTGAAGGCGGGAGTGTGGATCGTGCCCAACGCGTTCGCTCCCGCTTTGAAGGAGCATCCCGACTGGTATCTCTATGACAAGCAGGGCAAGGTGCTGCAGGACTATCAAACTCCGGCGCTGGACTCGACCAATCCCCAGGTATTCGACCATCTGAAGAGCCTGTTCACCAAGCTGGACAGCCTGGGATTCGATTACTACAAATTCGACGGAGAACTGGCGCTGCCGGCTTATGCGCCGCTCATCGATAAGAGCCGATTGCACTCGCCATCGGCCGATTTCATCGGGAATTACCGTGACCGGCTGGCACTAATCCGGCGCACGATCGGTCCGGACCGATTTATTGAACTGTGCCCCACCGGTACTGAGCTGAATGCCGTAGGATACGCCGACTCATACTTCTATGGCGACGATCTTTATAACAACTGGCAGGGTATGTATTCGTTCTTCAGCTCCGTCAATGCCAATCTTTTCCTGAATCATATCGTTACTTACGTCATGCCCGGCGAAGGAATTGAGCTGGGCGAGCCGATGACCGTGGAACAGGCGAAGCTGAAAAGGTACGCAGTCGCCCTCGATAAGGAGCGCTCGCGCGAAGACCCAATGACCGGCTTCGGGACGACGCTGCCGGAGGCGCGGACAGTGGTCACTTACGTTGCCCTGACGGGTGTGGCCTATTCGCTTGCCAGTGTGATGCCGGAACTTCCAGCCGAGCGCCTGGAACTATTGGAGGCGACCATGCCCACGCTGCCGATCCTGCCCATCGATTTGTTCAGCCGGGGCACGGAAAGCAGTTGGGGCAAGTTCAAGCACTTTCAGACGGACTACTACATTCATCATTATCCGGAGGTGCTGGATCTGAAAGTCGACGCGCCGGCGGGGGTTTATGACGTTGCGGCAGAGACCAACTGGCGCAGCGAAACCGCGGAACGCAGGTTGGACTTCGCCCGGCAGCTGGGCCTGAGCGAAGAGCGCAGCTACATCGTTTTCGACTTCTGGAATCAGAAGCCGCTGGGAGTTTTCAAGCGCAAGCTCGACCTCTCCATCGGGCCGCACGATACGCGCGTGCTGCTCATTCATCCACTTGCCGGCCGGCCGCAACTGATTGGAAACTCGCGCCACATTTCAGGTTCCTATTCCATCGTGAGCCAAAGCTGGGACGGGGCGAAGAAGGATTTGCACGGAGAGTCGCTGACTATTGCAGGCAAGGCATACACGCTGTGGTTCGCGATTCCAGGGGGCTATGGAAAGGCCTCAGCGCAGGTGAATGGGAAAACTGGTAAGCCGATCTCATCCGAATGGCGGCGGCAGGGACAATTTGCCAGCCTGCGCTTCACAGGCACGGGCGAGCCGGCGGAATGGCGGGTGCAGTTCTAGAGCATTTTCTCAAACAGTGTATAATGGCAGTACTGGCGAATTCTGACGAATTACGTATGGCGAAGCCCTCGACCAAGCCATCACAGAACTGCTGCCGCAAATCACACAAGAGAATGCCGAAGCATGGTTCAGACTCCGCCTCAATACTCTACTGTAATAGGGGGAATGCTCTACAATCTGCGCTTCTCCACGCTTTCGATGCACAGGCTTCCTGGCTGGTTAACAGATAGCGGTCAAAATTTACCGCTCAACGTCGCAAGAAGCTTGTAAAATCAACAAAACTGTCCGGCGGGAAGACTCATCATCGGCAATCATGCGGAAGCGCATGTCCAGAAATGATTTGCCCGATCACGAAGACGCTCTCTGAGGCCGCCATACTCGTTCGAGGAAAGGTTGGATTCGTTGAGCGTTCATCTTGTCAATCCAAGCGACAACTCATTTGGCACCGCGGTTATCACGCCGAGATGGCTGTTTGTGCTTGCGGCGGCGACACCGCAGTCGGCGGGCGATCCGATTCTGGTGGATGAGTCGCTGGAGCAGATTGTGCCGGAGACGATTCAGCCGGGCGATATTGTGGGCATCAGTGTGCATACGGGCAATGCCCTGCGTGGGTACGCGGTGGGCAGGATGGCGCGCAAGCGGGGCGCGTGGGTGGTTTATGGCGGAATACACGCCACGCTGTTCCCCGAAGAGGCGCTGGCGCAGGGGGAAGCGCACGCGGTGGTGAAAGGGGACGGCGACATCGCCTGGGGCAAGGTGGTCACGGATTGCCTGGCGGGCAAGCCGGAGAGGGTCTACGAGGGCGGGCGGATTGACGGAAGCCAGTTCCTGGCCGCGCGCTGGGATCTGATGGACCCTGAGAAATATATGTGGGCCTCGGTGCAAACCATTCGCGGCTGCCCCAAGCACTGTTCCTTTTGCAGCGTGTGGCGGACGGATGGGCAAAAGCCGCGGCAAAGGAAGTTTCAAAGCGTGGTGGACGAGATTGTCACTCTGCGGCGGCTCGGTTTTCGCTTTATTGGTTTGGCCGACGATAACTTCTATCCGGTGACCTTCGCCGATCTGCGGCTGGCCCGCGAGCAGGGCAATACGGCCAAGCTGGAAGAGCTGACGGCGATTCGCACCGAGCGCTTTCAACTGATGGAAGAGCTGGCCAAGCTGCCGAAAGACATGGTGTTCTATACCCAGATGACGATGGAGGCGGGTGAGGACGTCGTGTTTCTGGATGCGATGCGGAAGGCCAATATCAAGGGCGCGCTGGTGGGGATCGAGGCGGTTACGCCGGAGGGCCTCAAGGCGGTGTTCAAGGACTGGAACCTGTCTGGCGATGCTTTGGCCAAGCAGTTGCAGACATTCAAGGAGCACGGAGTTCATGTGCTTGGTTCGTTCATCTTCGGGCTGCCGACAGACAGGCCGGGAACCTTCGACGCCACGGTGGAGATGGCGCAGAAGGCGGGCGTCACGTTTGCCCAGTTCGTGATGATGACGCCGTTTCCGGGCACGGTGGATTTTGGGCGCTGGGAGAAGGAGCAGACGCAGAACCCGACCATGGTGGGCGATGTGCCGATTACCCGGTATTGGATGATTCCAACCGAGGTTCGGCCCAAGATGTTCACGCCGCATCCTACGATGAGTTCGGATGAGATTCGGGAGCGCACGCAAAAGGTGTGGGACAGGTTTTATACCTGGGGCGCTATCTGGCAGAGGTCGGCCTGCACGCCCAATCTACGGTCCAGGATCGCGTTCATGTTTTTATCGAAACTCTACAGGCAGATGTATGCGGGGACTGGAATCTCGACCGACAGCGCACGGCGCAAGAAGTCGAAGGCCTGGGCCAAGTGGACGGCGCGGCAGTGCAAGAAACTGTTCCAGGCAAGACCGATGCCGGAACTGGCGGGGCCGGAGTGGGAGATTGGGTTACCTGTTATGGGCCAGGCGGCGTTTGCTGGCGGCGACGGAGGCGAGATGCCGGGGCAGTTTGTTGTGATTTCGGAGAAGTGAAGGCTGTTCCGGATCAAGAGGCGGGATAGAAAATGGGATGGTTTCGAGAGAAGGGTATGGGCCAAGGCTCATACCCTTCAGTGTTTATTGCCCGCTGACAATGTGAAGCGCTTGAACTACCAGCCGAGCACGCAAGCAAAGATCAGGGGCGCGACGATCGAAGCGTCGCTCTCGATGATGAACTTGGGAGTATTCTCGCCGAGCTTGCCCCAGGTGATCTTTTCGTTGGGCACGGCGCCGGAGTAGGAGCCGTAGCTGGTGGTGGAGTCCGAGATTTGGCAGAAGTAGGCCCATAGCGGCACATGCTCGCGCCGCAAATCCTGGTGCAGCATGGGGACGACGCAGATGGGAAAGTCGCCGGCGATGCCGCCGCCAATCTGGAAAAAGCCGAGCGGAGTTTTGGCGGTGGTGGCCGTGTACCACTCGGCCAGCTCCACCATGTATTCGATGCCGGTGCGGACAGTGTGGACGTTTTTCACGTCGCCGGAGATGCAGTGGCCGGCATACATGTTGCCCAGCGTGGAGTCTTCCCAGCCGGGGACGAAGATGGGCAGATTCTTTTCAGCGGCGGCCAGCAGCCAACTGTCCTTGGGATCGATCTGGTAGGAGGGCTTGAGGTCGCCGGAGAGCAGAATCTTGTACATGAACTGGTGAGGGAAGAAACGCTGGCCGGCCTGGTCGGCGCGGACCCATTCTTTGAGCACCTCGTTCTCGATGCGGCGCATGGCCTCCATCTCCGGGATGCAGGTGTCGGTGACGCGGTTCATGTGGCGGCTGAGCAGCCTGGCTTCGTCGGCGGGGGTGAGGTCGCGGTAGTGGGGCACACGCTCGTAGAAATCATGGGCGACGAGATTGAAGACGTCTTCCTCAAGATTGGCGCCGGTCGAGCAGATGCCGTGCACCTTGTCGCGGCGGATCATTTCGGCCAGGGAGAGTCCCAGCTCCGCCGTGCTCATGGCTCCGCCGATGGTGACGAACATTTTTCCGCCGTTGGCCAGCAGGGCGTTGTACGCATTGGCGGCATCGACGAGGGCGGCGGCGTTGAAGTGGCGATAGTGGTGCTTGATAAACGAGGTGATGGACGACATATTGCTACCCGCTCATCCTTCC
>Ga0187885_10001115_pt1 | contig 30674 bp, 25 predicted proteins | sample June2016WEW_20_1_3_FD_132970 | JGI IMG/M metagenome (GOLD analysis project Ga0187885, IMG submission 132970) | Peatland microbial communities from SPRUCE experiment site at the Marcell Experimental Forest, Minnesota, USA - June2016WEW_20_100 | ecosystem: Environmental > Terrestrial > Soil >...
CAGCTTGGTTGCGGACAACCCCTCCGCCCGCTTCACCGCGGCCACCACTTCCACGCAAGCGGCGAAATTCGGGATCATCGTCGGCTCGCCGTCGCCGCTGAAGGCGATGTCACGGATCACCGTCGTCAGCTCCGGCGCCTCGCGGAACTTCCCCGTCCGACTCAGCTCGCCGCTCCGCGCCACCCGGATGAGCGTGGTCAGCTCGGCCTGGAGTTGTGGCAGATCCACCTGCGTCGCGCGCCCGGGCGTCCGCCGGTCCACCTCGCAATAGACACAATCGAAATTGCAGCGCTTGTCGGGGTTTAAATTCACCCCGAGTGAAAGCCCGCCCGAACGCCGCGAAATCACCGGATACACGAAAGTGTAATCGGCGAAGCTCCGCGAATGATCCCGCACGACGGCCATGGCGCTGCTGACTGCCTGTTCCACCACGCGATCAGTGTAAGCGAAGCCGCCCGCCGGGCAAGGCGCATCCGCCGCCCGCCGCCGCTTGACATCCGCCCGGCTACCACGAAACTGCGGCTCCTATGACCGCGATTCCTGCGCAATTCGACAGCGTCACCGTCGTCACCAAGGCCAACGTCTATTTCGACGCCCGTGTCGTCAGCCACACCGTGCGTTTTGCCGACGGCAGCCGGAAAACCCTCGGTTTCATCCACCCCGGCAGTTACCATTTTGACACGGCCGCCGCCGAGCGGATGGAGATCGTCGCCGGCGCCTGCCGCGTGAAGCTCGATGGCGAAACCGCCGAGCGCGACCATCCCGCGGGCGCGGCGTTCACGGTGCCCGCGAAATCCGGTTTCGCCATCAGCGTCGCCTCCGGCCTTTGCGAATACATCTGCACCTTCCTGGCCTGACCGGCGGTCCCGGCAGTTCCGGCGCCTCCCAGCCGGCACGCCCCCGCCTGTTGATCACCGCTGCGAAGGCCAGCCCGGGCTTGCCAGCGACCGGCAAAAGCGGAATGCTGGATGGCGTATCGCAATGCGACCTTTCCAGATCATCTTCAACCCGACCAGCGCGGCGGAACTGGCGCGGATGCCGAAGGAGCTCCAGCTCGAAATCCTCGGCAATTTCCGCGGCCTGCCGCAGGAGATCATGAGCACCGACCTCGAACGCTTCGGCAAGCTTCGTCGCGGCGGCAAGACGCTGCACCGATTCCGCCTGGGCGATTACCGCGTCTATTTCGAGCGGCACGAACTGGGGGTGGTGGTCCACCGCATCCTCGGTCGCAACAGCCTCAAGGATTTTCAATTTCGGTCCAGCCTGCCCATGGCCGAAGACGAGGCGTTGCAGGAGAATCCCAAGTTCTGGGAGTTGATCGAAGCCGCCAAATCCGCCACGACCAAGCACTGACGCGGACGCGCCGGCGCGTGGGTCAACCGACTTCCTCGCCCAACTCGACGTTCCAATAAGCGAGGTCGAGGAAATGTTTCCAACTGTCGTGGTAGGGCAGGCCGAGGTTGATCTGCACGAACGGCCGCCATTTGGGCTTCTTCGGCTTGCGGATGAGGTGCATCCCGGCTTCTTGCGGCGTGCGATTGGCCTTGTGGGTGTTGCAGGCGATGCACGAGCACACGATGTTTTCCCACGTCGTGGGTCCGCCCTGATCGCGCGGGATCACATGGTCGAGATTCAAATCCTTCCGGTCAAACACCCGCCCGCAAAACTGGCAGGTGTTCTTGTCCCGCTCGAAGATGTTGTGCCGGGTGAGCGTGACCTCCTTCTTCGGCAGGCGGTCAAACATCACCAGCAGAATCACGCGCGGCACGCGAATCCGAAACGCGACCGTGTTGATGCTTTCGGGGTCGGGTTGCTGCTGGGAGAAGTGGCGCCACTCCGTGAAATTGAAGGTGCGGAACGAACCGTCGCTGCCGTCGAGCACGACGTGGGCATGGCCCTCGAACAACAGCGCCAGCGCCCGGCGGACCGAGCAGACATTCACCGCCTGCCAGAGCCGATTGAGCACCAACACGTGCTGGCTGAGAAACGCGTTCATGACCCGCACCAACCGGCATGAGCCTATCATTGCCGTCAAAAACGTGTCAACCACCCGTCTGTGCTGTTGACCGGGAACGGCATCCTGTTTTTGTTTCCACCTCGACCGAATCCGACAGGGTTCGTGGTTTGTTCGTTGGGCTTGTTGTCATGTTCTCAGATCCGGCAGCGCGCACTCAGCGAGGATCCTGTCCCCAGGCCCGGGAGGTCACGGGGAACATGGAGATCCGGAATTTAGTGCAGCCGTAAGGAATGAGTCCAACGCTCTCGGACCCGGTTCCCGTCACCGGTTTGTCAGGCAGTGCCTGGGCGTCGGTCGGATTCCAATCGAAGGCTTTGGCCGGCACTTTTAAAATCACGGGAGAGTTCAGGGGCCAATCCCAATGGACGGGCATCGGCTGACGCGTCACCGTGATGCCGCCGTCACGCTGTCCCGCATCCGCGTCCAGCGCGTATTGCCATTTCGCTTCTTTGACGGGAGTGTTCGAATCCACGTCGGGAATCGGCAGCGAGAACAGGAGGGGGCCGTAAAGCACGCTCGCGTAGGGCAATCGTCGGGGCTGGAAGAGTGAATCCGGTTCGAAGTTGAAGTATTTCCGGTTGGCGGACGGAAACGCAGTTTCGTATCCCCGGACAACCTCGGGTTTCATCGGGAACCGAAGTTCGACCACATCGCCCTTGGTCCATTTTCGCGCCACCTTCGCAAAGCCCTTCTCGTCCGGTGTCGCCGTTACCAGGGTTCCATTGACCGTGATCCTGGCTCCTTTGCACCACCCAGGAATCCGCACGTAAAGTGGAAACCTCACGCTTTTTTCGGGCGTTACTTTCAGTCGGATTGTTTGGTCAAACGGATAGTCCGTCGTCGTGGTCACCTTTACGGGAACCCTCTCCCCCACCAGCGCGGAAACCGTGGCGGGGCCGTAAAGAGTCGCCGCCAGCCCGTTGTCCGGGGTCGCCATCCACATGTGAATGATGAAGTTGGGGATGATGCGGTTGAGCGCCCCGACACAACAGAGGACCGTGGGACAGCCCAGTTGATGGAAACGACTGCCTTCCGGCCCGGGGCAATTCGGCTGTTCGCACGGCAAGGCGTCGGCGCGGAGGCGGTTCGGCGATTGATAATAGCACATGGTCTGGAAATCCCGGGCCACGGGCGCGGCGGCGGCGTTGAAAAAGGCGCGCTCCATGCGGTCGCCCCACTCACCACGCCCCTGAATGCGGTACATCCAAGAGGCGGCGAGGAGCATGGCGGTCACATCGCACGTTTCAGTTTTGCGAAATGAGCCAACGCCCGACGCAAATTCCTCGCCGGAGGCCACGCCGTAAGGAAGCATGTGGTTTTGATCCAGCCATTGGAAGGCGCTGAGCGTCGCCTGGAGTTGCCTGGAATCGCCGGACCACGGGTACGCCACGGCGGGCAGGCGGATGTTCTCGTAGAAAATGACCATGTGACCGGGAGACAGACGGCCGGCCGGCCATCCTTCGATTTCCTTGGTCACATCCGGTTGCGCGATGGCTTGGAGGGCGCGTTCCAAAATGCGCCGGTCCCCGCTGTAGGAATAAGTCTCCAGCATCGGGTCCACGTTGCACAGACCGCTCACCCCATCACTGCCCAGGGTGATCTTACCCATGTTGGTCGGATAGTCCGCATAGACCTTGACCAGCGCATCGAGCACGCGTTTCTCGCCCGTGCCTTGATAGAGCGCCAGCAAAGCCCGGCCCATCTGGGAGTGCGCCCAACTGTCAAACCCCTCCGGCTTGAACCCCTGCTTCCAGCAAATGAACGACGTGCCGAAGTCCGCCTTGTTTACCCCATCCACGATGGGATCAAGGCGGGCGCGTATCTTCTTGATCAACGCCTCGTCGTGGAGGACAAACCCCAGACGAAGCGCTCCGTCCAGCCAATAGGCGCTCTGCTCAATCGGCCAGCCCGTGCCGTCGGGTTTGGCGCCCGGGGACTGGATCGGTATGCCTTTCCAGCCGTCGGCAAATGTCGGATGCCACTCGTCCAGATGCCCCGTGATCCCTTCGCGAGCCGACTGCGCCCAGTCGCGCAACCAACCCGCCGGCTCGACGGCACCCGGCGGCAGCGCCAGAAACGCCATCTTGACCTTCGGTTCGCATGGCCGCGCATAGTTCATGATCTGATGGTTGCCGGCCGGATCGGAAGCTGCCTGGACTGGCGCGACTGCAAAGAGAAATCCAACGATGATCGGTGAAAGGAAGGATGGTGTCATAGTTGAAAGCTATTGTTTCTCAGTGGGTCATTTGGATCCATAGGACTTCAAAGCGGCCCCAGTATTTGGTTCAGCATCCTATTAAGTCAGGTCATGCGTTCGCAAATCCCGCAGGCAAATCAGATCGTCAACGGTAAGCGCAAAAGAAAAACGATAACCGGCCAGAATGGCGGTGAGTCGCCGACTGGGCAGTTCGTATGCTCTCGTAATCCAAGTCGAACCGATCTGTTTCGGCCAGCCTTGGACCAAACCGCGCATCAGCGACACGTCCTGGTCAAGCGGGAAGCTGATGGGGCGGGGCGAACGCGCCGGAGCCCTTTTCCAAGGCGCGTGGTGGCCCCAGCACCACGGCCGCCAGGATCGCCTGGCGGGCGGTGGCCGGGTTATGCAGGCGCACTGCCAGTTCCCGTGCCCGGGCAGATCGCGCTTCCAGTCGTGAACGTGGTCGGTCCGGTCGCGCCGACTTCGTTTGCGCCACGACCTCATGCAGCCGCACGATGGTCGCCTCCTGCACGTGCCGGCCGCGTTCGAATGCCGCCGTGGACGCCTCCATGTGTTCCAACTCGAACGCCGGGCCGCTGGGCGCCTCCGCCCCGGGCAGCCGGGCGGTTTCCGCGGGAAAGTGCATGCCCGTGGGCAGGACCAGCGGCGGCACCAACTCCTTCTCCCGGCCGGCCCAGCGGGATTCGGCAACCGGCTCCGGTGCGGGAACGGTCGGGGTCGTCGCGCGATGAGCCACCGACTGCGCCAGCTCGGGCGGCGGCTTAGGCGGCGGCGCTTCGTAACCGGAGAGGTCGCCCTCGAGCAGACGCCGCAACTCTTCCTGCCAGCCTGGCTTGGCGGGAGCCGCTTCGGGTGCCGGCTGGTCCGCGGCCGGGTGCGGCGGCGTGGGAAGGTGCTGCGCACGCTCAGCTTCATCATGGCGCTTCTTGATCCAGTTGCTCAACGCGGAGATCAGGCCGATCACCGCCAAGATCAACAGGCCTTCCGTCGATGCGTGAAGCGTGGGCATGGTCAGGCGACCGGCACCGCCGGTCAGGTGGACTTGGCCTTGGTCGTTTCACCGCTCGCTGGCGTCGCGCCGGTGGCGATGCTGTCTCGCATGCCGGTGTCCGCCTGGATGTTTTTCATCCGGTAATAATCCATGATGCCGAGATTGCCGCTGCGGAAGGCCTCGGCCATGGCCAGCGGCACTTGCGCCTCGGCCTCGACGACCCGGGCGCGCATCTCGGCGACGCGGGCGGTCATTTCCTGTTCGATGGCGACGGCGGCGGCGCGGCGGATTTCCGCGTGGGCCTGGGCGACGAGCTTGTTGGCCTCGGCCTGTTCGGCCTGGAGCTTGGCGCCGACGTTTTCGCCGACGCTGAGGTCCGCGATGTCAATGGAGAGAATTTCAAAGGCGGTGTTCGCGTCGAGCGCGTTGCCGAGGACGGTCTTGGAAATGCGGTTCGGGTTTTCGAGCACGTCCTTGTAGCTGTCGGCCGACCCGATGGCGGTCACGATGCCCTGGCCGACGCGGGCGATGATGGTTTCCTCGGTGGCGCCGCCGACGAAGCGGTCGAGGTTGGTACGGACGGTGACGCGGGCCTAGACGCGGACGGCAATGCCGTCCTTGGCAACGCCTTCGATGGTGGGCTTGCCGCCGGCGGCGCCGGGACAATCAATGACGCGCGGGTTGACGGAGGTTTTCACCGCGTCGAGCACGGTCTTGCCGGTGCCCTTGGTGGCGAGGTCAATGGCGCAGGCACGGTCGAAGACCAGGTGGATGCTCGCCTTCTGCGCAGCGATCAGCGCACGGACGACCATCTGGACGTCGCCGCCGGCGAGGAAGTGGACGTTGAGCTGGTCCACCGTGAGATCGAGGCCGGATTTGCGGGCGTTGATGTAGTTGTCCACCACGAGTCCGACCGGCACGCTGCGCAGCCGGAGGGCGGCAAGTTCGACGAGGCCGACGTGGGCGCCGGACACCCAGGCGCGGATCCACACGCCGAAGAAATTGAAGATCAGGATCAGGAAGACCAGGGCGACGACGCCCAGGAAGCCGAAGAAGAGCAGGCTCAGGGCCGAAAGATCGGCCAGCATCGGTGAGAGGGTAATGTTCATGGGACTGGGTTCAGGTTTGACGGACGACCGCTAAAGCTTATCCGTGGGATGGAACGCCCGGACGACCACCCGCAGGCCCTCGACCGCGACGACTTTGACCGGGGTGCCGGCCTCGATCCAGTCGCCCTCCGTGACCACATCCACGCGCTGGCCGCTGATCACGGCGGTGCCCGAGGGGCGCAGGATGGTCAGGGTGGAGCCGGTTTGATTCACCAGTTCGGGTTTCTCGACGCCGAGGTTGCCGACGGCGCGGCGGGTGATGAACATCCGGCCCATCCGGCTGTCCGGGAAAAATCGAACCCAGAGCACGGCCAGCAACACCAGGCCCGCGACCACGCCGATCAGCAGGAAATTGCCCACGCCCGGGCCGAACCGGGCATAGGTCATGAGCACGCCCAGGCCCAGGCAGAGACAGCCGACGATCCCCGCCACCATGCCGGGCAACACCGTCTCCAGCAGCAGGAGAAGTGCGCCAACCACAATGAGTGTGATGACCGCCGCCATAGCCATCACAATACCCGCTGTCCCCGGCCAGGCAAGCCGATTCCCGACAGGGTTGCCGAACCGGGCTCCCTGCGCCGCAGTGTGCCCGCCGCGAAAAACGCGTCGGCTTTGTCGAAAGGCTCGGTTGCAGACGAACGTCCTGCGCGTCGCAGACGCGCATACTTGTGCGAAATGAACGCCGTCGCCCCGCACCAAGAATTGGAATTAGGACACTATTTGCCCTGAACACGTTTCCCCGCCCCGCCCCGCCCGCAACCCCGTCCCCCCCCGCGACGGTGACCGTGCCCGCCCGCGCCGTGATGAGCGTGTTCCGCGAAAGCGAAAGCATCGTCCACACGCCGATCCGCATGATCCGCGTTCCTGAAAGCGTCATCCGCACGGTGGTCAGTGGTCGAAACTCGACCGTCACGGCCTGCCGCCAACCGGTCAGCCTTCAGCTATCAGAGCGTTTTATCGGCCGCCTGTTGGGCCTGGAGGCCCGATAGGGGGGCGCTTTTTCCTGCAGGACGTGGTTCGGGACGGGCGTCCCTGCCACGACCTGTGGGTGCAGCGCAATCTCGAAGGTTGCGTGGGTAAACAGGGAAGTGTTCTCGTCCATGAGCCGGGAGGCGGCCATGCGGCAATACTCGGTGTCAAGCTCGATGCCAATGCTGTTCCGGCGCGTCTTGAGGGCCGCGAGCATGGTGGTACCGGTGCCGCAGAAAGGGTCAAGCACGGTGTCGCCGACAAAGGAGAACATCTGAACCAGGCGCGAGGCCAGCTCAAGCGGGAACGGCGCGGGGTGCTCCTTGGTGGACGCACCGGTGAGATTCCAAAACTGTTGGAACCACCGGTCGAATTTATCCTTCGGGATCATGCTCAGCTTGCGCTGTTCTTCGGTGGGATTGCGGTAGCCGCCCGGTTTCCGCTGCATGAGGATGTATTCGATGTCGTTCTTGATGATGGCGTTGGGCTCGTAGGGCTTGCCAAGGAACTTGGAACCGTTGGAAACCTCGTACGAGGCATTGGAAATCTTGTGCCAGATGATCGGGTTGAGGTTGTCGAAGCCGAGCCGCCGACAGGTAACACAGATGTCGGCGTGGAGCGGAACGACGGTGTGGCGGCCGGCATTTTCGCGCCGGGAGAGGCACACGTCGCCAACGACACAAACGAGTCGCCCGCCGGGAACAAGCACGCGGAAGGCTTCGCGCCAGGCTTTTTCAAGCTCTTTGACGAATTGGTCGTAGTCCGCCACGTGGCCAAGCTGGCCTTCGGAGTCGTTGTAGCGCTTGAGTGTCCAATAAGGTGGGGAGGTGACGACGAGGTGAACGGATTTATCCGCGAGAGAGGAGAGGTTTCGGGCGTCGCCTTGGATGAGCTTGTGTGTGGTTGGAAAGTCCTCGGACAGGGAAGTGCGCTCGTCGGAGGAATGGGGAACGGGGTACTTCATAGGTCCTTGATGCGGCCAGAGAAGGCGGCGACCTGGGCGACCAGTGATCGGGCAAATCTCTCAAAAGCGAGGTCCGGGGCTGGTTCGAGGTACTTGCCTTGGAGACCGGCTTGCGACTCGGAGAGGAGGAAGGCCGCGGAGTCGTAGTGCCTTTCGAGGACCAGCCGCCGGCAGAAGAGTTCGTAACGCTTGGCGTAGGAAGCGTCACGAAAGTCGGGAAAGACCGGAAAGTGCGGTTCTTCAACCCCCACCGGGGAGCGCGAACGGGGGCAGTCCTCGAGCAGGAACATGTAGCCAAGCCAGGGGCGGACGCCGGTGCCGAACGCTCGCTCCCGGAAAGCAGTCCAGAGGTCCAGCGCGCTGCCCATGGCCTCCTCGGTTCGATTGTTGAAATTGTTCCCGAAGGAGGGGCCGACCTGCGATTTGGCTTCGAGGCCGGCAACGAGTTGGTCGTTCACCACAACCAGAAAGTCCCACTGCTTGGTGGGACGGAAGTATCCGGGCAGCTCGAGGAATCCTCTCCGGCAAAAGATGTGGCTTTTGTCTATGCCTGCCTCGATGACGAGTTTGGTGAGAAGTTCGATGAAACCGTCCATCTGGGCGCCGCCGGTAACTGCTGACCGCAAGCCCTGGTCTTTTGCGCCGGAGGTTCCCTGCTTTTCAAGCTGTTTGGTTCGGGTCAGCCAGTAGAACCGAACCGCTTCCCGCACATGGCGCGGCAGGTCGGAGAGTATGCTGGGTTTCTCGGGCATAACCGGTAAATAATATGAGGCTGACCTCGGATAGGTCAACGAACGAATCGGCAATCCCACCCGCTGAAATCCCGCCCCGCCTCAGCTCTTCGCCGGATAACCCACGGTCTGGGCGAACAAAACCCGCTGCTCGGGCGGCAGTTTCAGGGTGGCCGCCAACGCATCGCGATTGCAGTTGTGAAACCACGCGGCCAATCCCTGCGAGGCGGCGAACAGATACACGTTCCCGGCGATCAGCCCGGTGGCCACGCCGTAGTAGAGCTTCTGAAAGTCCGGGTCCTTCAGTCGCGGTTCCTGCAGCGGCGCCTTCGCGTATTTGGCCAGGTCCACCACGAAGATCAGGTTGACCGGCGCCTTGGCCGACGCGCTGCCGCGCCCGCGCCCGCCCGCCTGCTCGCGGAAATCCCCGGCCACGACCGGCGTCAGCCGGTGCCGCCCCGCGTCGTACAGGTAAATGGCGTCAGCCAGGGCGACATAGAGGTCAATCTCCTGGGAATTGCTGGCCGACGCCGCTGTGCGGCCGGGCTGTCCGAACGGACCGCTCTCGCGGTTCACGCCGAAGGCGGCCCACAGCAGGTTCGACAGCATCTGCGGCGGCAGCGGGTCAGGGTTAATGTCGCGAAGGGTGCGCCGGGCCTTAAGGGCGGCGAGCACGGACTTGCCGCCGTCCACCTCGGGTTTCAGCAGTTCGATGGGTGCCTTTGCTTCGTCGCCGAAGCCGGGCACCGTCGCCGCCATCAGCGTGATGGTCGGCAAGGATTGGACAAATGTGCGCCGGTTCATGGCAATGGCCTGTTTCGGGGTCTTGTGTGTCTATTCAACCGACCACGCCGTCACCGAGTCCTTGTCCTTCACGAACACCCGGTTGCCGGCGGCAACGGGGCAGGCGTAGGTGTCGGCGCCGACCTTGTAGCCCGCCAGTTTCTTGAATTCCTTGTCGCTGGGCTCGACGACCATGAGTTCGCCCTGCGGGGTCAGCACCAGCAACACCGGTCCCGCATCCACGACGGAACCGAAATCGCGCCCGCCGACCGGCGCCGTCCACAATGTTTTGCCGCTTTGGGCGTCGAGGCAGAAAAGCGCGCCCGCCTGGGAAAGACCATAAAGCTGGCCGCCTTTCAGAACCGGGGTGTTGAACTGGACGGCGTTGTCCGGATTCGACCACAGTTCTTTCAACGCCAGTTGATCGCCGGTTTTCTCGACCTTCGCCGCCTTGGTGCCACGGCCCGAGCCGGCCCAGATGACCGTCTGCCCGTCCACGATCGGCGTCGAGGCGTTGTAAGCGCGGCTGGGCGGCGCAAACGGCGTGTCCCAAAGCAGCTTGCCATCGGCCAGGCCGAGCCCGACGAGGCGTTTGGAACTCACGGCGGCGATGATCTTCGCGCCGTTAAGCGTCAGCACCACGGGCGAGCTGTAAGCGGAACCGTCATCGGACCATTTCCATTTCGGCTCGCCGGTGGCGAGGTCGTAGGCGATGGTCACGCCCTTTTCCTCGCTGCCAATCTGCATGACGCAGACGCCATCGAGAATCAGGGGCGAGGAGCCGGTGAAGAACCGCGGCCAGGCGCCCGCGGCGTCGTCCCGCCGCCAGAGCATCTTGCCGGTCGCGGCGTCCAGGCAGGAGAGCGTGCCGCGGACGCCATAGGTGACCACCTTGCCGGCGGCGACGGCAGGCGAACTGCGCGGGCCGGGATGCTTGCCCATCGGTTCCTGCGCGGGGAGGGCGTCGTATTTGTCGCGCCAGAGTTCCTTGCCCGTGTCGGCGTCAAGGCAGACGGTGATTTCCCCGCCTTCGTCGCGGGCGAAGACATAGAGCTTGCCGTTGGCCAGCGCGGGTGTGGCATCGCCGGGGCCGAGCGTGACCTTCCATTTCTGCACCAGTTCCTTGGGCCAGGTGGCAGGGGCCTTGAAGCCGGCGGCCTTGCCGTCGCGATTGGGTCCGAGCCACTGCGGCCAGTCCTGGGCGGCGAGGGTGGTGGCGGCGACGAGCACGAGCCCGACCGCGATGGCCATCGTGCGATGACCGGTGCGTTGCGTTTTCATTGGACGGAAAGGTTGCTGGTTGGTTGCTGGTGTTCCTAATAGATGACGGCTCCAACCCGCGGCGGGTTACGCTTTAACCAGAAAACCGAGATTGAAATGGGAGCGCGTCCGCCCCAGGCGCCGTTTTCCGCGTCCGCGCGGAAAACAACGAGCCAAGACATTCCCGCTCGTCCGAATGGACTCGCAGGCCAAACATCTGGACGCGAGGCGCGTCCAGCAACACCCGCGGCGGGCGTGGTCCCCCATTCCGGGTCACTTTTTCGTGATGGTTTGTTTCAGGGTAAACGGCTCGAACAGACCGTAGCCGACGATCGAATAGTCTGTTCCCGGCGGGGGACCGTCCGCGGGCGCGGTCTGGAACATGCCGGGCCACGCGCTGCCGAGCCCCGCATTCCCGTGGTGGGGCCCCAGTGTGTTCTTCAACGTGCCAATCACCGTCACTTCAACGGTGTTGGCCCCATGTTGGATTTCGGCGGTCACGTCGCATTCCCACGGCGGCGCCGCGATGTAGCCGGCGGGTTTGTTGTTCACCGTCACTCTGGCCACACTCCCGAGCCAGCGGCCGAGGACGATGCGGTAGGCGCCTTGTGGATGCGCCACATTGAACACCTCGCGATACGCCACGCCCGCCGCATAGAACGGCAGGCCCTGGTCTTTCCACGCGCCCAATTGCAACGGCGCGCTGTCCGGCCCGATCACGAAGCCATGCGACACGGCCTTCAACGCGAAGTCACCCAGGACATAGGCGGATTCGAGCTCGTGGAAAACCGTGAACGGCGCGGCCTTGACCGTCACGACATTCTCGCCGGAGCGCGCGGCCGTTGCCAGCGGGATCCGGCCGAAAGCCTTGTCCAGCCACCAGTCGCCCGGCTTCGCAGCCACCGGGCGGCCATTGCACGTGACGGCGTAGAGGTCGGGCCGCTCGATCACGATGGCCAGGTTCGACGGCACCGGGCCGTCCACGGTGAAACGGTAGCTGGCGCTGAAACCGCTTTCCGGCGGGAACTTCTTCGTGATGAGTTCGTCCTTGAATTGCACGGCGCTGTCCCACGGATTGCGCTCGAGGCCGTTCGCCTGGAAAGCGAACTGGTTCGCCCGGTAAAAATAGACGTTCGTCCGGGTCTTGCCGCCGGCGCTGACATCCACGTAATCGAGGGTCAGGACGTTCGGGCCAATGCGGCGAGGCCCGGGCGGGCCGGCGGCGGGAATCACGCTGGTGAGGTGGGCGTGCGCCGGCACTTGCTTGTGGGGCTTGGCGGCGAGAAACAGCAGGCGGCTGCCGGACGGCGGCAACTCGAAGCGGAGGCTCAAGCCATCGAAGTTCGTCGCCCAGGGGCGTGGCGTGACTCCGCCATTCTCGAGGCTCCATTCCTCGGCCGCGCCGGCGCGGGCCTGGAGCGTGCCGGCGGTGGGTGCGGTCAGGCTCGTGTTGACCAGAAACACGAGTTGGCCATCGGCCAGCAGCCGGCGTTGGTGGAAGAGGATGCCGGCATCGCCTGGTTTGCGGGTGATGCTGAACCCGGCGCGTTTCTGGAGCGGTTTGAGTTCACTCACCAGGGCGTCCGGCTCGACCCGCGTCCAGTGCGAGTGTTTCGCCAGCATCGTGCCCGCGTCCGACACCATGCCGTCCACGCGCGCGGGCGGTTCGCCGCAGCAGAACACGGTGCCGCCACGACGCAACAGGTCGCGCAGCAGGTCCATCGTCGTGGCGTCGAGGTTTTCCGTCAGCGGCGGCACGACCACGGTGGTATAGAGGCGGTTGCTGATGGCGAGGCCCGACGACAGGTCCAGACCTTGGATCGAGCCGTGGCGCGCGATGATGTCCTCGTCGCCGAGGTCGTACTCGATTTGCGCGGCTTCGAGCGATCTGAGCAGGTTGAAGAAGGAATTGCCCAGCGCGTTGAGGCGGGGATCGTCGCCCTGGTGCATCCAGGCGGTGGTGGTGGGTTCGAGGACGAGAATCGAATTGGCCTGCTGTCCCTGGGAAACCGCGACGGAGAGCCGCGCGAGGTAGCTCGCGGAGACATGGTAGGCCTCCCACCAGGGTTCGTGGTAGGAGAAGGATTGCGGGTGATCGCGTTTCCGGGCGCCGCGGATGGTGATGTAGGAAAGGTGCTGGTCGAACGTGTTCACGCCGAGCACGCCCAGCCAGTCCGCGATGCGTTTCATGTCCTCGAAGCGCAGGTCCCAGCCGCCGGCGCCGTAAACCTCGCAGAGCGTGCGGGCCTGGCCGAGCTGGTTGGCGACGCTGCCGAGTTCGCGCACCATGCGCAGGTTGCCGAACTGGGCGTGGGTGTTCTCGGCGAACTGGTTCATCAGGCAGTCAATCGCGGGCCGCTGGTGCCACGCGTACATCGCCATGTTGTCGGGCACGCCGCCGCAGTTCGGCCATTCGTGATCCCAGTAGTGGCCGGTCCATTCGAGGTGATTGGTTTCGCAATAGTTGTGGTACGGCTGGCTCCAGCGCTCGATGAAGAGTTCATTGAGCGTCCGGTAATAATCGTGCCGTACCTTCGGCCAGTCGCCGACGGGAAACTGGAGGCTGGCGAGCTGCTCGGACAGGCTGTAACCGCGGCGTTTCTGGAACTCGGCGGGCAGGTCGGCGCACCAGGGCAGGCCGCCGGCGGGACGGATATTCGGTTCGTCCGTAAAGACGCCAGGGACGCGATGGCCAAATTGCGCGCCCACTTCGCGGCGATACGCCTCATGCGTCACGTCGAGGAATTTTGCGGTGACGCCCGGCGTCAGGAGGTTCACGTAACTGCGGTTGGCGTTCCAGGGCGTGTTGCCGGCAAGGCCGACCGCCGCCGTGCCGTAGCGGCCTTCGGGGAGCGCCTGCCCGGCGCGAACCTGCGCCGAGACGTCCGTCGCCTGGCCCTCGTCAATCCGCCAGACCGCGACGGTGGTGTCTTCCCAGCGCGGCGGGGTTTTGCTTTCGTGCCACATGAGCCCCTGGCCGCGCGATTCAGGCATCAGCTCGGGCACCCATCCGCCGGCGAACCCGGACGGATACGAATTCTCGTCATAGATCCAGACGTTCATGTCCAGCTTGGCGGCCTCGTCGAGCGCGACGTGCCAGAGATGGAACCAGTCGGGCGTCAGGTAGGGCGTCATCAAACCCGGGCGCGGATGGACCCAGACCTGCTTCACGTCCTGTGCCGCAAGGTCGTGCATCGTGTCGCGAATCTCGGCGTCGGTCAGCAGGTCGTTCCAGACCCAGAGCGGTCCGCTTGAGAACTCGCGCGGTGGATGGGCAAAGAGTTGTTTCACCTGCTTCGAGCCGACGGGGGCGTTGTCCGGGGCGGCCTGGAGTAGGCCCGTCAGGAGGAGCAGGGCGGGCAGGAGGTGCAAGCAGCGCTGTGCGAACGCGGAGGCGCGATGATGGCGTTTCATAGACTTGCGCGTCATTACGAACCGGCCTGGCGCTGAAATCAAGCACGGGAGCAATGCTGCTTGCCGCGAAGGAAGGAAAATGAACCTGGAAGACCCAGTTCCACCACAGATGGACACAAATGGACACTGATGAACTTCTTGCCGCCAAGGAACGCAAAAAACGCAAAGAGACTCCTTCCCTTCTTGCGGCGATCAACTCGAATTCTGCAGAAACCCCGTCATCCGTCCCGCCCGACGCCTATTTTACATGGTGGAAGGCAGATCATCGTCATGGCCGGCAATGTCCCGATTTGGCTGGTTGCGGGCATGGGGAGCGCGGGTGTCTCGCCCGCTGTTCGTCGCGTCTCGCGGCGAACCTCCGGGTCCGCGGCTGACCACGGGAATTCACCCGCCGTGCGTGTGATCGGATGGAGGGATGCCGACCGCGGGGACGCCGTCGGCGGCACCCGGGACGGGCGCGCTCCCATTTCAAAACCGCAGCCCTTGGCCGCAGCCGTGGCCCGGCATCCACGACCCACCAGCCACTCAAATGCGGTAGCGCGCTGCGTCGTGTCCGCATCTTGCGTTACGGGTCGAGCGCAACGTGAAGTCGGGGCCGCGGAGCACCGCAGCCCCACCGACCTGGGCGATCCGCCCGCTTTTATCGCTTTTATCGCTTGCGCTCGCCGTGAGGACTTGGTGTAGAAGTGAGTTGAGCAGCATGGAAAACAAGCCCTGCAAGGCTGCCTTTGAAATATGAAAACCGAAATAAAATCACTGGGTCGTCGTGAATTTTTGCGCGTTGCCGGCGCCGGTGTGGCCGGCGGTTTGCTGGCCTTCCCCGCGCTGCGCTCGTTGGCGGCACCCGTGGCCGGCGTTCCCCGCCGCCGGCTCGATCGCCTCGGCAAAGGCGCCAACGTCTGCCAGTGGTTCCGCTTTGTCCGCCGCGAGGACGCGGAGCACTTCGGCAATTACATCACCGAATCCGAAGCCAAACTGATGCGGCAAATGGGCCTGACGCACGTCCGCCTGTGTCTCCAGCCCAAGGTCATCATGGACCAGACGACGGGCGCCGTTCGCGAGGACATTGCCAAATTCCTCGACGCCGCGATCGAGCGTTTTCACCGGGCGGGCTTGCTGGTGCTCATTGATCTGCACAACGAGGACCGCCCGTCCGAATTGAATCCCGCGTGGCAGGACGCGTTCGTCCGGTTCTGGACCGACCTGGCGGCGCGGCTGAAACATTTCGATCCCGAGTTGACGATGCTGGAAATTATCAATGAACCGGTGTTTGCCGGCCGCGAAGCCGAATGGAATCCGTTCAACGCCCGGCTGGCCGCCGCGATTCGCCAGGGCGCGCCCGAGCACACCATCATGACCTCGGGCGTGAATTGGGGCGGTATTGAGGGCCTGCGGAAGCTCAAGCTCCTCGACGACCCCAACGTCGTCTATTCGTTCCACACTTACGATCCGTTCCCCTTCACGCACCAGGGCGCGACGTGGGCGGGACCCGACGTCAAACCGCTCCGGGGCGTGCCGTACCCGTCCAGCCCCGAGGCGGTCGCGCCTTTGCTGGCCGGCTTGGAATCCGCTCCCGGGTCCCGCAAAATGGTCGAAAATTACGGCAAGGAGGCCTGGAACAAGGCCAAACTGGCGGCGCGATTCAAGGAGGGAATCGAATGGGGCGCGCGAAATAAAGTGCCGCTGTACTGCGGCGAATTCGGCGTCTTTCCGCCCTACGCCAAGGCCGAGCACCGCGCCAACTGGTTCCGCGACTTTGGGCAGGTGCTGGCCGAAAATCAGATTGGCTGGGCCGTTTGGGGCTGGGATGAGGGTTTCGGTTTGGGCCGCAAATACGTGGACGGCAAACCGGAGGTGGACAAGACCGTGGCGGCGGCGCTCGGTCTGACCGTCGCGTAATACCATCCCGCGCGAACCTCAGACCAGCCGCGGCGGTGTTCGGTAATGTCCGAATCTGCCTGGCACGGTGGGAGCGTCCTCGCGAGCCGAGACACGAATCCTCACGAATTCGACACTCGAAACTCGAAGCTCGCAATTCTCTGGTGGGGCACCCTCGCGAGCCGGCTTGGCCTTCCCGTACTGACCACAGATGGACACGGATGACCAGGTGAGCTGGCTCCACTTGAATCTTGGAACTTGAAACTCATCCCCATCCGAACTTCGAGCCTCGCACGTCCAACCGGCTCGTCGGAGCCCCACCAGGTCAATATCTGACCTCGACACGCACGTTTCCCGCCAGGTCATGCAACTTCACGGCTTCCCTGCCCGGGTCGAAGTCCAGGTAATCGTGGCCGTTGACCGTCACACCCCGGATGGGAGTGATCTTGGGATGCCGCAGCCGCAACCAGACCTGCCTAGCCGCCGGGCGGGAGGGCATGGTCAGCGTGGCGGTGATCCGGCCGTGGTCCGCGTCGGAGACGATCGCAAAATCCACGGTCCCGAAATGGGTGGGGGCGTTTTTCACCGAAATCTTCCGGCCCTGTTCCAGCCAGGCGCGCGGGGTGGCGCGGGCCAACCAGAGGTTCGATCCGTCCTCCCATACCAGCAGGCCGCGGAAGCGTTCCAGAAAGGCGGCTTCTTCGAAAATCTTGTCGGGGGGGCCGTGGGTGGCGTGCTCGTTGAAGACGTAGCCCTGGTCCGGCAGGATGTCGATCGCATAACCGTTCAGCAAAGAGCGGAGGAAGCACGGGATGTCATCGCCCGCCAGATACAGGTTCGAGGTACGTTCGAGTCCGGCCTGATACTGCCAGCCGGCCAGGAACCAATCACGTTGGCCGACCCTTGGATTTTCCAGCAGCAACCGGTCTTCCAGCACATCGAGATAACCTTGAACCCGCACGTCGTCCGGTGACAAGAGTCTTGCCGGGCTGATCAAAGCGGCCGCCGACTGAACTGTTTCCCAATACAAGGGGCCGACGTGTTCGCCCGAGCCATCACGCCGCCAGCCCCAGGCGCCGGTGCCCAATCCGCGCACGCAGCAGGCAAAGGGGATCACCGAGTGAAAGGTGCCGTCGCGCACGGGCACCACCGGGGAGAGCGCGATGGACCGGTCCACGGCCGCCCGCAGGTCCCGGCCATAAGCTTCCGCCTCGGCCTGGAGTTTGGCTCCGGCGGCGGGATCAATCACGCTCAGCGTGGCGGCGAGGCGCGAAACCGCGGCCCAATAATAGCCTTCGCACTCGTAGAACTGCATCCACAAGCCACCGCTGTCCGGCGTCACCTGCAAGGCCGGTTGCAGGCCCTTGCACCAAAGGCGGTCGCCCCCCGGAACCAGACCCGAAACCACGCGACGCTGACGCAGCATCCACTCGGCGTTGGCCTTGATTCGCGGCGCGGAGGCCCGCAACCACCCGGTATCGCCGGTGAGCCAGTAGTGCTCGGTCAGGGCCCAGCCGATGGAGCCCGGGCCGAAGGCATGAACTCCATCCATGTGTCCGCCCACGCCGGGGGGACCGACGGCGTGCGTCAGACATCCGTGCCCTTCGGTGAACAGTCCGTTGGGGCGATCCGGCAGCGCCCACTCGTGATGGCCTTTTGAGCCCTTTGAGTTGGGATCCATCGGCAGGGACACCCATTGGTCGAATCCGTCTTCCGCGGCCTGGTGCGAGCCCATCAGGTCCAGCGCCGCGAGGATCATATAAGTTTCGGCGCCGAGAATGCCGTAAGGATAATCGTTAAACCACCGCCTGCCATTCGCCAGGTTCGTCTGGCTGTGGCGCAGGAGATGCCAGACGCCCAGGTTCCATTGGGCCGTCAGCCGTTCCGACGGAACCTGCACCTGCATGGGCGGTTCGAATTCCTTGGGCGGCGCGGGGTGAGGCGGGAGGTTGGTGCCGCGCAGCGCGGTGACGGCGCCCTCCCAGGTTTGCTCCTCATGCGCCCGGACCTGCGCGCGGACGGTGCTCAGTTTCCTGGCCCGAAGTTCCGTGATGAACTCCCGGGCGCTGGCGGCGGGCGAGGCCAGCACGATGGGAGGTTCCGCGGGGACCACCGGTGGATGGAGCGCCGATTTCTCCGCATAAAAATGCCACACGTCGGCCTGACCCTGGCCATCGGCGTGGGGATTGCCCGCCAGCAGCGTGCCGGTCACTTCCCGGGTCAGGTTCCAGACCCGCTCACGTCCGCCCACCTCCGTGACGACGAATTCGATGAGGGTGGTGTCGCAGTAGTGAGTTCCCTTGGGGCCGACGACCAGGGAAACCATGTCGCCCGATTCGACGGCAACTTCGCCCAATGTCTTTGTGTCGGCTTCAGCGGGAATTGCCTGCGCCCCGCTTCCGTCCGTGGTGCCATGGGCCAGATTCTGTCGTTGGGTGCTGGTCTCGCGCGCAATCCACCATTCGATTCCGTCGCCACCCCTTTGGCCATGAGCCACGCGGGCCTCGATTCTCACTCGTCCGGTAAGGGGACTGCGCCAACCCGCCGCCACATTTTGGGTTGGCCCCGGGTGCATGGCCAAACTCCGGGCCGGGATGGTGATGCCCCGCACGGAAACCGGCTGGCCGGCTGGATTGCCGCCGAACCAGGGCGTGCTGTCACTCCCCCATCCCCGCAGTTCGGCGCTGCCGGCGATGGAACTCATTTTATTGGCCAACAGCATCCGGGGCACACGCAAGTCCGGGGCTGGTTTAGCCGGGGGTGGCGCCAGGGGCGTGGTCCGCCGGACGAAAAAACCGTACTCGGGCGCCAGGATTGGTCCGTTCTCCAGGTCCGCCGCCAGGAAGGAGAAGTTGCCCGCCCGGGTCCACAAGGTCACGATGGTACGCGCCACGTCGTCCGCCTGGCTGGTGAACGGCTGCACCCGCCGCCAGGTTGCCGTGCCGATGTAAAGCAGGCTGAGCTTCACGCCGCGACGCGGGGCGCCCTGGCCGACCGAACGCCACGAACTCGAGCCGGTGGTCGTGGTCACCATATCGCCGTCCAAGGGACGCAGCCCGGATGTTTTGCCGTCGTACATTTCGACCCGTCCGCTGTAATCCTTGTCGCGGGTGGCCGGGTCGAAGCCCCACTCGATCTCGACGTCCATCCGCTTCCAGAGGTCCGCCACCAACACCCGCACCGCCGGCACGTCATAATCCGAGGCACTCCGAGCGCCAGCCACACTGACGACGACGCCGCAGGTTTCGATGGGCAGGTCATAAAGATAGGTTTGGCCATCGTTGGTCAGAAGAGGGACGACTGATTTGGGCGCCGCCTCCAGGTTGTTCCACCACGAGCTGGCGCTGCCTTTGTTATCCAGGGTCGTGATGACCACCTCGCCGGGGGCCGGCCGACGCTTCGGGTCGGCGGACCAGGTCAACTCAAGTTGTTGCACCGGGCGAATTTCCTCCCAGAGCAGGCTGCACAAGACCTGCTTGATGGCGGGAGCATTCACGTCCACGGCTGTGTTCAGCGGCTGGTGGGCGTACCACATCAGGGCCAGCCAGCTCTCCGGTGGGTTATCCACGGCCATCCGGTCGGCACGGTATTGATACGCACTCGGCGCGATATCGGCCGCCGTGCCGGTCAGCGAGCCGAAGGCTTGAAGCGATGGGGGCGTCATGGCGGGCCTCTCCGGCACGCCCGGGGTTGCGGCCACAACGGCAACGGTGGTGAACAGGCCGCCGGCCAGCAGCAGGCACGATCGGATCGGTTGTTTCATCGTATTCGGTCGGCCAACCTGCGCCGAAGCGTGGTCCGCGTCAACGCTGGTTCCCGGGCGTGCCGGTGGTGGGGGTGCGTTTGACCATGGGAAACGGGCCGTTGCATTCGTCCATATCCTGGGCGGGCGCAACTTCAGCAGCCACCGACTTGCTCACTTCGATGCTCCGGTTGACGATCTTGATCACGACCCTGACCGGCAGTGCCCCGGGTTGGCAGCGAAGAACCGCTCAGGCGCTCTGAGGCTGTATTGCTTCACGTTGATGAAGTTTTTGGCGATGGCGTCCTTCGGGCCGCAACAGCCGATGTGGTTGCGAGCAGACAAGACCTTCCGCAGCACATCCACCTGCCGAGCGGGCGTGAGTGCGGGATTGTCCTCCAGATCGTCGAACAAGCTCCGGTTCTGTTCGCGCCGTCTGACCGCCATGCACCGCGAATTGCCAGTGCGAGGGCAGGACGGATCTGGCAGCCACCAGCAGAATTGAGAAAACCGGACCCCATCTAACGGCCCGGGTAACGTACCCGAACCGAATAGAGCGACGTGCGGGCCGGAATGAACAGCGTCCGGCGGTCCTGGCCGCCGAAGACCAACTGGAGCGGCCGTTCGGGGACTTCAACCGTGGCGATGGGCCTGCCGGCGGGGTTGTAAACGTAAACCTGGCCGGCGGCGATGAAGACGTTGCCGCGCGAATCCACGGCCACACCTTCGCCGCCCTGCTCGGCAAAAAGGCGGAGGTTTTCCAGGCTCCCATCCAGTTTGACGTCCGCGGCCCAGGTGGTGAGCTCGGCTTCGTCAGTGACGTAAAAAGGGCGGCCAGGGGCGGCCGGGGCCAGACCGAAGGAGCGAATTTGCTGACTGGATTTGACGCCCCAACTCATCGCTCCACTGAGAAAGTCCATGCCGACGGGCAGGACGGTGGTGCCGTCCGGCGAAAGGAAGTGGGCGGCCGGATGAGAGAGCGATTCACGGTTCACCCGCCAGTCGCTGACGGGCAGATAGAACCGCTTGCCCGTCCGGTCGGCGACGGCTTCGGGTTTCAACAGGACGGGGACGGCACCCGCGCGCATGGCATAGACAACCCCCTTGCCTGCATAGGAAACCACCACCAGATTGCCGGCCCGGTCAACGGCCAGGTTGACGGGGTCCAGTGAGAAGTCACTGACGGTGGACAACTGGTGCGAGGCGGGGAGCCAGCGATAAATTCGCTGCCAGTGGGCATCCACAAAGTAAAAGTCGCCGTGGGGTCCAGCGGCACCGCCGGAAATGTTATGGAAGCCACCCGCGAGTTTTTCCACTTTCGCGTCCGGCGCCACGACGGGTGAGGACACCGGACGTTTCGCCTGCGACGCGCGGCCGGAGAGGTCGAGCCAGGCGAACTCGCGCTGGCGGATCTCGACGTGGTGGGTTTGGTCATAAACGGAGGAGTCGAAGCTCACTTTGCTGTTGCTGTAACAATGCAGGTTCCGGAAGCGCACGTCGCGCGAGTTGGATACCTTGGCGGCCCAAGGAAACGGTTGAACGGTGCTGATGACGCGGTAAGCGTGGAAATTGGCGACCGTAACGTCCCGCGAGGAGTCAATTTCGAGCGGCAGGGCAAAACCGCCTTCGCCGCGCTCTTCTTCGGTCTGGAGCGCGTAAAAGCGCCAATGGGCGGCGTGGCGGACCTGGACTTCGTGGCGGACGTGATGTTCGCTGGACATCTGGTAAACGCGGCCTTTGGTCTCGGTGTCGGACACGAGCAGGCCGGCCTGGGCGAAGGTCGAAGGGGTCCAGAGATCAAGGAACGTGCCGCCGCCGCCATCGGTAACCCAGAGGCTGGGATATTGGCTGTCCCAGCGCCGGTTGAGATCCGGATCGGCGGTATGGGTGTTGTTGTAGGGATTTTCGCGAGAGCCGTCCGGCTTGGGCGTGCCGTGGCCGCCGAGGAATCGAACATCGTTCATCAGCGAGCCGGCGCCGGCCTTCCACAAGGCGGCGACCGCGCGCGGATTGGCGCCGCTGGTGTAGAGGCCGAGGCCGAGGAGAATGTTGTGGCCTCCCTTGGGCGCTTCGATCAGGGCTTTGGGGGCGCCCACGCCTTGATAGGCGGGCGTGCCGTCGGGAAGGACGATCTGCGTGGCGCCGGGATGGAGGCCAACCAATACCGTGTCGGGGCGCAGCGTGAGCGTGTCGCGCACCAGGTAGAAGCCCGAGGGCAGGTAGATGGTGCGGTGAGCGGCAATGGCTTTTTGGAACACCTCGGTGTCGTCCGTGGCGCCGTCGCCTTTGGCGCCGAGGTCGCGCAGATTCACCCAAGTGTCGCGCGCGGGCAAATCGGGCAGATCGGAAGCCACCGGGAGCGGCATCGTGGCGAGCGGCGCGGCCTCAAAGACGGTCGTGATCTGCGGGACAACACCGATGTCGGCATAGTGGAGTCCGTGGGAAAAGGTCTTCACCACGTACGTGCCGGCGGGTGCGGCGCACTGTTTGCGAATGTCGTGCAGTTCCGCAAAGACCGGCACCGCGCGGCAGGTGACCCCTTCCATGCTGATCTCGTTACGCGGGTTGTTCTCGAGACCGAAGACGAACGCCAGCCCGGAGACCTCCTCGAGACGGGCGTCCTTGATCCACAACTCGTCGGCCCAGCCCGGTTCGATGACCACCGCCGTGGGCACGCGCAAAAAGTGGGGGCGAATGAGCGTGAGTCCGGCTTCACGCTCGAGAATGGCGGCCTCGCTTTGGCCTTCAAAGGCGGAGTCAATGACCGTGAACTGCCAGCCGGGCGAGGGTTTCGAGGTCCAGATGGCGTAGTGGCCACCGAAGAAATGAGCGTCTTCGACAACGTTGCCGGCCTCATGGATTCCGGCCAGCGCGGTCCCGAGATGAAAGTTCATGTGGGCCAGGAAGCAGTGCTGCGCGTAGCGGGCGCGCACCGCGACGGCGCCGGGGTTGCCGTTTTCAATTTCGATATCGATATTCGAGATGGCGGAGTAGAAGGTGCCGGGATTCGCGTCGGGAATGATCGTTGGCGCGGCCCCGGCATTGCGCGGACGGCCGCGGCCGAAGCCCGGGCGGCCGCCGGCGAAGAAGAACATTACCTTCTCGTGTGCGGCATCCAGGAAACCCGGGGTGTTGGCGGGCAGGACGATGACCGGCCGCGTGGCCCCGCAGCCGATCAAGCGGATGCCAGGCCAGATGTATAGGGTACTGCTGATGCGATAGCGGCCTTCAGGGAGGAAAACGATGCCCTGACCGGTGGTTTCCTGGACCCGATCAATGGCTTGCTGAAGCGCGGCGGTGTCGTCGCCCGCAGCAGCCGGGCCGGCGACATAGACGGCTTGGGTGTCCTCCAACCGTCGCGGGTAATAAGAGGCCGGCCAGGCCGGCGGCACAACGGCGAACCAGATCAAAACCAGAACAAGCCACCTTAAACGGACCCGAACCTTCATGTTGCATCCGGCGGACGCGCAGGATCCAAGGCGGCATCCGATTTCGTCTCCTGGCATGGTTTGGAGACTACGTCGCCCCGAAAAGGCGTCAAGCGCGCCGGATGGCATCTTACAGCCAGCTCCGAGAGTTGTTTAACCCTTCGTTGAACGGGTCAGCGCCCCATGCTCGCCATTCCCCTGTCCGGAAATCCAGGTCACCCAGACCCATGTCGTCAGTGACAATATCGGCAGGATGGCCAGGATCACGCTCACGGTGAACCACGGGAAATAACCTTCGCCTGCCGGAACGAAGCAGGTCCTCCATTTTGATTGGTTAAAGGCGCATCAACCTGGCCTTCACGCTGTCCACCTTCTCCTCCATTGTCTGCTGGCGGTCGGTGCGCGTGCCCAGCTTGATGACGGTCGTAATCCTGGGGGCGCCCATTTGGTGAACAACCTCGTGACACCGCTTGATGGCGGCAAATACCCTGTCCCACTCTCCTTCGAGGTTCGTTCCGTTCGCGTGCAGGACCGTTTTCAAACCCGCCTCCTGCAGAATCCGTTCGCAGGCCGCGACGTACGGCGACAATGAAACGCCCGTGCCGAGGGGGACAAGGCAGAAATCGGCAATGACGTTCATGGACTAGGCTGAAACGAGGACGGCCTTGCTGCTCACCAGGTACTTCTGCAGGTCCGTCTTCGAGGTCAGCGTGGTTTGAATCCCCTTTGGCTGCGTCTTGTACCGTTTGTAATGCACCAGGGTTTTGCCCACCGACGTAACGGCCAGGTTCAGATCGCCGATCTGCCAGACCTGGCCTTTCTCGAAAGGCGCAAAGGTGTTCCGTGTCGATTCCGCTACCGCTTGGTTCTTCATTGGCGAATCATGCCGACGATGCCGCACCAAGGCAAGCTTGCTGTATCATTTCCTGCGATGTGCGCCGCAGCGGACTGTCGAATCGTGTCCTCCCACCGGCTGCGGTTTGAGGTGTCCTTGACATCGGAACGCCGTCGAGCCACCGCTCGCTCCCGCAGCCCGACCTCCGCACGGCGGACATGGGGTGGGTTGATTTGCAGGATCTTGTGCGCGGCGAAGGGCGCAGGTCAGCCACACAGATTCAGGCGGCCCCCGGCCGCGCCGCGAGGGCCGGTCCCGCGGGTGGCAGGTCTTGGGCATAAACCCGGGCGGCGGTTGCGGTGGGAGACGCCACTGGAGTTGTTCCAACAACACCGCTTGCGCCGGCTCGGGTTGCGTGATCCGCGGCAGGCACATCCGCCGGCCGTCCCGCAGTTCAAACCACATTTCCACCAGCGCGATCCGCCCCAACTGATCCAGGATCTGCCAGGGCGTCAGGCTCGGCGCACTGCGTTCGGCCTTTTTCTTCAGGCAGACCCACAGACAGTAGCCCAGAAACGCGACCAGCACATGCGCTTCGATGCGGCGCTCGGTCCAGTGCCAGATCGGGGCCATTCGGGACCGCTCACGCCGACGGGCGACGCCTTCACGTGGTCGGGCGGCGGGTCCCTCCCGCCGGCAGGAGGCTGCGCCACAGGTCGCCGCTGTAGAGCGCGTTGGGCAGCACCTCACATTCGGCCCAACAGCCCGCGCAGCGACGGACCCAGTCGCGTTGGGTGCCCGCCCGTCCTCCCGCCCCCACCTCGGCAAAGCGTTGCCGACGCAAATTCCCCACCCGCCGCGAGTTGAACTGGCATGTCGGCACGTCGCCGTTCGGATACAGTCGCAGGTGGGAACGGAGCGCGACACACGGCGGCTGCGGTTCGCTCGCGTGGTCGAGCAGGCGGCGCCAAAGGCCGCGCAAGTAGTAGCGTTTGGCCACGCGCTCGGGCAACGGCGCGAGAACCAGATCGGCCTCGGCGAGATCCAACAACTCGCGCAGGGCCCGGGTGGGTAGTTCCCCGAAGGCGCCGAACCCGCCGGGCTGCGTGGGGGCGGCGTCACCTTCGCCGGCCACGCTGTAGGTGGCGCTGTTCCGGTAGGCGATGACGACATGGTGGCGAATCCCCAGCGGCTGCAGGCAATCGCGCAACCGGCGGTACTCCTCGACATCCCCGGCGTCCAGAACGGTCTGGTTGACGCCGAGGGACAGGTTCAACTCCCGTTGGCGCGGCGCCAGCGCGCACAGGGTGTCGGTGGCCGTCTCCCAGGCGGTGTCGCGACCGCGCACTTCATTATGCCTCGCCTCGGTCCCGTCGAGCGAAACCAGCAGATTGAGCGGCAGGTCCCGCGGCCTTTGCTCGCAGAACTCGACGATCCGGCGGGTGAGAAACCCATTCGTCGTGACGTGCAGGACGAGCGGGACAAGGTGTTGCCGCACGAGGCGGGCAATGTCCAGCAGGTCCGGTCGGACGAACGGCTCGCCGCCGGTCAGGCGCACCATATCGAGCGGGGGCAATTGCTCGAAAATCGCGGCGATCTCGGCGGTGGTGAGTTCCTCCGGCGACGGCTTCCGCCAACTGTCGCACATGACGCAGCGGGCGTTGCAGGTGAAGGTGACGATGAAGGTCAGGAATCGTGGAGCGGTCGGTTCGCCCTGCCGGTTGCGCGCGATGGTCAGCGGGAGCGAGGCGAGGCGGAGCGGGTTCATGCCAGCGCGGGAGCCAACGCCGGGACGCGCTGCTTGGCCGTGTGCAGGTGGCGACGAATAACCTCCAATGTGGCCGGCAAGCCATTCATGTTCTTCGGGTTGATGTGGCGGCGGAAATCAACGAGCCGGTTCAGGAAGGCGGCGAGGTGCGACGCACGCACCGCCTCCAGTTCAACCCAGTCGCCCGCGCCGCTCTCGCGCAGGAAATGCGCGTTGATGAACTGCTCGTGATTGCCGGCTTCGGGGAGGGCCAACACCGGTTTGCCCAGGGCGAGGGCCTCGCCCACAAGTTGATTGCCCGCCGTGCAAACCAAGGCCGCCGCGCCCGCCAGGTCGCGCAGGAAACGGTTTTCGCTGATGGCGTGGAACGTGAGCTTGCCGGCGCGTGGCCGCTCGCCCAGCCCATAGATGCGCACCGGGCGACCCGTCGCCGCCAGGGCGCACAGGAAATCGTCACTCGCAAACCGACGGCAATAGACCACCAGGTGCTCGCCCTCCTCCACTTCGATGGCGCTGAATTCCGGCCGGAGCAGAACGCCGACCGCCGTCACCTTGCGCTGCCCGGGCCGCAGCGGCGGCGCGTAGAATGACGAGACGACCGTCTCCGCCTGCCCCGAACAGTAGGCCTGGACGACAAGCGCCATGTAGCGGGCGTGCCAACGCAGTCGCGGCGGCAGGCCGCTGAGGTCGTAGGTGCAAAGGAAATGCTGGTGGTCCACGCTCAGGAATGGCAAACCACAGCGCTTGGCCGCGCGCGGCAGCCCCGGCTCGAAGTCCGTGATGGCGAGGTCCGGCTGTTCGCGCTGGATGATGTCGCACAGGGACTGGACTAGCCCGGGAAGCTGGCGCACGTAATCCAGCGCGTCGCCCAACGTCAACCGGTAGTTCAAACGGCACGCCGATGTATAGGAAAAATGCAGCCCCTCGATCCGCCGCACCCGCACCTCCGAGCCGCCATACAAGGGCCACAAGAAACTGTAGGCGTCACCGGGGGCGAAGAGCGTGATTTCGTGCTCCTGGCGCAGCGCCTCCACCATCGCCCGCACGCGGGTGGCATGACCCCGGCCCTCCCCCGACATGCTGAAGAAGATTTTGCTCATGGCCGCGTCCCGGTTTCGCTGACGCCCCAGCAATCTCCGAAACCCGGACCGCACGCAAGAACCGGCCGGGGTGGCGTGTGCTATTTTGCCCGGCTGTGACGTGCGCGTGTCACGACCGTCACCCGCTGACATGCACAGACAGCCGGGATCCGTCGCCCTCTCCAAGCAGTCAGAGCCATCGGCGCCATCGAATCAGGCGCCGTAGCCGGGGGCCGTGGACGACCCACTCGCCGGTGGAACCGGCAACCCGCCGAGACCGCAGACGGCGGCATGGAGCCGGCGGGCAAGGTCCTTGCGATCCGTGCCGGTGATCGCGGTCCCGAACACGACATGAGCGTTGATGGCGCGTTTGGAAAGCAGGTTCAGAAAGTGCGGGACGAAGGTCATGTCGCGCCAGTAACAGACGTCGTCCGCCACCACGCCGTCGGCCAGTGTGTAAGTGATCCACGCGGGCGTCACCGGCCAACCGGTGCTCGCGGCCGGGGCAAGCAGCGATGAATGAAAGGGCAGAACGCTCCGGCCATCCGAACTCGTGCCTTCCGGAAACAGCACGAGCACGGAGCCCTGTTCGACGACGGGGGTGGCGGCCGAGGCCAACCGGACCACATCGCTGCGCTGGTCGCGGCGGACGAACAGCGAACCGGCGCAGGTCGCCAACTGCCCAATCACCGGCCAGCGACGCACGTCGGCCTTGGCCACGAACACGAAGGGGCGCAGGGAACTGAGGACGGTGATGTCGAGGTAGCCCAGATGGTTCCCGACCAGCATGCCCCGCGCCGGCGGTGTGCCTGTGCAAGTTACCCGCACCTGCAACACGCGGTGCGCCAAACCCGCCCAGCAATTTAGCCAACGACTGCGTTGTGGATAGTCCATCCGACCGCCGCACGCCACCCAGCGCACAAAGAAGTCCACCAGCGCCGCGATAACCACGGCGATGAACCCCGCCAGCCGCCAGCTCACGCGCAAGGGATGCCGCATGGCGCTGGTGTAGCAGACGGTCGGTTGATCGTCGTCGGACAAAACCACCGATTGCGGCTCAGGTCAGATATTGATCCACCACGCGCGACGGAAGGGACGCCAGGTCCAAGAGGGTCAGAAAATCGGTGGTCTTGAAGGCGCGGTCAATCGCCGGCGATCCGCAGATGCGGGCGCCCAGCGAGAGGTAGGCGCCCAGGAGGCGCGGGATTTTAACCGGCACCGGGGCCAGCCGATCCAGCGGGCAGGCGCAGGCGGGGAGCGGCCGGGTGATCCAGGCGGGGGCCGCCAGATGAGTCCGCATGAGGTCCGAGTAGGCGCGCGCGCCCGTCTCCGAATCGAGTGTCGAGAGGGAACTGCAACCGATCAGATGCCGGCAGCCGCGCTCGCGGGCGTAGGCAGCGATGCCCTTCCACAGCAGGCGCAGGACAGCGAGGTTGCGATGCTGGCGGTGGACGCACGCCCGGCCCAGTTCCACCAGTTCATTGCGTGCGAACTCGAACGGTCCGAAGTCGAATTCCTGCTCGCTGTAGTAGCCGAGCCTGGTGGCCGCGCTGCGACCGGTTTGCAGGCGATAGGTTCCCACCGCGTCGCCGGTGCCGATTTCCTCCACCAGCAGATGATCGCAAACTTCGTCGAACGAATCGGCATCCCGCAACGTGACAAACGAATTCTCAAGCCCCTGGTTCAGTTCGAGGTTGAAGACGGCGAAGCGCAACGCCTGAACCGCCTGCACGTCGCTGCGATCGCGGGCGAGACGAAAGGAGTAAGGGCAGACGCCGCCACGAGCCAGCACACGTTCGCCCATCGGGGTACTCGCCGCTCCGGGAAGCGGTTGGGAGGTCGCAAGCATGGTAGTCATTAATTTCGATAAACGTTGTCTGTCCCGCGTTGCAGAACGGAAAGTATCCTGCGTTCTTCCGGGGACGGGGGGAAGAAACGTACCGTGAATTCGTGGTGACGGCGGGTTGACGGAAGGGTGCAGAGGTGGCGCCTGCCGGTGGCGATCGCGCCATCCTGCGCCCGCAGTTATTCCTCACCGCCGGTGGAAGCTATGACTTTAGATGAAGAGGAACCCCCCCGGCTTTGCCGGGGAGACTCCCAGAGTTTGACAGTTCCGAGAATCTGCTCCGGTGCGGTAGCCGAGAAGTCACGCAGGTGGCGTTGGTGGTTTGTGAAGCCGTAGGGCGGGGGAGGGTTTGAACTGGTTGCTGGAGGCACGGAAAACGACCGGGAGAGGCGATGAATAGAAGGGCCACGAAGAACAGTTTGGCAAACGAACTGGCGAAGTTCGCCGGCTTTGAGCCGGTGCCCGCGATACAAGCCTCCGGCTTTGCCGGAGGTGTCGCTGACTGTGGGCGAATGAACTGAACCAGCGCCTCAAGCCGCACTTGTCCGGACGAGGGCGGAACCAGCAAGTTGCTCCTCCACTACCGGCATGGGTAAACGACCATTCGCTCGTGATGGTGCTGGCGCCGGGTTGCGGGTTCGAGTGATGTGGTGACCGTGGTTCTCGTGGGCGGATTAGCTCAAACGTCAGACCGGTTACAGGGCGCGAACCAGTTTTGGCGACTGCGGACGCGGTGTCCGAAGCCGGTGGGGAGCATACCAATCCCTGCTCGCTAAGCTGGCGTTGTCCTGGTTATGCGCGGTGGTGCAGTCCCCATCTTCCAAGCGGTCGCTGCAGGGACGGGCCTTGCCGCATTCGATTGCGGCGAAGCTTTGCGAGGCCGACTGACACCCGGACTTTGCGGCTTGGATCTTTTTGCGGGATTTGGCGACGGAGCCTTCGGGCTCTTGGCGGGCCTTGCGCGGATCTTGGCCGTTGCCTTGGCCTCCTTGCGAGCCTTCCTGGCCGCCTTTCTCGCGCTCTTGAAGGCCTTGCGAGCCGCTTTGAACCTGGCCTTGGCCAGCCGCACCTTCTTTCGAGCGACTTCCGCCGCTTTCTCTGCGGCGGCAGCTTTGGTGGCCAAGGACCGCAAACGCAGGGCTGCATTCTCCTCTGCTTTTTTGATCTTGCTCGTCTTCATAAGTTATGCCGCCGACACATGAAACGGCCGGTTCTCGATCCGTCATGCGGTTGTCATTTGTAACGATTATGTGACAATTTCACAAACAACGCAAGACTTCGATTGTTACGTTTTTCATGCCGCTTAACCGCGATAGGGCTTGCCGGCGGACGGACCCCGGTTCTAACCTTCCGCACACGATGCAACCGCTCCTTCATTTGCGCGTTGACTTGACGACACTTCCCGTCCTCGTTCAAACCGTGGCATTCGTAACGGCCGCCGCTGCCTTCAAGATGGTCTTCCTGAAGGACCTTTACGAGTTGATGGAGAAGCCGATTGACCTTGGCCGCAACGCTGGCGACGTCGTCGTCCAGGTGGTGCTGAAGAACTCCTGAACCACCCGCTTTCCCGGCCATGACGCTCATCCTCACGGTCATCGTGGTGGCGTTGATTTTCGAGTACATCAACGGCTTTCACGACACG